>Ga0172370_10008119_pt1 | contig 12663 bp, 10 predicted proteins | sample LakKiv5m_FD_114538 | JGI IMG/M metagenome (GOLD analysis project Ga0172370, IMG submission 114538) | Freshwater microbial communities from Kabuno Bay, South-Kivu, Congo - kab_022012_11.5m | ecosystem: Environmental > Aquatic > Freshwater > Lake | place: Democratic Republic of the Congo...
CCTGAGTATGGCCATATATATCGTGGGAGGACCTGTTAGGGACCTGATACTGAACCGGAAAATCATGGATCTGGACATTGTCGTGGAAGGTGATGCCATCCACCTTGCGACACAGCTAGTGGATAGCCTGGGCGGCAGGGTTACTACCCACCACCGTTTTGGAACCGCAAAATGGTATCTTGACCCTGCCTACGGGTCGTTACGAAGCCAGGTCTCTGGTGTGGATACCCTGCCCCAAAGCCTGGATTTGATCTCTGCCCGGACTGAATTCTATGACCACCCGACCGCGCTGCCGAGTGTTGAGCGATCCAGCATTAAGCTTGACCTGCATCGCAGAGATTTCACCATGAATACTATGGCGCTCAGGCTAGATGGAAGACATTTTGGCGAATTGCTCGATCCATACGGCGGTTATGCGGACCTCAAACGCGGACTGATCCGCGTTTTACACTCGCTCTCTTTCATTGATGATCCCACGCGCGCCATTCGAGCAGTTCGCTTTGAGGGGCGATTTGGCTTCAAGATCGAGGAGCGAACGCTGCAATTAATGCGGGAAGCCGAGATGCAACTGGGGACGATTACCGGTGAGCGTATCCGTCATGAGCTGGACCTGGTTCTGGAAGAAGAGAACGCAGCGGAAATGTTGCAGCGGCTGACTGACCTGGTAATTTTACCCAGTATTCACCCTTCTCTTTGCTGGCAGGCAGATCGATCCGCCGCCTTCACATCCCTGATGGCAGAACCTACTCCACCCGGTTGGCAGATCCCGACTAAAGTGAATAATCGTCCCATCCGCCAGGTACTGGCATACGGTTATTGGTGGATGGTAATGCAACCAGAAGCGATTCTCTCCGCCGGGGAACGGTTGCGGCTGCCAGTGGATATACAACTTGTTGCCAACCAGGCGAGAAATCTCCACGCTCACCTGACAGCAGATTTGCCATCCCGGCCATCTGTTCTTACAGATCTTTTGGATATTATTTCCCCGGCCGCGATCCGCTGTGTACATGCCAGCCTGCCTGAAGGTAAGGCGCGCCAGGCACTGCAAGATTACATGCTCGTCTGGAGGTATATCCATCCCACCATGGATGGAAATCACCTCCGTGGGATGAACCTTCCGGTTGGCCCTGTGTATTCACAGATCTTGCGCCGATTACGCCATGCCTGGTTGGATGGCGAAATCACCACATCCACCGAGGAAACAGTACTGTTGAATTCTCTGGTGATAGATTCACAAACAACCCATGCAGGCAAATGAAATTCAGATACGCCCGGTGCAGGCGGTAGATCTGAACCTGCTTGAGTGGGGTGGGGAATTATCCCATTATCGGCTCTTGTTCCGACAGGTGTTTGAACAGAGTCGTCGACGTCGAACCCTGATGTGGCTTGCCTGCGCGAAAGGATATCCCATCCTCGGGCAAGTTTTTGTTCAGTTGATCTCTTCTCGACTTGAGCTCGCCGACGGTGCTTTCCGCGCGCACCTCTTCAGTTTCAGGATAGTTCCAGAAATGCGCTCACTGGGTATTGGCAGTGTTTTGCTGCATAAAGTAGAACAAGACCTTATCCATCGGGGGTTTCAGCGTTCCTGCCTGAATGTTGTACGCACCAATATTCGCGGACGAGCTTTCTATGCCCGTCACGGATATGAGGTGATTGGCGAGGATCCCGGGGTGTGGCGCTATCAGGATCCTGATGGCATCTGGCACGAGATGGAAGAGCCAGCCTGGCGGATGGAAAAAGCGCTGAGCATTTCAGCGGTGAAATAAAAGACGGAAAGCAGCTGCTTTCCGTCTTTTATACTATGCTATCGCTTTTTACTCTTCCTTATGGGCGGGTAAGTCTTTCTGCCGGGCTGCAATGATCTCTTGCGTCAGATTGGCTGGAACCACTTCGTAGTGGTCATGTTCCATCTCGAAGACCCCCCTACCGCCAGTGATGGAGCGCAGCTGTGTGGTGTACCGCAGCATTTCGACCAGCGGAACGTGGGCGGTGATAATGGAATGCCCTCTTTCGACTTCATTCCCCTGAACGCGCGCACGGCGAGTGTTCAGATCTCCCATTACGTCACCCATATGCTCTTCAGGGACGGTAATCTTCACCAACATGATGGGTTCATTCAGGACCGGGCTGGCATCTTTGAAAGCCAGTTTGAAGGCTTCACGACCGGCAATTTCAAATGCGATCGGTTTTGAGTCAACGGGATGTTCTTTGCCATCGAACACAGATACCTTCACGCGCTGTACCGGGTAACCCGCGATGACTCCTTCAACCATCACATTTTCAATGCCTTTTTTGATCGCGGGCATGTAATTGGATGATACAGAACCTCCGAAGACATCATTGATGAACCAATCGGTTTCACCTTCCTGCAGGGGTTCCACTCGCAGGTGCACTTCACCGAACTGGCCTGAACCGCCAGTCTGTTTCTTATGCCGATACATCGCCGAGGCTTTTTTGTTGATGGTTTCTGTATAAGGTACTTTGGGAGTTTCTGTCATGAAACTCACCTGGAACTTAGAATGCGCCCGGCGGATGGCCACATCGATATGCTGGTCTCCCATCCCCTGCAAAATTGTCTGCGCAGTGGAAGGTTCCTGATGCCAGGAGAGGGTCAGATCTTCCTCGCACAGGCGGGTGAGAGTCGGGCTGATTTTGGTGGAATCAGCCTGGGTCTTTGGGAATATGGCAACCTGATACAAGGCTTTCGGGTACCGGGGCATGGGGAGAGTGATCGGGTTCCCTTTGTCGCAGATGGTGTTGCCGGTGGATGTGTCGGCCAATTTGGCCACGAGACCGATATCACCAGCATGGACGACTTTTACAGGGGTGCCTTCTTTGCCACGCATTATCATCACAGCGCCCAGGCGTTCTTCGACTGCTTTGGTATGGTTCCAGATGCGGGAATCGGCATTGATCGTACCGGAATAAACGCGGAAGTATGTTTGCTTGCCAACAAAAGGATCCGCTGTGGTTTTCCAGGTATATACAGCCAGGGGAGCGGTATCACTTGCTTTGAGGGATACTTCCGCTTCTTTGCCCTGAGCAACAGCCGGGGCAGCATCAACCGGGGAGGGAAGCAGGGTGATCATTGCATCAAGCAGTGATTGCAGGCCTATAGAATGCCCGGCAGCCGCACAGAATACCGGCACCGCAGCGCCTTTCCGTGTTACAGCCCGTAAACCGGTAATGATTTCAGCATCTGATAACTCGCCAGCTTCGAAGAATTTTTCCATCAAAGCATCTTCCCCCTCAGCTGCCGCTTCGATCAATGCATTGCGGGCTTCTTTGGCAGCGGGGAGCAATTCTGCGGGGATATCCACAATGGTCTTGCCATCCCCTTTATAGGCTTTCATGGTGATCAGGTCGATTACGCCTTGAAAAGCAGCTTTTTCACCCCAGGGTATCTGGGCGGGGACGAGGCGGGCTTCGGTACCTTTTTGAACGGAGGCCAGTGCCTGCTTGAAATTGGCATTGTCACGGTCCAGCTTATTGATGAGCAAAAAACGAGGCAGGTTGAACTGGTCTGCATTCTTCCACCCCAGTTCAGTGCCGACCTCAAAACCCGAAACGGCGTCTACCAATACAATGGCTGCATCTGCAACGCGGAGTGCTGAGATGACTTCACCGACGAAATCGGTATATCCGGGTGTATCTAAAACATTGATTTTGCAATCCTTGTATTCTACCGGAATGACGGAGGTTGACAAGGATATACTGCGGCGCTTCTCTTCGTCTTCAAAATCAGAGGTGGTGGTTCCATCCTCTATCTTCCCCAGTCGGGTGGTGGCGCCGGTAAAATGGAGTAATGCCTCCGCCAACATGGTCTTTCCGGCGCTGGAATGGGAAACCAGGGCGATGTTCCTAATGAATTCGGTCGTATATTCTTTCATTAATAATTACCTTCCTAGCTTTCAATTTTTGGGACGTCCGTCTATTTTAAGGTATGAAGGCTCTTTTGTAAAGAAACGGAACTTCCAGCCTGCAGGTATAATGGTGCGATGAATTCATGTTTGCGTTTCTGGCTTGCTTCCTTTGCCCGACCACCCTGGGATACAGGCATCTCTCCGCCGGAATTGCTTGAGTTCATTCGGGCACATCCTCCCGGAAGGGCGCTAGACCTGGGCTGTGGTACGGGTACGAACGCAATCACACTCGCTCAGAATGGCTGGCAGACCACAGGGGTGGATTTCATAGCGCGCAGCATCCACCAGGCAGAACGGAAAGCCCAACAAGCCGGGGTTTCGGTTCATTTTCTAGTAGATTCAGTTAGCCATCTCCCAACACTTGCCGGGGGTTTTGATTTGATTCTGGATGTCGGTTGTTACCACGGGTTGGCACCTCTCGACAAATATCGTTATTTTCAAAATGTGCTGCGCCTGCTGGCTGCTGGCGGCTATTATCTGCTTTACGGTTTTATTGGTGCTGAAAATCAAACGAACCTCCCCGGTATCACCGCGGCAGATGTTGCTATGCTCACGAGCAATCTGCATTTGATATCCAGGGTGGATGGGATGGATCGTTCGCATTCTTCTACCTGGCTGCATTTCAAAAGGCCGCCAGCCTAACGCCCTCTGGCTGGTTCAACCCATTTCGACCCCATACCCTGCAAGCTGCCATTCGACCACACTCGCCTCCAGCCGTTTGACCGGGTACCCGTAGGCGGACAGAAGGATGGACGCATCATCCGCGTCGACACAGACCGGGCCACGGCAATAGGTAACGATGGTCTTTCCCATTGGCAGCTCCCGCATGCGAAGGGGGATCGCATCCACAGGCAAAGAGACTGCTCCGGGGAGATGCCCGATGGCATATTCCTCCTCCGGTCTGGCATCCACCAGTACAATCTCTTTCTGCTGCATTCCCTGCCAGACATCCCCTATGGATATATACTGCAGATCATGACGGTGGGCGCGGTAGCGATCCATCACCTGATTTATTTCTGTAAGTTGCAATTGCGCCACCCGCCGTAAGTCTACCCATAGTACGGCTACCAGGGGATCAGCAAGGGAATACCGAATCTTCTTACCTTCTCTCTGACATATCACTAACCTGGCTCGCTTTAACACCTGCAAGTGCTGCGAAGTATTGGCAAAACTTAACTCAGCCATCGCAGCCAACTCCTCCACTGTCCGTGGAGCCTGCGTCAGGAGATCTACCAGCTCCAATCTGTGCGGATTTGCCAGTGCCGAGCTAATTACCCCGAAGTACCGAAATAACTGCTCTTTATCCTGTCGAGACAATGGAATCCTTCCCTTTCATTCAAGTATTTTCTTGTATGTATTATACCGGTTATATACTTGCCATACATTCAATATCCAGAAAGGTTGCCCTTATGCAAACATTTTTATTTGTGATCCAAAACAGCCCATACGGGGATGAACGCCCGTACAATGCCTTCCGGTTGGCAATGTCACTGGCAAAAAGGGATGACACGGAAGTACGCATTTTCTTAACCGGGGATGGAGTTGCGTGCGCACGGAAAGGCCAAAAAACACCGGATGGATATTACAATATCGAACGGATGGTGAGATCGTTATTGGGAAAAGGCCGGGTGGCAACCTGAAAATCCTGCTGTGATGCCCGCGGGTTCGGGCTTGAGGATCTGGCAGAAGGGATTGAGATGGGCTCTCTTCAGTTGCAGGTAGAGTGGACCATAGAAGCCGATAAGGTGCTTATTTATTGAATTGGATCCAGCATACAGCGGCAAACTGACATCCAGCATTTTAAGAAAAAGAAGCCAGGTGTTCACCTGGCTTCTTTTTTCTATTCTAAAAAACCCTTTAGTGACGGTTGTAACCGCCCCGGTCATTTCCACCTCTTCGGTCACCACCCGGGCGCGATCCGCGACTGCCATTGCGATCCCCACCCCGGTTACCCCCACGGTCACCACCCCCCCGATTACCACCACTCGGTTTACGATCTTTTGCCATTGCTTCTTCAGCAGTCCAGCCATCCAGAACTGCCTGGCGAGATAAGCGGATTTTGCCAGATGGATCAATGTCAATCACCATGACGGTGATTTCATCCCCCAGATTGACCACATCTTCCACTTTTTCTACCCGTTCACTATCGAGCTGGCTGATATGGACCAAACCATCGGTGTTGGGCATGATTTCAACAAAGGCACCGAATTCTGCCACACGCACCACCTTCCCAGTGTAGATGCGGCCAATGGTGGGTGTTTCTGTCAAAGCTTCGATCCGTTCGCGAGCGATGCCCTCACCCACACCATCCACCGCAGCGATGTACACTGTGCCATCATCCGCGATATCGATCTTGGTGCCAGTTTCCTCCTGCAACGCGCGGATGTTTTTGCCACCGGGGCCGATGATGGCACCGATCTTATCCACTGCGACCTTGAGAATGGTAATACGTGGGGCATGCGGCTTCAACTCTGGCCGGGGTTCAGCTATGGTATCGATGATCTCACCCAGAATAGAATGGCGCGCTTCTTTTGCCTGAGCGAGCGCCTGGCCCATGATCTCTGGGGTGATTCCTTTAATCTTGATATCCATTTGCAGCGCAGTAATTCCTTTTTCTGTACCCGCGACTTTAAAGTCCATATCACCCAGGTGATCTTCCAATCCCTGAATATCTGTTAAGACCTGGAAGGTGTTGCCTTCCTTGACAAGCCCCATGGCTACACCCGCGACAGGTGCTTTGATGGGTACACCCGCATCCATTAAAGCGAGGGTGGATCCGCACACGGAGGCCATTGAACTGGAACCGTTCGAAGCCAGTACCTCAGAAACCAGGCGCAGGGTGTACGGGAATTCTTTCTCGGGTGGGATGACAGGGACAAGCGCCCGTTCCGCCAGCGCTCCATGACCGATCTCACGACGGCTCTGGCCACGCAGCTGTTTGACCTCACCAGTGGAGTATGGCGGGAAGTTGTAATGGTGGATATACCGTTTGGTATCATTCGGGGAGAGGGTATCGATTTCCTGAGCTTCCTTCGGGGTGCCGAGTGTTGCCAGGGTGATTACCTGTGTCTCACCTCGGGTGAACAGACCGGAGCCATGTGCACGTGGGCTGGTACCCACTTCGCACCAGATGGGACGGATCTCTTTCAATTTACGGCCATCCGGACGTTTTCCTTCATCCAGTATGCGGGTACGGACAATCCCTTTATAGGTTTCTTCAAAGGCCATCTTGACTTCTTTGGCGGCAGCTGCATCTTCACCCGCAATCTCCTGTACGGCTGCTGCTTCCAGTTCATCCACAGCATCGTACAATTCCGCTTTGGTATGAGGGGCATCCAGGAGGGCGATCAATGGAGCAGTAATCCGATTTGCCACTTTCTTCCAAAGGTCTTCATTTCGGGCTTGGACATTGATCTGACGCTTGGCCTTGCCGACTTCTTTCGCCATCTTTTCCTGCAGGTCAATCAGTGGGAGGAGGGATTTGTGGCCAAATTCCAGCGCTTCCAGCATCTCGGGTTCGGACAACTCATTGGCGCCAGCTTCGACCATTAAGATGGCATCACGAGTTCCTGCGATACGCAAGTCCAGATCGCTGACTTCGATCTGGGCAAAGGTGGGGTTTACAACCAGTGTTCCATTGACTTTTCCAATGCGCACCGCGCCGACTGGCCCAGCCCAGGGAATATCGGAAATCATCAATGCGCCGGAGGCAGCATTGATCGCCAGGATATCGAGGGGATGGACTTCATCCGCTGATAAGGTAAAAAGTATCACCTGAACTTCATTGCGCATTTCTTGATTAAACAATGGACGCAGCGGGCGGTCGGTTAACCGACCTGTCAATATGGCATCTTCACTTGGTTTTCCTTCACGGCGGAAGAAAGAACCGGGGATTTTACCACTGGCATACATTCTTTCTTCATATTCTACGGTGAGGGGGAAGAAATCTATGCCTTCACGAATGCCGCCCATGGTGGCGGCTGCAAATACTATGGATTCGCCGTGGCGGACGGAGACAGACCCGCCTGCCTGTGCAGCCAGTTTTCCGGTTTCAAAGGTGATGTTGGAATCACCCACGGTGGCTGTGTAGATCTTTGCTTCTGGTTTCATTCTAGTTTTCCTTTTCTATTTTTCCCACCGGGTTAGGGACTGAAAGCATTCAAGGACAATTTGCATTGTCCTGAAATTCTTTCAATTCCCAACCAGCGGGTTTGTGTGCAAATGTTGCCTGATCAGTGGGTTCAAAGAAGGGTAGATGGCTTTCATTCGCCATCTACCCGGTATTACCTGGTCTTATTTCTTGCGGATGTTCAAACGGTCGGTCAGCGCGAGGTAACGGGGGTAATCCGTTTTCCTCAGGTAGGCCAGTAGTCTGCGGCGGGTTCCAACCAGCTTGAGCAGCCCACGGCGTGAGCTATTATCGAGTTTATTGGCACGCAAGTGATCGGTCAGCTGGGCAATCCGTTTGCTGAGAATGGCGATCTGGACATCTGCAGATCCGGTATCCGCTTCGTGGCGGTGGTAATCGGTGATTACCTGGGTTTTTACTTCTTTATTCAGTGGCATGTACTTCTCTCCTTATCCGTTTCGTCTCCTATCCAGCAGCTTGCCTGCCGCCAGACGGTCAATAACAGGCAAAATTATACCATACTTCCCCTCTCCCCCCGCCCGGGCAGGTTTTACATTCAGTTCAGGTGGATGATTCTCATTACGAAATAGGTTTGTCCGGTCGATTGGTGAACTTCATCCCTTCGGGTAAAAGTTGAGCGGCCCGGGGGATAAAACGCTCCATTAACTGCGAACGCGTATCTTGTAACCAAAGCTGCCTCAAATAGAACAGGGCTTCGGCATCAGATTTTCGTACCAGTAGAGCAAAGAAAGCCAAAGCTTCCGGCAAAATTGCCAGATCATTCGATCGCAGGATTGCATTGAGCGTAGAAAATGCGTCCTCCAGACGGGAGTGACCTACAATATCAAGATCATCACCCGCTGCCAGAAGCGCATGCGCCAATCCACTAGTTCGCTTAGAATTTATCCAACCTTCCAAAACGGATTGCCATTCACCCCGCGCGCCACCCCGCAAACCACGACTGCCAGAAACTGCCAGAAAGGATGCCAGCCTGTGATCGACCGTTGAAGCAACCCAGCTCAGGTAACGATCCAGTACCGGTCTGGCAGGATTCACAGATGCCGCTCCCAGTAATGAAATCGCCAGGTATTTTTCTTCATAGCTGGGCGCGGACCAGAGAGCATCTGCCAGTTGCAGGACCTGAGTCTGAGTATGCGCTATGACCTGAGCCAGTACATCCCGCTCCACCTGGCGCAGAACCTGGTCGGATACGTGGTAGCTGGGGGTAGGTTTCAGCCTTCCAGTCGCAGCCTGGAGACGAAATGTCCGGTTGCTGTATCCACCCAGCAGGTCACGGAAGATTACGCAAAACTGCTGAGGCCGGGAAAAATTCCCGGCCAGGTTGGCACTTTCTAACTTTATTTGCTCAAGCTTGACGGCAGGCATTTAATATGACTTAGCAAAATATACCTTGTACTCAGCTGGCTCCCCACAGACAATACAAGCTCCCTGGCTCTTTCCGCCTTCCAGTGGAATGCAACGAGTTGTTGCCCTGGTATCTTCTTTCACCCGAGCTTCGCAGGCAGCGCTTCCACACCAGTGGGCAAAAGCCCAGCCATTCTGAACAATCTCCTGCAGATGAGAATAATCACGGGGTTCGTGGATATTCGCATCGCGGAACTCACGTGCTTTTTCAAGCATTGATCTCTGAATGTCTTCCAGCAGGTCTTTAACGGTCTGGGTCAGACCCTCCTGACTGACAAATTGCTTGCCTTCTTTTCCGGGAATATCCCGCCGGGCCAGTGCAACACTGCCTTTTTCAACATCTTTCGGGCCAATTTCGATTCGCAATGGTACACCCCGCATTTCCCAATCATTGTATTTGAAGCCGGGGGTTACTTCTGTACGGTCATCGACCTTTATACGCAAATCAGATAGCATGCTGACCACCTGATCCACAACAGGCATCACTTTCTGACGTTCTTCATCGCTGCGGAAGATCGGGACAATCACCACCTGGATGGGCGCCAACCGGGGAGGGAATTTCAACCCCTGATCATCCCCGTGTGTCATAATGATCGCGCCAATGAAACGGGTACTTAAACCCCATGAGGTAGTCCAGCAATATTGCAGTACGTTGCTTTGATCCAGGAATTGGATTTCAAAGGCTTTCGCGAAGTTTTGGCCGAGATTATGAGATGTGCCAGATTGTAATGCCCTGGTATCTCCCATCATGGCTTCAATGGTGTAGCTGCGGGCAGCGCCAGCAAATTTTTCTGTGGCGCTCTTCATGCCGGGTATCACTGGAACTGCCGCTTCATTGACCGCAAAATCAGTATACACATCCAGCATGCGGCGGGTCTCTTCTTCCGCTTCGGGTTCGGTGGCATGTGCCGTATGGCCTTCCTGCCAGTAGAACTCGAGTGTTCGCAGGAACAAGCGCGTGCGCAATTCCCAACGGACAACATTGCCCCATTGATTGATCAGGACCGGCAGGTCGCGGTAGCTTTTAATCCAGCGGGAATACATGTAACCTATGACGGTTTCAGATGTTGGCCGGACAACCAGTGGTTCTTCCAATTTTTCGCCACCGCCAATCGTAACCACAGCCAGTTCAGGCGAGAATCCCTCGACATGCTCTTTCTCTTTTTCCAGAAAGCTCATCGGGATGAACAACGGGAAAGCCGCGTTCTGATGCCCGGTTGCCTTGAAGCGTTTATCGAGCGCCTGTTGGATGTTCTCCCATAAGGCCCACCCATACGGACGAACCACCATGCACCCCCTGACAGGCGCATAATCTGCCAACTCGGCACGTTGGATCAACTGGTTATACCATTCGGAATAATTCTCGCTGCGTAAAGGTAATTTCTCGTCTGCCATTCTCTTCTCTCTTATTGATCTTTCATTTTCCAACCTGAAAGCAGTTCCAGGCTCATTTCCACATTTTCCGCGAATTGGAGCCAGTCGCGGTCACTCTCCTGGATGTATCCACCCTGGCCGGCGATGAATGTTTGCATTACAGCTTTCCACTCGACACCGATGGCAATTAATGGTTTGGGTGGTTGACCTTCGATGATCAGCAAATTCCACATCAGGCTGATCTCTGCCAGTGTGCCCACACCCCCAGGAAGCGCGATGGCTGCATCGCAGGTATCGATCAGGGCATAGAGTCGGTCCTTCAGGGTTTCGAAAGCTATCTCTTCTACCACCCAGGCATTGGCGCTGGTCGGTCGGTATCTTTCGATTTCTTTACAGGTAATACCGATCACATGTCCGCCGGCTTCCCGCGCACCGCGTGAAACGGCTTCCATAGTTCCAATATACCCGCCAGTAACAGCTGTATGCCCGGCCAGTGCCAGCATTCTGCCCAGATGAACTGCTTGCGAGTATTCCGGGCTGCCCGGCTGGGGGCTGGATCCGCCAAAGACTGTGACTTTCATCCTGCCATTCTCTCCATTCTACGATTATACCGGTGATTACCGAGCTTCCGGTTCAAGTTTATTGTTGTGTTGGCAGGTAAGGCATTTCATACCCTGGAATACCCAGTAACTCAGCCAGCGCCGCTTTCATGGCGATTCGATCATCCCAGGCGTACTCCACTTCACCGAAGCACATCGACTGCTCATGTCCTTTTCCGCAGGCGATGACTAGATCTCCGGGCTGCGCCATTTTTACTGCCTGGCGGATGGCTTCGCCGCGGTCGCGCACTCTATAGAACGAACTGCCTTCCACGGCTCCACGGCTTTCAGCGCCGCGTGCCATTTCATCCAGAATGCCATCCAGCGATTCGGTCCGCGGGTCTTCGGCGGTTAAGACCGAGATATCTGCCAACTCTGCTGAGGTTTCAGCCATCATGCGGCGTTTCTCGCGATCTCTCAGGCCGGCAGAACCGAATACAGCGATTACACGCCCCTTTGTGAGCTGACGAGCAGTTAATAGAGCAACTCGCAGCGCGTTCGGAGTATGGGCAAAATCTACGATGGCAGTAAAGGATTGCCCCAGGTGGATTACCTGCATCCTCCCCGAAACTCCCTGGAGAGAAGCGATCCCCGCCTGTGCACCCTGAATGGGAAGCCCCATGGCACCTGCCGTAGCCGTGATGGCTGCCAGGCAGTTAGACAGATTGTATTCACCTACCAGTTTTGTGGTGAACGGGAAGATCCCGCCGGGTGTGCGCACAGCAAAACTCATGCCTTCCGTACTCGCGTGGTACCGCTCCACTGAAAAATCCGCGTCTTGATGGATGCTGTAAGTGAGTACAGGCCCCTTGCAGATGGAAACCAGGTATTCGTAGGAACTATCATCCCGGTTTATGACAGCAGTTCTTAAGTTACCTCCTGGTTTTACGGCAGTTTCAGTCAGGCTGGTGAATAACCGGCCTTTCGCACTACGGTAGGCCTCGTAAGAACCGTGATAATCCAGATGTTCATGAGTTATGTTGGTCACCACACCCAGGTCGTATTCACAGCCGGTTACCCGCTCTTGAGCCAACCCATGAGATGTTGTCTCAAGGACGACATGGGTCAAGCCTGCCGCTACCATCCGGGAGAGGTAGCGCTGTACATCTGGTGCTTCGGGGGTGGTCACATGAAAGCCGGTATCCACCTCTTCATTACCGATCACAGCATTCACTGTGGAGATGATGCCCGCGCGGATACCAGCAGCCAGTAA
>Ga0172370_10008120_pt1 | contig 12662 bp, 3 predicted proteins | sample LakKiv5m_FD_114538 | JGI IMG/M metagenome (GOLD analysis project Ga0172370, IMG submission 114538) | Freshwater microbial communities from Kabuno Bay, South-Kivu, Congo - kab_022012_11.5m | ecosystem: Environmental > Aquatic > Freshwater > Lake | place: Democratic Republic of the Congo...
AAGAATGGCTTTTGTAAAAAGAGCTTCTTAGTTATATGAAAATATTAAAATCCGAAATTCAATTTAATCTTTTCTTTGGCTAAGAATGGCTTTTGTAAAAAGAGCTTCTTAGTTATATGAAAAAATAAAATTTTATATTCCTAGGTCAAATTTTATTTTTTCTTTACCTTTTTTGATATACCAATCTTTATTCATCGTATATATTTCTTCTTTTATTTCTCTTAATGTTTTGGTATCTAATTTATTTAAAGATGTTTTAAATATTGCAACTTTTTTTGGCAAATAATTTTTAATTTTTAATTCTATTTCTTGTAATTCAGAATTTTCAATTAAATCTATTTTATTCAAAACAATAAAATAGGGTTTTTTTGCAATAATTGTTTTGTATCTTTTCAATACATTCATTTGTGATAGTATGTTTTCTTGAACATCAATAATAAATATCAATGAATCTGCGATTGTCTTTAATGCAATTGTTGTTTGTTTTTCAATAGGGTTTTGTTTTTCTTCAGCTCTATCTAATAATCCAGGAGAATCCAATATTTGGAAATCTATAAATTTCTCAGTTATTTTTCCTACTTGTAATCGTTTTGTTGTGAAAGGATAATTTTGTATTTCTACATTTGAACTAGTAACACTTTTTAAGAATGTACTTTTACCTGTATTGGGAGTCCCAATCAATAATATTGTAGGCAAATTTCTTATTTTAGGAATATCTGCAATTGCTTTCATACCTTCTTTTACTATCTCTAATGATGCTTTACATCTTTTTGTAACTGATACTAATCTACCATAAAATTCATTTCTTAATTTACCTATTTCATTTCTTCGCATTCTAGACATTTGCATCAAATATTTTGTTTTTATTTCATCAATAGTTCTTGAACTTGAGCTCAAATGTGACAATGCCTTTTTTAATTTAATTACATGTAAAGAGTTTGTAAGCAATGCTTTGTATAATGGATTTAATTCACTGATATTTGGAAATCTACTAGAGATATTTTTTAAGGTACCAGTTATTTCTTCAGCACTAACTTTTACTCTAACTTTCTCTTTTTCAACAACTTTTGCTGCCAAATCTCTTTCGATAACTTTCTCAGCTTCGCTTCGGGCTCTTTTGAATGCGTTATCAATTAATTCTTCTATTTTAGGTATATAAAACCCTTGCTTAAAACCCATAATTATCCCTTATCATATTATTATAAATTAGTATATATATTTGATAACTGGTCTATTTATTTGTATGCTTCTAATCAGATGATTTCTAGTGTTTTAATTTCTTTTAATGGTTTAGTATAACAACCTAGTTTTTTTGCAATTATTTTTGAAAATTCAATATCGTTTCCATGATAAGTATAAACTTGTTTTGCATTTGATTTTTCAATGTAATCTAGTAATCCTAGGACATCACTGTGATCTGATATTTTGAACCGTTCGCCGGTATGGTGTCCTTGACCAGTAACTGATGCTATTGCCAAACTTTTTTTAGTTGTAGTTGCCAACGCATCAATCATAGTTTTTGTTAGTTTAGGCGGTGGCAAAATCAACAAATCCAAGTCATTAATATTGCCATTTATTTTCTCAAAATTTTTCAGATCTATTTTATTTTTTTTATAAATATTACAAATCTCAAAAGCATCTTTTGTCAAGCCAATATCAAAATTAGTATTATCACAGATAAGTTTGACAATTTCCTGAGTTTTACCTAAAGGGTATGCGCTTATAATTGGTAATTTACCATTTAATCTGTTTAACATTAACCATTTTAAGAAACGAGTATATTCTGATTTTCTATCGGGAAATATGTCTTTTTCTGATCCAAATGTGCTTTCTATAATTAATATATCTGTATCTTCAGGGTGTGCTGCTTTTGTTGTTGTAGTATCAATGTTATTTATATCACTAGTAATTGTTATTTTGGTACCATTATATTCTAATATTAAACTATAGCTGCCTAATACATGTCCAGAATTTGTTATTTTATATTGTAAATCATCTATATTGTATTTTTTATTGTATTCTAAATGTTTTCCTGATTTATTTGCATTAAAAATAGAATTTATTATTTCCAATGTTGGTTCTGTTGTGAGATATTGAGAATTATCTGTTTTTATTGTGCTAAAATGATCTCTGTGTGCATGAGTAACAAAGTTGATACAAGTATTGCTTTGCTTTCGTATTGGGTCAATAGAAAGATCGTAATCTTCATATTCCAAAACGATATTACTATTATGATTTAATTTTAGCATAATTATAAAACTCTTTTAATTTTATAAATTGAGTAGTAAGGTGTTAAACATAACCTGCGCAGGGTAGATCAATATTGTGATTCAACAATTTCTTCATTATGATAATGTTTATATATCTTTATAATATTATATATACCATATAAGGGGTGTTTTTGTGGATAGTTATAATTTTATTTTGTTAGAAATAAGAATTATAACAGATTCATAAATATAATGGGGATATTTATGGGGTTTAAAGATTTCTATTTTAATTTAGAGGAAAAATTTCATCATTCTGTTGATGTTATTGATACTCATGTTCCAATAAGATGGTTTACTGATGCTATTGACAAAGTAATTCCAAGTTTTATTTTTGTAAATGTATTAATTTTGGCATTAGTAATATTCTTAGTTGTATTTTTTGCAATCCCTCACACCCAAAATGTAAATTTTATTTTCAAATCCCAAAATATACAATTAATTGATTCATTTGCATTTACATTTAATGTTGATGGTACAGAATATACTGGCAATATTGAAAAAGGGCTTGCAAGTGTAATTGTTGACAAAGGAGATACAATTACTTTGGAGAGTTTAAGTACAAAAGAATACAAGATAAATCAGAATCTTTATGATTTCTCAGAGACTCTCACAATAAATCTTGATAAAGTGATTGGAATTGTGTCTGTATCTTTATTCTTGTTTAATGAAGATGGTTCAACATTAACAAAAAAAGCAAATTTAGTATTATCTTGTAGTTCTGACACTATTGCAAAAGAAGAATCACAAAAAATTGTTGATAATGGTACTGCTACAGTAAATGTTCCAGAAACTTGTGGTACATTAAATATTAATGGCCAGGTTGATGGTTTTACTTTGAAATCTGGTCAGATCTGTGATAGTTCAGCATGTTCAATTGAATTCGGCCCAGTAACTCAGGTTAATTCAAATAATAATTTGGATTTACCAAATGGCGCAATAAAAGTAATGATTTTTGATGAATTAGGTAATCCAGTAAATGGTGCAAGAGTAAAAATATTTGATGTTTACAACACAAGAGACGAAATTGATTTAGCAACAACAAATGCATTGGGGATCACAAAAATATTTTCAAATTTACCAGTAGGTAAATATAATGTTTATGTTTCTTATTCTGGTTACAAAGATGCTCAATCTGAAATAAGTGTAACTGACAATGCAGTTACGGATGTAAAACTAAATATGTCTAAAGTATCATTAGGAACAGTAAATATGGAATTAAAAAGTTCAGTTAATAATTCTTATGTATCTGGTTCATTGGCATTAAAAGATTCTACTGGAAAAATAATTTTCAGATACACTACATCAACAGGTAGTTTAGATTTGCCAGTTTATTCTTATGGAAAATATTTATTAGATTTCAAACCAGATGATGGTAATTTATTTCCGATTGGAAATTACTCTTTAGATTTAGAATCTACAACAAAAGATATTTTAGTTTTGGTAAAACCAGTTACAAAATATGATTCTGCAAAAATTAATATTCATGTTAATGATGAGGACGGAAATCCTGTTCAAGGAGTTAAATTATTTGTAAGGGATGGAATAACAAATTATGATTTGGTGTCATATTATTTGTCAGACACAGATTCAAATGGATATTCATCAAGAATACTTCCAAAAGGAGTATATAATTTTAGAGCATATACTGGTTTTGCAGAAGCAGTAAGTGAATCAATAACTGTATTATCAAATAATTCTGGAGATATTCCAGAAATAAATGTTAGTATATCTTTGCCATTTGGCTATAGTATGTTAAATCTAAAAGTTAAAGATGAGTATGGAGATTCTTTACCTAGTGCAAAAGTAACATTCTACAAAAAACCTTTGACAGAAGATGGAGTAATATTAACTGATGTTCAAGGTAATGCAAGTCATTCATTTAGAGCAGGCGTACCATTATATTACAAAGTTGAAGCTGATAATTATCAAACATATTATAGTGAATCAAGATTGTTAATGAATAATTATATTTGGGATGATAATGTTTCAATGGAACCTATAAAACCAGATGCAATACCAAGAATAGAGTTTTTAGGATTGTATGATACAATTGGTGGAAAAGAAACTAAAGCAATGTCAATTGGAGGTACATATTATTTGGGATTTAGATTCCATGTATATAATGTGCCTGAAGAAAAAATAGAATTCAGAATAAGCGCTGGCAATGGTAATGAAACAGTAGAAAAAGAAAAATTATTTTTTATAGATTCATTTACATCTGCAAATTATGATTCAAGATTTAGTGATGAAAAAGAAGAACTATCAACATTAGGTGATACAAAAGTATTTAAGTCATTATGGAATAATCCTGAGAATGGTAATTATATTGTTTATTATAAAGTCCAGGTACGAAACAATTCTTCTGTTAAATTGTATGATCCATTAACAATCAAATGGCAATTAACAATTGATGACCTAGCGCCAATTGGAGAACAAAAAGAATTTTTAGCAGGAAGTAAAACAATATGTGCACAGGATTCATTTTGTGGAAGATATACTTTGTTAAATAAAACAACTCAATTGTATGTTGATTCATTGGAACAAGATAAATTTGTTTTGAGTCCTGGTAATGAATATGAATTAAATTTTGATTTAATAAATGGAATTGATGGTTCAATAGGTGAATTAAAAAATGGGATATTACAAATTTACAATGCATTATCTAGTGACGAGAGTTTAGAAACAGTTAAAAATAATATTTCAACAAGATCTTTTATTGAAATATCACATTATAAGTTATCTGGCCCTGGTGATGAGAAAAAAGAAAGTAATGAAAAATTATTTGGTGTAGTTGTTGATAATTATACATTCACTGATTTAATAAAAAACAGATATGTTTCAGGAATTATGAATTTCAAACCAGTTTATTCAGAGAATTCATTCTTAAATTTTGTAATAATTGATAGTGATAAGCATCTTGTTGTTCAAGGTAAACCAGGTTTATCACTTAACATAAATGCAATTTCTGAAAAGAAATTAAATATTGTTTTGTTTCCTGATAGAATATTGGCACCAAATGTGTCTCAACAATTAAGAGTATTTGTAAAAGATGATTCTAATTCAAATATTAAAGATGCTTTTGTAAGTGTGCGAATAAAGAAACATACGGAAGATAAATATTCTGTTTTATGGTATTGTAAAGATTTACCCACAAACCCTGAAGGTTATATTGATTGTTCTTTGCAATCTGAAGATTTAGTTGCAGGTACTTATTTGCAAGTAATTGTTTTGAAAGATGGTTATGCAGGATATTCACAAAGTAATTTGACTCCAGATTTACAAGTAAGCACAAAATTATTTGAATTTGATAAAGATACATTGGCTGCAAATTTAATTTATCCTGTACAACCAGAAGCATTTGATTCTGTTGTTGTTACAAATAATTCTGCAAGCAATATTACTATAGATCATATTGAATTGCAAATTAGTAATTATAATCAAGATACTCAAAACTTTTTGAATGTAAATGAAATGAAAAATTATATCGAGAACACATTTAAAAATAACGTTATTTTAGGAAGACAATTAAATTTTGATTATGATGATGTTCTTGCAGGTGAAGCAAAAACAAATTTAGAAAAAGTTTTCAAAGCAGCATTAAATGAACAATTAGGTTCAGAAATAGATACTAGTGAAAGTGTTTCTGGTGCATTGAAATTTTATTTTAAAACTGACAAAGAATTAATTCCTAGAACTTTACCTTTTAGTGTAAAAGTAACAAGTGATGGTTTTCCAACAAATGCAGGAGAAGGATGTTTGAAATTAGGATTTGTTGATAATAAAAACAGTTTTGTTTCAGATGGTGGAAAAATAATTAATATTCCATTAACAATACAAAATCAATGTATAATACAAAGAACAACTGAACAAGGTAATAATGTTAATTTGCCAGTTACATTTGACAATGCCTATATTGTATTGAACCATGATTCTGGCGCATTAGGTTTAGGAAGTTATTCATTTAGTTTAGGGCAAGGCGAATTTACTAATTTGAGATTTTCGGTTCCTGAAGTTTTTGCAACAGCTTGGCAACAAAATGATAGTGAAATATTAAGTAATATTAATTTTGTTCCTCGAGGTGCAATGGGTAAAGAGAATTTGACATTGAAAATAATTGGTCAAGTAAAAACATCTGAAGGAATAAAAAAAGTAGAATCTGATGAATTGAAATTTAATGTTAGTGTAATGAAAATTGATGATTGTATAAAAGTATTTGATGATAAAGGTCAGGAATTAGGTAATGATAATACTTTGACTTTAGAACCAAAAGAATATGCTGTTGATACAACAACTGTAAACCCTACACAAGAAGCAAGTAAATTTGAATTAACAATAAAAAATATTTGTGAGGGTTTACCATTAAGTGTTAGAATTTGTAGAGATAATAATGGTAACACACCAAAATCTTGTGGTGAAATATTCAATGGTAGCAATGCAACTGATTATATTGGTTTTAAATTTGGTGGTACTGGTGATGATCGTTCTTATAATACTGATTCTTTAATTGGTGAGCAGAAATTAACTATTACAAGGCCATCAGTGTCTGGTGCTTATGCATTAGAATTTTATGCTAAGCAAACAACAGGTGACACATCTTATAAAAGAATTAAATTTTTGCCAGTTAATGTTCAAACAACATTTAATAATTATTTGTTTGTTGATAAAGCATTCTTGTTAACTAATCCTCAGGATGGTTCTGAAACTTTAAGATTTAGTGACTCTGCAAAAGTTTTCAACACAGATGTTCCTGGTGATGCTAAATTAACCAATCCCACTGTATTTGAGAAACTATTAAAATCAGATTGTGAGGACGCTATTTGTTTAGCTGATTTAGTTACAATGATTGGAAAAGGTACTGGGGGCGTAACAAATAATGGTTTTGATTTTGTTGCTTCGGGAAAAGGGTGGACTACTGGATTATTACAAGGAGTTGGTGTTGCGGCAACAGGAGTTGGAATAACATATATGTTGGTTGCTGCGGGGGCAATATCTGTTGCGGGGCCTGCAGGATGGGTTTTAGGAATAGGTATAGGCATTGCGGCATTAGGTACTTGGATTGTTACTTCATTCCAAACAACAATTAATGATTATCAAGAAAGAAGATTTGTTTTGATTAACCAAGATTATTACCCTACTTTTACTGCAGAGTATAATTTAATTAAAAATAATGGGGATGATCCAAATTATTATGATCTTTTTAAAATAACTGGTCAAGATAAATATCAGTTTGTAGTAATTGGTGAATCAATAAAAGGATTTGTTGGTTGTGAAGGTGCTTTTTGTGGGGGATCAAAATATTGGACTGATAGAATTAAATTTGATTTAACTTGTCCTGTTGATTATGAGATAGATTCTAAATATCCATTTAAATATTTAAGTTCTGGCGAGACAGAATTTACAAATTATAATGATTGTTGGTGGGACAAAGATCCAACTATAAATGGTAATACAGTTACATTTTATCCAAAATGTGGTGGGAGTTCGTTCACCACAATTGGTTTGCAAACATATGTAATATTACCTTGTAGATTGAAATCTGAATTGTGGGGAAGAACAACACAAGGAGGAATACAAGGAGGATATCCAAATGCAGGTATGTTCTATGTGAACTTCAAAGATATTGATTTTGCAAAATTTTACAATCAAGTTGAAACTGGTTCTAATGAACAACCTACAACTTGTGTTGATGGCACTGAAGGTTGTAATGTTACATTTGATGGTCATGATTATACAGGAACATCATGTGATGCAGAATGGTGTTTCAAAACATATCCTGTGAAAGTAGAGGGTGGAATCTTTGATAATATTAATAGTGCAATAAGATTTGCATTTAAGAATCCTAAACCACAAGAATTAACTATATCACAAGCAGGGCAACCTTGTTCAAATGTATCTGGTGATGTTATTGGTTTTACAGGTATTGATGCAAAACCAAAAATAGAATTTAATTGGAATCCAAAAGATATAGATATTAATTATTGTGTTCCTGATGCTTTAGGAAATGTACAAAGATATTGTGATGCAACACAGTTTTTCACTGCAAATTTAAAACATATTGAAAAAGCACAATCAGATTTATTAAATTTAGGTACTCCTGAATGTAAACAAAATCCAAAAATATTATCGCCTTCATTCAGTGCAGATGAAAATACTGATCCAAAATACTTTGATGAAGTTGCAATATCACAAGATCCAGATACAAATGATTTGTATTTGCAAGTTAAAAAAGATTTAGGTGTATTGACTGGTAGTGAGTTAATGAATTTAAATTATAAATTAGATATTGTGGACCAAGCAAACAATAGTTTTGATTCTGTAAAATTAGATACTGCAGAAATTGCATTGGATATTTATAGAGTAGGATTATTGGGTAAAGAAAAAGTAGGACACTATGATAATAATTATCCTGAAGGAGTAACAGAATTGTTTAACAAAACAATTACTATGAGAGTATCAAAGTGTTATTCTAATGAATGTACAAATAGTGACCCAATACAAATACATTATGAAGGAAGAGTTTGGTCAAAAGAAGCAGGATGTATGATAAATAATCCATCAACTAGTGTAATGGCAAATGGTAAAATGGAAATGATTATGTTTTATGATAATAAAGATACTGAATTATTCCAGATACAAGATACATTGCATTACAAAGCATATTTAATGCAAGATGGTTATACTGATGATTTCTTGAATGATTTTTCTAATTCAATAAATAATGGATTCTTACCTGATCTGCCAGGTTTGATACCTAAGGTGAATTTAGAAAAATTAATTTCAGAAACAAGAATAAAAATAGTGAATGATTTTGCACAACCAAAAACAAATGGTGCTGGATTATACGAAGTTCATGTAAATATATATTATCCATTCAATAGTTTGAATTTGGACGATGCAAATATTTTAATTACATTGAACAAAATAAAATCAGCAACTAATGACAATATATTTTATTATATGCCAATAGATGGTATGGTAGGTATTGACGGTACAACTATTGACAGACAAGGTTATGGTGTTGACTTTTCTGGAGATATAATTACAATTGATGATTTTGCAGTAAATCAAACACAATTAAGAACTGATTATTCAACAAATTCAAGTCCAATATCTCATATGAATATCAGTACTACTGGTTTATTCTCACAAATGAATGGTCAAAATAGAGGTACAATATTTAATGCAAACAGATCAGATGTAACTGGAAATATAGATGTATTGTTTGTTCCTAATTTACAATATTGGAAATTAGATTATACTATGGAAAACAGATATGCGGAGTTAGATACTGGTTTTGAGTATACTTTGAATTACAATGATGAACAACAATATAGTGATAATGTAATATTACCTTGGTTAGCGAATACTGATGCAGCTAGCAATAGTGATTTTACAGGACAATTATTAATTGATACTTATCCTAGAACATCTATGTTAGTGCCTGAAGATTCTAGTGTTGCAAGATTAGATTATGATGCAATAAATGTAACTAACAAAGAAAAATATGATATCTTTGCATATGTGTTTGGTAAACAAGGTGCAAAATTAGATCCAATAATAACAAAAGCAGAAAATCTAATTCATGATAGCTTTGATACTAAAGGACCATATCCATTAACATATCAAATTAAAACTGTTAGTGATATTATGAATGGAATACAAAATAATGTATTGTGTATTTCTAAATCATCAAATAATTATAACACAAGAGTATTTGTGAATGACAAAAATTTATTAGGAAATCAATAATAGAGGGATATTTTGGATTCAATAACTAACGATAATGATAATAATACAATAGATGAAACACAAAAGCCATTAGAGGAAAAACCCTTGACTTATACTCCTGGGTTTTACAAAAGACTATCTAATTGGTATTACTCAAAAATAGATAAGTATAATTTACGTAAAATAACTGATCCGATTGACAAAATCATGCCATCTATGATTTTCTTTTCTATTTTAGTCCTAATAATATTAATTGTAATTATATTAGTAATAATTTTCTCTATGGGGCCGAGTTTAAATGAATATTCTTTATCATTGACATTAAATGGTAAACCCTATTTGGATGATTATACCATTTCTTTATCTGGTACAAATGTTTCTTTGATTACTCCCAACAAAACAAAAAGCGAAACTAAATTTATGGCTGAAGAAAATGTTTTTGTTAATGCAAAAGTAACAATAGGAAAAAATAATTATAATAAATCATTTAAAACAGATAATCAAAAAATAATTCTTAATATTGTTTCTGCTTCAGTATCAGATTTAGATACTAAAGTTCAGAAAGAGAATTTATTCTCATTTGCATTGATCACTCCTAATGGTACTTTAGATAAAAGCGGCACAATAAAAGCAAGTTGTGATGGGTTCTCACAAGATTATCCTATTGATAACGGGTTATTAAATAATGTTAAGATATCTTGTAAAACAGTTTCTGTAACTGCAAATGTTGAGGGTTTACCTCCAGTAAACCAGATGTGTAATCCTGGTTTATGTAAAATTAATATGTCTGATAATTTAAGTACTAAAAAGATTGAGACTGAAGTTATTACAAATAAATTAGTAATATATGTAAATAATAAAGATGGTTCATCTGCTCAAGGAATATTAGTTGAAGTAAGAGAAGATTCTGTAGGTCAGGAATTAGTTGATTCAGGTAAAACAAAAGATTTTGGATCATACACTATTGATTTATTGCAAGGAGATTATATTGTAAATGTTTCTGATCCCTCAGGTAAATTTGCAAGCATGCAAAAGAAAGTAAAAGTTACTGCTGGAAATCAGGATCCATTAATTTTTGTTTTAGATCTACCAAGTATAGGAAATATATCAATAAGTTTCAAAGTTGAAGATTCAAATATTTTATCTGGTGTGTTATATTTTAAAGATGTAAACAATAATATCTTGCAAACAAAAACTTTTGATACTAATGTAAGTGTTAATTTTCCAATAAGCGCAAAAGGAACATATAATATTTCTGCAAAATTAAATAATCAATATATGTCAGATTATATTTCTGAAGATGTTCAAGTAAATTATGATTTAGAATCTGGAGATAAATCTGTTTTGTTAAATATAAGAAAAATGAATCCGTTTACTGATCAAAATGTAATTGTACAAGTAACTGAATTGCAAACAGGTAAACCAATTCCTTTTGCTAAAATATATTTTACAAATTTATCTAAACAAAATGAATTTATGCAAAGTATTGGTTTTGTTAATGCTGATGCACAAGGTTATTATTCATTAATTTTACCAAAAGGAGATTATTCTGTTATATTAGATCATTTTTCTTTAACAGGCAAAGCAGTATTTTATGTAATTGAGACTAAATCATTAACTCTGACAAGTACAAATGTTAATTTGAGAGTTGATTGGGGAAATTCAAAATTAAATATTTGTTTGTTTGATGGTAAGAAAACAATAGATAATGCAGTTATAGAATTATATTCTATAGAACGAGGGTTAGAATGGACTGGTTTATTAGAGCCAGGTAAAAATTGTATTCCTGTTGATGTTAAAAGTTTAGAAAATGTTTATGTTCATGTTATTAAACAAGGTTATTATGATTTGTATTCACCAACTTATTTCATGTTAAACAATACTCCAAAAGATGTTTCATTAAATTTAACTGAGATTGTGAATGTGAATCCTATTACTGAACTCCAGACTGAATTTTTAGGAGTATATTCTGATGATACTTTAAGTACTTTGGCAAATAAAATTACAGGTCCAACTGATACATCAAATGGAGAATATTATTATGCATTCAAAGTTAAATTGCCCAAATTTAAAGCAGTTACAAACAACAAATTAAATTTTTATGGTATTGCAGGAAATAAAATTGATGAAAATATAGATTTATCTAAAGTAGTTGCAGAATATGTTCAAAGCATAGGCAATACTAGTTTGTATTCTAATTATAATGCGGATTTCAATATTGATTCATTAAAGATTTCCGAGTTAGATAATGAAACAAATAAATACAAAGCAAAAAGTTTTTTGTCATCATATACTTTTGACAAAGATGTAGGTAATGATACTGAAATTATATTTACTGTATTAGTAAGATTAACAAATAATATTGTTATTGATCCATATTTAGGAGAAAATATTTTCTTTTGGTATGACTTTACTTTGAACAATGATAAACCAAAATTTGAAAGCATATTAAAGAAAGCAGGAACTCAGTATTGTGATAATCCTGTTTGTATTGATGCGTACATGGGGGCTTATGAAATAACTAATTCATCTAATGTTCCTGCAAAAGGAAATATTTGGGGAAAAATTTATTTTAATAATTCAGATACAAAAAATTTGATAATTTACAATAAAGCAAGCGATGCAGAAGACAAAAAAGAAAGTATAAAAGAAATGGATGTAGCA
>Ga0172370_10008121_pt1 | contig 12662 bp, 14 predicted proteins | sample LakKiv5m_FD_114538 | JGI IMG/M metagenome (GOLD analysis project Ga0172370, IMG submission 114538) | Freshwater microbial communities from Kabuno Bay, South-Kivu, Congo - kab_022012_11.5m | ecosystem: Environmental > Aquatic > Freshwater > Lake | place: Democratic Republic of the Congo...
CACGCGCCCTTATAAAGCTGAGGATGCCAATTTGTGCGCAACAGCTGCGGGCTTTCGCCCCGTAGTTTGCAACAAAGTGCCCTGGGCGGGTGCGCCCGAATGGCATGGGCTGGCGCCGCGCACCCGCAGTTGTTGGTGATATTCATGGCTGATGATGACATTTCCCAGGAGGCAGATGCTCATGAGGGGCAGGCGCAGGACGGGCCTACTGAGGAGGACATAGCGCAGATGTACGCGAACTTCGAAAAAGCCGGGAAAATAGCGGCGTCGGTCATCAAGGAGGCGCCCAAGCTCGTGCTTCCCGGCGAGTCCTACTTTGACATCGCGGAGTCGCTTGAGAAGATGATAGTTGATGCCGGGGGCAAGCCCGGCTTCCCGGCAGGCATCTCCATAAACGAGATTGCCGCGCACTTCACGCCCGAGGCGGACAATTCCACGCTCATCGGCGAGACCGACCTGGTGAAAATCGACATAGGCGCCCAGATTGACGGCTGCATCGGAGACACGGCCGTCACTGTCGACCTGTCAGGCGAGCATGGCAAGCTTTGCGAGGCGTCCCAATCTGCGCTTGACGCAGCGCTTGCCACCATAAGGCCAGGCGCATTTGTCGGCGACATAGGCGCCGCGATAGAAAAGGAGATCGTGTCGCGCGGCTACAGGCCGATTGAGAACCTGTCGGGCCACAAGATAGAGCCGTACCTCCTCCATGCCGGCGTGGACATACCGAACATAAGCAGCCAGAAGGGCTACGAGGTGCAGGAAGGGGACATTTTCGCAATCGAGCCGTTCGCCTCCATGGGCAGCGGGCATGTGGCGGACACCACGCAGGTGGAGATTTTCGCGCTGCAGGCAACGCCGAAGCTCCGCATGAAGTACTCGCGCGAGCTCCTCGAGCACATCGTGGCCAACTACTTCTCCCTCCCGTTCGCCGAGCGCTGGCTGCGCGGCGTGTTCAAGTCGCGCCTTACGCTTTCCACCGCGCTTCGCGAGCTTATGAATTCCGGCGCGCTCCACCCCTACCCTGTGCTGCGCGACACCGGCAAGGGCATGGTGTCGCAGTTCGAGCACACCGTGATTGTGGAGCACGACTCGGCAAAAGTTATTACGAAAATCTGAGGCGCCATTATGCACGCCAAGTTGGGGCAGAATTTCCTCGTTGATGAAAACGTCCTTGCCTACGAGGCGGAGTGCGCGGACGCGCGCAGCAACTCCGTGCTGGAGATAGGCGCGGGCGACGGGCGGCTCACTGCAAAGCTCCTCTCTTCCGGCGCGGGGCACATCACCGCGGTGGAATTCGACCCCAAGCTTGCGCGGCAGCTTCGCATGAGGTTTGCCGCCTACAGGCGTGTGAAGGTGCACGAGGGGGACTTTCTCATGTATGACGAGAACGCCCGCTTCGGCAGGATCGTGGGGAACATCCCCTACTACATCACCTCGCCCATCCTCCTGAAGCTGTCGAGGATGAACTTCGACAAGGCGGTGCTTTGCATGCAGAAGGAGGTGGCTGCGCGCATGATGGCCGAGCCCGGAAGCGCCGGGTACGGGAGGCTTTCCGTCTTTTCCCAGCTCACCTACAGGACGGAGACGCTTGCGCTTGTGGAAAGGAGCGCATTTTCGCCCAAGCCCAAGGTGGACTCGTGCATAGTCTCGATTGTGAAGACCGGCTTTTTGATGACCGGATGCGAGGAGAAGGCGATGGGCGCGATTTTCTCCCACAAGAAAAAAAGCGTGAGGAATGCGGTGGTGGATGCGCGGCAGGCGCTGTTCCTGAGCGGCGACAAGGCGCCCGCTGCAAGAATCGCGCAAACGCTTAAATACAACGGAAGGAAAGTCTTCTCGCTGTCGCCTTCCGAGGCGCTCGAGGTCGCAAGGCAGCTTTGCGCCGCGCGGCCGGATGGGAAGTGAGTCTTATGTGCGCAACATACAGGGCAAGGGAAAATGACGCGGCGGACAGCGTGCTTGTGGCGATGATAGCCGAGGTGCTGCTGGTGTGCGCGACAGCGCTTGGCTTTTTCGTGCAGTTCAGCCTCCCCATAACGCTTGCAACGGGCGGCGCGCTTGCCGTGCTTTTCATAGGTTCCATATTCTGCTGGAAAAGCCCCCTTGCCGCAAGCGCCATACTTGCAATCTCGCTCCTTGCCGTGCAGGCGATGCTCATACTGCGCTTCCCCATAATCATGCTCCCGTTCGCGCTGGTGGACATCATACTCGTGATGGTGGTGGCGGGCGGCTGGCACGCAGGCGAGCAGGCGCATTAACCTGCGCGCTTTAGCTTTCTTTTCCCAGCCATCCCTGCGCCCCCTGGCTTTTGCATGCCGCCTTTCATGCCCGACACGAGGGAGATGCCGCCATCCGCGCATTTTGCCTCCATGCGGGCGGCAAGCAGCGGCTCGCCCGAATCCATTTCATATTCCCAGCTCCACGCAGCCCCGGCAGGCAGGCGCGGGATGGAAAGCTCCAGTGGCCGCCCAGCGCCACCCTGCGGGTCGCTTATCCTTACCCCGTGCAAATCCTTGCCCGCGCAGAGGCAGAGCCGCACGCGCGTGCCGCTTGCCGACTTCGTGAATGTTGTGCAGGGCTTGAGGAAAATCCTTGCCGCAAGGGAAAGCGCGGCAAGGAAAACAGCCGCCGCCCCCGCCACAATGAAAAGGTTCTCTCCGCTGGAATATGCCCCTGGGCCTGATGGCACAGGCAGCGATACAATGATTGTTTTTGTCTCATTGCCGCACTGGAAAGTGTACGGGCCTGAAGATGCGGGGGCGAAGCTTGCCTGGGAATCCGAGTCAAGGGGAAGCGCGCGCAGCTCGCCTGTGGGGGGCGACACGAACGCAAAGCGCTGCCCCTCGCAAAGCACTGAAATTGCGCCGCCCTGCTCGGATTGCCCTGCAAGGAAAAGCGCATGTGCTGGATGAACGGAAAGAAGGAGACAGAACATTAGAAAGGGGCAGGCACTACCCAAACGCTCACCACGGGCCCGGAGGGATTCGAACCCTCAACCGTCTGGTTCGAAGCCAGCTACTCTATCCATTGAGCTACGGGCCCGCATTGAGAAGATTGGCACTAAACGATTAAAATGAGAACGGCGGGCTTTTGCACGCAGCCTCAGAACTCGTCGTAGTGCTTGGACGGGGGTCGCACGAACAGGTAGTATTTCGAGTCGCCGCCAAGCTCGTCATTCACGCGCGTGACTATGAGGTTTGCCGGATCGGGAAGGAGCGATACCCGCGACTGGATGTCCTTGAAGCTTTCAAACGGCTTTTCCTCGCGCGCGGAGAGTATCTCCTGCAGGTGCTTCTTGCCGATTCCCGAGAGGAGCTCGAGCTGGTGCAGCCTCATGGAGATGGGCCCCGCCTTGTTGAAGAACGCGACAAAGTCCGCCTCGCGGTCCGAGATTATGTTCCTTGCCGCGATGGGAAGCTCGCTCCTTGAAGTTGCGGAGAGGTCCTGGAAGTCGAGCCGCTTCTTTATCTTCTCCACTTCCACCCTTCCTTCCTTGCCGATGCACAGGCGCTGGCCAAGCGCGCAGGCCGAGCCGCGCACAATGGACACCTCCAGAAGCGTGAAGAACTTCTCGCCCACAAGCTGCGCTATCGGCTCGCGCATGCGGTCAATCGGCCTGCCCTCGGGCATGAAGTCAATGACACGGGCGTAAAGTTCCATCTCCATAATATCATCTGGCGTTATCCATTGCCTGCGTTAACTGGGGTTATGCTTAAGGCAATATAAAATGGTATGCGTCAGTCGGACTTCTTCTTTTCCTTGGCGTCCTCTGATGGCGCCTCTGCTGGCGCAGCCTCGGGCAATGCCTCGACCTTCGGCTCGAACTTCCTTGCCTTCTTGGAGTATTCGGCAATGAGCGCTTCCACCTTCTCCATCTTCTTCTCGGCAAGCTCGACTTTGTCCTTGACAAGTATGAGCATGAGCTGGCTCTTGTTCTTCGGGAGCAGGTCAACGATTTTCACCGCGGTCTCCGTCTTCACCTCGAGCTTCTCAAGCTCGTCGAGCATCTCCTTCGCGTCGTTGTACTTCAGGTGGGAAAAGCGCTTGGCGTACTCAAGCGAGGTCTGCTGCTCGAAGCCGAACTCGCCGGCCGTTCCCTGCCTCTTGTCGAGTATCTTTTCCACCTCGGCAAGCATTGCCGGGCGGATTTCGTTTGCGCCTTTTCCAATCATTTGAACCACCATTTACTTCTTGCCCACGGCCTGGAGGTGCACGGGCGGGATGACAAGCTGCTTCGTGGCATTCATGTCGGAAATCTCGACCACGTACGACTTGCCGCGCTGCGCCACGATGGTGCCCGTCCTTCCGCGGTAGCGGGGGTGCGGCATTCCCGAGTACTTTGACTGCGAGTCGATTGCCACGCAGTCGCCGATGGAATACCCGCTTATCAGCCCGGGGATCGTGAGCTTGCGCTTGGACTGGCCAAGTGCACGGCTTCTTTTTGACATTTTTCCAAGTGAGCGCCTCATGTTTCATCACCTTAATAGCGTCTGGCGGTAAAAACCACAGCCAGGGGATGATTACCCTGCGTCTAGTTTAAATACCTTGCCCTTTTAAATACCTCAGACGGTTTAAAAATGTTTGTATGGGGCTGGTTCTATATGAAAAAGAGCGCAACCAAGAAGAAGAAATTTAAGAAAGGCAGCGTGCCCCAGATAGCGATAAAGCCCACTTTCAAGATTGAGAACATCGTCGCCTCGTCCGAGCTGGGGCTTGAGCTTGACCTGTACACCATCGCATACAAGCTCCACGACGTGGAATACGAACCCGAGCAGTTCCCTGGCGCAATATTGAAGCTCAAGGACCCCAAAACCTCGCTCTTGCTTTTCAAGAACGGCAAGATAATCTGCGCGGGGGGGAAGAACGAGAAGGAAGTCACCGATGCCATTGCAATCACGATGAAGATGCTCGAGAAATACTCGAAAATCACGCCCCCCAAGAACTTCAAGCCGAAATTCGTCATCCAGAACATCGTGGCGTCCGCCGCGCTTGGCGTGGAGCTTGACCTTTACGGCATCGCCTCCGAAGTGCCCGACGTGGAGTACGAGCCAGAGCAGTTCCCCGGGGCCATACTGAAGTTCCTTGTCCCGAAAACCTCGCTGCTCCTCTTCAAGAACGGCAAGATTATCTGCACGGGAGGGAGGAGCGAAGCTGACGTGTCCGCCGCGCTCCACCAGGCCGCAAAGCTCCTCGCGCCCTATTCCTCGCCGCTTCCGCAGAAGAAAGAGTGAGCGCGCAATAAGGTGGGCACTTGTTTTTTGCACGCTGCGCTGATTGCCCCTCCGGCTCGATGTTCCGCTGCCGCTTCATAGCATCAGGCCGCGTGCAGGGCGTGGGCTTCAGAGACTTTGTCTGCAGGATAGGCGAATCGCTGGGGCTTGCCGGGTACGCAAAAAATCTCCCTGATGGGACCGTGGAAATTCTTGCAGAGGGAGAGGGTGCGAAAATCGACGAGCTTGCGCGGCGCGTGTCCGTGCGCATGCTGAATGGCATACATGTTGAGAGGATGGAAGAGAAGGAAAGGAAGGAAATCGGAAAGCGCAGCCATGCTGCTTTTGGCGTGGAATACTGACATCATATTGGATCGCTGCATTTTACAATCCAGTCCTTCCCGATTTGCCGCTTGGTTATCTGCTGCCCCTCGACGTATTCTATATACTCGAAGCCGATTGACTTGTAGTCCATCATGCCTGGCGACGCTGTGGAATTCTGGCACACTGACGAGGCGCCGCCAACCTGCCCTCCGCCTGATCCGCCAGTTGCGCAATTTATTTGCCTGCCGCACGGCGTGCCATAGTTCTGGGCAAAGTATTTCTCCTCCCCCGGCGCAATGTAAAAGTAGTCGCTGATATTTATCCAGCCGACAGGCTCGCATTGGCCATAGCTGTAAAATAGCGTGTTCTTGACCCCGTCTGCACCTATTATGCCAGTTATCCTCAGAGGATAGTTGCCAGCATTTTTCAGCCGCATGTACGGGAATGTCACTGCGGGGGAGGACCCCAGCGCCTTTGCCCCGCTTTCCACAATGGCGATGGGCTGCGCGCTTTTCCAGTACATTTGCGACTGCGTGATTTGCGCGTCGGATGCCATGCCTGGGAAAAAGCCGAGCAGCGCAACGGAAACAAGCGCGACAAGGAGCACAACTGCCAAGAGGACTAAGTATTCTGTAGCGCCCTGCGCGCGCGTCAATGGCATAAAGCGCATTTTCGCACTCATCCTTATTTTACTTTCCAGGCAAATCCCATCATGCGCAGGGTGGTGGGGGCCATCGCGCTTCTTTTTATCGCCTTCTTCCTGCTTTTGTTCATCCCTTTTCCTGCAAATCCACTCCCCTCCGCGCAGGCAAATGCAAGCTCGCAGGCAGGGTTTGGCATCCGCTCGGCGGAGATTGCGGACACGGGCAGCGCGCAGGCGGCAGTGCTGCGCCTGTACCTTTCCTCGGATGGCGCGCGCAACGTGTCGGCTTATTGCTCCCCACTTCCCCTCCAGAACAACATCCTGCTGCTTTCCTTCCCATCCGCGCCTGGCGTGGATGCGGGCCTGCCCTTGAAAATATCGGACGCGCTTATGAAAAGCGGCTTTTCCTCACGCAAGGCTTCCCTCCAGGATGCATTGTCATCCGAAAATACCCTCATAATTTCCCCTGCAGGCGCAATCCCCCTCCCGCTGCTCCAAAATGCCCCGGCGCTTGATGCCCAAAACACCCGCGTGATATTGCTTGAGGCGCTTTCAGGAAAGACGATAGATGAAGGCGGCAACCTTGCCCAGCAAAACGCCAGCATTCCAAGGAACATTGAGCTTGTGCGCCTGCCCCCGTCAGGCGAAGAGGGCGCAGTCTCAGAAACGGTGAAGCGCGCGCTTTTCCTTGCCAACGCAACAGGCGCGCATGCGCCTTTCCTGCCTGGCAACCTGACGCTAGTTGTCCCCCTGAACGGAAGCGTTGCCTACTGCCGGGCATTATGCGGGCAGGGCAGCGGCAGGTACAGGTTTTCAGACAGCGGGAAGCTGTCCGCCCCGCCTGGCAATTTAATGGGGCCCGCAAGCCTTGCGGCAGGGCAGGCGGGCACATACGAATTTTCGCTGCCCGAGAACGGCGAGGTGGGCAGGAACCTCCGCTTTTTTGCAGTGGCATACCTGCCTGAAGGCGAGGCGCTCAGGCGCGAAATTGCAGGGGGCGAAATAACGCAGGGCTGGGCAAGCCGCTTTTCCCTGGACTTTTCGCGCGGGGGCAGGTATGTTGTGCGCGTGATGGACCAGTTTGCGCGCGTGCACGCATCTGCTTTTGTGCAGGTGCCCTCCCTTTCCGTCGAGTTAGTGTCCTCCGAAGGAAGCCGGCACGAGTTCCTGGCGCTGCTTGACGGCGCTGCGGCGGAAGGCGCGCTGTCCGCAAGGCTCGACAACGGCTCTCCAAAAAACTATTCAGTGCATGAAGGCAGGTTCGTGGTCTGGTCCGCCCCTCCGCCTGGCAACCACACCCTGGCATTCGAGTTTTCAGGCTCGCGCGCGGACTACCCCCTCATATCCCATCAATCCGGCATGGGCGCGCTTGCCGACGCCTACCTGCGGTTTGGCGTGCCTGCGGCAATTTTCGTGCTTGCGGTTTTCCTGCTCCTGCGCGCGGGAAAGCGCACAAAATATTCCATCACGTTCCCGGAAGTTGCGCCGTTTGACCAGGACGTTGTGGGCGTAAGCGCCAGCGAGGTTGCCTTGGCCTACTCCCGCGCGGACAGGAAATTCGGCGGCTTTTCCCTGCCGTGCTACCCGCAGGAAATAGCATCTGAGCTGCTGTGCGGAAAGGGCGGGCGGGGTGCATTGCCGCTAAACGCGCACAGCGTGCTGCGCATCCTGCGCAAGCTATCGTCTGCCGGGGTTTTTGAGGAACATGAGGGGGCGTTTGCCCTGAAGGCAAAAATGGGCGGGTTTTCAGCGCGCGAGCTTCACATGCTTCGCACCATCCACGAGTGCATGCTTGAGCGCGGATTGCGCTTCTCGAGAAAGCCAACCATAACGGTGAAGAAAGGGGAGCTTGAGCTTGCCCTTTTCAGGGGCAGGGGCTCCGTGCTGTCCGGGATGGGGAAGGCGTGCCGCGCAGTGGTGTTTGAAAGCAGCGAAGAGCTCGAAAAATTCATGGGGGAACTTGCGGAGATTGGCTTTGAAAACAACAGGATACGGCTCGCCCTTGACAACGACTTGCTTGTTTTCGTGGTTGCAAGCAGGGGCGGCCTTGGGGGGATTTTGCCCTAGTGGTGGTATGCGGACAGCGATTTTCGTGCCCCTATTCCTGCTTTGCGCATCCCTATCCGCGGCAACGGAAGTGGAAATGGCGTCAGATCACAACACCGCGCTCGCCCCTTCCCTTCTTGGCGCAAAGAATGCGTGCAATGCGCCCTCGCGCGCGCCTACGAATGACGACATTTTTTCCGTGGCAGACGCCAGGATTGTCTCCCTCATCCCGCAGGTCGGGAATGCCACAGCCGACCTTCCAAACGCCTCAGTTGTCTGGTCGTGGTCTGCAGATTTTCCAAAAGAGGCGCGCTTTCCCATCCTGGATGATGACCGCTGCCCTGAGGGCGAAATTAGGTATTTTGCGCCCAGCGCCCCCTCCCTTGCCGGAGAGCTTTCCTATTCGTATGGGAATTCAAATGAAACAATTGCGCTCTCTTCGGATGGAAAAAACCCCGCGCCACTGGGCCTGGGCGCAGGCAAGCTCTCCGAGGCTGATTTCCTGCAGCCGTTTGCCCGCCTTTCGCTTGCCCTGAACGCAAGCATCTCCGTGGACTATTCATTTTCAAAAAGCAGCCATTCCTATGGCTGTACAAGCATCAATGGCTATGTTGCATGCGGCTGCGAAAGGAATTACGCCCAGGGAATCCGCACCTTTGCGCGCAATGTTTCCGATGCGCGCAATTTTTCCGTGGAAGTTGGGCCCAACTCCCTCCTTTGGCTCAATCCCCCGCTTTCCTCGCGCCTGAGCGGGGCTGAAAACGGCAAGATGGTGCTGTTTGCCCGCCGCCTCCCTGCGGATATTTCGCTTGTCTTCCGCGGCAGGGAAATTGCCTCTGTGCGGCCATATTCGTTTTCAACAATGGCAGGCCCATGCGGGCAGGCGGTTGTGGAGAGGGTTTTTTCGCCTTCAGGCAGGGGCTCAACGGAAGCCTCCATCCGCAGAGGCGGGCCCATTTTTCCTTCGCAGCTTGTGGAAAAGGACGCATCCTACATCCCATTCTACCTGGAATTCCCCTGGCGTGCCGAGGCAGGCAAGGCAAATTTCACCGTAATTTGCGAAGATGCATTCCAGGGCAGGCAAAACTTTTCGCGCGAGTTTTATGTGCGGGAGCCCGAGCCGTTCTCTCCCTCATCAGGTGCAACGGGCGGCAAAGGGGCGATGGAAAAAAGGGAGGCAAGCGACCATGAGACTGCAGCGGCCTACCCGGCGCGCGCACCGCAGGGCGCCTTCCCAGACTTCTCAATCATGGCCTTGGCATTCGCGTTCCCTCTTGCCATCGGCGCTGCCGCGCTTTGCCGCCATCTGGAATGGCTGTAGCGTTCTCCTGCATGCCTGCGCGCGCCCAGATGGGCCGCAGCGTTTTATTCCTTGCCTTTGCCATCACACACCATGCTTGAAATTGACGGTTCACAAGGCGAGGCTGGCGGCCAGGTGCTGCGCACCGCGCTAACACTATCATGCGTGCTTGGGCGCGAGGTGCGCATAAAGAACATCCGAGCAGGAAGGCCCAAGCCAGGCCTTGCAGCGCAGCATCTTACTGTTTGCCATCTTCTTTCTGAAATCTGCGGCGCAAAAATGTCAGGTGCAACACTTGGCTCCACAGAGATGGCATTTTCGCCCGGGAAAATTTCCGGAGGCAACTACCTGTTCGACATCGGCACCGCAGGCTCCTGCACCTTGCTGCTGCAGGCTGCGCTTCCTGTGCTTGCGCATGCGTCTCACTCAAGCTCGCTTGAGATAAAGGGGGGCACGCACGTGTCGCACTCGCCCACATTCGAGTATTTCTCAGAGGTATTTCTTCCCGCAGCGCGCAAGTTCGGCGTGCGCGCGGAAGCAAAAATGCAGCGCGCGGGCTTTTACCCGAAAGGCGGCGGCATCGTTTCGCTGAAAGTGGAGCCGTCGCAGCTTCGCGGCGTCAAATTCATGCCCGCTGCGCAGCCAGTAAAATATTCCACCCTATCCTCTTCGCTCCCTCCGCATGTTTTGCAGCGCGAGGAGGAAGCGGTGAAAAAATCATTCCCGGGCGCAACAGGTACCGTGTGCACAGTGGGCGCGGCTTGCGCGGGGAATGCACTGACAATTTGGAGCGGGGCATTTGGCGCCTCGGCGCTTGGCGAAGTTGGCAAGCCTGCGGAAAAAGTGGCGCTCGAGGCATGCGCAGAGCTTGCACAGGGGCTTGAATCAGGCTGTGCGGTTGACGCGCGCCTTGCAGACCAGCTTCTCCTTTACGCCGCGCTTGCAGAAGGGAGAAGCGGATTCTCCACACCCGAGTTCTCCTCGCACCTCTCCACAAACGCAGGCGCCATACGTGCCATGACAGGAAGGAATATTATACTTGGCAACGACAGGGTGGTGTCTGTAGGATAATTCGGGTGGTTGGATGGCAACGAAGGCAAACGTCGCACTTTTGGATTTTGCAGGATTGGGGCTTGCCGCAATAATGGGCATAATCGTGGGGCTTGCCAGCCCGGCATTCCTTGCCATCATGCTGATTTTCCTAGTGCTGTCCGTGCTTGTCACCCGCTACGGGTTTGAGAAAAAGCGCGACCTGGGGCTTTACGAGCACGAGCGCAGCTGGGAAAACGTGCTTGCAAACGGGCTCATACCCACCATATGCGCGGTGGCAAACCCATGGATCGGCTGGGGCGCGTACGTCGGCTCCATTGCCGCAATCACGGCCGACAAGTTCGCGTCCGAGCTTGGTGTGCTTGGCGGCGAGCCTATCTCGCTTCTGAATTTCAAGAAGACAAAGGCAGGCAGGAACGGCGCAATCACGGTTTTCGGCACCCTCATGTCGCTCGACGGCGCGCTTCTCATCGGCATCGCAGCAATGTTCCTCATCCCGGGCCTTGACCTGCGGAAAGTGGTTGCAATAGGCCTGGTCGGCTTTGGCGGCAGCATGGTGGACAGCATTGTCGGAGTGCTCGAGGAGCGCGGGATAGGCAACAAGGCGACCACCAATGCAGTGTGCGCGCTTTTCGGCGCAATCTGCGGGCTGGCTTTCCTGTGATTTCCATGAAAGCGCAGGGCGCTACAGAATACTTAGTCCTATTGGCAGTTGTGCTCATTGTCGCGCTTGTTTCAGTCGCGCTCCTTGGCTTTTTCCCGGGAATGGCGTCTGACGCGCAAATCACGCAGATGGGGGCCAAGCCCCTTGTCATCAAGTGCAGATAAGGCAGGACGCGCCACAAGGCGCTGGTTTTATATACCCCTGAAATCATATAGGCGTGCTGCGCGTGGATGGCAGAAGGAGCTTCTGGCTGTGAATTGCCTGTCAACAGCGCGCCGCACACAAAAAACACAGGAAATTGACATTAACGCTCCGGGAACAAAGTTTCCCGGTTTCAAGGAAAACAGAAGGAACATCATTGCCCGCGTCCGCGCGGGCTGGCATCACAAAGATTTCACGCTCATTTCCCGGCGCGCATTGACGCGCTGAGGGGCGGCTTAGGGCCGCTGAACAACCGGCTTATGCCGGCTTGAGCAGGCAAATCTTTTCGATGGAATACGTGCCGTATCGCGCCTTTGCGCGTGCCGCATGGTTTCGGAGAAAATGCAATGGCAACGGTATTTTCAGTCCGCGCGCACCCTGGCGCCAAGAGGCGCAGCCTCTCGCTGGTGTCGGAGTCGCCGCTTGTGCTGAAAGCAGACATACCTGAGGCGCCCGAGGGCGGGCGCGCCAACCGGTCCCTTCTTGTTGAGCTTGAAAAAGCGCTAGCCTGCCGCGTGCAAATGCGGTCAGGGCATACGAGCAGAAGGAAAACCCTTTCCGCTGATTGCGATGCATCCCGCATCGTGGCAGCTGTGAAGGGATTTGAAAACAAGGATGACAAGAAACAACAGCGAATCAAACTGGAATAAAGGTGAATCAGATGGGAAAGACATACATTGACACGGTGAAATACCTGGTTTACGCTAATCTTGAGATTGACGGATTGGTGGAAAAGCCTGACGTGGTAGGCGCGATTTTCGGCCAGACCGAAGGGCTGCTCGGCGACGAGCTGGACCTTCGCGACCTGCAGAAGAACGGCAGGATTGGGCGCATTGAGGTGGACCTCAACCCGCGCGGCGGAAGGAGCGTGGGCAAGATAAAGCTGCCCTCCTCGCTTGACATGGTGGAGACCTGCATACTTGCAGCCGCCCTCGAAACGGTGGACCGCGTGGGGCCATGCGAGGCGAAAATCGGCATAGAGAAGGTGGAGGACACCCGCAATGCCAAGCGCAAGATTCTCGTTGACAGGGCAAAGATACTGCTCAAGAGCATGCTTACGCACGAGATACCCGAGAGCAAGGAAATCTCGGAAATGGTGCGCCAGGAGGTCAAGGTCGCGGAAATTTCCGAATACGGCCCCGAGAAGCTCCCGTGCGGGCCAGGCATCGAGAAGGTGGAGGACACCCGCAATGCCAAGCGCAAGATTCTTGTCGACAGGGCAAA
>Ga0172370_10008123_pt1 | contig 12661 bp, 10 predicted proteins | sample LakKiv5m_FD_114538 | JGI IMG/M metagenome (GOLD analysis project Ga0172370, IMG submission 114538) | Freshwater microbial communities from Kabuno Bay, South-Kivu, Congo - kab_022012_11.5m | ecosystem: Environmental > Aquatic > Freshwater > Lake | place: Democratic Republic of the Congo...
CGACAAGATGGTCGAGCTCGCGTACGGCGGGCACGCGTGGCCGGGCTACACGTTCATGCCGCCGGACAACTGGAGCGACCCCGACTTCGCCTGGGCGCCGGCGGAGGGCGAGGCACGGGACTTCGACCCGGAGCAGGCCAAAGCCATGCTCGAAAGCGCCGGCTACAAGGACACGGACGGCGACGGCGTCAGGGAGTACAAGGGCAAGCCGATCAAGATCCGCCTGTGGGCCCCCGCCGAGACGCCGGAGTCGCAGCGCGCCGGCAAGCTCGTCGCCGGCTGGTGGAAGGACGTCGGCGTGGACGTCACCCTGAGCGTGCAGGACGAGGGTGTCTACTTCGACAACATCTGGGCCTACGAGGACGACACGTTCGTCCCGGACTTCGACGCCTATCTCTGGAGTTGGGACGGCTATGCGGACCCCGGCCAGTCGCTCACCTGCTTCACCACGGGGCAGATCGAGGGCTGGAACGAGTTCGCCTGGTCCTACCCGCCGTTCGACGAGCTCGACGTGCTGCAGACGGCGGAGATGGACCCGGCCAAGCGCGCCGAGTACATCCACCAGATGCAGCAGGCGATGTACGAGGAATCCCCGTGCATCGTCACGGTCCACCCGCTCAAGCTCGAGGCGTATCGCACGGACAAGTGGGACGGCTGGGAGCGCTGCAACAACGGCAACGGAGGGGCGTTCCTCGCCGCATCCATGCCGTGGCCGTACTCGGGGCTCACGCCCAAGGTGGCCGAGACGACCACCTCCAGCACGGGCATGTGGGTCGCGATCATCGCAGCGATCGTGGTCGTCGTCCTGGTGGCGCTCTTCCTGATCCTGCGCAAGCGCCGCGGCGCTCCCTCGACGGAGGAATGACGCCGGCGCCTCCGGCGTCCGCCGCCAGACCGGCGTAGACCTCACGCGCCGCGGGCCGGCCCTCCCGGGCCGGCCCGCGGCGCACTCACGTTCTTGTGGCTGCGTCTCCTACTACGAAGCGCGCTGCTGCTTGGCGATCATCTCCGCAGCCTTGATCAGCGGATAGGCCGTCGGCGGCGCGGTGAGCAGCGGATGCGTGCCGACCTGCGAGGTCAGCAGATCGCAGGCGGTCATGCGGTTCTGGATCACGAAACCGATGAGGTTCGTCAGCTCACCCACGGACGTGCCGCCGAACACCTCACCGCCGAGGATGACACCCGAGTCCTTCGAGGCCACCAGCTTGACGACCTGCTTGTGGGTGTCCGGCAACGTCCCCGGATGGCGGTCGATGCCCTCGAACGTCGCCGTGAGTGTCTCGAAACCGCGCTCCCGGGCGAGGTTCTCCGTCACGCCCGCCGCACCGAACCCGTTGCCGCCGATGGCGGTGGAGAAGATGGAGATGGTGCCCCCGAAGCAGCGGACGGTCGAGATCCTGAACAGGTTCATGGCTGCGATCCGCGCCTCGGCACACGCGGTCGACGCCAGCATGAGCGGCTTGAGCGTCCGCGTGATGAAGCTGCTCTTCTCCGCGCAGTCGCCCACCGCGAACACGTCCAGGTTCTCGGTGCGCATGTACTCGTCGACCTCGATGAACCCGAACTTGTTCAGCTCACACCCGGCATCCTTCGCGAGACCGGTGTTCGGGACGTACCCGACGGCCAGGACGACCGCATCGGCATCCAGGCGCTCGCCGCCCTCCAGGACCACCCCGGTGACCTTGTCGTCTCCGTCGATCTTCTCGACGGTCGTGGCCAGCCTCAGCGTGATGCCCCTGTCGCTGAGGATCTCCTCCGCCCGCATCGCGAGCTCCGCGTCGAACGCCAGACCGAGAACGTGCGGGAGCGTCTCGACAAGCGTGACGTTCTTCCCCGCACGGGACAGCTCATCGGCGACTTCGACGCCGATGAATCCCGCCCCGATGACGACGACGTCGGTCATTCCGGGAAGACGGCCCAGCAACAGTTCCAGATACTCCCTGTCCTTCGGGATGACATACACGTTGGCCAGCTTCGCCCCCGGCAGCCACGTCGGCTCCTTCGGCGTCGAGCCGGTGGCGAGCACGAGCTTGTCGAAACCCAGTTCGCGCCCGTCGTTGGTCGTGCAGACCTTGCTCTCGAGGTCGATGGAGGTGATCTCCGTCTCCTGAAGCTCCACGCCGGCGCCGGTCACGGCGGCGTCCGGGATCTGGTTCTGGCCGCAGCCCTCGAGCGTCCCGAAAACGTACGGGATGCCGCACGGGACCATGACCGAATGCTCCTTGCGGACGAGCAGCACGGACTTGTCCGGGTAGAAAGCCTTGGTCGTCGTCGCGGCCACGATCCCGGCCGCGCTGCCGCCGATCACCAACACGTCATGTCTGTCCATTGCTGTGTGCCTTTCGTCTCGCACGATTACAGTGACACTCGACGTACGCGCCCGACGGTCGAGACGGGCGCGCAGCGCTGCGCTGAGGGGAGGTGAGCTGAGCTTCGCGAAGGAGCCGGCCCGGGGCTGACGGGAGAGGATCCTGCCGGGTCTGGATCAGAGTGCGCGCCGTCCTGCCGGGCAGGGTGGACGTGCGCGAAATCGCGACACTGCACGGTCGTGGTCGGACCGTGCGCCACGCCCTGGTCGCAGAGCGCCTCCACGGTCGCATCAACGATATCGTCCCGGCAGGCAGTACGGACTCTGTGTGCGGACTCGTGCACTGCTGCCCCTCCGCACAGGAGCGTAGCACCTCGACCGGAGGGTCGCGGTCTGCGCGGAGACACCAGACGGCCAGAATCGTGGCACGCGACTGGCCAAGACGCTCAAGCCGGTCCGGGCGCCGGCGGGAGGCGCGCGGCGCGCCTCCCGCGCCCAGCCCTCGTCAAGCGCACGCGGGCGCGAGCTCTCAGGCCGAGTCCAGCCTGCTCGCAGCCCCGTCCCAGCGACGCCCGCTATCAATGCCGGCATGGACCATCCTCAAGCCCACCAGTCGATCCACGGGACGGGCCCGCGCCGATCGGCGTTGTGCGCCGCCTTCCTCGGCCTCGCGCTTGGCGTGATCCGGGTCGGCGACGCCATGCCGGGTCACGCTCCCGCGAGGTCCGCAGCGGGCGGGACCGCCGCTGGCGGCGGGCGTCACTCTCGACACGTCACTCGCCGACTACGTGGCGTCGACGCTGCCCCGCGCCGCGTCGTCGCCCTCGGCCGGCTCCGGCCGCTCCCGGTCCTACCTTCGCAAGCTCCTGCGGCTCTACAGCGACCGCGGCGTGACGCCGCTGCGACTTCCGCGTGCTCGACTACACCGACATAGATTCGTTCGGGGGCAAGGATGAGTGGTTCTACGATGGTGCGCACGTCGTGAAGCAGAACGCCGATCGGATCCTGGTCAGAGCCGTGAGTCAGGCGCCGGAGTGCTTCGAGTGAGCCGGGGACCGGCGCGGCTGTCGGAGGTGCGATCGAACGGGCCTGCCTGCCGACTCACGAGGAAGGCATCCACGACCCGCGGGTCGAATTGCGTCCCAGCACCAAGACGAAGCTCCATGATCGCGTCGGCATCGTTGAGGGCCTTTCTGTAGGGCCGGTCGGTGATCATGGCGGAATAGGCATCGGCCACGGCCAAAATGCGCCCGAGCAGCGGGATCTCTTCCCCCGCGAGCCCACGTGGATAGCCGGAACCGTCGAAGCACTCGTGGTGGGAGACGACGGCGGCGCGGATCGTCTCGACGTCAGGGATCCCGTTGATGATGCTCTCGCCCAGGAGAGCATGCTGCTTCATCACCTCGTGCTCCTCACTCGTGAGGCCCCCCGGTTTGCGCAGGATCCGATCAGGCACGCCGATCTTCCCGACATCGTGGAGCAGGCCCGCGACGCGCAAGGCGTCTCGCATCGCCGGCGGAAGGTCGAGGTGAGCGGAGATCGCCAGTGCCAGGACGGTCACGTCTTCAGAATGGCGACGTGTGTACGCGTCCTTGTTGTCGACGGCCGTCACCAGCGACTCCAGCATCCCAAAGGAGGTCACGCTGGCCTGGACGGTCGGCCGCCAGTCGTCTCTGCAGGTGACCGTGTCGCCGCCGCGGCGCTTGGACTCGTACAGATTGGCGTCCGCACAGGCGACGAGCTCAGCGGCTTCCCGCGCGCTCGCCGGGATGCCGGAGATGCCCGCGCTGAGCCGCACGGGGATGAGCTGCCCGTCCGGAGCCATGAACGGCTCCCTGGCTTGCGCCACGCGCAGTCGCTCGGCCGCTCGTTCCGCGTCGGCGATGCTCGAGTCGCGAAGAACGAGCATGAACTCGTCACCGCCGTAGCGGCCGATCCACTCTCCCCGGCGGCACATGCGCTTCAGCACCCGCGCCACCCGGACGATGACCTGGTCACCTGCGAGATGTCCGTAGGTGTCGTTGAAGAACTTGAAGTCGTCAATGTCGAGCATGACGATCGCGAGGGTGCTGCCGTCAAGGCGCGCCCGCTCCGTCTCCTCTTGCAGATGTTGCTGAAGCGTGCGGCGGTTGAGCAGACCTGTGAGGGGATCGGTCTCACTGAGGTGGCGCAACTCGTCGAAGGCGATATCGAGCCGCTGGGCGCGATCCCTGAGCTCGGTCCCCATGCGGTTGAACGCCCTCGCGAGCTTGCCGATCTCATCGTGGGAACTGGCGGTAGCGCGGGCATCGAGCTCTCCGGCGCTCAGTCTCGCCGTAGCGTCCGTCAGCTGGCGGAGCGGCCGCGAGATCCGCGCGGCCACCCAGGCGGCGATGAGCGCCGCGGCGAGTATGCCGATGCCGAACATGCTCGGCGTTCGCACCCACATACCGTTCGCCGCCTCCCGCACCGGAGAGTAGGGAGTCGAGGCGGCGATCCAGAGGTCCGAGTCTCCCCCCCCGACCAGAAGCGGAACCGCCTCGACCAGCTGCTTGCTGCCGCCGATGACGGACACGCCGCCTTCCCTGGCGGCGGGCGAAGGCATCGTCCATGAGGCTCCGTCGGCGGCGAGTCCGGTTGAGGCCACGACCCGGTCGGAGGTGACGACGGCGAGATCATGTTGACGGTCCGGCCTCAGGCCGGCGAGGGCGACGTCGTCGATGCGAGTGAGGATGACGAGGCGGCCGACCTCGACGCCCCCGGCCAAGATGGGCGCGGTCCCCATGAGGTAGGCGGCCGTGCCCGTGTCGTTCTGCACGACGGCGATCCGCTGTCCGGCCGCCAGCATGGCGCTCATCTGCGCAAGGTCGCGCGGCGCCTGTTGCCCGGTGGACCCCGGCAGCAGGTGAACGAGGACGCGGCCGCGGTCGTCCACGACCTCTACCAGGAACGGCGGCTCGGCCCACCAGACCTGCGCCAGCGATGCGATGAGGTCGGGGACGTCGCCCCGGACGACATCCGTCCCCACGTCCGTCTTCGAGCAGATGAGGCTGGCCTGCTGCGCGAGCGCCTGCGTGGAGTCGCGCAAGCTCTGCGAGGTCAACGACGCCATGCTGCGAAGGCTCTCTCGCGATTGGCGGTAGGTGTTCTGTTGCAGCGACCTGCCGACGAGCAGGGCGCCCGCCAGTGCTTCGAGCACGAAGAGCGCCACGAAGGGCAGGAGGATCTTCGCGCGCATCGACAAGTCGGCGTACCACCGACACAGTGAGACGACCGGGCACCTCTTGGACACAGCCGTGCCCGCGGGCGCGCTGTCTGCGTCTGTGCCCCCACTCCGAGGCGCGCGGGTACGATTCACGGCCAGCAGGGTCTGCCTCCAGCGGTGATCGACTTCGCCCAGGCTTCTTCGATCTTCTCGACGACCGACGCCGGCATGGTCACGTAGTTCAGAGCCGCTGCAGCCTCAGCGGCCGACCTGTCGTGATAGCACGAGTCGAAGAACTCAAGCAGCGCGTTGCCGCGCGCCACGGAAGGTTGCTCGCGCCGGACCAGGACCCATGTCGCGCCGACGATCGGCCAACTGCTCGTGCCGGGCTGGTCGACGAGAACGGCGCGAAAGCCGTCTTCGGGGTTCCACGGCGCCGAGGCGGCCGCCGCCGAGAACGTCGCGAGCGATGCGCGCACCCACCTGCCCGCCTTGTTCTGCAGCTGGGTCCACGCGACGTCGTTGGCCACCGCGTACGAGTACTCGGTGTAGCCGATCGCGCCCGGTGTGGAGGCGACGACCATGGTCACGCCGGGGTTGCCGTTGGCGCCTTCGCCGGTTGTCCAGGACACCGACGTGCCGGCCCCGACACGCTTGGACCATGCACCGGAGACGCGCGTCAAGTAGTTCGTGAAGATCCACGTGGTACCGGACGAATCGGACCGATGGACCACGGTGATCGGCCGATCAGGCAGATCTACGTCCGGGTTGACGCTCTGGATGGCCGGATCGTCCCACGTGACGATCTCGCCGAGGAAGATGTCGGCCAGGATCCGCCCAGTCAGCCTGAGATCGCCCTGCCCCACGCCTTCGATGTTCACGATTGGCGCGACGCCGCCTACGCAGGTAGGGAACTGCATCAGGCCTGCGCTCGCGAGATCCGCCCTCGAGAGCGGCTGGTCACTGCCCCCGAAATCGACGGTGCCGGCTCTGATCTCGGACTGGCCGAAACCGGAGCCGCCACCGGTGTACACCACTTGGACGCCCGGGTTCCTCCGGCGGTAGTCGTCGGCCCATTGATGATACAGGGGCATGGGGAAGGTCGCGCCCACGCCGGCGAGCGTGATGCTCTCAGAAGATGGGGTTCGCGTGACCGGCGTGGTGGCAAGAGTGGGAGTCACCTTGGGCGACCCGTCACCTCCGCATGCCGCGAGGAGAACGGCCAGGGTAACGACGGCGCTCATCCAGATCGCGGCCATCGCCGTCGTGCAGAGACGCACGCGCACTCGTGTGCCGACGCTCATCATCTGCTGCTCTCCCCGGATCTCGACCATGGGCGGAGGCACCGCAGTGCCTCCAGTGGCCCGAAGCTAGGCCTCCCCGGTTAGGAGGCCGTTAGGGGAATGGGAGCGGCCGGCCGCGATCGATATCCATGTTGCCCGGACAGGCGGCGGCGCGCACGTCAAAGATGCGGCGCTCGGCCAGATCGCCGAGCACGAGTCCCGAGGCGACGCCGAGTGGCTCGGGCGAGAAGGCAGCATCGAGACCACGGATCGAGGTGGCGCCGACCGTCGCCGCAGGGGTCGTGACCCGCCTACCGTTTAACGGTGAAGGTCCTGCCGTTGCTCGTGCCTGCGGCAGTCGTCACTTTGACTCGGAGCCGGCCGAGCTTCGCCTTCGCCGGCACCCTGCACTTGATGCGTGTCGAGCTCCACGAGACGTACTTGCCGCAGACCCTGGTGCCGAACTTGACGAGACTCCTGCCGCGCTTCTTGCCGAAGTCCTTGCCGATGATCGTGACGGTGGCTCCACGCCTGGCCTTGGCGGGCTTGAGCCTGGCGATTCTCGGCAGGACGTCCTCATCAGGGGCGAGCGGTCAGTCGCCGCTTGCCGCCCCGACCAGGTCCTGCCCGGCCTCCTGCGACTCGAGCTCGGCGAGCAGGTCGAGCAGCGGCGTCACGATCTCCTCATGATTGAGGGAGTAGCAGCGGCGCCGGCCGTCGACCCGTACCTGGACCAGGCCGGCGCTGCGCAGCGTCGCGAGACTCTTGGAGGCCGTGGGCTGGTCCAGGCCGGAGCCGGCGCTGAGGTTGGCGACGTCGCACTCGCCCCGGCGCAGCGCCTGCAGCAGCGCTCGCCTCGCCGGGTGAGAGAGCGCTCTGCAGACACGGGTCACGAAGTCGGTCAAGAAGCCGCCTCGTTGAGGTAGTCCAGGGCCGAGAGCGCCGCCACGGTACCGTCGGACACCGCAGTGGTGATCTGCCGGGTCCGCTTGACCCTCACGTCGCCGGCTGCGAAGACCCCGGGCAGGTTGGTGCACAGAGCGTCGTCGGTGATGATCTCGCCGCGGTCGTTCGTCGCGACCTGGCCCTCGACGGCCTGCGAGTTGGGGACGTAGCCGATGAACACGAAGCACCCGTCGACCGCGGTCTCGGTGACAGCTCCGGTCGCCTTGTCCGACGAGCGCACCGTCGCCAGCTCCGACTCTCCCGTGAAGCCGAGCACGCGCTGGTTCATGAGAAAGCCGATCTTCTCGTTGGCCTGCGCCTCGGCCACGATCCACGGCTCGGCCTGGAAATGGTCGAACTCGTGGATGACGGTGATGCGTGAGGCGAACTTGCTCAGCGACACCGCCTCCTCGAGCGCGGAGTTCCCGCCGCCGACCACGGCGATCGGGCGGTCGGCGAAGAACTCGCCGTCGCAGGTGGCGCAGTAGGAGATCCCATGGCCGACGAACCGATCCTCACCGTCCACACCGAGCTTGCGCGGGACGCCGCCGGACGCGACGGTCACCGCCTTGGCGGCGACGCGGGTACCGTTCTTCAGCGTGACCGTCTTGACTTCGCCGGCCAGCTCGACCTCTTTGATGCGCGCGAACGGCTTGACCTCGCACCCGAAGCTTCGGGCCTGCTGCATCATCGTCTGGGACAACTCCCGACCGGAGGTCTCCGCGACTCCCGGGTAGTTCGCCACCCTGTCGGTGAGGACCGTCTGCCCGCCGACGGTGCCGCTGTCCAGTATGAGCACCGACCGCCGCGCCCGCGCCGCGTAGATCCCCGCGGTCAGGCCCGCCGGCCCTGCTCCCAGAATGATGATGTCGTAGTCCGTGCTCATCAGTGGCGCCGGTCAGCCTTGCGCGGCGAACTGGTCGTCGAGGACCGCGGTGAACTGGTCGTCGAGGATCTCGGCGACCTGGTCGATACTCTGGATGCTGCTCGTCGCGGCGACGACTTCGCCGTTCTTGAAGTAGACGGTGAACGGCAGCCCACTGAAGCCGGCGGTCTGCGGCAGGCTGCGGATGACGTGCGCCGCCGGCCCGTCGAAGTCCATGTCCCGGAAGGCGACGTGCGGGTAGTCAGGCGTGAGCGTCTCCATGATGTCGTACACGGGCAGGCACATCGGGCCCATGCGGCCGCAGCAGATCATGACGTTCTCGTTGTTCTCCAGGGTGTCCTGGAAAGCCTGCTCCGACTCGGTGTGCTCCAGTCCGGTCTGCAACATAGCGCGATCTCCTCTCGTCGGGCGGTCCATCGCCGCCTCATATGCCGAGTATAGCATATGCAACTGTCGGCATACATCGACCGGGTCCGCCTGGCGCTCCGACCGTCATGAGGTGAGCCGGTCACGGCGCTCGAGGGCGGTGAAGGTACGGATCACCTCCGGCGCCTCGAAAGCACGGTTGCGCTTGCCCACCGTGGTCTGCGAGAGCCCCCTGACCTCCGCGAGACGGGTGATCGCCTGGCCCGTCGCCTGGGCGCTGCCCCAGCCACCCGCCTTGAAGGCGCGGTCGATGTGCTCGGCTCGGGTCTCGCCTTCGTTCACGGGACTGTCACCCCTGCCCGGTCCGGGTCAGCGCACCGAAGAAACCGCGCACGACGGCCAGCGCTTCCAGCCGCAGACGGTCGGCCTCCTCGCCGTCGTCCACGGCGTCGTCGAACAGGAAGGTGCTGTAATGCCCGGGTCCGTCCATCCCCGCATGCTCGAAGTGCGCGTCCAGCTTGCCGAGCGCATCCCGAACGACATCGCGACCCATGACCGGGCTGGCCGCCGCCGTAGCCGCAGCTCCCGCAGGCCCACCCGGCCAATTGCCGATGGTGAACACGATGTCGTAGGCATCCTTCGGCTTCACCAGGCCTCGTTCGTCCAGTGCCAGCGACTTCAGCGTGAGGAACGGCACGAGGTTGGCGAGGCGCAGCGTGCCGAAGCTCTCGCTGCCGTCAGGGAGAGCCCCTCTGATCTCACGCTGGACGTAGTCCACAGCCACCAGGCTCGCGCCACGCGCCTCGAACGCACCGAGCTTCGCGCCGGTCTTCTGCCGGGGGCGCGCGATGGAGCCCGGCGCCCCGCCCTGCTCTGTCATGAACTCGATGAGCACCGTGCGGCCGTCGATCTCGATGCACCAACGGAACGACTGTTGCCGGCCGTCCTCATCCGCGTGAAGGTGAAAGCCGGCCCTGTGCATGTTGGTGACGAGCGTCTCGTACGGTTCGGGGGCGTCGTCGATCACCGCGACGCCGACCACCAGGTCGACGTCCATGGTCCCGACGTGTGGCCGGGACAGCTCGGGCAGCTCGGTGATCAGATAGCGAGGCACAAGTCCGCCGGCCAAGTAGATGCGCTCCCACCACGGTCCCGCGCACTTGAGGAGCGTGAGCGTTGCCCGCTCGCACAGGCCGGTCGTGTGGTCGTCATAGTCGACGGCACGAGGGATCTCAGCCATTCAGTACCCCAGGACCGTCTCACGCAGGAACACCGCCTGCTCCTCGCCTCGTCGGCGATCCTCAAGCAGGTCCGCGTACAGCCTCAGCGGGTTCGCCACCATGGTTCCTGCGACCTCTCTGGAGGCGAAGAGCGGGGAATCCGACTTCGCCCGGAGCACGATGACGTTCCCACCCTGCTCCACCGGCGCGGCATCCAGAGCGCCCGAGATGAGGCTTTCGCTGGTCGCCGGGCCGACCCACAGCTCGCAGGTCCGGACGTCCGTCACGTGCGGCGCGACGAGCAGAGCGGCGCACGCGCCGGTGACGGCATGCTCGAGGCGCCCTCGGGCCAGCCGACTGGACACCTGCGTCGCCAGGTGGATCGGCCCTTGCCCCAGCACGTAGGTCTTCGCGAGCCTGTGTCGCTCCTCCCTCGCGTAAGGCGCCCAAGCGTCAAGCACCGCGCCCTTGTCGCGCAGACGTCGACGCTTCTTCGGCCCGCTCCCCTCGACGTCCACCAGGTCCAGGGCCTCGAGTCTGCTGAGCGCGGCCTGGGCCGTCCCCGGCGCCACGTTCGCGACGTCAGCGAGACCCGTGACACCCCACCACTCAATATCCCTCAGCAGCATCGCCTGGATGGCCGTGCCGATCCTCCCGCCAAGACCAGGCTCCCGAGCACCCTTCGCCCGTTGTCCACAAGGTCTCTGCCGATCGATCGCCACGAAGGGCACATCGTTGCGGAAGACGAACCGGCAGTCATCGAGGTAGTTGACTGCCTCGCCACGGAGAACATCGAGAGCACCGGTCGTGAAGTGCTCTGCCACGAGAACCGTGGAGGCCGTGGGCGGCGCGGTGCGTCGCAGCCGGGCGAACGCATCTCGGACTTCCTGAGGCCGCCCGTGACCGACCGTGATCGGAACAACAACGAGTCCGCCCGCAGGGACGCGAAGCCTAACGCGATCCGTCAGGGCCTGCGCCTCGCGCAGACCGGCCTCCCGGAACGCGGCTTCCAGCTTCTCGGTTGTCTTCCTGTGTCCCATTATTCAGTCAAGCAGCTACATTCATGTCTGACATGAATATCGTCTTCTATCTGAATATGAGCCTCGTTTGCCGCAGTGTCAAGGCTCCACCCATCAAGCTCACGAAATGATCCGCCCTCGTGTGACGAGCCCGGCGCCTGAGGGCGACGACGATCAGATGAGCCTGCTGTAGCCATCGGACGCCGCCTGGTCCGCGCACGGCGAAGACGGAAGAGCGCCGGTCCGCAGAAGAGGAGTTGGAGGCGGCGGCCGGAGTTGAACCGGCGATGGAGGTTCTTGCAGTCGTCCGGCGGCGGTCGTCGCTGATAGCCTTCCAGGTGCGATTGTGCTGCACAGTTCGGGTTTCTGCGCCGGCCTCATCCTGACTCAGACGCGATAGTGCTGCGCCGTGGTGGTGCGTCTTGTCGGCAGCTCGTCGGCACTTCAGCGGCGCGCAGCGGCGAACGGCGCTTCGGAGGTGAGGATCGTCGGCATGTGTCTGGAGATGTCGAAACTGTGGTAAGGTGCCGATACATGGTACCTAAGTACCTAAGGGAGGAGCGGCGAATGCCCAGCCAGTCGCCCATCAAGGTCTCGCCTGAGACCAAAGAGCAAATCCGCATTGCCGCCGCCGTTCTAGGTCGAAGCCAGTCCGAGGTTGTCGGCGAAGCCGTGTGTGAGTACGTGAAGAGCCACGCTCAGGAGTTCCAGCGCGGCCTTGAAGAGGCACGTGAGGCCCTCGCCGGCGGCGACGTCGGCCTCGTCTCATTCCTTACCGGCGCCACCCCCGAGCAAGTCAAGCGTATCCGCGGCGGTCGCTGAGACCGTACCTGGCGACGTAGTGGTGCGGCACCTTCCTGCCGTCACGCCACTCGTCGACGACCTCCCAGGCTCCCGGTCCGACCTGCTCCTCGAAGTAGACCATGACGACCTGTGCGAGTTTGCGGTCTACGTAGTCGCCGTGAGTGTCGCGACACGACACCATGACCCAGAGCTCCTCAAGGTCCCCGTCATCGACTACGCAGACACGCGCCGGCAGGGTGCCGCCGATCACGGCTTCTTGGTCCTCACCCGCGTGGCGCCGGGCATCGCCGAGCGCGTTCTCAACATCCGCGGGTGCCTGCTGGTTGAAGCGAACGATGGCTTCTGCACGATCGCGTAGGTAGTCGTCTTCCGTCGGCAACAGGCGCCCCGCCTCATACAGGTACTGGAAATGCTCGTAGGCGTCGTCGTTCGAGTCCTCTTCTCGGGTCTCGGCAGCGAGCAGCCACAGAATCCCCGCCTCCCGATCCAGCCAGACCGCGCCTCGCTGCCTGGAGTGTCTGACGCGATAGACCAGCGGCTTGGGGATACAAAGGATCCGCCTGAGCGACTCCTCCGCAGTATCGGCATGCGCCACAGCCTCACGGACCAACGGGTCGTCGTGCGGGGTCAGCTCTTCGTCCCAGTC
>Ga0172370_10008124_pt1 | contig 12660 bp, 13 predicted proteins | sample LakKiv5m_FD_114538 | JGI IMG/M metagenome (GOLD analysis project Ga0172370, IMG submission 114538) | Freshwater microbial communities from Kabuno Bay, South-Kivu, Congo - kab_022012_11.5m | ecosystem: Environmental > Aquatic > Freshwater > Lake | place: Democratic Republic of the Congo...
CTGCCTGAACAGGGGGCGGAAATTCCCGAATCCGTGAGGAGGAAGATGAAATAACGTATTTTGATTGAACAGGACGAGGACGGCGTCTTCGTCGCAGAGGTTCCGTCACTGCCGGGATGCGTATCACAGGGTCGAACCCGCGAGGAGGCCATCGAAAATGCCAAGGAAGCCATACAGGCTTGTCTTGAGAGTCTCGATGCACATGGTGAAGCGATCCCACCACCATTGCCAAGAAAATTGTCCCCGTGAAGAAGGCTATTCGGAGGAATTGTGGGAACGTGGTTGCAGATCATAGCCGACCTCGAGGTCTCTCAAGACGAGGCGGGCGAACTCGCGCAGAAAGTGCTAAAATGGCTTGTCTCAAGGGAGATCGTCGAAGCAACTCCTATAAAGCCATTCCACGAAAGCGATGAGGATGGTTACCCACCTGGAGCGAATGCCAAATCTGCCCTGGACGACCCTAAAGAACAGGAAAGGCTGTACCCTGGGAATACGGTTTTGATCACGCTTGGGCGGACCGTCTTTCACACATATCAAGGCGGCTTTAGTCTGATTTGCGAGAAATGCGGTGCTCACAATGAGGATGGCGAAAGCTGGCACGATGCTGTGGGCGAGTGGTATGACGACCGAGGACCTGGCATTCTGGCCTGTGAGACATGCGGTCATTCTCTGCCCATCACTCAATGGCAGTTCGATCCACCGTGGGGATTCGGGTTCCTTGGATTCACATTTTACGATTGGCCTACTCTTGACCAAGCCTTTATTGATGAGATAACTGCTCTACTCGGACATAAGACGGTTTACATTTATACCAAACTTTAGTGATAGCCCTTGGGGGCAAAATTCAAAGCGCAAATGGCTATGGCCGTCCTAGAATTTTCCGCATCCAGGCCGCCCAAACGGCACTAAGGAATAGTGAACTGTATTACAGGATGTTATGTCCTTGCCCATAAGAATCGGATTAAGTATGGTGTCACGGGAATTCGCATTGATCTTTTCCATCAGCTTCTCTTCCATATGGCGGAAAGATCTCGTCTACTATCGCCGCACCCTTTGCTAAATTTTCTTTGGAACAAGCGATCAGCGCGAGGAGGTGTTTCTGGAGCAAACCCAGGGCTAGAACTATGTTTCTCAGAAAGGCGCTCTTTTTCGATGAATGAACGGGTGCGACCCTCAATAGCTCAAATATCCTGTTCCATTTCGGGAGATCATTTCCTTTGAGTACGCTTTGAGCATTCCCGTGGGCGATCATGGATCGGATGTCATAAAGGCGACCTAATAGTTTTTTCATCTCAACGAACTTGAGCTTCTTCGTATCCGCCCCGAATCGACGTAGGTAATCTTCTGCGACGAATCGCTCATAAAACATCGCACCTACAAGCCTAAACTTGAATGCAATGTCTGCCCTGTCGTCGGACTTACTGAAGAAGAGACTCTCTAGACCAGATACCATAAGGATGATCGCCTTACTCAGTGCCAGGTAATCATGATACCGATGGCTGGTACTGAATTCATTCAAGGCTGCAAAGGACTCCTGAATCAATCCGATGCTGGCGGCAACTGCACTATTTCTTACGAACAGATCAAACCATTCCGAGATTTCATCGACAGACGGGAGGACATCCATTGGTTCGGCCGGCTTATGAGTGAAAATCCACCCGGCCTGACCGAAACTCTTGATCGCAAGTTCTCTCCCTGTCTCTCTCCTAAACGGGTCACCACACTGCCCGAGAATCGACATTAATTCAAGCCCTGTTTCTTTAGATAAGTCGCGTGGATGATCAAAGTGGAAAATCCTTCTGGGCGAGTGATCATTTACAAAAATGGCCAGCAACAGGCATTCAAGAGCACCTATAGCCGTATAAACGTGAGACTCGTCAAAATCGGCTGGCAGAGTAGTGCTCAATCGCAGTGAAAACTTTTGATCGTCTACTGACCAGCCACCAATGCTAAAACTGTACAGGGCTTCGTGAAAAAGCGATCCAGGGCCAGCAATGGCAAACAAAGGTACGCCTTCTGGCTGATCGATACCCAGATTATTATCTTCGCGTTTCATAAGCTTCTTTTGAACAGCCTCATCCTTCCTTGGGGGGCGGTTTACGCTCAAAACTGAAATGCAAGAGATTCCTCGGTGCTATGCCTTTATGACCTGAGTGAAGAGACGCCATGCTGTACTGAGTTTGCCAAGCGATGCCCCGATTGAGGGGCCGTGTCCCTTAGATTCTTGGCCCTCGAATTCCAAAATTCTATCACGAATAACGAATTCACAAGAATTCTTACTTCTTGTGAGCAGAAGCTCCCGCGCTGGCCGAATTTCTATTTCCGCCTTGTGCTTGGCCGCCACCTTGATCCCCCGACCCTTTCGGGGATGGTAGTGGTTGCAGTGAAGGGATCAACTGGCCATTGTCCACTTCGGTCACAACTGGCTGCATTCTGGGGATTGTTGCACCCTTCTGGGCAATCGGACGGGTTATCGTCTTTCCTTTCATCTTGTTACCTCCAAGCAGAGTTGAGACAAACGAAAACGATTGTCGAAAAGATCGCAATAATGAAAACGACGGCAGAAATATGGTTTAGCCAGTTTGTAGCCTTTGCCCACCAATTTGTTTTGTGCAGAACCTCGTCTTTGCGCTCCAGATAATATTGTTCTGCGCGTACCAGTTGGCAATTTATCCCCCGCTGACTTGCAAGATAGGAAAGTAAGGTACTCACAATTGCTGACCCAAAACAGCCCCAGGATAAATAAAGCATAACCAGATAGTCCGGAGGCGAAAAAATGGCAATATCTTTTATGAATGCCAAGGAAAAACCCAATCCTGCAGTGGACAACGAGAGCACTGCTTTATCGAAATTTTCGGAATTCGAGAGCTGGCGCTTGAGCAAATCATCGCGACATTGCTCATACACCCTATTTCTGTCCTCTGTAGCCTTGTCCAACTGATATTTCCTTCAAGCAACCCGAAGTGGAAAAATTGCGTTCCGTCGGGAATCAAATATTCGTGGGGCCGAGATTTGTCAAGGAAGAAAATTTAGCTCCTGGGCTTGATCGGAGGGAGAACCACGCCCTTGCATGTCTTGTCGAAGAAGCATTGTGGTTTAGCCATGGAGAAAGGTATTGCCTGCATGCCTATGTGATCATGCCTGACCACGTGCATTTGTTGCTAACACCGGTTGCTGCATGGAGCCTTGCCAAGATCCTTCAAGGGATAAAAGGATTTGCGGCAAGGCAGATCAACAGATGTATTGGTAGAAAGGGCACTTTTTGGCAGGATGAGAGTTTTGACCATTTGGTAAGAAACGAACAAGATTGGATGGATAAATTCACCTATATTCACGACAATCCGGTCAAAGCAGGACTTGCGACCAGACCCCAAGATTATCTGTTCACCAGTCTGGTGACAATGCACAGTGAAGGCAGGCTGGAAAGCCTGCCCCACAACAGATCTCTAAAGCCGTCCTCTTGAGTGAACACCATCGCAAGCCTCTCCCTATCTTGCGCACCCGGTGGCCTTCAATGCCGAAGGTCGCGCAAGGCGACTACTCAACTATCAGATGCCGGTATTTTTCCAGGAAGCGGACAGGCTTTTTCAGGGCGTCTCTGCGGAAAGGCTCGGCCAGGACTTCAGCGCTTCCGTCGATGACAGCGTCGATGACAACGGGGTTGCCCGATTTCAGGGCCGCCTCCACAACGTCTTTCACGTCCTCGGGCCTTTCCAGCCGGTACCCTTGTGCTCCCATGTCCTTTGCGATCTGCGCGAAATCAGGGTTCTTCAAGTTCGTTCCAACGAAGCGGTCATCGTAGTAGTCGATTTGATTCTTTTTCTCTGCGCCCCACTCATTGTTGTTGAAAACAACGGCGATGACAGGGATCTCCTCTCTCACCGCGGTCATGACTTCGCTCAGTCCGCTGATGCCGTACGCTCCATCGCCCTGAAGCGCGAAAACCGGCTTGTCCAGTGCTCCCAGTTTAGCTCCCAGAGCCACGCCGTAGGCGATGCCGCAGTTGCCCCAGCTCAGCGGCGCGAGGAACTGCCTAGGGCCTGTGGGTCGAAAGTAGCTGTTGCACATGGAGCAGGTATTCCCTACGTCGGTGGTCACAATGGCGTTCTGCGGCAACGCGGCGGACAGCTCGCTGAGCAATCGCCTGGGATGCATCAGCCCGGACGCTGAAGTCCCCCATTGATCCAGCTCTTTGGCCCATGCTGTCTTTTCTTGCTGGACTTCTGCCAGCCTTTCCGCGTGGACTTCGGTGGTCTTGCCGATCTCTCTAAGCCTCGCCAACACGTCTGCGGCAAACTCGGCGGCATCCGCTGCTATGGCCAGATCCACTGGCCGACTTGCTCCCAGTTGCCGGTGATCCATATCCACCTGGATAATGTAAGCTCTTGTAGGCCAATAATCCATGTCGTACTGCCGCAGAGTGCCGAATGGACCGAGACGAGTGCCCAGAGCCAGCACCACGTCAGCTTTGGCAATGGTGCGCATGGCCGCTTTGGAGCCGCAATAACCGATTGGACCGACGCTCAAAGGATCATCCGATGGAAAACTGTCATTGTGCAGGTACGTGTTTGCAACCGGCGCGGTCAGATACTCGGCCAGAGCCTTGGTCTGAGGTAAGGCGTTCGAGATGACCACGCCTCCGCCTGCCAGGATGACCGGGTAAGATGCTCGGGCCAGAGCCTCGGCTGCTTTGGCGACATCGGCTCCGGAACCGGGGCCTCTTTTCACGTCCGGAGTCTTGAAGACTTGGCAGTCGATTTCGCCATAGAAGTAATCCCGCGGGATATTGAGCTGTGTGGGGCCGCATTCCGCTTCGGCATGGTAAAAGCAGCGTCTCGCAAGTTCGGCCATGCGGTCGGGTCGGTTCACTCGGACCTGAAATTTCGTGCAGGCCTGGAACCACGGCATCTGGTCTAATTCCTGAAATCCGCCCGTGCCGATACCGCCGCTGCCTGTCTCCGGCGTTATGGCCACAACGGGAGAATGAGCCCAAAAGGCGGCGGTAATGGCCGAAACGAAATTCGCGGCGCCTGGACCGTTCTGGGCTATGCATACCTGAGGTTTGCCCGTGACACGTGCGAGACCGTCCGCGGCATGGGCAGCCGCCTGTTCGTGGGCCACCGAGACAAATCGTATGCCCGCGGCCGGGAACAGATCCAATGCGTCCATATACGCGCTGCCCACTATGCCGAAGACGACTTTGACTTCTTCGGCTACCAGAGTCTCCACTAGTGCTTCTGATGGTGTCATTCTAGCCATGTATTTTCTCCGTAGGAGTTATGAGCATGTGTTTCGAAAAAGCTGTGCAAGGGCACGGCATGCCGTGCTCCTACACTTTGAGTCCTCTGTACTCTCCGCGTCCTCTGCTGTGAAATGGCGTTTCGCGGCCTATCCGCCCTTTCATCTTTGAAGCTCCGATGAGAGCGACCGAGCCATAAGCCGCTCGTACAATCCGGGGCAGATCTTGTGGACAATCCTGGTGAAACGCCCCACGCGAGACAGCACCAGCAGGCGCTTTTTGCCACTGCAAGCGGCCTGAAACACAGCATCGGCCACCTCTTCCGGCCTGGCAATGCGCCCGAGAGTGGATTGAGGGCGCTGCGTGATTTGGCCGTTGCCGCCGAGAGCGCTGGTTGATATCCCCGTCGCGGTGAAGCCCGGACACACGATCATCACATCCACGCCTGTATTTCCCAATTCCGTTCTCAGGGAATCGAACAGGCCGTGAAGCGCGTGTTTACTGGCAGCGTAACCTGATCGACCGTAAAGGGGTGAAAACCCGGCCACGGAACTGACAACTATAATCAGACCCTTGCGTTCGATGAGACTGTCCAGCGCGGCCTTGGCACAGTATAAAGAGCCGAAGAAATTGACGCCCATAACTCTCTCGAAGACTTCCGGATCCGTGTCCTTGAAGGCGCTACGGTGCGTAATACCCGCGTTGTTTATCAGTACGTCGATCCCTCCAAACCATTGAATCACACTGGCAATTGCCGCTTGGCACCCCTCCGCGCGGGTCACGTCAGTCGAGATAGCGATGTTGTCGATGCCCCGGCCTTGAAGGTCCTTGGAAAGCTCCTCAATACCATCAGGTCTCAAGTCCAACAGCCCTAGCCTCGCGCCTGCCTCACCGAAGCGACGCGCGAACGCAGCGCCCATACCTCCGGCCGCGCCCGTTATCGCCACCGTTTTGCCTTTGAAATCGCGACTAGCGCCCACTTTGCCTGGCCTTAAGGTAGTACTCGAAGACCTCCCTGGAGGTCTTCCGTGGTGTGTATCCGAACTCCTCCTTGAGTCTCCTATTGCTCAAAACAGGACGGTATCGAAGGAAGTTTACCTGTTCGGGGCCGTACTGGGTCAATCCAAGGAGTTTGAGGAGCCACAATGCTCCGGTTATTACACAAATCGGCATCGGTATGTACGGCTTGCGCATGATTGCCGCGATTTCTTTCATGGTCAGTACGCCGTCTCCGGCCATGTTGTAGATGCCGCTTCCTCCATCATGTATTCCTTGAATTATTGCGGCTACCACGTCCTCGTCCCAGATGAATACAAAAGGGGTAGACGCGCCTCGCAAACCCAGAACATACGGCTTTTCGAACAGGGCCGTAATCTGATTGGACGTGGCGCTTCCAAGGATAGTCCCCGGCCGGAAGATAAGTTGCTCAAGCTCGGGGTGCTCCTTTCGCCACTGATCGAGCATCTCTTCCACCTGGCGTTTGTGGTCCGAATACGCGAATTCCACGTTGCCGCGGAGCCGGTCTTGCTCGTCCAGCCACTCGGGGTTGTCCTGGTGGTACCCATAAGCCGCGCCGGAGCTTGTATAAATCAGCCTCGTAACACCGGCTCCCAGGCAGGCAGCGAGCACGTTTCTCGTGCCCAGCACGTCCACGGAGTACTCGAATTCCCTGTCCGATTTCCGGCCCGGGGTGACCACCGCGGCAAGATGCACGACCACATCTGCCGAGTATTTTGTTAGTACGTCTGAGAATTCGGAGCCACGTATATCCGCTGTCACGTACTCCACACCAGGGAGCCTATCTCGGTCCGCGGGCGGTCGAACGTCCAGCGCCACGATTGTCTGAATAGACCGCGGGCCACTGGCCAGCTCTGCCACCACTTTGCGGCCTATGTATCCGCCTGCGCCGGTCACCGCAACCGACTTCACAGGGTTTAATTTAGAGGTCATTTCTCGAACACCAGAGTTACTCGTTCAACCTTCTCCAGATCACGCGGATAAAAGAAAGATCCCAAGAAGAAGAACGCGGCGGCTACCGCAAACGCAAATGGAAGTATGACGAACGCCGTGCGAATATCATAGCGGTCGGAAACTACTCCGACGAAAACCGGGCCGAGTGCAGTTCCGAGGATGTGCTGGGTTATTACGCAAAGGCTGTATGATATGGCTCTCAAACCGGGGTGGACCACGTCCTGGGTCACCGCGGCTGCCGCGGGGAGGAAGCACGCCGCTGTAATTCCACCCAGGCATGCTATGGGAAAAATGAGCCAATCCGGGGAGAGTCCAAATGCGGTAATGAAGACGGCAAAGGCGAGCAGGGACGAGGATGCGGGGAACAAAAGCCTGCCTCTCGGGTTTGCCCTTTGCCACTTGTCGGCCAGGAATCCGCCGAGTGGCGACCCGACAATGGCCATAAGCATGACAAGTCCGGCTTTGGTCCCAGCCTCACTTACGGAAATTCCTTGCAGCCGATGGAAATAGCTGGGCAACCACGCCAGCATGGCCGCTGTCGCAAACAGGCACCCTATGAAGCCCAGGTAGGTCAGTATTAGCGACGGAGTACGGATGAATTCCCGTGCCACATCACCGGGCCTCATAGAACTCTTGGCTTCGGACCGGTTTTCGCCGCCCGCTGTTCGGACCAGATCGACACTTCGGTAATCCTTGATCCAAAAGAACAAAAGAGCGACTAACAGCCCGGGAAGCGCAACGATTCCGAATGCGTGGCGCCATCCGAACCGCTCCGCGATAATCCCGCCGAGGGCTATTCCCAGCGCTGCTCCCAGAGGAATGGACGCGTTCCACAACCCCATTATCCTCGCGCGATGCTTTTCGGGGAATATGGCGGATATCATGGCGGTGCCGCCGGGAGCGTAACCTGCCTCGCCAAGGCCGATGCAGACGCGGGCAGCGAAGAGCTGGACAAAACTGGTCGTGAAGGCACAGGCAGCCGTGGCCAGGCTCCACAACACACACATGATCCCGATGCTTTTCTTTCGGCTCCACCTGTCCACCAATACCGAGACTGGAAACGTGAAAACTACAATGGACCACGAAACCGCTGCTACGAGGAGGCCGCATTGGGTATCCGTCAATCCCCATTCCGCCTTCAAAAATGGAAAGAGAGATACGATCACCATCCGATCGATGTAGTCAAACATGTAGACCAGGAAAAGCAGCCCGAAGACGTAATAGGAATACTTCTTGGAAATCAAATATCCATTCTCAGCCGGCTCGTTTGTCATGGACTCTCCTCCCGCGTGCCTGATCGGCCAGTGAGAGGCCTAGATCACTTTCCTTTCGGTTCCTGGTGCATGGCCTTGAAATGCAATAACCCCGGAGCCCACATGTGTTTTACAGGATCGACGTCCACATGGATTACCGAGCATTTTCCCGAAGCAAGGCACCTCTCCAGCGCAGGCTTGAGGTCACCAGGCGCCGAGACCCTTTCCCCGTGAGCGCCCATTGCTTCGGCAAGCTTGTCAAACTTGATCTCGGCCAGATCGGTGTTGATGGTTTCTTCCGGGCTCAGAGACTTCATGAAGAATGTCTTCAGGGGCTTCAGGGCAAAACTCATGCTCATCTTCACCATGCCCCACTGCTTGTCGCAACAAACCAGGTAGATGACGTTCAGATTGTTTCGTACGGCCGTCTCTATTTCCTGCATGTTGAATCCCATAGCTCCATCGCCGATAATGCAGACTACTTGCCTGTCGGGCAGAGCGACCGCGGCCCCGAGCGCCTGCCCTACCCCGGCGCCCAGGTGGCCGAAATGAGGTGTTGATATCTGGGTATTCGGCTCACGCAACTGATAATAGAAGTTGCCCCACACCGCAGTATTTCCGCCGTCGAAAACCACGACCGCATTGTCATCCAAGACCTGCCGGCAGACAGATGCCACGTGGGCCGTTATCATTGGAGAGGATTGGTCGGAAAGCTTCTCGTCCAGTTTTATTCGATCCTTATCAATATCTTGGCGCAGCTTTGCCGTCTCTGAGCGGCGATTTTCGAGGACGACACTGTCTTTTGCGTCCTGGAGCCTTTCAATTACCTGGCGCATGAAAACTTGGACATCAGCCAAAATAGCCAAATCCACCGGCCTGTTCCGCGCGAGTATGCCCTCATCAATGTCCACCTGTATCCACCGCTGATCCGCCGGCTGAGCCCAATACGGCGCCTTGCCCCACCAGTCGGTCTCGCCGACCTCGGAACCCATGCAGAGCACGACATCCGCTCGGTTTCTGACCTGGTTCACCTGCTTGACATGAATCATCGGCCACGAAAGATGAGAGGTCTCGGGCAAAACGCCACGAGCGCTCCATGAGGTGGTGACAGGGGCGTGCAGCAGCGTGGCCAGTGTCTGCAACTCGTCAAAGGCTTGAGCGTGGATCACGCCGCTCCCCGCGTGAATCAGCGGGAGACGAGCAGCTTTAAGCACGTCCGCAGCCTTCGAGACTTGATCCGGATCGGGATAAATAGGTCCGACGCGGCGATATTGATGAGGCTTCAAGACGGGGACTGGCTTGGTTTCGCCATTGATCACGCTCTCGGGCACATCGAAGTGCACGACCCCCGGCCGCCCTTCGTAGCACTTGCGAAACGCCTTACGCAGCAGTTCGGGAATTCTGTTGGCCGTGGGCGCACAGCAGGACCATTTACACATGGCTCCGATCACGCCGACCTGATCGAAACACTGGTAAGCGCCTCCTCTATCCGGGTAGGTAATCCCAAATCTTCTGGAACTGGTTATGAGAAGAACTCGGTTGCCTTCGGCATTTTCCACCGCAACCCCGGAGAGCATATTGGCCACTCCCGGCCCGTTGCTGGCTATGCACACCCCTAGTTTGCCGGTCATTCGTGCGTAAGCTCCGGCCATGTGCGCGGCAATTGTCTCATGACGCGGGGTGATCATTTTGATACCGAGATCCACTGCAGCCTTGAGGAATCGAAGGTACGTGCCGTCGCTGATGCCGAAAATCCTTTCGACTCCTTCTTCTTTCAGCATGCTTGCTATTATGTGTCCACCGGTCGTCGGCGCCATTCCAACCTCCATTTTCAGGAACGACCTTTTAGGTCATTTTTCCGATTCCTATAATGCCTCGCGTTGAGAATAGCGTTTGGCGCTTCGGGCACGGCACGCCGTGCCCCTACCGAATAGGCCGTTACGCTCGCGCTGAGCTGCAGCGGCGCAGCGTGCTGGCCCCCGAACCCAAATGGAAACCGGCTCAAATTCAAAGCGGCTCACTACAGTCTGCCTAGTCAGGCCGGAGAGATCTCTCAATCAGCGAGACGATCTTCTCCAATTGGCTTTTTGCCTCTCGCTCGTCAACAGGGCCGTTGATCTCCAGATACACTTTCATCCTGATCTCGAAGTGACGAGATACCAAGGAAGCCAGGAAGATGATGTACAGGGTGTTGATCAGAAACGCCGTCAGCTTGACGTCGATGTCCCTGCGGACAATGCCCTTTTGAATTCCGTCTTGGATCTGAGACTTGAGGTGGTCTGCAGTGTACCCCTCCACTTCCCGGGTGAGCGCATTTGCGAACACTTCCATACCTGGAGAGGTGATTTGTAGATACATCTGGACATATTGAGGGTGGGCCAGGCAAAAAGCCGCGCCCTTGCGAAAGATGTGATCCACCTGGCGATAGATGTCCCAACCGGGCTTGATGCCGCCGTACACGGCCTCTCGCGACCGCCTCAGCGCATCCCTGCAAACGGAAATGTACAGGTCTTCTTTGCTTTCGAAATAATCGTACAGCGAACCCTTGGAGACATTGGCCCTCGCTGCGATTTGGGCCATATCGCTTTGCGCGAATCCCCGCTCTGCGAACAGACGTGCCGCCTCTGTCAGGACCCTGTTCCGTTTCTCTTCGGATATTTTGGAGAAAGTAGATTTCGGCAAGTGAATCTCCAGGGTGACCGACCGCCCAGTCATAGCCATGGTAAACCTTCCGGGTTTGCCTTGTCAACAGATTTTCCGATTTACCACAGCTGGCCTGTAACGCCCGAAAGCCTCTGGCTGAGCCACCCACCTATTCTCCATCTTGAAAAGAACTGATGCGTTCAAAGAGGGGGCTTACAGCCGCGTAGAGGTCTGTGTAGATTCCGTAGAGCCGCTCATAGATCTCTGCGTTGCTCGGGTCTGGTCGGCACATGTCCCCAGTCGGGATCAGTTTCTCGATGTCCTCAGGGGAAGAGAGCGTGCCAGCGCCCTTTATTGCCCAAAGCGCAGCGCCCAGGCTCGAAGTCTCTCCCCAGGCCGGCACAATCAATTCCCGGTTGAGCACATCCGCTGTAGTTTGGAGCCAGAAAGGTGAATTAGTAAAGCCGCCCGATGCTCTTATCTGACGCGCCCCCCCCGTGATCTCCGTAAGCACGTCGTACACGCTTCGGAATCGAAACGATATACCTTCCAGAACCGCACGAGCCAGATGTTCGATCTTGTGATCTAGCGCAAGGCCGAAAAACGCGGCCCTTGCGTGCAAGTTCCAGTTGGGGCTGCGTTCACCCGCAAAGAAGGGGAGGCAGATTATCCCGCCGGCTCCAATTTCTGCTCGACTGGCAAGAAACGTGAAATCATCAAACGATATCCGCATGTCCCGCGGCAGGTTTGGGAAGGCGTCATGGAGGAGATCCTGGAGCCATGAAAGGGCAATGCCGCCGTTGTTAATCGCCCCACCGACCAGCCAATGCTTAGGGTCGATCGCGTAGCACCAGCTCCGAGAGGCTATATCAAGCACGGGTTCAGTTGAAATGGTCCTGAGGGCGCCGCTCGTCCCGATCATGCACGTGGCCTGCCAGGGGAATACCCCGCCAGCTCCCAAACTGGAGTTGACCGCATCGGCCGAGCCGAGGACTATGGGGGATTCCGGAGGAATTCCCATCCGGGCTGCCAGGTCGCGGTTGGACACACGGAAGACCTCACCAGGGTCGCACAGGGACGATAGTTGAGCCTCGGCGATCGCGGCCAGATCCAAAGAACAATCATTCCAGCGAAAGTTATGGATGTTCAGTAATCCCGATCCCGCGGCCAGGCAATAATCGACAACGTGATGCCCCGTCAGTTGCGCAAACACGTATTCCTTCGCGGAGACAAAGTAAGCGGCTTTCTTGAATATCTCCGGACGCTTTTGCCGGAGCCAAAGGACCTTGTACAGAGGGTACATGCCGTGGACCGGGCATCCTGTACGGCGATAGAGGTCTTGAGCGTCGGGAGTCCCACGTAGAGCCTCGGCCTGGGGAGCTGCTCTGCTGGTTGCCCACGTCATGATGCCGGTCAAAGGCTTGCCCGCTCCGTCTAATGCCATGAGGCTGTGGAGCGCGCCGCCGATGCTCATTCCCGAACACGCGCCTGACAGCTCACCGGCGCCTTCCATCGCGGCACGTACAGATCGAACCATGCCGTCGAGTACGGCCC
>Ga0172370_10008127_pt1 | contig 12659 bp, 10 predicted proteins | sample LakKiv5m_FD_114538 | JGI IMG/M metagenome (GOLD analysis project Ga0172370, IMG submission 114538) | Freshwater microbial communities from Kabuno Bay, South-Kivu, Congo - kab_022012_11.5m | ecosystem: Environmental > Aquatic > Freshwater > Lake | place: Democratic Republic of the Congo...
AAAGATGGGATTCTACCTGCCTTTAGTGGAACCTCATTTGAATTACAAAAATCCTGCTTTTTATGATGATTTGCTCGAAATCAAAGCCTCTTTGGACTATCAGAAGATATATTCCACATTAAGATTTGACTATATCATTACAGTAAATGATAAAATCATAGCCGAAGGCTGGACTGTCCACAGCTTCATCAGACAAGACTCACGAAAACCTGTCCGACCACCCATGTTTTTCCTCGAACAGTTAAATGAGATTCAATAAAAAAAATTAAAATATTTTTTTCCATCTGTAACTTTTTTCTTTTACATGTATTTCTACTATTGATGAAAGTATAAAATACTGATTTTTTTAACATTTTAACAGGTTCGACAATGAAATTTTTGCCGCTTCTGAAAAGAGGATTATTCTTTTCATTTTTTGCTTTGACACTGATATTCACCATGATTTCGTGCCAAAATGACCTTATAAAACCGAAAGATTCAACCAATATTATTTCGGGAACAATTACCGACCAACAGAACATGAGCGTTCCAAACGCTATCGTTCAAGTGGTAGCTAATGACAAGGTCAAAATGGGTGCCAAGATTATGGATGAAAAAATAATTGTTGCTGATACCACAGATGAAGACGGTAACTTTACTCTTCCTAATCTTCCGGTTGATATTAGCAACATGAACTTCAGAGTTCTTCACACTGATTTTCAGAAATATGAAGTTAGTTTGCAGGACTTAATTGCAAATAAAGACAGAAAAAAAGTTCCTGTTAAACTTTTAAATGATTCCGCATGCAAAGGAAGAATCGAAATTATTGTGAAAAATAAGAAGGATTCTACTGTTATCAACGAAGCCGAAGTTCGCATGAACCGTTCAGGTACTATTATCAGAAAAAGCTGGACTAACGCAGATGGTAAGATTATTTTTGAAAATGTTTGCTCCGGCAGATATTGGATTAGAATTGCCAGACCTCACTTCAAAGTCCTTGAAACTGATGACGGTTTTACTATTGAAGGTGATAATACCATTACCAGGACATTATATCTTGAACCCGAAGTTGCTGACACCTGCTGCAACGGTGTAATTAAAATTATCGTTAAGGATGCCGGTAACGGTCAGATTCTGAACGGCGTTGTCGTTAAATTATGGAAAGATGCAAAGTTAATTGCTTCCAGACAGACAGAAAATACTTCCGCGACCTTCACTGGTATCTGTAAAGGCACTTACGGTTTTTCAATCTGGAAAAACGGTTACATTGGTTCCGAATGGTAGTTTGAAATCGGGTGCAATGATACTCTGCTTGTTGACAGGACAATACTTCAGGATTCCTGCTGCAACGGAAAACTGTTAGTTACATTAAAGGACACAAATGGCGCCCCTCTGCCCGGCACTACTATCAATCTGTCCAAATACGGCAATAAAATAGGCTCGGTTAAAACAGACGGTAACGGACAGTATCTTTTCACGGGTATGTGTGACGGTGCTTATGTTCTCAATACTTCAAGAGATGGATTCAAACCTACTGAATTTGCTGTTACAGTTCCATGTAATGATTCCGTTTATATAGATAAAACGTTGTATGTAATCGAAAAAGATACATGCTGCAACGGAGTGATAAAAGTTTGGGTAAGAGATGCTTCAGGCAAGGTCAACCTTAATGGAGCAACAGTAAAAATGTGGTTTAATGGTGCTATAATGCAAACTGAAACTGTGGTAGAAGGTTATGCTATTTTCAAAGGGCTATGCTCGGGCAAATATGGATTTGACATTACAAAAGATACATACATACATCAGGAATTTAATGTCGAATTACCCTGCAATCAAACAGTTCTTGTTGAAAAATTCCTTGTTTCCGAAACTACTGAGGATACTTGCTGCCAAGGAAAAATCAGACTATTCGTCAGAAAAATCAATTCGGATTTGAATTTGAACGGCGCAATTGTTAAAATATCCAAAAATGGTACTCTTCTCGGTTCTCAGACTGTTGCAGAAGGCAGCGTTCTATTCCAGCAGCTTTGCATGGGAACTTACAATTTCAGAATAAGTCTTGATGGTTACAAGGTTATCGAATTTGCATTGGAACTTGCCTGCAACCAAGTAAGAGAACTTGAAAAATATCTCGAACCTGTTTCAACTGATTCTTGCTGCAACGGACAAATCAAGATTGTTGCACGAGACAGCAAATCTAACGAACCGTTGAACGGAGCAACCGTTAAAATATGGAAAAACGGTACACTTTTAAGCACCGGAACTGTTGCAAACGGTTACTACCTGTTCACAAAACTTTGTGATGCTTCGTATGCCTTTGATATTCTTGCAGAACATCATAAACATATTGAATTCAATTATACTCTTTCTTGTAATGAACAGAAAGTTATTGAAAAAACATTAGAGCCAGAAGTAACTGATTCTTGCTGCTTCGGTAAATATACCGTAGTAATTCAGGATTCTACATCTGGAAATCCTGTTGGCGGTGTAACTGTTAATCTCTGGAAAGGCAGTACAAAATTAGCTTACAGAACAACCGCTGCAGATGCCGGTTCCATCACATTCAGCAATCTCTGTCAGGGAGAATATTCAATCAGTGTTTCAAGAGACGGATACAACGGAAGAGAATGGTCATTTGCAATCGGTTGCAGTGAAACTCTTAGAGTCGAAAAGAAAATCCTTGCCAAATCGGGAACAGATACATGCTGCACAGCAGTATTGAAAATCAGAGTTATTGATGATGCCGACGGTTCATACATTTCAGGTGCCAGAGTAGTCGTGAGAAAGAATGGAGTGGCAATTGCCGACCCGAGTACAAACGTAGAGGGATGGATAATGGTTCAGAATCTTTGCGCACCTGCAACATATTCTTACCTTGTATCGAAAGACGGTTATATTTCGCAGGATGGTTCCGCAACTTTCACAACTTGTGTTACACAAGCCTTATCAGTCAGACTAAAAAAGTAAGATTATAATCTTCTAAAAATAAAAGGGGCTGTCTCAAAAGGGCAGCCACTTTTTTATAAGTTAACTTATTTGATATTTTTTGGTTGTAAAAGGAATTTTATTTATCTTTGGTCAAAGGATTCATAGAAAAGAAAAAAAATAATCTTATACCAAACTGACTTCATGAATAAGAATATAACCAATGAAAATCACTCAAAGATTTAATAATATCTTTTACTGAAGAAATTTGATATAAAGCCGATGCAAGACTATCAATAACCTCTTCAATGCTATTGAATATTATTCTATTGTTAAATTCTTTCTTTTCTCTGATATAATCCCATAGATGTTCTACAGGATTTAGTTGGGGAGAATAAGGCGGCAAATAGAGAAAAACAATATTTTCCGGGATTATCAAACCTGAACTTACATGCCATCCGGCGTTATTTGATATCATTTGAATCAAACTTTAGTTCGGAGGCTGCCAGACTTTCAGGAAGTTTTTTTTAAATTCATCTTGTTTCTCATAATCTGTTTTGGGATGTTCCGGTCTGGGCGATTTCTTTGTCCAATGATGCCTCTTTAATATTTTCCAGATATAATCATCAGATACTGTATGTTTTGTAAATGTTTCAATTTCTTTTTTTATATCTTTTGACGTTAATATTAATCCTTTGGACGCTTTTTGGCTTAATTGTTCAAGGAATCCTTCTTCCTCTTGAATACTCATATAGGAGTTTTCTCTTCGACGCCCTCCCCAGTGTGTACCTTGTTTATATTCTTTACCGTTTTTATTGTACCCCTCAATGACAGAATAGACCTTCTGAATACTTATACAAAATACTTCAGATATGATTTTTGCTTTGATACCCGGATTAACTTTCACCGTTTGTATTATTTTCCAATCGATAACATCATTATAGCCTTTATAACCTCTAATTTGATGCTGGATTTCTTCGATTGTATGCTCGTTGCTTACTTTTAGTTCTCTCATGACAAACCTCAAATATTTGTAAATTATTGCATTACAAATATACGAATAATTTTTTCTTTTCCCTAATCTTGTTGTCAGTATGATATAACAGGTCATCCATACGGTACTTTGGGTTTGGGGTTTGGGGTCTGGGGTTTGGGGTTACTAACAGGTCGTGCCTACGGGACTTTGGTTTGGTGGTTGGCTTTGGGTTACTGACAGGTCGTCCCTTCGGGACTTTGGTTTGGTGGTTGGCTTTGGGTTACTGACAGGTCGTCCCTTCGGGACTAAGAATTTTTCAGATGACCTCCACTTGCCAAGTGGAGGTCATCTCACAGTTCATTTCGCAAGCAAAAAGTTGACAAATTAACTTTGAAGTGGATATAAGATAATGACAAATTACTTACCGGAATTATAGGAATAACCGGATATTTAATTAGAGTTCTATTCAGTTATTATTTTGAAATTCCAAAATAAACTCACTTTACTTTACCGGTTTTCAGATTTTTTTTGGCATCGTTTTTATCATTAGCTTTTTTTAGCAAATAGATTAACAATCCGGTAGTACCCGGTACAGGTTCTATGATGATTGAATTGACTCCTTTTATCGCGTTTTGATTAAGAACTGCACGGACTCTTTGCACATTTATTTTCTGAACCGGTTGTTTGACAAGCTCATTCAATATGTTATCGCCTTGGGCATTGGATATCAGAGCAGTATTATAAATCAAGAAAGTATCCTTAACTAAGGACACAGGCGCAATTGGGTAGGATTTATTTGAACGGGAACTATTGTGATTTTCTACAGTAGCCAAAATGTTTGAATGAAACATCACAAATAATACCAGCAAGGCAGTAAGCCAAAAGATATTTTTCTTTTTCAATTGATTCTCCTTGAATTTATTAAAAATTTTTACAAAGTTTTTACTTGACAGTATCAGAATTTACCACAGTTCCTGAAACTTTTCCACCATCGTTACCAATTTTCACTATGATGGGTTCACTTTTGGTGGATGCTCCCCTGCTAAGCAAGAGTGTGTGCTTCTCGGTTTTCTTGCCTTTTGCGGGTGGTAGAAGCTCCAGACTGACGCTTACGTCTTTAGTGCCGTCGCCGGAAATGCTTGTAGGTTTGACATTTGACATAGAAGATGGGTGGCTTTGTGATTTCTGACTTGAGGGTATAATTTTTAGCTCATAGCTGCCTGCTTTGAGTTTATCAAACGTAAAACTACCTAAATTATCTGTCTTAGTTGTTCGTACAATTCCACCCGGAATTTGCTTAAGCGAGACATCAAGCCCCGGTACCGGGTCACCGGCTCTAATGGATTGAGCTGTAAAAAGAAATGCTAATATTAGGCATGCCGGCAGAAATAATGATTTAATATGGTTTTTATAAGAACTTACCATAAAAACGTCATCCAAAGTATGTGAATAAATAATTGATAATTGTTCCAGTTGTAATTTTATCAACCGAATTTAATACAAACATAAAAATATTATTAATCTTCACAAAATTAAATATTAATAAAAACAAAATAATAATAAATAAACTACAATTTTGTAAGTTATCTGTTGGAAAGTATATTAAAATTAAAGATATTAGGAGATAATGAAAAAAATGGAAATGCTAAGAATACATTCTAAATACTCTTCTTAACGGGAGACTATGCTTCAACTATCCCAATCCAAATGAAATGAGTTTTTTTCAATTACAATTGTGTTAAGTAAAAGGAAAACATAAGCAACAAAAAATGCCACCCAAAATTTGAGAGGCATTTTTTATAAAATGGTTTTTCTTGACTTTTACCTTACTACAAGCATTTTCTTCAACATGATTTCATGGTTGTAATGAACTTCGTAATAATATATTCCGTTTTGAACCCGGCTGCCGCCCATGTCAAGGCAGTTCCACTGAAGATAATTTTTACCGGTCTGGCAATTGCTGCATTTTAATGTTTGAATTGTCTTTCCGGTATTGCTGAAAATTACTATTTCCACGTCGCCCGGGACATTGATTTCAAACTCAATATTTGTTTGGTCATTAATCGGATTCGGATAGTTTCCTGTAAGGCTGAGATTCGATTTTGCAGGCGATTGCTCATGAACATCAACCAGATTTTCGAACCGAATTGATTTGATTTGCGAAATAGCAATTTTTTCGGTCTGATTGTTTTTCAAATTAATTACTAATGTGTCTGTCTGTGCATTCACAAAAAGTAAGCCGGCAAAAAATGCGACCGGATAGATAAAAAGTCTTTTCATATTTTTCCTCTTGTATTTGATTTTTAATTGTTTTCGTTTAAAAAATTCTAATATACTAAATTTTTATAATATTTATTTTTTTTATTTGTAATAATTAATCTTTTATGCAGCGAACAGCTAAGCCGCAGGTTTTAACCATATTGCTCAGATGATAAAAATTCCCGTTGAGATAATATAGTCTCACATGCCAGGGATAAGTGGCATCATACAAGGTTGCAGTCCACCAAAGACCGACATTAGTCAGATTCTCAAAATTTCCGTTGTTGTACCGGTCACCGGATGGAAGAGCCGTAAAGCCGCTTTCGTTGGTTGCATTTGCATTTGGACTGCTCCAGTGCGTGGTACCGGATTCTTTCAATTTGCCACCGGATTGGGAATCTCCTCCTAAATAAGAGGATAGAGTTGACCATTCATTATCAGTGGGAATATGATAACCGTTTGGCGCCAGACCGCGAGAATCATTGACTGCATACCAGTTATAAAGCCTGCCGTAAGTAGTTCCGTTAGCCGAGCTGTTACTATGATAGCACCAAGCACCTGTTGTCAGACCCGCCCATTCGGTATTACTCGTACATTCGGGGATTGCATCTCCGTTACGGTAGGTTGTTACATCAAGGTTATAAAGCATCCAGACCTGACTGCCGATAGTTACAGTCTCAATATCGGGTGGTAGAACCGTAAAGTCAACTTCGTTGCTTTTTGCTCCGTTGACTGTGACGGAGACTTTGCCGGTGGTAGCTCCGACCGGTACTGTTACGGTTATTGACGTGCTGCTCCAGCTTTGATAAACCGTAGCTGTGGTCAGGTTGAATGTTACCGTATTGGTTCCTCTTGTGCTGCCAAAGTCAGTGCCGGTAATCACAACCTGATGATTTGGTGCGGCAGACGCCGGATTAATATTTGTAATTTGAGGCGTTAATGCAAAATCAACTTCATTGCTCTTTACACCACCGACTGTAACAGAAACCTTACCGGCAGCAACACCCACAGGCACAACCACGATTATTTGCCTGTCGCTCCAGCTTGTGTACTGAGTTGCATTGGCACCGGCAAATGACACAAAGCTCAAGTCGCGGTTAGCTCCGAAACTGACGCCGGTCAGGGTTATCTGGTCGCCGGCTATACCGTAAGCAGGAGCAATTCCTGTGACAGTTGGTAAAATCACATAATCTATTTCATTACTTTTCTGAGCATTCACCGTTACGAACAATTTTCCAGAGATAGCACCGGCGGGAGCTTTCAGGACTATTTGAGTATTAGACCAGCTTTGAATTATCATTGCGTTCCCACCGTTGAATGTGACAACGCCGCTACCCTGCACATCTCCGAAAGAGTTTCCTGTTAGTGTCATCACTTCTCCGGGTCTGAGCTGATTCGGAGAGATAAGTGTAATCTCAGGAATAAGTACGTAATCCATTGTATTGCTTTTTCTGGTACCGATTACAACAGCTACTTTGCCGCTTCTTGAATTATCCGGTACTTTGATTCTGATTTCGGCATCTGTCCAGGATTCACAGGTTTCTGCTTTTATGTTATTGAATAATACATAGCCTGTTTCCTGCGACGAACCGAAATTAGCACCTGTGATTGTGATTATTTCACCTATTTTAGTAGCGTAAGGACTAATGTTAAGTATATGCTGGGTAACTGTAAAGTCCAATTCGTTGCTCTTGTTTCCATTAACAGTTACTGTTATCTTTCCTGTAACTGCTCCCTGCGGAACCGCCAGAGAAATATCGGTATCTGTCCAGCTTTTACAGTTTCCAGCAAGAACACTATTGAAGGAAACTGTGCTGCTTCCTTGTTTATCGCCAAAGCCGGAACCGTTCAAAGCAATCTGTTCGGTTATACCGGCAGAATCGGGTGTTACTTTTTTTAAAAAAGGAACAATATTAAAGTCCAGTTCGTTGCTTTTGTTCCCTGCTGTTGTAAGATAGGCTTTACCTGATTTCGTACCGACAGGTACCTTGACAACAACTTGAGATTCGCCTCTGGATATATAATCAACTGCTTTTTTACTACCGAAAAAGACGAAGCTTGTATCTTTCGTTACTCCAAAGCCGGTACCGGCAAAAGTTATTGTATCTCCAATTCTTCCGGCTGGAGGAATTATTGTGTCTAATTTCGGTAAAACTGTAAAGGGTAGTTCATTTGTTTTCAGACCGGATGCCGTTATTGAAACATTCCCCGTACGGCTGCCTCTCGGGACTTTAACCTTTACGAGAGTATCAGTCCAAGATTGATAATCAACTGCGTTTGTATCACTAAAGCGGACAAAACTTGTTCCTCTCGTAATTCCAAAGCTTTCTCCTTTGAATGTGATTACGTCTCCTGCTTTTCCGGAAGTTGGAGTTATACTTGCAAGAAACGAAATCATCACATAGTTCAGGTCATTGCTTTTTATTCCGTTGACTGTCACTGACAGCTTTCCAGTTACGGTTCCTTTTGGGACTTTGACTTTAATTTGAGTATCTGACCAGCTAATGTAATCAACAACATTTTTATTATTGAATGAAACAATGCTCGTACCCTGAGTACTGCCCAGGTCAGTACCGGTAATTGTTACTTCATCGCCGATTTTCAGCGAAGTCGGGTTCATGCTTGTAAGTTGAGCAACAGGAATATCCGGAATGAAAAAATTGATGCTGTCAATATCGTTCAAAACATAAATGTCCGGCACACCTGCAACAAAGATATTAAGAGTTTGATAATTGTCTGCGTCCTTGTCAAATTTTATGGATTCGATGTTTTTTGTCTGATAGTTCGACACCATGGAATCCTGATAAAAGACTTTCATAAAACAGCTGTTTTTGCCCGAAATTAAAGCAAATTTATCAATATCGGAAATCTGATATTCTTTTTTGCTTCCGTCGCTAAGCGTAAAAGTGACTGTCGGGGTCTTAGGGAACAGTGAAGCACCGCAAAGCAGGACCACTAAAAACAGTAATACTTTTTTCATTTTTGAAACCTAATTAATTTTACAAATATTTTTTTATTTTCATTATTTAATTATCGGATTTGCAGATGCATATCTGACTAAACAATACATATCAAATAGTGTCATATTAAGTTAAATTATCTTCTTTTGTCACAATAATTTATTTGTCCCAAAATCCCAATTACAAAAAATTGAAAACATTATTTCAATTTCTCAAAATTAACATTTTTATAATAATGATATTAAAGAAAGAATAAGATTTTAGGGGCTAAAATATTACTAATTTTTTATCAAACTTTTTACTATGAATGATGTAACGACATTGAATTATTTGTATCAAAATTATTCAAATAAAAAATCCTTTATAAGTAAAGAAAATATTTATTAAATTTGAAAACAATTAAAGATAATTATAAACAAATCAGGATAAATAAAATGGCTAACTTTGTTGCAGGAATCGGTGGAATTTTCTTTAGGGCAAAAGACCCAAAAGCATTAAGCCATTGGTATGAAAAAAATTTCGGTATCATATCATCAGAAAATGGTGATTTATGGATAACCGAGAAAGGACCGGTTGTGTTTGCTCCCTTTAAACAGGATACTAACTATTTTGGAAGTAATGAGCAGCAATTCATGATAAATTTCAGGATTACCGACCTGGATAAGTTTCTGGAATATTTAGAAAAGAATGGTGTCCGAATTGATGAAAACAAAATGAGTGAATCTTATGGAAAATTTGCCTGGGTTTATGACCCCGAAGGGAATAAAATTGAACTTTGGGAGCCTGTAGATTAAGAATTAATTTTTTTGTGGATTTTATTTTCAAAATCAATGAATAAAGTAATCCCAAAACGCCGTGATTTTCTGAAAACGGTCGGACTTGCCGGTGCCGCAGGTTTGTTAAAACCATCCCTGACTTTCTCCGATATGCTTGACGCTAAATCAAGAATCATCATCGTTGAGGACAATAAAGCGACAACCGGAAACAAAATAAACACCAGTGTAGTTCAAATTATGGTTGATGAGGGAATTAAGAGCCTGACACAACTGAATGATGTTGGCGAAGCTTGGAAGTCACTTTTCGCAGGAGTAAATTCTGCAAGCAAAATAGGTATTAAGGTAAATTGTATAAATTCGGCACTTTCGAGCCACCCCGAAGTTGCATTCGCCATAGCAAACGGTTTGAAGAAGATGATGTTTGACGGAACGCCATTCAATGAAAATAATATCATAATCTATGAACGTACTGAATACGAGATGAAGGCTGCGAAATATACAATAAACAAATCATCTTCAGGAGTTAGAGTCGTGGCTACGGATTCATCCGGAATCGGTTATTCGTCAACCACTTGGACTGTTGACGGTTCGGTACAGAAAATATCAAAAGTTGTAACGGAAATGGTTGACTTTTTTATAAATCTTGCAGTTCTGAAAAATCATGGTTCTCCGGGCGTTACACTATGTTTGAAGAATCACCTCGGCACCTGCCATAATCCTGGTGGAACTGGTGGAATTCATGATGGCGATATAAATAAAAAAATCGCCGAGCTGAATACCGTGCCTCCGATAAAATCCAAGCAAAAGGTATTTATTATTGATGCTCTTTACGGAATCAGGTCAGGTGGTCCCGGTGGTTCGCCCCAGTTTGCGGCAAACAAATTAATAATGGGGACGGATATTGTTGCCGTTGACTATAACGGAAAAGACCTACTTGCGAAAAATGGATGCACATCAACAAACTACGCCAGCCATATCGCTTTAGCGGCAACGGCATACTCTCTCGGAACGAACGACCCTTCAAAGATGGATATAATTAACATCATCAATCCATCTGCAATAGAATCGGGAATATCATTAACTTCTCCGAATGGTGGTGAAATTTTGGATGGTAATTCAAAATTTAATATCACATGGGTAAGCCAGAAAATATCAAATGTTAAATTGGAATTCTCATCGGATAATGGGGCTAACTGGAATTCAATTATTGATTCGCTTCCTGATACTCCTTCATCTTATTCATGGAATGTTCCGAATATTGATTCTGATAAATGTAAAATTAGGGCTTCAGACGCATCAAATTCTAATGACCGAGATGAAAGTAACACAGTTTTTACCATAAATTCTGCCAAAACAGTACGTGTTATATCCCCAAATGGAGGTGAAAAGTGGGAAGTCGGGAAAATTAATAAAATAACATGGTATTCATCCAAAGCCGTATCTTTGAATATTGAATTTTCATTTAATGATGGAACCAATTGGATGCCTGTTAATTATGTAATGGCTTCCGATTTAGTATTATCATGGAAAGTCCCTGATTATGTTTCGAAAAAATGTAAAATAAAAATAACCGATGGTGTAGATTCTTCTATTTTTGACATTAGCGATAATAACTTTGAAATCATACCGGCTCCCAATTTAATTGCTGATGATGACATCAAAAGCATGTTAGAAATCATTCCAAATCCTTTATCGCACAGGGCAACAATTAAATTCAATCTGGAAAAACCATCGAAATTAAGGCTTGAACTTGTTTCGCTCACGGGCTATGTTGAAGATTTGATTTATAATGGTTTTTATCCAGCCGGAGAGCACAACTTCGAGTTTAATGCTTCCGCAATTCCGACGGGTGTGTATTTTGTGAAACTGACAAGCGACAACAAGACTTTAACCGTAAAATGCTTGATAGCAAAATAATTTCTTATAATTTTTTAAAAAACAGCGAGATACTTTTGCGTTTCATGTGTTATTATAGTTTTGGGAAGTGACAGAAAAGGAAAAAAGATTTGTAATTTTGTAATAATGTTTAACTTATATTAATTTGATATGGATGAAGATATTTTAAATAAAATCATTGAATTAGCAAAACGATACAATGTATCGAAGTTAGTCCAGTTCGGCTCTTCGCTTGATTCGTATGATAGCAGAGATGTTGACTTGGCTTGTGATGGACTTTATGACAAAAGATTCTTCAGGTTCGGGTCCGAGCTTGAAGAGCTTATAAAAAAGCCAGTTGATTTAGTCCCACTCCAACCTGCCGATAAATTCACTGAATACATAACGAAACACGGAAAAGTAATTTATGAATCAGAGTCTTAATGATGAAATAAGAACGATGTTCATTATATTAGGATTGTTCTCATTTCTACCAAGGTAACGAACCTACGGTTCTAAGAAAAAAATAAATTTAACTTTTTTCAAAAAAGAGTGAGATACTTTTGAGGTTCATGTGTCATTATAATTTGGGAAGTGACAGAAACGAAAAAAGTATTTTTTTGGAAGGAAGAATCATGAAAATATTATTTTACTTATTTTTTTTCCTAATTTTAGTTTTGGAGTCTGAAAGCCAGGTTGTTTTATGGAAAAAGCAAATGACTTCGTTTGTCAATGATTTTGATTTTACTAAAGACGGTAAATCCATTATTGTGAAACATTCTGATAAAGCTATTTTATTAGACATTAAAGATAATTCAATTACAAAGGAATTCGGATATTTTGACCAATACTCCAACGATTTAAAATTTGCTTTGACAAGGAAAGCAGATTCATTGATAATTTATGATT
>Ga0172370_10008137_pt1 | contig 12653 bp, 11 predicted proteins | sample LakKiv5m_FD_114538 | JGI IMG/M metagenome (GOLD analysis project Ga0172370, IMG submission 114538) | Freshwater microbial communities from Kabuno Bay, South-Kivu, Congo - kab_022012_11.5m | ecosystem: Environmental > Aquatic > Freshwater > Lake | place: Democratic Republic of the Congo...
AATGGTCATGCTGAACTTGTTTCAGCATCCAGTGCATTAAAAAGCGCACAAAAAGCAAAGGCGCTGGATTCCGAACCAAGTTCGGAATGACCCCTTCTTCATACAGTTTTTCAAAATGCTAAAATGATACGATATTTGTAATTGTCTCCTCAAAGTTTTTGACTTAAGACTTATGTGTATTGCCTTTCGTCGTTATAACACAACGAGAGCGTCATTGCGAAAGCGCGAATTTGTCCGGCATTTGCCGGACAAATGAAGGCTTGTGGCAATCTCCTGTTTTCATAATATGACCTCATTTGTTACTATATTTAAGACTTAGACCTAATTTATTCGGCAAGTAAGGAATTCTTTTTTCACTTGCCACTTGCCAACTTGAACACTTGAACACTTCTTACGACTTGCTGACTACTTCTTATTAATCCATCATTTATTTTCAATACGAGACTTGAGACTCGAGACTTGAGACTCGAGACTCGCATCTCGCAACTAACTTTCCGAGGTTCCTTTGGGCGATGTATTAAGTATGACCGGATTCGGCCGAGGTGAAGCTTTTGCCGAAGATTTACATGTGGCGGCGGAAATCAAAGCCGTCAACAACCGCTACCTGGAAATTTCCACCAAATTTTCCCCCACCTTGACCGATTTCGAACTGCGTTCCAAAGAAATCATCCGGGGCTATATCGAACGAGGCAGGATTTTCCTCTCCATGATGGACTTATCACCTCAACTGAAGATGGAAACGATTAAACTGAATGAAGATTTAGCCGGTGCTCTCATTCAACATCTGAGAAACCTTTCCGCCCACTTGAATTTGCCCGGCGAAATCGGCTTGAAAGACCTGCTCCCCTTCGCCGAACAGTTGCAGCAAAACGGCTTCGTCCATATCCCTCCCGAACTGCTGGATACCGCCGAATCCGCCCTGCAAAACGCCCTGAAAAATCTCTCCAATATGCGCCGCGCCGAAGGTAAAGCCCTGAAAACCGACCTCCTGCAAAGACTGGATAAATTCGAAGAAGACCTCGCCGCCAGTCAAAACTTGGCTCAAGGCAATACCGCGCAACGCATGAACAAACTGCGCGAACGCATTAAAACCCTGTCGGGAATGCAGGATTTGGATCCCTACCGGCTGGAAATGGAAGTGGTCTTCCTCGCTGATAAACTCGATATCGCCGAAGAAATGGTCCGGCTGCAAAGCCACTGCCAGCAATTCCGCAAAATGATCGAAACCGGCAGCCCCTGCGGCCGCCGGCTGGCTTTCCTAATCCAGGAAATGAACCGCGAACTAAATACTTCTTCCGCCAAAGCCGACCTGCACGAAATGTCCCATCTGGTGGTGGAAATGAAAGAAGAACTCGAACGGATGCGGGAACAAGCTCAAAATGTCGAATAATTTGTCAGATAAAAACTACGCCATCTTGGTCTTCGCATCACCTTCCGGCGGCGGTAAAAATACCATCATCAACCGCATCCGCGCGGTCCGACCTATCATAGAGTATTCCATCTCCGCCACCACCCGCCCTCAAGGCAACGGCGAAATCGATGGTCAACATTACCATTTCGTCTCCCATGAACGCTTCGAACAGATGATACTGGGCGATGAATTGATCGAATTTGAACAAGTCCACGGACTCTACTACGGCACTCCCCGCTGGCATATCGACGATGTTATCTCCCGCGGCGGAGCCGTTACGCTCGATCTGGATGTCAAAGGCGCGCTGCATATGAAAAAACTCTATCCCTTTGCCACCCTGTTCTTTTTACTGCCGCCTTCTATCGAAATTCTTCGGCAAAGACTGCTGAAACGCCGCCGTGAATCCGCGGAAAAAATCGAAAGCCGTCTGAAAGCCGCCCAAAATGAAATCGCCTTCGCCCCCCTCTTCGATTACCAAATTGTCAATGACGACCTCGATACCGCCGTCGCCGAAGTCCTTGCCATCGTCGATAAGCAATTAGACAATTTGAAAATATAATCCCGCTTTTGCTTTACCGAATTCCGAACTCCGCTTTTCACTTGAATACTTGTGCACTTGTACATTCTTTTCCTTCGACTTACCAACTCCAAAGTAAACACTCTAAAAAATATATTATCCTTAATCGGAGAATTAGCGCCAATGAAACCTATGCTGCCCGAAGACTTTGACAACAAAACTTCCAATGTTTATGAAGCCATTATGGTGGTAGCCCGCCGCGCCCGTAAAATCGCCGCCGATCAAAAAATCGAAATCGAAAAATCGATGCAGCGCATCGAAACTCCCGCCGAAGAGAATATCGAAGAAGTCCTGACTCCCCCCGACGATAGCAATAATGTCTATCTCAAACTGGACAAACCGACCAAAATCGCCTTTGAAGAACTTACCCGCCAGGAAATCGATTTTGAGTACCGCGAAAAATCCCCCAATGCCTGATGTTCCACTCATTGAAAAATAAACCTCATTGAAGATCCCTTTCGCGGCTCTCCTAAGTTTAGAATGAAAATTTGTCTTGAGTCTCTTGTCTCATGTCTCGAGTTCGATCTAGTGTTCTGTCTCACAAATAAATAGGTAGACATTTTTCCCAAGTTGTCATTCTGAACGAAGTGAAGAATCGCTAAATAATAAGATTTTAGCTTATATAGTCATTTATGGGACTTAGCACTAGCTGTAGAGTGCGGTGGCGTTCTGCTGCACATAGCTTTTGTTTTTCACTTGAACACTTGAACACTTGTACACTTGAACACTTATTTTCAAAATAAACGCCTCCTGCTGGGAATCGACAATATACTGGACGCGCATAAATGCCCCCAATTAGCTTCTCTTCTGACCGCCGCAGGCGCTCAAGTGAAAATCATCCTCGCTCCCGGCGCGGAAAAATTCGTATCCCTCCCCGCTTTGGAAGCCGAATCGGGAAATCGAGTCCACTCCGCTCTTTTCCCTCCCGAAGGATATTACGATCCGCCTCATCTTGCCCTTAGCAAATGGGCTGACGCCGCTCTTATCGCCCCTGCAGGAGCAGAACTCATCGCCAAACTCGCTTCAGGTCTTGCCGACAACCTGCTTACGCAAATCCTGCTCCATCTTGATGCGCCCGTTCTGATCGCCCCCGCGCTTCATCCCGCAGCTCTGCTTCATCCCGCCGTCAAAAACAACCTGAAAATCCTGCAATCCTACGGATACCATCTCAAACTTCAGCAGGATTTACCTCAACCTATCGCCGAACCGTCCCACTTTCACGCCGCCGCCTTCCATCCCGCGGAAATTCTCCTCTGGACCGCCGATACACTTTATTCCCCGGAAAAAGACCTGGAAGGGGTGAACATCCTGATCACCGCCGGCCCCACGGTGGAAGAAATCGATCCCGTCCGCTATATTTCCAATCGTTCCAGCGGCCGGATGGGTATCGCTCTCGCCGAAGAAGCCGCCAAACGCGGCGCCTTGGTCACTTTGATTCACGGCGCTATCAATCTTCCCCTCCCCCGCAATGTCGACGCCATCGCGGTAAAAAGCGCCGCCCAAATGTTCGAAGAGGTCAAACTGGAATTCCCCCGCAGCCGCGCCGCCATTATGGCCGCCGCCGTCGCCGATTTCAAACCCCTGCTGAAAAACGCGGAAAAAATCAAAAAAGGTCAGCATTTGACTCTGGAATTGACCGCTAATCCCGATATTCTCAGCTGGATGGGGGAAAACCGCAGAAAACAATTCCTCGTCGGCTTCGCCCTGGAAAATACCCTCGATATAAACGAAGCCCGCCGCAAACTCGAAACTAAAAAAGCCAGCCTCATCGTCCTGAATTCTATCGAAGCGCTTGATTCCCCCGACAGCAAAGCCGTTCTGGTCGGACACGGCTTTGAAGAATCCCTGCCCGCGCAAAACAAAAACCGGCTGGCCAAATCCATCATCGACCAAATTGCTCAAGCCCTCTTAAGATAAATTCTAAATTCTAAACTCGAAATTCTAAATCCGAAATCCCGTAATCTGTCTTTGCTTTTCCCAAAGCCCAGAGCCCAAAGTCTAAAGTCTGCTTCTGCTTTTCCCTAATTCCTAATTCCGAACTCCTGATTCCTTCTTTGCTTTTCCCAATGCCTGATATCCAATGCCCAATGCCCGCTTCTTATGACTCCCGATAACATTATAGAAAACCTTTCCCACTATTTCCAAGTCCGAAAAGAACTTGAAGGCGGGCTCTTTCTGGAAGATGGTTTTTCGCAAACACTGAAAAGACTCTCTCAGGAATGGGCAATCCGGCAGGAAACTTTGGAACAATTCGGCCGCCGCATTTCCGGCTGTCAAAAATGCCCCCTCGGCCAAACCCGCAAAAAATTCGTCTTTGGCAAAGGCCATCCCCGCGCGGAAATCGTCTTCATCGGCGAAGCCCCGGGGCAGGAAGAAGACCTGCAGGGACTTCCCTTTGTCGGCCGAGCCGGTAAATTGCTCGATGAAGTGCTCACCGCCGCCGGCTTCGATCTGCAAAACATCTACATCTGTAACATCCTGAAATGCCGCCCCCCCAACAACCGCGACCCCCAGCCTCTGGAAATTGAACAATGTGAACCCTATTTATGGCGGCAATTGGAAATAATCGAACCTAAAATCCTCGTCGCCCTGGGAAAAATCGCCGCTAACACCCTGCTGAAAACTAACACCGCCATTTCCCAGCTGAAAAAAAATGTGCACAGCTACCGCGGCCTCCCCTTTTTCCTGACTTACCACCCAGCTTTCATCCTGAGAAATAATAATTTCCGCGGCGAACTGGAAACCGACCTGCGAAAAATCCGAGAATACCACCTCACCGGCAAATTCCCGGTCTGATTTGCTTTTATCTGCTTAATCCGCTTAATCGGCGGTGAATCGCTTTTGCTTTTTCGAGTCCCTCGAGTCCTTCGAGACCCTCGAGACCCGTTTTTACTTTTCCCAATGCCCGATGCCTGATGCCCAATGCCTGCTTTTCGCTTTTGCTTTTCCCTAAATCCCAAATCCTAACTCCTAATTCCCGCTTTTCCCCTTGCCAAAGAAAAAAGAAGAAAAATCCACTCCCGAATTCCAGCGTATCCCTCCGCAAGCGCTGGAATTGGAAGCCACTATCCTCGGCGCTATGCTCATCGATGTCAGCGCTTTCGGTAAAGCCGCGGAAATGCTGGACGACGCCTGTTTCTACAAAACCGCCAACCGCTATATCTTTCAGGCGATGACTAAATTGTTCAGCGAAAATCAGCCCATCGACCCCGTCACCGTCTCGGAAAGACTGAAACAGATGGGACTGTTGGAAGACGCCGGCGGCTCTTACTATATCTCCGAATTAGCCGGGATGGTTTCTTCCCCAGCCGGAGTGGAATATTACGCGCAAATCCTCAAGGAAAAAGCCGTCCTGCGCAGTCTTATCAGTTCTTCCACCGAAATCATCGACGAATCCTACCGCCCGGAAACTAAAGCCTTCGACCTGCTGGATAAGGCTCAGGAACAGCTGTTCGAACTTGCCTCCCTCAAACACCGGCGCGGCTTCCAGGAACTGGAATCCGTGATGCACGAAACCTTCGAAATCATCGAAAAGTATCACGAACGCAAAGGTATGGTCACCGGCGTCGCCACCGGCTATGAAAAACTGGATGAAAAAACTTCCGGCTTCCAAAAAGGCGATTTCATCGTCCTCGCCGCCCGCCCTTCCATGGGAAAAACCGCCCTCGCCTTGAACATCGCCGCCAAAGTCGCCGGGGATAAAACTCCCGTCGGGTTCTTCTCCCTGGAAATGAACAGCCAAATCCTCGCCTACCGCCTGCTGTGTTCGGAAGCCCGGGTCGATTCCCATAAAGTCCGCACCGGACGGCTAAAAGACGCCGACTGGTCGATCTTATCTACCATCGCCGGCTCCTTGTCAGGTATTCCCCTCTATATCGACGACTCTTCCAACCTGACCATCCTGGAAGTCCGTTCCCGCGCCCGCCGGCTCGCCGCCGAAAAAGGGCTCGGCCTGCTCATCATCGACTATCTGCAGATTATGCAGCCTCCCCCCGAAGCCGAAAGCCAGCAGCAGGCGATCGCTTCCATCTCCAGGCAATTGAAAGGCTTAGCTAAAGAACTCAATATCCCGGTACTGGTCTTATCCCAACTTTCCCGCGCCGTGGAATCACGCGGCGATAAAAAACCCCAGCTTTCCGACCTGCGCGATTCCGGCGCTATCGAACAAGACGCCGATATCGTCCTCTTCATCTGGAGACCCGCGCAATACAAACCCGGTGATAAAGAAATTTCCGATGAAGAAAGATGCCAAGCCGAAGTCATCATCGCCAAACAGCGTAACGGCCCCACCGGCTCCATCGAACTGATCTTCAACGATGAATACGCCCGCTTCGACAACCTTTCCAGATACGACACCACTTCCGAACCTCTGGAAGACAAAGCCTTTTAAAACTTAAGATATTACCCCTCGTTCCCACCCTCCGGCCTGGGAATGCATATTCGTTTGATTCTCTGTGAATTGCCTTTTCTTTGCTTTTCCCGAATTCCGAACTCCGAATTCCGTTTTTTACTCACTCGTTCCCACGCTCCAGACTGGGAATATAAATCATTGTTGAATTGTCAAAAGGAGAAAAAAGCGGGCGGGTCGCTGACCCGCCCCTACATTTAAATATCTGTTTCAATCTGTTTTATCTGTTGTGAATCGCCTTTTCTTTTCTCTGTGAAACTCTGTGTCTTCTGTGCCTCTGTGGTGAATGCTATGTGGTGAATGCTTTTGTGTTTGCTTTGCTTTTTTTTGCTTTTATCAGATTTTATCAGCTTTTATCAGCGGTTCAAATATTTGCTTTTCCCTCTTCGCTGTTTTACTCACTCGTTCCCACGCTCCGGCGTGGGAATGCATATTCGTTTGATTCTCTGTGAATTGCCTTTTCTTTGCTTTTCCCGAATTCCGAACTCCGAATTCCGTTTTTTACTCACTCGTTCCCACGCTCCGGCGTGGGAATGCATATTGCTGTTACTTGTTACTTCTTTCGACTTTAAGACTTTTGACTTTTCTCTATGGAAAAAAAATACCAAACCCGTTTCGACGACATCGCGGAAAAAATCCACTCCTACAACACCGGCGCGGACATTGAATTCCTCCGCCAAACCTTCGACTACGCCTTTGAAGCTCATAAAGGGCAATTCCGCCGCAGCGGCGAACCCTACATCACCCATTGCCTTTCCGTCGCCGAAACCCTGGTCGATCTGAAACTGGACTATATCTCGGTCGCCGCCGCCTTCCTCCACGATGTCGCCGAAGATACCGATACCACTCTGGAAGACATTAAAAAGCGCTTCGGCGCCGAAGTATCGGATTTGGTCGCCGGGCTGACTAAAATCTCCGAACTCCATTTTGAAAGTCAGGAAGAACGGCAGGCGGAAAATTTCCGCAAAATGATGCTCTCGATGAGCCAGGATTTGCGCGTCGTCCTCATCAAATTCGCCGACCGCCTGCATAATATGCGCACTATCGAACATATGCCCCGCGAAACGCAAATCCGCACCGCCCGTGAAACTCTCGAAGTCTTCGCCCCCCTCGCACACCGCTTCGGCATCAACCGCCTGAAATCCGAATTGGAAGACCTCTCCCTCAAAGTCATCGATCAGGAAACTTACCGCGAAATCGAAAGAAAAGTCTCGCTTAAACGAACGGAAAGAGAATCCTACCTTAATCAGGTTATCGAACCCATCGAAAACGAACTCCGACGCATCAATATCGTAGCCCGCGTCACCGGCCGCGTCAAACATTTCTACTCTATTTATAAGAAAATGCAGACCCGCGGCAAATCCTTTGAAGAAATCCTCGACCTCATCGCCGTCCGCATCGTCGTCAATAAAATCGAAGAATGTTATTATGCCCTCGGAGTTGTCCATTCCCTTTTTACCCCCCTGCAGGAAAAATTCACCGACTACATCGCCGTCCCCAAACCTAATATGTATCAATCCCTGCATTCCAAAGTCATCGGGCCTATAGGCCGAGTGTTGGAAATTCAAATCCGCACCGAAGAAATGGACCGCCGCGCGGAAGTCGGCATCGCCGCCCATTGGCGCTATAAAGAAGGTAAAGCCGCTCCCGATGAAATCGACGCTCACGCCAAATGGCTGAGGGATATGCTCGATTGGCAGATGGATTCCGCCAGTTCCACCGACTTTATGGACAACCTTAAAATCAACCTCTACCAGGATGAAATCTTCGTCTTTACTCCCGGCGGCAGACTAGTCAAAATGCCAAAAAACAGCACTCCCATCGACTTCGCCTTCGCTATCCATTCCGACATCGGCCTTCACACCATCGGCGCTAAAGTCGGCGGGAAAATGGTCTCGCTTAATTCCACCCTCTATTCCGGCGATACCATCGAAATCATCACCTCCGCCAACCAAAAGCCCTCCACCGATTGGCTGAAATTCGTCAAAACCAGCCGAGCCCGCAATAAAATCCGTAAATACTTCCGCGAAGCGCAATTCGATCAAAGCGTCAAGCTCGGAACGGAAATCATCGAACGCGAGTTGAATAAACTGCGCTTGAAAAAAGACAAAGAGAGCCTGGAAGAAGTCGCTTTGTCCTTCGGGCATTCCGATTTGACCAGCCTTTACGCCGCCATCGGTTCCGGTGACCTGCCGCCGCAAAATGTCATCCGCAAATTAGTCCCGGACGACTCTGAAAGTTTAGTCCAGAAAACCCTCTTCAGCCGCATTAAAAAGATCGCCCGCCCCGGGCAGACCGGCGTTAAAGTCCAAGGGCTGGATAATCTGATGATCAATTTCGCCAAATGCTGCCGCCCTCTCCCCGGCGATAAAATCACCGGCTTCCTCACCTCCGGTAAAGGCATCACTATCCACCGCACCGATTGCCGTAATATCGAAAGCTGGCTCGGCGACCCCACCCGCAATATCACCGTGGAATGGGATGTCCCCCCAGACACTCATTTCAACACCCGCATCCGGGTCATCGGCGAAGACCGTAAACGACTTCTGCGTGATATTACCGAATCCATCGCAAAACAGGATGTCAACATCGTCGCTCTGGATATGAAAATCGCCGATTCTATGGCTGTCGGCGATTTTATCCTTGAAGTCCATAACCTTCACCACATGGTTAAAGTGGTCAAATCCATCAGGAGCATCCGCGGCGTGCTCAATGTCCAGCGCCTCGACCACATCGGCGATGAACTGCTTTTAGTCGACCACGCCGCCACCTTCACCGGTAAATCCGGTAAATAACCACCAACCATCAGTGTTATGCCCCAAATTGATTGTACAAATATTTTTCCCAGCTTGTCATTCTAAACGAAGTGAAGAATATCTGAATAATAAATTTTACCTTACATCTGTCCTCGTTTCCACACTCCCGCGTGGGAACGCAGAATCGCTTTTGCTTTGCTTTTCCCAAAGTCTAAAGTCCAAAGTCTAAAGTCTTCTTTACCCTTGCCCACTTGAACACTTTTTAATAAATCCGGAATCCGATGAAAACTTCCAGCAAAATCGATCTGGTCGAAATGGTCGCCGCCCGCACCGGTGAAAAAAAAGAACTTACCGCCAAAATGGTCACCGAAACCCTCACTGCCCTCCGCACCCTTATGCTCGCCGGAGACCCGGAAATGAAAATCGCCATTCACGATTTCGGCGTCTTTGAAGTCAAAAAAAGCCGGATGAAAGTGACCTCCTTAAATTCCCTCATCGATAACGGCGCTGATAAAAAATTCCGCCTGCGAACCGTCTTTCATCCGGGAAAATTCTTAAAAGAGCGTCTGAAAGAATCCTATGAAAAATGAACGGATTATGGCCCTCGATTTCGGCGAATCCCGCATCGGCTTAGCCCTGTCCGATCCTTCGCAGACGCTCGCTTCGCCCTTGACTACCCTCGACCACAACAAAAAAGCGGTCAAAGCCGTCTTCCGCCTGCTGGAAGAACACCAGGTTAAAATTCTGCTGATTGGCTACCCCATTACTTTGAAAGGCGAAAATGGCTTATCTGCCGAAAAAGTCGATAAATTTATTGAACCCTTTTTAAATGCCGGAGTGAAAATTATCAAATGGGACGAAAGGTTTTCCTCCCACAGCGCCATGACTTTGCTTCTTGAAGCCGGCAAACATCCCTTCAAAGACAAAGGTTTGATCGACCGCAGCGCCGCCGCCATTATGCTGCAGGAATACCTCGATTCAACGAAGAATTATACTGTTTCTTGAAAGTCTTTTCCGGAGCGCCATTCTGGCGAAAGCCAGAATCCATTGCTTTTATTTGACTTACTATTTCGAGCATACGAAAAGACTTTTTAGAACGGGTATAACTGCCAGTGTTATAATCCGCAATTGATTATACAAATATTCGGCGCATTTTCACAACATGTCATTCTGAACGAAGTGAAGAATCTCTAATTAATGAGATTTTACCTTTTACTTGCTGCTTGTTACTTGCACTACTTTGTTAAATACTATATTTGAAATATGTGTATTATTATTATTATTTAAAATCCCCCTTTAATTCCCCCTTTAAAAAGGGGGAAAGCTGGGTAAAATAGCTGTTTGCTTGTCTCCCCACTTTTTTAAAAGGGGGGTGGGGGGATTTTAACACAAAACGACAAAAATACCCTCGAAAAAATTTCCCTAAAAAACTACTTAACTGGATTAATTCATAAATTTTTGTTTATAAAACATAACACAAATATATACAGATTCTTATTGTAGGGACGAGGCAGCGCCTCGTCCAAAAATCGGACGAGACAAGGTCTCGTCCCTACAAATACAAAATGCTATGAAGTTTTCCCTAATTTTTCGATTTTGTAAATAATGCAGGTTAACAAAGTAGTGCATGTTACTTGCTGCTTGTTCCTCGTTCCCACGCTCCAGCGTGGGAATGCAGACTGCCTGCTTTTCACTTGCCCACTTGAACACTATTTTCCACATCGTTCCCCCGCTATCTCGTGGGAATGCAAAATCTTGAGCCTTGAGCCTTGAGCCCTGAGCCTAAAGTCCAAAATCCAAAGTCCGCTTCCAATGAAAAAACTCCGTCTTGGTATCATCGGCGCCGGAGGCATCGTTCAACTCCGGCATCTCCCCTTCCTCTCAGCTTATGAAGATGTGGAAGTCGTCGCTATCGCCGATACCGACCGCTTGAAAGCCGGCGCTGTCGCCGATAAATTCGGCGTTAAACATAATTTCCGCCTGGCCGACGACCTCGTCGCCCGCAGCGATATCGACGCCGTCATCATCACTACCCCCAACAATACACATCTGTCGATGTCCCTGGCCGCCTTCGCCGCTAAAAAACATGTGCTGGTGGAAAGGCCGATGGCGCGGAATTATTCCGAAGCCAAAAGGATGGTGGAAGCCGCGGACGCCGCCGGATGCCGACTGATGGTCGCGATGAACCATCGTTTCCGCCCCGATTCCCTCATCCTGCAAAACCTCATTTCCAAAAACGAATTAGGTAAAGTCTATCATATCAAAGCCGGCTGGCTGAAAAAACTTGGTTCTTCCAACCGCCCGGATTGGACGCTTAATCCCCGTATTTCCGGCGGAGGTGTGATGATGGACTTGGGTATCCAATTGCTCGACCTCTCGCTTTGGATTATCGGTTTGCCTAATGTCGAAGGTGTCATCGCCAAACTCTATAACCGCACCTTGAACGCTAAAGTCGAAGACTACGCTTCAGTTTGTATGCTTACCGATAACGACTGCTCCATCAACCTCGAAGCCGCCTGGGAAATCCCCTCCAAACATACTTTGGTTCACACCATCATCCACGGCGAAAACGGCCTCGCCTGGCTCAATCCCCTCCGCATCCACCGTCTGATGCACGGCGACATTATGGAACTCACCCCGGGCAAACAATACAACACGACCGAATTGTACGACAAATCCTACGAAAACGAAATCCGGCATTTTGTCGAATCGGTGCGCAGCGGCCGTCAGCCGGTTTCTTCCGGCGAAGAAAACCTTAAAGTGATGCGCGCCCTGGAAATGATCTACCGCTCCGCCAAAGAAAAACGCTTCATCTCCGCCGCCGAAGTCTAATTTGTTCTGTTGTTCCTACGCTCAGATATGAAAATTCATACTTAATACCATCGACCGTCGACCGTCGACTGCTTTTCCCTCGTTCCCACGCTCCGGCGTGGGAATGCATACTTGCTGCTTGCTGCTTGATACTTTGCACTTTTCCCTCGTTCCCACGCTCCGGCGAGGGAATGCATAAAATGACTAATGATCCGTCTAATACGAAATGATCCCTCGTTCCCACGCTCCAGCGTGGGAATGCATACTTGCTTTTATTTGCTGCTTGCTGCTTGTTACTTTGCACTTTTCCCTCGTTCCCACGCTCCAGCGTGGGAATGCATACTTGCTGCTTGCTGCTTGATACTTTGCACTTTTCCCTCGTTCCCACGCTCCAGCGTGGGAATGCATAAAAATGACTACTGATCCGTCTAATACGAAATGATCCCTCGTTCCCACGCTCCAGCGTGGGAATGCATAAAATGACTAATGATCCGTCTAATACGAAATGATCCCTCGTTCCCACGCTCCGGCGTGGGAATGCATACTTGCTTTTACTTGCTGCTTGCTGCTTGAAACTTTGCACTTTTCCCTCGTTCCCACGCTCCGGCGTGGGAATGCATACTTGCTTTTACTTGCTGCTTGCTGCTTGAAACTTTGCACTTTTCCCTCGTTCCCACGCTCCGGCGTGGG
>Ga0172370_10008138_pt1 | contig 12652 bp, 12 predicted proteins | sample LakKiv5m_FD_114538 | JGI IMG/M metagenome (GOLD analysis project Ga0172370, IMG submission 114538) | Freshwater microbial communities from Kabuno Bay, South-Kivu, Congo - kab_022012_11.5m | ecosystem: Environmental > Aquatic > Freshwater > Lake | place: Democratic Republic of the Congo...
AAATCCTTTTCAATTACGAAAAGCTATCGATGCTAAACTTAAGAAAATTTTTGCTATCGCAACCCTTAAAAAAACATAACCTAGCGAAACCCGTATGGTTAGGTTTTAATGTGAGTCAACGGGGATGGTTATTTATCTTTATGTAAATTATCAAGGAATTCTTTTATCTTTTTTTCTTCGCCTGTATCTTTCGGAAAATAGTATTTACTTCTTGCGCCGTAATCCTGGGAAACGTAGCCTCCGTATGAATGGGGGTATTTATAATCTTTGGAATGCGTTTTTATGTGCTTTGGCACTTCTTTTGTTTCCTCTTCTTCAATATCTTTTTTGGCTTTGTCTATGGCAAGATACGCGGAATTTGATTTTGGAGAGCCTGCAAGATAAACTGTTGCCTGGGCTAAAATTAAATCGGATTCCGGCTTACCGATAAACTCAACAGCTTTAAAAGCGCTTGTAGCTAAAACGAGTGCGAAAGGATTGGCATTGCCGATATCTTCACTGGCTAAAATTACAATCCGTCTTGCGATAAAACGCGGGTCCTCTCCTGACTTAATCATTTTCGCAAGCCAATAAAGCGCAGAATCCACATCGCTTCCCCTTACTGATTTTATAAATGCCGAAATGGTATCGTAATGGTAAGAATCTTTTTTATCGTAAAATATATTTTTCTGGATACTTTCGCGGGCTCCGTTTAAATCGAAATTTATCTTTCCGGATGAGTCTTCTTTGGTGCTCAGTATCCCTATTTCCAGAGAGCCAAGCGCCTTTCGCGCATCACCTGCTGAAAGCACAGCTATATGTTCCAGAGCATCTTCGCTGCAGTTAATATTCATATCTCCCAAACCTTTTTCTTTATCGGATAGCGCGCGTTTTAGGATTGTAATAATATCCTCTTTGGTAAGAGGCTTAAATTCAGCAATAATAGCCCGGGAAATAAGCGATGGTATAAGGTAATAATACGGATTATATATGGTTGCGCCTATAAGATTGATGTTTGCGCTTTCGGTATCTGGCACGAGGGATTCCTGCTGAAGTTTGTTAAAACGGTGTATTTCGTCAATGAATAGAATGGTTTTTCTGGATTCTTTTTCCAGCTTTTTCTTCGCTTCCTGGATGATTTTTCTGACTTCAACCGAAGAGGTAAAAGAAGCATTAAGGTATATAAAATCCGCGTCTATATTTTGAGCAATGATAAGGCCTAGAGTGGTTTTTCCGCAGCCGGCAGGCCCGTGGAAAATCAGCGAAGGAAGCCTTTTGGCAATAATAGCTCTTTTCAAAAGCTTTCCTTCTCCTAAAATGTGTTTTTGACCGATAAATTCTTCGAGTGTCGTTGGCCTTAATCGAAGAGCAAGAGGCGTATCGCTTTGAGACATGTATTCTCCACGGATTGGATACCAGAAAGCTTTTTTAAAAATCTGATATCGAAAATTTGTTATCTATAAATAAAAAACCCTGCCATCAGTCCGTCTCAGGCTGCTGCATACAGTCCGTATCACTCAAGTGGGTGCTTCATCCTAATCGCCTCAGCGAAAGGAAATTTAGCTCCCGTGAATTAGGTGTTGGCTGTAGCACTTTAACCTGTTGACGCAACAGGCAGGGTTAATTTCCTTTTCTTACATCTTATTATAACATTCGCTTAACCCTATTTCAAGGCGATCAGCCAATCTTTGTGAAAACGTTTACCCCGCCCTTTTTACTTACATAATTTACCTTGTGGCAAAAGGGCGGGGTTTACACATTTGCACCTATTACACAATCAAAGAGCTACCAAATCCCCTCAGTAACCATAAAACAGGCGTTAGCAACAACTGAAATTCCGTATTCTTTGGCTTTGGCTAGGGCCAAATCCGATTCCGAACCCGGCTGCATCCAGATTTCCTTGATGCCTAACTCTTTACACTCATCAACTATGCGTTCGGTAACAGAAGAAGGCACAACTGTAATTACTAAATCTATGGCCCTGTTTATTTCTTTTAAGTTTCTGTAAATTTTTTCCCCTAAAATTTCTCCGTCAGTCGGATTTACACCCATAACGTCAAAACCGTTTTTTAAAAGATCCCTGAATATTTTAAATCCGAACTTGTCTTCCTTGTGCGAAATGCCCACAACGACTATTGTTTTTTTCTTTATATCTGGCATTACTTTTCTATTTTTTTAAGTGCATCTTTATCCAGTTTCTTAAAATCTGTCTTTAGAAAATCCTCCGTGCGCGGAAGTTCCAAATAAAAATCGCTTGATTCATCTATCGTGATATAGCCATCAGCCAATGTACAGTCTAAGACGTGGCCGCCGCAAGCTCCATCTTTGCTTATAAAATGGAAATGCCAGCCAGCCATATTTACTTCTGACATATAATCGGGGAACCTGAACCCTACAAGGGAGCCTTCTATGTCTTTAAATTCGAATACGCTTTGCTCTTTGGCTGCTTCGCTGAGCTCTTTGTAAGGCTTTTGCTGGCGAGGAACGCTGCGCGCTTTTACGTAATTAAATCTTCCTTCTATTTTTGCCGCATAGAAAATATTTTTTGAGGAAATTTTCTGTTCCAGCTGCTCAATCATATGAACATAATCATTCTCTCCCTTAAGGCGTATTTTTCTGTCGGAGCTGAAAAATTTTACCATACAGAAAGCGCTTTTTACCGAATCGTCTACCTTGCAAACTGAACCGTCTGATTTTACCTGATAGAATTTTCCATCTAAGGCAACCATTTCTCCGTCGAGCGCGTTAAAAGTGCCTATGCCAAAATCTCCGTATTCTTTGATGCTGGCAAAATCAAAATCGGTTTCGTAGAAACCTTTCATCAAAGCATTTATGGTTGAAAATTGAGAAACCGTGTCTCTCCCCTGATGCGCACATAAACAACCCTGCGCCAATGCCGATAACACAATGAAACTTATTAAGAAAATTTTGTTTTTACTCATTTGTTTGCACCTAAAAATTTATTCCAAATGTTATCCAAAGCCTGCACTGCCGTCTGCGATATCTTTATATCCACAATACCCGATATTTCCGTATCCGAAGGATTTATCTCAACTGTTGGGCGGCCTTTCGATTTAGCATAAATTATCGGCTGCTGGATATAAGGAAAAACACTTGTGGTTCCTATAGAGAAATAGATGTCAAACCCAATAGAAAGTTCACGCTGTAAAATTTTAAGCTTCTCCGAAGGTAAATATTCTCCGAAAAAAACAACATCCGGCCTCATTACACCTTCGCATTTTTGACAACGCGGAGGGACTTCCAAGGCGCTGTAGTCTTTAACGGTAAACTTAAAGCCGCAATCTTTGCAGTAAAGATTATGCATATTGCCGTGGATATCAATTACGTTTTTGGAGCCTGCGGCGTTATGGAAGCCGTCAATATTCTGCGTAAACACCCAAACTCTTTCAAAAAATTTCTCTGCCTCTGCAATAACTTTATGGGCTCGGTTGAATGTGGCATTACGGCAGTTTTTCTCAATTTGCGAGAGATATTTCCAGGTGATTTCAGGGTGCTCCTCAAGAGTTATTCCGGATAGGGCTTGCTCAACTGATATCCCTTCGTCAGTTACCTTTCCGTTATACAAGCCTCCGATTCCCCGATAAGTAGGAAGCCCGGATTCTGCAGAAATTCCTGCTCCGGTTATAAACAAAATGCTTTTCGCACTACGTAGCAGCTTAACAACTTCCGAGTCTTGCGCTGGGTTACTTTGCTGCGGGTTATTCATAACTATCCGCTGGAAACTACGTAATTATTTTTTCACAAAATTTTCTATGGCTTTTACCGCAAGTTCAATCACGGATTCTAAATCATCCATGCTGAAAACGCCTGTCGGCGAATGCGCATAGCGGCTAGGCACGCTTAATACGCCGGTTGGAATTCCTTCCCGGTTCATATTAATCATTGCCCCGTCTGTCATTCCGCCCTCAAGTACGTCGAGCTGATATTTTATTTTATTTGCTTTCGCCGTGTCTATAAAAAGATTCTTTATTTTTTCACTGACTATAATTCCACGGCCTGCCGCTTCAATTACTGTAATGCAGGCGCCTTCTGAAAGTTTCAAATTTGATTCGTTTTCTTTTATCATGGGGGTATCGCCCGCGCTCGTTGTATCTATTGCTATTGCAAAATCCGGATTTATCTTAAAGGAAGAGGTACGTGCGCCCTTAAGGCCTACTTCTTCCTGCACAGTGCTTACTGCATAGATTTGCGCATTTACTTTTAACCGTTCTAAAATTTTTATAAGGGCGAAACAGCCCACTCTGTCATCTATAGCTTTACCGTAAATTAGGTTTCCAGAAAGTACGCCTGCGTTTGGTTCAAAAATAATTGAATCAGCTATGGAAACTCTTCTATCTGCCTCTTCTTTTGTTTTTGCTCCGATGTCTATAAACATATCTGTATATTTTATCTGGTTTTTGCGTTCTTCTTCTTTAACGAGGTGCGGCGGCTTCATTCCGATAACCCCGTAAACATCTCCCTTCTTTGATTTTACAATAACGCGCTGGCCGACAAGCACCCTGTCATCTATCCCGCCTATTTTAATAAAATTAAGGTATCCGTCTTTGGTTATATATTTTACAAGAAGGCCTATTTCATCCATATGCGCTGCAACCATAATTTTCTTTGAGCCTTTTCCTTTATGGGCAATTACATTGCCGAAATTGTCGATTTCTACTTCTTTCGTAATTTTCTTGAATTCATCGTGCATTATTTTTGTAATCTCTCCTTCATACCCCGAAACACCTGCTGCATTTATTATTTTTTTAAGCAAGGGATCCATTTGAACCTCCTTAATGAGCACAGCATTTTTTCGAGCCGTCCTGGCGAAGAAAAAATGCTAGTGCGAATTAACCCCGCACCTTTTATTTATTCGTAGAATGCTGTATTCTTCGCTTTAATTGTCCGTAAGCTTTACCAAAATATTTAAGACTTTTTTCTCTCATTCGTGCGTCTTCAACAGATTTAAAAGCTTCATAATATATAACTTCCCAAGTAACGAATCTTTCGTGTAATTTACTGCGCCTTTATTATGTTCTTCAAGCCTGTGTTCTATATTATTTGTATATCCTACATATAAGGACTTGTCTTTCTTGCTTTTCAATATATACACAAAATACATTGAATATAAAAAGGTGCGGGGTAAATTCAGCTACAAAACTTATGTTCGCCCTTAGGACTACCATAAGTTTTAGCTTCATTTACGTTCTATATCGTATATGTTTATGAGCTGTTTTCTGGTAACTTCGAGCCTCTGCGTAAACACGACTGCCAGGCGCTTTAGCAATTCATAGCCTAGATCATGGTTTTCTTCGCATTTTTTTCTTAAGCACTTACCGTCCAATGCAATCGCGCGCATATCGGTAAGCGCACGGCAGGTAAATCGGTAAAAGTGGGGCGGTATCAACCATGACCAGCCAAGAATATCTCCCCCCTCAATTGTCTGGACTGTAATCGGCTCGTGCTGCGGTATGTTTATTTCCAGAGCAACTTTTCCTTCCCGCACCAGGAAAAATTTATCCGCTGCTTCTCCTTCCCGAAGAATTATTTCACCTTCGGCAAAGCGCACGTTGGAAGCGCAGCCTACTATGAAATCAAGGTATTCTGCTTTCAGCCCTTTAAAAAACGGGTGTTCTTCTAGAATCGGTTTAAGGTCGTGCATATGCCCTCCTTCAATGAGCACATCATTTTTTCAAGCCACTGCGGCGCGGAAAAAATGATAGTGCGAATTTATCCCCACACCAACTTTATATTTAAAAAGTTGGTGTGGGGATAAATTCAGCCATAAAACTTATGTTCGCCCTTTGAGCTTCCATAAGTTTTGGCTTTATTTATCTTACAACTAGATAATGACTTTTTCAATAAGTTAAAATCTACTTTTTTTCTGCTGTTGCAAGGAAATTGTCCACGAGCTTAACGTATTCTTCTGTTTTTTCAAGATGATGGTTATGCGAGGCATCTTTAAAAACAAAAAGCTCTGATTGGGGGATTTTTTTGTGGTAGTAATCGGCAGCTTGCGGTGTAGCTTCGTCAAATTCGCCGCAGGTAAATAAAACGGGTATTTTTATTTTGTATAAATCATTTATTCTATCGTAGTTTTTAAGAGTTCCTGTAATTGTAAATTCGCTCGGCCCCCACATGTATTTATAAATTTCGTAATTCATCTCGCTTAAGGCTTTGTCAAGACAATCGGGCCAGGGGTCTAACCTGCACAGATGAAGTTTATAATAATACGTCATAATATCCTGATATTCTTTGGAAGAAAAATCTCCGTTTTTTTCTGTCCTAAAAATTATTTCCTGCATTTTTGAAGGAAGCTCCAGGAGATACTTTCTCTGGTCAAGGCCCCACATCTTAGCGGAAAGGCACGGCGCTGAAAGAATGAAACTTGTAATGCCTTTGGATGAAAATTTCAGCATATAATCAATAGCCAGCATTGTCCCCCAGGAATGCCCCAGTATATGCATATTTTTTAAATTAAGCTCTGCGCGTATCTCTGAAATCTCTTCCACAAAATGCTCTATCGTCCAAAGTGATTTATTGGTTGATTTATCCGAAAGGCCGCAGCCAAGCTGGTCATAAAAAATTACCGGCCGCGTGCTAGACAAAGCTTCAAGCGGTTCAAGGTAATAATGCGAGGCGGCAGGCCCTCCGTGCAGGATAATTACCGGCGTTTTATCTTTATCTGCCCCTATTATTTTGCACCATACATTTCCGCCGGTAACTTTGATATAGCCCTCTTTGACATTGCTCATATCTTTAGTTATTGTTTACGGTGACGATACAAGTTTTAGGTTATAGTTACATTGTTGGTCTTAATTAAAACATCAAAATGATAATGTAAAATTCAAATATTTCCGAAACATTTTTAATTTTGATATGTAATTTTTATTTTTGCACTTTGATTTTTTAATTTTAAGCCGACCCCTACCGCAAACGTTACTTAACCAACCGTATATTTATAATGCGCGAGATTAAAGAGCCCTTCTTTGAGCCTTCGCCGAGTTTCAGATCGCTCACAATTACGCGGTTTACAATCCAGCTGAAATTTTGCGAATCAATCATCTGGCCATAACCGTGCGTTTCATGAATTACATAGGGAATATTATTATACATACCTATATATAGGATTATATGCCCCTTCATTTGAAAAATTGTGGCCCCGGGAATTGCTTCCTGCTTAATTACTTTTAATTTTTCATTTTGTTCGCTCCCGCCCTTAAAGTTTCCAAGGGGCACGCCTGTTTTAGCCTGCGCCGAAGAATTACGCGGTAAAGTTATTCCGACGGTTGCAAACACCTCCTGTATGTAGCTTGAACAATCCTGCTCCCCGGCTAAACCGCCCCAGCCATAAGGGCCGTTTAACAACTTGAATGCCTGTGTGATAATATTTCTCTGGGTATAAGCCAAATAGCCGATATTTACGTCTTCTTTTTTAATATAAGCCTTTTCTTTTCGTAACGCGCCTTCTTTGTTTCTTAAGGGAATAGTGATTTCAAAAACCTGCGGGCTTTCTGTTTCATTGAAATTGAATTTAGCGCCCATTCTTACATAGTCGTAATACTTAGTTAAATTTTTATCCAAGAAAATATCTGCTTTATCTGCCGTAACCACAACAAAATTTTTCCCTGACAATAATTCTTTAAACTCATCAGCTTCGCAGAAAGCTACTTTTTCTTTTTTAAACCAGCCACGGCTTGAAGGCGCTTGTCCATACACCCATAGCCCGTCGCTCGTTTCATGCAGAATAATAAGCGGGGTGCCTACGTCGAAAGAGCTGTTCTGAAGCTCATCGAATTCAACATCTCCCGGCGCCCTGGTTAACAATTCCTCTGTTGGAAGAAGCCTCTGGTTGTCATAATGGCCCAAAAATCCGAATCTGGCGTTAATTTGATTTTTTATCCGCGGCAAATCAATATTTTGTTTTATCGCTTCATAAAAACTTTTATCAGCTATTTTTCCGTTTGCAGCATAAAACTTGCCTTTGGAAAAGCTTTCAATTTCTTTTTGCAAATCGTTCTTTATTGTTTTTCCGTTATATTGTTCAGGCTCGGTGAGCGGGTTAATTATCAAACCCAATTCTCTTTCTACTTTTAGGTTAAATTGCTCTATGGCTTTTGCATCAAGAATAATTGTGTCAGGGTTATCTATTTTGTCTATCCAGAAACCTGCTGTTTTCATTTCTCTTATCGTATTAGGAATGCTTACGGGAGCTGCTAAGTTGGTCCTTTGCTGCACAGTTGTACAGCCGCAGCCGAATAATAAACAAAAAATAAATAGATAATAAATCCCGTTAGAAAACTTACGCTGGACATTAAACCCCGTGTTCTTAAGGCCTGGGCTAACCATACGGCAAAACGCCTTTGGTGTTTGTGCGGAGTATTTTCTAACGGGATAAATTTTTCTCATTTATGCAAATAAATGGCAAAGTTGTCCGGTTATAATTCCAAGATACGTACCTAAAATATTTCCCAATATTGCAAGCAATAGCCCAACCGAAGCAAGCCCCGGCTCATAGATTGCGGCAACAATAGGCGCCGAAGCAACTCCGCCGATATTTGCCTGGCTTGCAACTGCCGCTAAAAACATAGGCGCACGCAATAAGCGCGATGTAAAAAGCAAAATTATTGCGTGCAGAATAACTATTAAAAAACCGGCAGCGATAAGAATGAGGGTTGCGTTGATATGAGAAATACTTGAACGCGCGCCTATTGAAGTCAGGACAAAATATAATATAAAATAACCTATTTTTTCTGAACCGAAATTCTCAAGTTTTTTTAAGGGCGTCAGCGAAAGAGAAATTCCCAGGATAGATACAATTATAATTGCCCAGGTATAATTTGAAATAATATTTTTTATTATTGGCAGTTTACCGGCGATATAGATTGAAACGATTCCTGAAAAAATTGCAACAAGAAATATTACGATTATTTTACGCAAACTATTTTTTTTCTCTTTATCACAATTTACACCCAGCATACTGGAACTTAATGTATTAATAATCTCCCTGTTGGAACGGTTCCATTTGTCATATAGCGGCTGCAGCGTTACTGCCGCGACCAATATTCCCATCCAGGTATAAGGAACAATCGTATCTACTATAACCATCGGAGTAAAAACAGCATCCGGCGTCTGCAACGCTTCTTTTGCTGCAATCATATTGCTGCTGCCGCCTATCCAGGAAGCTGACAAGGCTCCGAAGCCTGACCACATCTGAGCGCCCACCCATTGCTTAACCAGATAAAATACAACCGGGGTTGCTATCATAATGCCTAGGCTTCCCGAAAGCATCATTATAAGGGCTTGTTTTTCAAGTTTTAAAATCGCTCTTATGTCCGAACTAAGCAACAAAAGCACAAGCGCTGAGGGAAGCAGATAAAAAGAAATAGTTTGGTAAACCGGGCTTTTTGAGTCAATTAAGCCAAAGCTTGATGAAAGCATAGGAAGAAAATATATCCAAAAAACTGCCGGAATAAATTTAAAATATTTTTTAAATTTTGGATGGCTTGATACAGAAAGCACCAAAGTCTCAATTGCCAGAAGAAAAACAATTATCGGTAAATTTCCAGTTATCATTTGGGGTTAATGCCTATACCACGCTTAACTTTTGTTAAATCATAAATGCCGCGCGAATTTAAATAAGGATTTTTTGTACCATCTTTTAAGAAAAACGGCGTATCCAGGTCTACGTATTTAAAGCAGCCAAGCCCTGCTGCCAGGTGCGCTGAAGCCGTCATAGCTAAAGAGCTTTCCAGCATTCCTCCGATCATTAAATCAATGTCCGAATGAGCTGCAAACAAAGCGATTTCTCTTGCTTGTATTAATCCGGATTTCATAAGTTTTATGTTTATAACTGAAACTGCTTTTTCTTTTATGGCCTTTATGCAATCAGAAACCGAAGTCACACTTTCATCTGCACACACAGGTACTTTTGAGGATTTTGTAATGCGTTTTAATCCTTCCCAGTCATTCTTTTTAACGGGCTGCTCTATTAAATCAGGAATTATATTGGCTTTTTTAAGCAGATTTAAAAAACAAAGCGCTTCTTTTGCACTGTAACCCTGGTTGGCATCAAGATAAATCTTCGAATTTTTTGCAATCTTTTTGATAATCTTCACCCTTTTAAAATCAACGTCCATGTCTTTTCCTATTTTTACTTTAAAAGAACGAAAGCCCTGCTTATAAAAATTTTTTATGGCTCTTTCTGTTTCGTTCAAACCAGACATGACTATGGTAATATCTGACGCCAGTTTTTTGGGTGCATTTCCGAAAAAATTCCATAAAGGCATCTTTAGGTTCTTCGCCAAAGCATCGAACAGCGCCATTTCAATTGCTGCCACAGCGCTTTTATTGAAGGGAAAAGCTTTATTAAGCTCCGCAGAGATAGAAAGATAATCGCAAATATTTTCTCCTACCAGGCAATTGCCCGTATCATTTAAATTTTTTGAAGTTGCCTCTACTGTTTCACCAGTAATATGCGTTGCTATGCCTGCCTCGCCGTATCCTTCTACCCCGTTTTTAAGTTTCAGCGTGAATAAAATATTTTCTAGGTTCTTATGCTCGCCCAAAGACGTGCGGAAAGGGCAAATAAGCTCTTTTTTCAAAATATTTACCGAAAACCCTGAAATGTAAAAATTCTTATCCTGCATAATAGAAATTATGTTACCGCGAAACTGGTAATTTGCAATAGTTTAACAAAATGAGGGCGTCTATTTTTAGCTTACGGATCTTTTTAATAACACAAGCGTTTCTAAGTGAGGGGTATGCGGGAAGAAATCGAACGGCTCGATGAACTCCGGCTTATAGGAAATCGACAATTCCTTAAGGTTTGCAAAAAGTGTATCCGGATTACAGGAAGAATAGAATATCGTCTTAGGATTTAGCCGCAAAATAGCTCTTATTATTTTGTTGGATAAGCCGCAGCGCGGAGGGTTAATTATTAAAACATCTATATCCTTATAAAATGTGCCCTGGGTATTTAAAAATGCCCTTGCGTCAGCGGTAAAGAAAGAAATATTCTCGATATTGTTTTCTTTGGCATTCTGCCAGGCGCAATCAACTATAGCTTGCGAGACTTCTACTCCCCAAACGAATTTTGCCATACCTGCGAGAAATATGCCTATCGAGCCGCCTCCGCAAAAAAGGTCTAAAACTTTTTCCTCTTTATTAAGATTTGCATATTTTTTTATTTTTCCGTAAAGTTTTTCTATGGCTGGAGGGTTTACCTGAAAAAAAGAATCAATTGCTATCTTAAACTTGAATTCATCAAGCCTCTCTTCAATTGTCAGCTCTCCAAAAAGCAATTCCTTCTTTTCGAATATAACCGCATCCGAAATAGAATCATTGACAATACGATAAACCGACTTTAGGGTTGAGCTTAGATTTAATCCTTTAAGCATATTTATGAAACCCTCTTTATCCAGCTCTTCGCTGCTTGTTGTAACGAGCCCAAGCATAAGTTCGTTTGTAAATTTGGTTTCCCGCATAATAAGGTTTCTCAAAAAACCTTTATGCGAAAATTTGTTATAAACGGAATTTCCTTTTACTGTAAAAAAATCCTTAACTGCTTTTAGCACCACGCCTGTATCTTTAGAAAAAATAAGGCATTCGGAAATATCAATTAGCTCGCCGTGGCTTCTCTTTTTATACAAACCGCAGGCAATACCGTCTTTTTGCGCGAAGCTGAATTCCATTTTATTGCGATAAAACCATTCGCAAGAAGAGTTAATCGGTTTTAATTCGCAGCTGATTCCATACACAGACATTAATTCCCTTATGCTTTCTTCCTTGCAAAGCGCCTGCACGGAATAATCTATATCCTGAAAACTGCATCCGCCGCATTGTCCAAAATGTTTACAAATATCCATAATTAGCTTTTAGCTTCAGGCGTTCCGCCTATAGGCGAGACCTCGCCGTTTTACGGCGGGCAGCCTTCAGCTTTAAAAAATTATTAAGGATTAATTTTTTTAAATTTTTTCTTTTACCCTTTTTAGCAGGTTTCGCAGAATAACCTATTGCCAAAACTGCTTGAAGTTCTAAATTGTCAGGGAGGTTAAGGATTTTTTTAATTCGCCTGCGTTTATTCAAAATTTCACCAAGCCAGCAGGCACCAAGATTCTTAGAATGAATATATAAAAGCATATTCTGGATACAGGCTCCGATAGCCATTAAATCTTTTTCTAAATTATAGGAAGATTTTTTGTCTAAAAAAACCAAAATAATTTTATCCGCGCATTTTATTACATAACTGTAATGCGTAAATTCAGCCAACGCGGCTTTCTTCTGCCCTTCCAAAACCATAAACCGCCATGGCTGATTATTAAGGCCTGATGGCGCCCAGCTGCCTGCAGTCAAAACTTCTTCTATGGTTTTAGCGGAAACATTGGCTTTTTTAAACTTTCTGACTGACCGGCGGGATTTGATTAAATTCAATGTGCCCATTTTGCTGTTATTATATGTAAAATGAAAGAAAAACACAAGAAATTATCCCCTGATTAATCTTATGTAATTTGTCGGAAAAAATGCTATAATTTTTTAAAGGAGGAAAAATGGTATTAGTTTAGCCGTTTGAACCAGTAAAAAGTAAAGGCTGTGGATTTCCTTGCCTGTGCGTCAAGAAAGCAGTTTTTAAGGATTCGGTAACGTTAAGTTTTTGCAGCAACAGGCTCTGGAT
>Ga0172370_10008145_pt1 | contig 12643 bp, 11 predicted proteins | sample LakKiv5m_FD_114538 | JGI IMG/M metagenome (GOLD analysis project Ga0172370, IMG submission 114538) | Freshwater microbial communities from Kabuno Bay, South-Kivu, Congo - kab_022012_11.5m | ecosystem: Environmental > Aquatic > Freshwater > Lake | place: Democratic Republic of the Congo...
GCCGAAGGCGGTGCTTCCCAGAATTCTTTGAATTCTTTGGCGAAAACGAGCGAAACAGCGTGGGCGTTGCTCCGCAACGCCCACTCCTTGTCTTCTTCAAAATCATTTAGTTTGTTTAAGGTGCCTTCGGTAGGAATCGAACCTACATCAAGGCCTTAGAAGAGCCCTGTTCTATCCATTGAACTACGAAGGCATTTCAGCTCTCGAGTGTGCACCGATTATAACACAGCACGAACTTTTTGATAAGATTATAGAAAATGTGCAGCTTTTACAAGCATGGAATACAGAATTGCAAGATTTTTTTGCTCAAGAGCGCAAACCCGCACTTTTTGATGTAATACTGTAAAATGCTATAATAACTCATATGAAACACAGTGATAACCTTACAGATCTTGTAGAGCATTTAGAGGAGAATAAAGATAAAGAACAAGAAAACTCTGCAAATAAATCATGGGAAGTTAAAAGTGAAAATGGAGAAATAATTAAACTCGATGATCGTTTTACGAGAGATAGTAATAAATAAATTATAAGGGAAAGTATCTTGAACTATTTATAAAACAAAAGCCACTACTTTGAATTTCGTGGCTTTAATCTTTAGATAATTACTAAAAATATTTCTCAAACATTTTCTTCGATTTCTTCCACATAGAAGTGATAACTCGGGTCAAGCCATACATTATTTATGTAGGCTATCGTCTCTGTAAAAGAAAGATTCCCAAACAAAATCTTCCAGGCTTCTCTCACCTTGGATTCTCTCGTTGAGTTGTTGCCTCCCTTTTTTGTAACAGGAGTACCATTAATGAATTCACACACAATTTTTACATTTTTCGGCTTGAATTCAGAATAGTTTATGAAATCACATATTTGATAAGCATTCATGTTACCTACTAATCTAGCCCAAGCATCGTGGAGTTTCTTTTCAACATACGAGATGTTTGCTGGGCTATTTGTTCCACCAAGAGATTCGGGTCTGCGATGGTGTCCTTCAGTAAGAATCTGGTCTTTGCTGATATTCTTCATATCTGTGGGGTTTTTGGTGAAAACAATTTTTGGATCATTTGGCAAACTTACCAACTTCATTGATTACCTGCCTCCAGTCAAAAACTCTGGTAGCGTTGTTGGGGAGAATACCTTGATTCCAAGGCTTATCGTAAGTTAAGACTGGAATACCAGAATTAGCACAATCCAGAACGTGCATTAAATCATCTTCGATAATTAATTTCGCATTTAGTGTCCTGCACATTGCTGATTTTTTCATCTTGACTCCACTTGAGCCGTAGGTGTTAGCGAAGGAAATTCCTGAAAATATATTTGGGAAATATTTTTTAACCTATATCTCAGTTGCTTCAGCTAAAGAATGAATCCTGCCTGTGACAATGAAGAGGTTGTGCCCTTTTCTTTTCAGAAATTTCATTGCCTCCTGGGAACCTTCTGTCGGAAGAACTTCTTTGAAATAATTTGATTCAAAAAATTCTTCTACTTTTCTTGTTTCTTCTTTTATGGTTCCTCCCCAGACTTTGTGGAATATGTAAGAAGTAAAATCATTACTTGTTAGACTTGTCCCATATTCTGCGTTATGGAACAAAATGAGCTGTCTGTGTAAGTTGGCGAGTATTTCATCGTTATCTACAGCAATGTTTATGTTCATATGACTTTTGTTTTTTGAGGTGAATATTATTTGGTCAATCAAATTTCTCTCAAGAAACTTAATAGACCAAACAATATAAAAAGCCTTTATTTCAAGGTACTTGTATTTGTTTATAAATTACCACAGTATATATGTTGAGTCAATTTATTCACAAAATATGGAACAGCCTTAATAGAAAGAAAATATCCACATATTAGCCCAAAATTGACCCGTGTCAGGCACTAAAGGATTAAATGGGAGAAGTGTCCATTTGTGCTAAAAAGGCATAAAAGTAGAATTCCAAATGTGACATTTGCAGAAATGAGACATTGTGAATGTAATAGCTTGTAAAATAAGGTTTTATTTAAAAAATCACAAAAATTCAGATGCCCGAAGATGGCACTCAATGGCACTTTTTTGAAATTGTTACAATGACATCTTTGCTTGCTTATATTCTTTAAATACAAGGTCTGTTTTATTGTACCCAAAACATTTACAAGAAAGATAAATATAAAAAAATTTTCACCAAATGTAATCAATAAAAAATGTCTCTAACACATGTCGGAATTGGACATTTTGAGTTTTGTGTCAAACGAAAAGGGACATTGGACAGAAAAAAATATAATCAAGAAAACAAAGGATTTTTCAGATAAAACAAAGAAACAACATGTCCGATAAAGTCCCAAAAACAAGAGAAAAGTAAGACGAAAAAGTAAAAGCAACAGACATGGAAATTGCTAAAAAGATAAAAGAAAAATGTCTAATTTATGTCTATTGAGTTATTTTCATGTGGGAATGGACCGTTATCTAATCCTTTCCAAAAATCTTTGTAGATCTCATCTAAATATTTATTTACCGCTTTTCTTCCTATTTCTTTGTGAACAATCGAAGTAAAACTATCTGTGAAATTATTTTCATATTTTACAAAAACATCTTCTATCGAAATTTTATCCATTGCGTCTGTGTATAACTCTAATTCCTCAATATTTAAAAGATGAATTTTTTCACTCTTAATACCAACAAGTCCAGCTTCTTCCAATCTTTCCAATTCCTCTGCAATCATCTCCTTATATAGTTGCCCAGAGACAAGAGGTATTTCCATAAAAATAATAAGTGGCACTATTTTTTTTCCTCTGAAAACAGCAAGTTCGTCGTATTTTTCAATTTCTGACATTCTTTTGTATACCTGCTCAATAGATTCAACTATTTTAGATTTAACTTCTTTTAGAATCAGATCTAGATTACCAGTTTGTTTAGTGGGTAAAGCAAATTGATAAGATTTTACTTCAAATAAGTATATTGTTGAATTATATTCAACCCACCAATCAACAAATTTTTTACTCTCTTTAGAATAAATTATTTCTGGGTGCACGTTCGCTTCTCCATATGATTGTTTTAAGATTTTTCCTACATACATTTCAAATACTTCACCAAAATAATCTCTAAAATCTTTTTGGGTATTATTTTTTTCAAAATAATTATGAAACCACCAATATAAACCACCGAAACCTCTTTTTAAAAAAGAAAGGGTGTTGGGAATAACATATGGGTCTTTGCTACCTTTATCAGTTTTTATGATTGGGTATATTAGTAGTGGATTAAAACGATATTTCGTAAAAATAGGTTCTAGGTTAGCATTTGCATCGTTGTCTACCTCCCGAAATGTTTTATAGTCAGCAGAAAGCATATTTAAAAAATTTGTAACCTTTTCGTCTGTTAAACTTGACTGCATTGAAGGTATTTTTGCTTCTGTTAAAACTTCTTTCCTAAAAGTTGCTGTTTTCTGAGACACAGCCCAAACAGCCATAACTAAGAAAAAATATTGTCGGAAAGTTAGCCCTGTTTCTTTTTCGAAAATTATTTTTAGTGGTTGAAACCTTCTAGGAGTAATAAGATTTATTATTTCATTAAAAATGACGAGATTTCTTGCAATAAGATGCATATAATCAAATTGGTACTCAAACTGTTCTAAATGCATACGAACCATACTTGAGAGCAAATCCTTGTGTGTAAAGGGGACACTACGATCACGTTGTAATTCAGGTGAAACTAGATCATTACTATAAATATTCAGCAACGTGAGCAAATTTTGTTTATTATTAATTTGTTTGGATTTATAGTCGTTAGTGCCAGAAATGATAAGAATATTTACTAAATAAGCAAGCGCAAATTCTGTAACAAAAACACCTGTATTGGAATCCCTAAAAGCACTTCTACCGATACGGTATTTGCTGTTATTATTAAAGGCAAGATTTGATACCTGCCCTAAAGATATCAAACCATCTCGCAAATTATACCTTCGTAAAACTTCTTTAAGCTGTTCTTCAGTAACACGACCTTCACCCTTCCCGATATCTTTAAGCCCTCCGATATCACTATCGGACCAAAGAATTTTTTGAGGAAAAGTAGAAGCATCTTTGTCATTGTCCATAACCTCAAAATAACATTTTTAGTTTTAAAATGGTAGAAAATCATATCTTATATATTAGAGAAACTTATTTTGTTTTATATCAAAACGATTTCTTATTTCATCTGAAACCCCAGTAATAGGCGGTGGTTCTATTTCTTCTTTCATTATTTCTACCCATATTCCGCGACATCCCTCATGGAATAAATCAACCGAAGTCATTTCATCATCTGGTGATAAGACAAGGCCGTCCATTGATAGGCATAAATTACAAGTACATTCATCTAATATTTCGCTTCTTTGCAACGCATAAATACCATTATCTTTTTTTGTAGAAGGGTTCTTTGAAATATCTTTATTGTTTTTTCTTTTTATAAATCCAGACAGAAACTTATTCATATAATCACTGAAGTTCAATTACAACTTCTTTAGTTGATGAAAATAGTGGCTTGTAACGAAGTTTAAGAACGTTTAAAGCACTTTTATCAGCTTCAAATAGTATCTCACCTGTAGCCTTGCCATTGGGAGAAAGTTCTCCAGATGGAAGTTGTTTAATACCGACTCCACCGATAGCTTGAGACCTTTGTAGCCCATTTGAATCCTCTAGTTTAAAATCCCACATCCCCGACAGACTCAAATCTTTACTACCCTTGTTCTCAATCAAAACATCCACCAGAACATAAACATCGTTAGGGCTTGATGGTTTATCAAACTGGTTAGAACTTTTCCAGTTTTTAGTTATTTTGGTAACTGTTAAAAAAGAATCACCTGATTTTATTTGATCTCCAATTTTGAAAACTTCTTTTTGGAGATTTGTTTGTTTATCTTTTTCAACCAAATCGTTTGCCTTCTTTTTCTCTGATAAATCATTGGTCGATCCTACAATAATAAAAACCAAAACGACCAAAACTATAAACCACCAACGCTTGTAAAATTCTTTCTTTGTTTTTGTTTCCACTTCATTCATAGATATTTCTTTTACGTTTTATAAGTAAAATCCTAGGATGAGACGTAAAAAGCCCAACACGTAGGTGAGGGTTTGAACCCTCCATATCTGTTTCCAGATACGGCCGTTGAAGACAAACCCCACATGATGGGCTTTTTATCTTCAACGGACTTTTTTCACCATGCCATTAATTGCTTAACAGTTTAGGCTACTTTTAAATATTAAGTTGTATACACATTTTAGCATTAACGATAAATCCTTACCAGTCCTTGATATTATGGGTCAAAAGCATAAAATGTGTTCAATGACTGAAAATAATTTAGAAACAGAACAAAGTGGTCGCAAAAAACTAACAAGCATATTAAAGTCATTTCATAATACTGAAATAAGTGATGATGCTAAAAAAGAATATCGTTATGTAATTTATGTTCGTAAATCAACAGACGATAAAGAAAAACAGGTAAGATCTTTGTCCGACCAAATTTTAGAATGTAGGGAATATGCAGAAAGAATTGGAATAAAAATAGTTGAACCACCAATAGAAGAAGCAGAATCCGCAAAAGAACCAGATATCCGCCCAAAATTTAGAGAAATGATTCAAGGTTTGAGGTCTGGGAAATATGATGGAATTCTTTCGTGGCATCCAGATCGTCTTTCTCGCAACATGAAAGATGCAGGGGAAATAATTGATATGGTTGATAAAGGGATCATAAAAGATTTAAAATTTGTTAGTTTCAGTTTTGAAAATACCCCGAGTGGTAAAATGTTGTTGGGAATTACTTTCGTAATTTCAAAAGAGTACTCAGACAAATTAAGTGAAAATGTGAGTCGAGGAAATAGGCGAAGTATTGAAGAAGGAAAATATATAAACAAATCGAAACATGGTTATTATAAAGACTCTAATCAATATTTAAGACCAGATGGCAACAATTTCATTTTTATAAAAAATGCTTTTACTATGAGAGTAGCTGGAAAAACCTTGGATGAGATAGCTGAGTATTTAAACACTAGTGGGTACAGCAGAGCAAATGCGTTAGGGAAAATTCGTTACTATAAAATGGACAAACAAAAAGTTGCAAAGATTTTTAAGGATCCTATCTATGTAGGTGTAATGGTTTATGGAAAAGAAGTTGTTAATTTGTCTGAATTATATGATTTCTCTCCAGCCACAAACATTGAAGTTTTCAAAAGGATCAATAAACTAGACACTGATGCAAAATTTATGCGTCTTGCTAGGAGTTACCATAAGGGTGAAGATGTTAAAGCAAACTTAATGCGTGGAATGGTAATTTGTAAATATTGCGGAGAAACTATGTCTGCAGGTATTACAACAAAAAAGAAAGAAGGTGTTGGTTACTTTTATTTTAGATGCGAAGAAGATGGCTGTAGAAATAAAGATAAATCAGTTCGGGCCAAAATAATTTTGGAATTTATAAAAAAATATCTAGACGCCAAACCATTTTCTAATGAAACAGCTTATAGAAATTATAAACAAGAAATGGATATTACTATTGAGCAAAGAGTCATACAAGCGAGAACAAGAATTCTATCTTTACAAGCGCAAAAAACAGCACTAGAAAAGAAATTCATCAAGATCAAAGAGTTTTTAGTAAATAATCAAGAGGACGCAATAAAACAGCATTATAGCGGAGATTTAGAACGTATAACTAATGAAATAAAAGGAGTAAATGAACTAATCGAGAAAAATAAGCACATTCTAGAGTCTGGTAACACTACTATAGTTACTTATGAAAAATTCCTCGAACTTCTTGGAAAAGTGCCTAAAAATATGACTTTTTCTGGTAATTTTAATGATATAGATTTCTTAGTAAGAAAAGTGTTCTTGAACTTCACTGTAAGCCAGAAAAAAGTAGAAGAATTCACACTAAATGAACCCTTCAGTAAGTTTGCTACTGACAAAGTAGCACATGGTGCGCGGTGAGGGACTCGAACCCCCGACCTTCCCGGTGTAAACGGGTTGCTCTACCAACTGAGCTAACCGCGCATTATATATTTTATTGTAGTAAAAGAACTTGATTTATATTCTAGGTTAACGACTTACCAAAACAGCTAACCGTGCAAATTTTTGTTCTATTTTAAACTACTTTGTTATTTTAGGTCAACGACCTACCCAAACAACGAACCACACAAATCGTAAACTTGAAAACACTTGTAATAATACAGTATTTCGAATAAGATTTCAATATATGAAAGTTTTATACGAAGACAAGGATGTTTTGGTGATAGACAAACCATCTGGGATTGCAGTTCATCCAGATGGCAGAAGTAGAGAAAAAACAATTACTGATTGGGTATTAAAAAATTACCCTAAACTAAAAGGAGTGGGGGAACCAGTAACTTTTGGCGACCAAGAAATTGATCGCCCGGGAATTGTGCACAGACTTGATAAAGAAACTTCTGGAGTGCTTGTAATTGTAAAAAATAAAGAAGCATTTGCTTATTACAAAAAACAATTCATGGATCGTACAATTAAGAAAACATATTTAGCAGTTATAAATGGTTGGCCGAAATCGGATCATGGAATCATTGATAAGCCGATAGGCCGAAGTCCATCGGATTTTCGTAGGCGTTTGGCCGGCAGGGGTGCTCGGGGAGAATTGCGTGAGGCGGTGACAGAATATAAAGTGCTCAAAAGATTCAAGGCTTTGTCTTTGCAAAATTTTTCCTCCTGCGCCCTTCCTCGAGTACGAAGTGGGACCCTCGGAGTTAAAAATTTTTCAAAGCCTTCGCTTGAAAAATTTTCTCTTTTAGAAGTTTCTCCTAAAACCGGGCGGACGCATCAGATTCGTGTGCACTTGAAATATTTAAGTTATCCAATAGTTTGTGATTCACTCTATAATCCTAAAGGGGAATGCCCAGAAGGTTTAAATCGCCTCGGTCTTCATGCAAAAGCTATCGAATTTAAAACCTTATCTGGCAAGGTGATAAAAGTAGAATCGCCAATACCGAAAGAATTTAAAAAGATGTTAAAATATGAAGACCTGTCCCGTTAAAAATTCAGCTAACGAGACAAAAAACAAAAAATTATTAATTAATTTTTAATGGGATGAAACCGGAAAATAATATACATTCGACAGGCTCAGTATCTACGACATGTCAGAACTGCAAAAAAGACTTTATTATTGAAATTGAGGATTTTAATTTTTATGAAAAGATAAAAGTTTCTCCGCCGACTTGGTGCTCAGGGTGTCGTTTAGAAAGAAGGTTGTCTTTTGTTGTTACTTGGGGTGTTTTTTGGCGTGCTTGTGATAGGTGCGATAAAAAAACATTTTCAATGTATCCACCAGAACAAAAAGTAAAAGTTTTTTGTCCGGATTGTTTTTGGGCAGATGATTGGGATGGCACGGAATATGGGAAGGATTACGACTCGAGTCGTCCTTTTTGGGAACAAATAAAAGAATTACTAGAGAGTGTTCCACTTTTGGCCATTGATGTAAATTATACAACTCTGAAAAATTCAGATTATTCAAACGGAATAGGCTGGAGTAAAAATTGTTACATGACTTTTTGGGCTGACTTTTGTGAAGACGTTTTCTATTCAAGCATTTTGAACAAACTGAAACGTAGCGCTGATTGTATTCGTGGCTATGAATCTGAGCTTTGCTATGGTTCGGTTGGTTTTTCCAGGTGTTACAATATGTTTTTCTCTGATCAGTGTGATGATTGTCTTGACGTCTGGTTTTCCAGGGATTGTTATGGATGTACGAATTGCATAGGCTGTGTAAATTTACGTGGAGCAAAGAATTGTATTTTTAATCAACAATATTCAAAAGAAGAATATGAGAAAAAAGTTCGAGAATTAAAGCTCGATTCTTATGAGTCTTTGCAAAAAATTTGGGAAGAGGCGTATAAATTTTGGTTGTCAAAACCATATCGGGAATATAATGGCCACTCTTTGAATTTTAATGTAAGTGGTGAACATGTTTATACATCAAGAAATTCAAAAGAGATGTATATTGCAAACGGCACAGAAAATTCAAAATGGTGTCAGTTTATCACCGTGCCACCAGTAAAAGATTCTTGGGATTATTCTGGTTGGGGCAACAATGCAGAACTTATGTATGAGTGTGCCAGTGTCGGTGAGAATGCCAGTAATATAAAATTTTGTGTTGAATGTTTCCCAGATTGTATGAGTCTGGAATATTGTTTTTGGTGTATTGCTGGAAAAAATAATTTTGGCTGTGCTTCACTCAAGAGGAAACAGTATGCAATTTTGAACAAGGTTTATTCAAAAGAAGAATATCAAAAATTGAAAGAACAGATTATAGAAGATATGAAAAAAAATCCCTATACAGATAAGCTCAGGCGTAAATATTTTTATGGAGAATTTTTTGCTCCGGAGCTCAGTCGTTTTTATTACAACTATTCGAATGCTATGCGTTTTGTGCCGAAAACAAAAGAACAAGCTCAGTCAGAGGGATATAATTGGATCGAAAGAGAAGAGTCATCTCATAACATCACTTTTCCGGGTAGCTCTTTGCCTGACAAAATAACGGAGACTAAAGATGAAATTTTGGAAGAGATTATTGGTTGTATTAATTGCGGTAAGGGTTACAAAATAACCAAAGGGGAATTTGATCTATTGCGAAAGATGAATTTGCCAGTTCCGCACGAATGCCCTAAATGCAGAGAGAGTAAAAGATTTGCTCGAATGACAGTGCCAAAACTTTACGATCGTGAATGTGCAAAGTGTGGAGTGGCTATTCGTACTCCATATGCACCGGACGATAAGAAAATCGTTTATTGTATAAAATGTTATCAACAGGAATTTTTATAATATGCAAAACGAAACGAGACAGTGTCAAAATTGCAAAAATGAATTTTCCTTAGATCAAGATGATCTGGGTTTTTATGAAAAAATGAAATTACCTCTGCCTACATTTTGTTCGGAATGTCGTATGCAAAGGCGATATACTTGGCGTAACATTATGTCTCTTTATTCTGGGAAATGTGCCTTATGTGAAAAACCAGTTGTGACACTCTATTCTCCCGATTCTGGTATTACGGCTTATTGCAACAAGTGTTGGTGGAGCGACAAATGGAATCCGAATGACTATGCCATGGATTACGACTTTTCCCGGCCGTTTTTTGAGCAATACAAAGAATTGATGAAAAAGATTCCCCATATAGCTATAGTTAATGATGATGGCATTGCGAGTCTTAATTGTGAATATACCCATGATTGGTGGTTTTCCAAAAATTGCTACATGGCTTTTTCCGGTTGGCATGTGGAAAATGTTATGTATAGCTTTTACATTCTTGGGGGAAAGGACATTATGGATTGTACGATTATTAAAAGAGACACTTCCTGGATTTATGAGTGCATTAATTGTAGTAATTCTTTTAGATTAAAACATTGTCATCTTTGCAAAGCTTGTATTGAATCAGCTTTTCTTTATGACTGTCGCGATTGCCAAAATTGTTTAATGTGTTCTGGTTTACGTAACAAAAAATATCATTACAAAAATAAAGAATACTCTCGTGAAGAGTACGAGAAAATTCTAGACAGTTACGCACTGGATACTTTCGACGGTTTTGAAAAAGCCCGAGCAGAATACACAAAGTTTGTAGAGAGCAGTCTTCAACGCTATGTACAAATGTTCCAAAATAAAGATTGTACCGGGGATAACATTTCCAATTCAAAGAATGTAAAAAATAGTTTTGTTATTGTCGGTTGTGAAAATTGTCGTTACTGTGATTTTGTCGGTTATGATAAAGACTCTTATGACCTAACGGTATCCGGAGAACTTTCGGAATGTTATGAAGGTGCAGTCCTTGATCACTCGCAACTTAACTTTTCTGGACTTTTTTCAGTCAAAAGTCAGGATATCAGATATACTGAACATTGTCATAATTGTAAATACATTTTTGGTTGTGACTCATTACGTAATTCAAATTACTGCATCTTAAATAAACAGTATAAAAAAGAAGAATATGAAGAAATGATACCTAAAATTATTAAACATATGAACGAAATGCCATATGTCGATACAGTTGGACGAACTTATAAATATGGCGAGTTTTTCCCTTCGGAATTTTCTCCTTTTGGCTACAATGAAACACAAGCACAAGAACATTTTCCACTTGAAAAAGAAGAAGCAATAAGTCTAGGTTTCAATTGGCAGAACCATATCCAAAAAACCATCGGAAAAGAAACTTTAAAATCTGAAAATATTCCGCAATCAATTCAAGATGTAAAAGATGACATTTTAAATGAAATTCTTTGTTGCACAAAATGTGGCAGGAATTATAAAATAATATACAACGAACTGAATTTTTATCGCAACCTTAAAGTTCCAATTCCTCGTTGGTGTTTTTTCTGTCGTCATGCACGGAGACATAAGAGAATAAACCCCTTTAAGCTTTGGCGTCGGAACTGTTTATGCGAGAAAGAAACTCATGGTCACTTCAAGAAATGCAATGTTCCGGTTGAGACTAGTTTTTCCCCGGATCGTCCCGAAACTATTTATTGTGAAAAATGTTATCAGCAAGAGGTGTATTAATTTATGGAAAAAAGAAAGTGTCAAAATTGCAAAAATGAATTTTCCTTAGATCAAGACGATCTGGGTTTTTATGAAAAAATGAAATTACCTCTGCCAGACTGGTGTCCCGAGTGTCGTTTACAAAGAAGACTTTCTTGGCGTAATGAGCGAGGACTTCATTTTAGAAAATGCGGTTTGTGTGACAAGAAAATAGTTTCTATTTACAGCGAGGATTATGACAACACAGTATATTGTGAAAAGTGTTGGTGGAGTGATGATTGGGAAGGGTTGGATTATGGAATGGAGATTGATTTTTCAAAGCCATTTCTGGTTCAATTTTTGCAACTCTTTCATAAAGTTCCAGCGAATAATCTTTTTGCTATTGGTCCCACAATGGTTAATTCTGAATATTGCAACATGTCAAACGACATGAGGAATTGCTATTTGCTTCACGATGGAACTTTTGATGAAAATGTTTCTTATGGTAGTGGGGTTTTCTTTTCTAAAGATTCACAAGATATAACAATGGCCCGAAAATGTGAACTTTCTTATGAGCTCGTTACCTGCATCAATTGCTATCAAACAATTTTTTCCCAGAATTGTCAGGATTGTGTGAATGTTTCTTTTTCTTTTGGACTTCGTGGTTGTAATAATTGTTTTGGTTGTGTAAATTTGCACGGTAAAAATTATCACATTTGGAACATTCTGTATTCTCGTGAGGAATATGAAGAAAAAATAAAATCTTTTGGCCTTGATTCTTATAAAAATGTCATTTCTTTCAAAGAACAAGCACACGAGTTTTGGCAGAAATTTCCAAAGAAATATTATTTTGGAGTGCAAAACGTAAGAGTAACAGGAGATTACTTAGAACATTCAAAAAATTCAAAAGAATGTTTCGGTTGCGCCAACTTAGAAGATTCCAAATTCTGCTCTTTTGTTTCAAATGGACCAGTAAGGACTACCTATGATTTTACACACTATGGGGACAATATTGAGATGGTGTATGAAAGTGCGCAGTGTGGTAATGGAATATACGATCTTCGGTGTGGTTGGGGAGTATGGGATCATTGTAGAAATGTGAGCTATTGTCTTAGGATTGTTGGTACAGCGGATTCTTTTGGTTGTGTGGGATTGAAGAAAAAACAATATTGTATTTTAAA
>Ga0172370_10008146_pt1 | contig 12642 bp, 6 predicted proteins | sample LakKiv5m_FD_114538 | JGI IMG/M metagenome (GOLD analysis project Ga0172370, IMG submission 114538) | Freshwater microbial communities from Kabuno Bay, South-Kivu, Congo - kab_022012_11.5m | ecosystem: Environmental > Aquatic > Freshwater > Lake | place: Democratic Republic of the Congo...
ACGGCGGGCTTCCTGTTCGGTTTCGCAGCCGGTGCCAACGTAGGTTCCTCGCCAGCCGAATTCCTTCACGAACGCCTCGACCATGTCCGGCGGGTTGCCCAGCACATGCGCGCCCTTGCCCGAATTGTAGACGGGCCGCCAAATGGTGTCCCACCAGAAGGGATCGGCAGGATGGATATGCGGGTTGCCGGCGCCCGGCACCCACTGGATGGCATCCAGGCTGGGCACCAATTCGAGGATGAGCGGCAGATGGCGGATGCAGTCCGGGCCGTCCAGGTGATAGAGCGAGAAGTCGGCGCGTTGGCACTGCTTTTCCATGTGCGGGCAGACAAACTCGGCAAACATATCCGGCCCGATCAACGCGGCGAAGTCGCACTGGGTCTTCAACGTGCGGCCCGGTCCCCATATCTGGAAGGCGATGAAGGCGTTGCCGCCGCGCTCGTCCTTCACCATCTCGTAGAGCGGATTGAACGCCTCCCAGTAAATCGTATCCAACTGGTCGAGCAGGCGGTGAATCTCCTCCGGGCAGTCGAGCAGAAACATGGAGAGATTCGCGTTGCCGAAAAGGCCGGCGAGGATGTCCAGCCCTTCGATGATATCCGGCACGCCGACGATGAACTTCCCCCGCGCGTGCCGCAGGTAGTATTTCGTCGTCTCCAGCGTCCACTGCCAGTATTCGTTATCGGCCGACAGCTTCAGATCCACCTTGGCCGGGTCGTCGAAGACGTGACCATACCAGACGGTGTCTGGCATGAAACCCGGCCTGGAGCCCAGATACAGGTTCAGATTGCCCGGTCCGAGCGACGGCGTGATATAGGGGAAGGCCATGCCGCCGTGAAAGGTCCGCGCGCAGTGCTCCTCGAAGCGCGCCAGGTTGGCGGCGGCATCCAGCCACTGCTCGCGCGGCGTGGCGGGCGGCGGCGGCGGTTCCGGGCCGGGCAGCGGTTTCTCGCGCGGCGCCATCACCGACAGCGCCGGGCGCGACGGCTTCTCGCGCCGCCACCAGGCGGCATACACGTCGCGCATTTCATCCCAGTTGTCGTCGTAGTAGAGCAGATCGGTCATGATGCCTCCTGATATTATTTTGCTGCCAAGGCGCCGGTCATCGCCGTCGCGAAGGCCTTTGCCTCCGCCATCACGCGAGCGTGATCGGTCAGCGCCGGCTCGGCGAAGTATTTGCCACCCAGGAAGAGGCAGGCGGCCGGCAGTTCCCGCAAGGTAGGGCCGGCCCAGAGAGTCTGGCACATGCCATACAGGCCGGTTTGCGCGGCGTAACGGCTGAACTCGGCGATGGCGCGCGGGTCGTGCCAGGTGGCGCCCATCACGCGGAAGCCCTTGTCGCGCAGGTATTCCGTGCCGCCATAAGACTTCACCGGGCTGTATTCCCAGTCGATCATGATAATATCGCGCGGCAGGCGGTCGATGGCTCGCCACATGCCGGCGCGCAGGCCGTGAACGAAGTTCTGCTCCGGTTTGTAAAAGAGCATGTCGGCCCACATCATCACTTCCTGGCCCTGCCCGATGAGATGCTCGTGCAGGCCGAGGATGTGGTCGGCGAACAGCTCCCCACCGTCCGCGCCTTTGCACCTCGGGCAGATGCAGAAGGTTTGCGGGCGACTGGGCACATCCACTTCGTCCAGTCCGATGTGCGTAATCTTCGGTTCGAAGGCGTCGATCAACTCGTCAAAGAGGTCGCACAGGGTGGGCATTGTCTTCGGATGTTGCGGGCACAGGCACCAGCCGCCCGCGTCCTCGCGCAGCTCCGGGTAAGCGGCCGTGAGGCCGGACTCGCCCATGTGCGCCAGCGCGTTGTATTGCGGAATCAGTTCAAAACCAAGACCGAGCGCCGCCGCAATGAACTCCGCCCACTGCGCCCGGCGCCACGCCCACGCCGGCGCCACCGCCGGGTGCGAGCGGTAGGGGAAGGCGCGGTCTACCTCCACCATGAGCTGGGTGTAGCCCAGCGGCGCGACGATTTTTTCCAGCAGGTCGATGGTTCCGCGCAGGTCGGAGGGACCGTATTGCAACGTCAGGTGCAAGGCGCGTTTGGCGATGGGGGTGGGCGTCGCCGGCGTTGCCCAATCGCGCAGGCTGATGGAGCTGTTGACGAAGGTTTCGGCCTTTGTCCGCTCCTCGTCCAGCGCTCGTTCGGCGCCGGCGATGTCGAGCGGCCAGCCCCGCGCCTGCGTGAAGGCCAGTGGAGCGATTTCGAACTCGGCGGTCATGCGCTCGCCCGACGCCAGGTGTTTCCGCTCGCCATGCGGGCCAAGGATGAACATCTGCCCATGGATGCCGCTGAAAAATTGTTGAGTACCCCCGACCGCGCGCAGCGCCACGCCGTCATTCGTGCCGCGCGTCCACCAGGCGGCGCAGGTATCAGACTTGTCGCCGGCCTCGTAGCGAATTTCGCCGAAGGGGTTGAGCTGCGCGGGCGGCAGGCCGGGCACGGCGACGGCAGTGTGCGTCCATGCCGTGGCGGGGACGTGCCATCCGAAGAAGCACTCGAACTGAAAGTCATCCGCCGGAGCAGATTCGTTTATCAGCGTCAACCGGCAGGTCAGCGGCGCCGCGCCCGCCGGCAGAATCCAGGCGATCTCCAGCGCCAGGCCATTGGCTTTTGCATGCAGGCAAAAGCCGTCGTCGATCTTCTCAACCTCCAGCGGCTTGCCGTGTATTCCGGCGAAGGTGCTCAGCACGCCGGTGTTGAAATCGGGGATGTTCCCGCACTTCGTCCACGGCTCCAACCCGAAGAACGGCTCGTGGCCGCCTTCGGCGACGTAATCCTCGGCCAGCGCGGGCTTGATCACGCGGTCAATGCCGCTCACACGGTCGGTCAGCTTCGTCACCCGGCCTTTGACGGGCGAGACTTCGATTTCCCAGAGGTCGTTCTGCAGTTTTATGGTTTCCATGTGATCTCCCAAATTTCAGACCGGTCTTAGACTAGTCTGAATTATCGGACATGTCCCACCAGTCCGGCTTGTCCGACAATCTGCTCTACGAATTCAGCGTCTTTCTTCGCGTTGGCCAAAATCGGCGTCACATCGAATGGCCGGTCATGCTGGATGCAATCTTTAACGAATTCCAGCGTCATCGTTGCTTCGGGATTCGCTCGCAATATGTGCGGCAGCAGGCGCCGGTAATCCAGCGTGCCGTCCTCCAGCAAGTCATACATGCCGCCGCGCTCCGGCGATTGCGGGGCCTGCAGGTGGATATGCGTTATACGCCCCGCGAAGCGGTCGGCCAGCGCCATCGCCTTGCCGGTATCCAGGAAGTCGTAGGGTTGGTAGCAAATGGTGAAATCGAGCTCCGGGTACTGCTCCATGAAGGCGATGCCGGCGTCCACCGGGTCGAACATGGTGCCGCCGTGCAGCTCGACGCACATGCCGATGCCGCGCGCCTTCGCCTCATTATACCAGACGCCGAAGCGCTGCGCGGTCAGCCGCGCCTGTTCCGGGGTGGCGTCGCCGCCCTTCAGACCAAGGCCCAGCATCACTTTGAGCGTCTTCGCGCCGAGAATTTCCGCCTTGTCCAGCACGTCGGCGCGCAGGCGCTGCTGCTCGCGTTCATCCGCGCCTTCCAGGATAAACCAGGGGTAGACGCCGAGGTAGGGGAAGCTGACGCCAACTTCGTCGCCCTTCTCCCGGATCGCCCGCACCGCGTTCAGCGAGCGCGTGGTGACGTGCCACTGCCATACTTCAACTCTGTCGAATCCCGTCTTTTTAGTGAGGGGCAGCAGGTCGATCAGATCGACCTTCGGGTCCTTGAACCGCGACCAGCGGTTGGGTTCCAGCGTGATTGTGCCGAGGATAGCGCGCATGTCAGTCCTTTCGGAAATCAATTCATCTCCGCCGGGGCGGCTTTCTTTAGATCGATAGTGTCGAGTACCGCGCCGTCGTCATCATAGACAACGAGGTGCAGGCCGGCCGGTGAGAAATCTACCATGGCATAATTATATTAACCTGTTCTGACCAGCGCCACGCCGTATGGCGGCAGGTCGGATATTTCTTTTCCGGTGATCAGATCCTGTACCGTGCTGACCAGTGTGCGGCCAACGGGCCGGTCGTTCAGCAAGAAGGTCAGCGTAGCCTCGCGCGATTTCCAGGTGACGCGCCGGTAAGGGAATTCGTGCCGGTTCATGCCCAGCAGCGTATGACGGTAAAACAACACCGCCGCATCGGTGTTGGCGGGTACGGCGCCGAGGTAAATTGCCTGGCCGGCGCCGACCTTGCGCCGGCTGAGGGCGGGCTGGCCGCGATACAATCCCTCGGTATAGGCGCCGAGCATTTCGGCGTCTTTCAGCTCCAACACTTCGCCATGGCGGACGTCGAAGAGGATGTCGATACTGCCGACCTGTATTTTAGCAATGGTATGGTTAGGGTCCGCGCCGGTTACCGTCGTCGCGCGGCCTGCCTGGTGATCGAAGGTCGAGCCGCAATCCGGTTCCAGCGGGTAATAATCCTTCAGCTCGACGCCGAACAATGGCGCCAGGATGCCGGGCGGCGGCGCGTCGCGGTGCGCGCCGAATTCGTCCCGCTCGCCGGCTCCGGGGAAGCAGACCAGCGTTCCGCCGCGCGCGCACCAGTCCGCCAGCTTATCAACCAGCTCCGGCGCGCAGATATCCAGGTCCGGCACGATGAGCAGCCGTCCGGTATCCCACTCGTCGGCTTCGTTCACCATGTCGATCGTCAATCCCAGGCGGCAGAGCGGATTGTAGATCGCGCGCAGCGTTTCCCGCGTCCACAGCGGCAGCCGGTGCCGGTGCGCGTCGGGAAGCTGGATATCCATCCAGAAGCTCGCCTCGCTGGAGCGGTCGCGGGCGAGAGCGTTGTCCAGGCTGAACAGCACCTGCGCGTCGCCGGCCACCTTGCCTCCCGCCAGGTACGGTTCGATGTGCCGGATCTCGCGGATGATCGCCCGCAGGCCGCGGTAAACTTCGCGCGGTTTGCGGTCGCGCTCGAGCACGGCGGTATGGCGCCATTCCGGTCCGGTGCGGAACCGCCGCCAGTGGAACCACACCAGCGCGCGCGAGCCGTGCGCCAGCGTTTCGAAGGCCCACAGCCGCCGCACGGCCGGGTTGAAGCCGCCGGTGGTGGTGTGGCCGGAACCGAGCTGCAGCTCCAGCGTCAGGTATTCACGAGATGGGTGCAGCGAGCGAGCGAAATCCAGCATTATCTGCATCTGCCCAGGTTGCTCGAAGAGCTCGGGATAATTATGCACGGTGACGGCATCGACATCTTCGGCGCCGCGCTCGCGCTGCAAGCGGTAGAGGGTATGCAGTACCGTGTCGATGGCGCAGGCAACGATGAACTGGCGCCGAGGGGCATACCGCCGCACCTCCGCGGCCTGCAACAGCAGGAATTCGGCCATCCCCTCGTGCATGAAGCGATTGTAATCGAGCAGGTACTGCGGGTTGCGCGTGCACATCATCTCGGTGGGGGCCGGCGCCTGGTCGAAGCGCTCCACCTCCTGATTCCAGAAGATCAGCCCCCAGCGCCGGTTCAGCTCCTCCTCGCTGCCGTATTTCCGCTCGATCCAGCGGTGGAAAGCGGAGAGCGCGGGCGGCGAGCAGTCGATGGTCGAGTAGCTGCCCACTTCGTTGTCGAGCTGCCAGCCGATCACCGCCGGATGCCCTCCGAAGCGCTCGGCCAGCGCGGAGGCGATCTCCCGGCAGTTCTCGCGGTATCCCGCGTGGAAGACGCTGTAGTGCCGCCGCCCGCCGAACAGGCCCCGGCGTCCATCCGGCGCGATGCACGGCAGGTCGGGATAACGCTCGACCAGCCAGACGGGCGGCGCCGCGGTAGGCGTGCAGAGGATGGTGCCGATGCCGTAGCGCTCGAACAGATCGATGCACCGCTGCAGCCAGTCGAGCGTAAACGCGCCGTCAGGCCGCTGCATGCGGCTCCAGCAGAACTCCCCGACGCGGATGGCATTCAGTCCCAGCTCGCGCATCAGCCGGGCGTCCTGCTCCCATTCCTCTTCCGCGTCCTGCTCGGGGTAGTAGGCGACGCCGAAGAGAAGGTTGTTTACGCTCATGATCGTCACTCATCTACTTTCACCGGCTACTATGACCACTGTCTGCTTTCCATCGACGGTAATTTCCGGCAGCGCGCCTTCCTCCCGCGCCACCACCACTTCCCGCGGGTCGAGGGCGTAACTGTGCAGGTCCACCCGTCCGCCGGAAGCCGTTATTATCTTCCCGTTCAATACGGCGATTCCCTCCTTGCCGAGGCGCAGATACGCGCGGTGGTAGAAGCTTTCCTCCAGCGTGATGAAGACCTGGTGCGCCTCGCAGGATTGGCGTATCTCATCCGGTATTTTGATATACTCTTCGCCGCGGTGCTGGCTGCCGAGGCCGAAGTAGTCGTTCCAGTGCGGGTCCACCGCGAAGCCGAAATAAAAGTCGCCGGTGTCCAGATCGACGGACTGCAGGCAGTTGGCGATCGTTGAATACGAATCCAGCAGGTAATGCCACTCGCCGGTGGCCAGGAAAAGGGCATGGGAGAATTGCGCGCTCCAGCAGGCCCAGCCGTGGCCGCCCAGCATGCACTGGCCCAGGCCCATTGCCCAGTAGGTTTCCCAGTGGCGCAGCGTGCCGGCGAAGATGCGGCTGTCCGGCACGCGGGATTTCAGCATGCGGCGGCGCTGGAAGATGCCGCGCGCCATCGCCAGATGCTCGGGATCGCGGCCAAAGTGCGGCCAGAGGGAGGCGATCTGGTTGCCCGCGCAGGCGGTCATGCCGTCCTCGAAGTGGTCGGAGCCTTCGGTCATCGAGTCGTCGCCGGCATGGGCCAGGCTGCGGAAGGCGCGTTCGGCGCTCGCACGCACTTCGTCCGCTTCGGCGGTCAGGCCGTGCTCGCGCAGGTGCTCGCTCCAGTCGAACAGGCTCTTCACCGGGTGGCCGACATTGTTGTAGATGTTGTGGTGGTTGTAGAAGTTGCCGTCGGACCGCTGCAGGCTCATCAACTGCCGCGCGCTTTGCTGCCCGACCTTCAGGTATTCGGTCGAATTGAAATACTGGTGATAAATGCGTAAGACATCGAGGAGATTGCCGTAATTCTGCAGGCGGTGGTGCTGAGATTTGCTACGGCCCGTCTCGCGGTCATAATGATCGGTGAAGGCTTCCTCGATCACCTGCCGCGCCCGCGCCCGGCACACGTCGTCGCCCAGCAAACCCGCCGCCTGGCTGATGGTGATGGAACCGAGCATCGTTTCATAATTATGTCCGGAAGCGAGCTTGACCTTCGCCGCGTGATGGGCGGCGACGCGCAGCGTCTGCGCCCAGTCCTCCTGCTGCCACACTCGCGCCTCGGTGCTCCAGCCGCCGGCGTCCAGCTCGATGATCCTGCGGCCTGTCTTGCCTTCCAGCGGCAGCTCCAGCCGATCCTTCACTTCGACGGTCCGCAGCAGCTCGCGGCTCTTCTCGTCGATGATTTTTGCCGTGACGGTCTTTCCCGAGGGAGCAATGACCGGGAAGACCAGCTTCTCACCCACGAAGCCGGAGCAGCGCTCGGGATTGAGGAAGGCCACGCCCAGCACGTCGGCGGCCTTTTGCCAGAGCTCTTCCAGCAAGCCGAACCGGCCTATGTAGAAGGCGCCGCTGTAACGCGGGTTCATCCGGTTGAGCACGATTGCCTGGTGATGGTAACGGGGCGGGTGCAGATCGAGAGAATTGACGAAGTCAATGCAGGCGGTGTGGATGCGCTGGCTGCCGTGCCCCTCATACCAGGCGCTCCAGCCATCCACCTTGCCGGCGGAGAAGTAGCCGATCACGTCGTGCGCGGTGGAGACCATGCCCGCCCAGAAGAAATCCTGCTCAACGCGCATGTTGGTCGGGAAGGGGCGATGCGCCCAGTCGGAGGAGAAATTGGTGAAGGAATTGACGCCGGTGCAGTAGCGCAGCCGCCGGACGGGCATGGCGGAGGTGACCCGGCCTTCCGCGGCATCGATCTGATTATCGCTGCCGCCAGGCGACCAGTTCTCCAGCGTGAAGTCGCAGCGCAGCAGCCCGTGCTCGATACGGTAGCGGCGCGTGAAGTCGAACCCCCACCAAACGCACGAGTCGCGATACTCGTTTCTCAGCGTCAGCACGCCCGTGTCGAAGTCGTAATGCCGCTTTGTATCTTCCAGGTCGAAAAAAATATCGTGGTCGCCGCAGTTCACGTACCAGTGCCCCTCGCGGATGGGTCCGGTAAGGTGGAAGCAGGTCGGCTGCTCCCGTATGCGATCCGGGTGGCCCAGGTGGGTCAGCCGCCCGTGCGCGTCGAAGCGAGCCTGGAAATCGCCTTGTGTAAGTTGGTGTGCCATGATACTCCCATAACTATATTACTATTCATTATATATATTAATAGATCTAATTATTTAATCGTATGTTAGATCAGATGATAAAGCCGCTTCAGGTTTATTATCTATTACTTGTAATACGTTTTAATTCTTTGGTGAGCCTATCAACAAGAGCATCATGCAAATCCCATACGCTACCTTTATATATTATATGCTGATAATGCAATACATCAAAAACAATATCTTCAGCCTTCTGGGTTATAAATATTATCTTTTTTCCCAACGCTTTTGCATACCCCGTTTCGTAAAATACATTTGCGTTTTTTCCGGTCATATCTGAAATGATGATGTCAGCTCGCTTTATTTCCTTATAGACTTGCTCAATAATGGAATCATCGACAACTTGTTCGTCGACTCTTTCGCAAGCTGCATCTACAGAATTACAGGCACTTTTAATGCCAAAATAAACATCTCTAAAATCGTTACTAAATGGCATAAGAACAAATATAATTGCCTTTGGAGATTTATTTATATCATCATTTAATTCGTTTGGTATGTCATCATCTACAATTATAGAAGGCATTTTAAATTGTAATTTATACTTAAATTTCTTAGTAGTTATTGAATCTTGGACTGGTAGATAATCTTTAAAATCGGGACTTTGTAAAATGATACTGCTGATATTTAGACCTGTGTTAATGTCAATTATTTCATTAAAATTTGATACTGTGATTTGATTATCAGCTAACACTCTCGAAAGATGATATGGATTGATTCCAAGAAGATCAGATAAATAAGCAATAGAAAATTATCATTATCAAATAATAATCCCTTTGTAATTGTATCTAGATGCCTAATAAAATTTCGTACTATAAGAGCAGTCTCTTCATCTAACATTGAAGATGTACTTTGTACCGCAATCCCATTGGCTGCGAGTATTTTTTGTAACAAGACTGGTCTTGTTACAAGTTCTTGCGCAAGTTTGAAAAAATGAACTTTTGGCATTATCATCACCCCTTCGTGTATTACATTCGCGATTCGATACAAATATCCTTCTAAAATATAATATTTTGAATGATAATATTGCTTTACGATAAACTTGAAACTAATTATATATTAATATTAATGCGATAGACCGTTTTAATATGGTTATCGAGTTTTGTAACCTTCGCGAATCACCGGGCAGGGTTCCAGATAGGCGGCGGTGAAGCGCTCGATCTTTTCCGCGCGCAGGCCGGGCTCGGACCACAGGCACAGGCGGAAGCGGTGCTCGCCCTGGTCGGTCAGGCGCTGTGGATCGTCGGGAAACAGCATATTGGGATCGTGGTAGCCGTAGATGTTCGAGCGTGCCAGCGTCAGGCGAAGGCGGCCATTCTCGCAGTCGCAGGCGAAGGCGCCGTCCTGAATCACCGCCACCTGCCCGCGCCAGTCGTCAAAGCTGACCCAATGGTGCAGCGGCAGCTCCGCGCCGTCCGCGGGCCGGCGGATGACCCCGCCCGCGCCCTGCATGTTGATTACCGGCAGGTGGAATCCCTGCGGCTGCAGCTCCATCTTCAGGATTTTGCGATCCTCCGTCCAAACCACGCGCAGATCCAGGTATGTCTGCGGCAATCCGTGGTAGATGGTGTAGACCGCCTCGATGCGCGAATGCCCGTAGGACCAGCGCTGGTAGAGGCTGCCCGCTATTTCACCGGGGAGAATGGCGGCGGAATCGAGCGCGAAACTGCCGATCACGTCGTCATACGCGCGCACGGAATGCCCCCAGGTGTCCGACGCGTCGTTCAACACCAGGAAGCGCGCCGGATAGTCCAGCAGCGGGCGGCGCTTCTCCTCCAAGCCGATGAAGATGTCGCCGCCGGCGTGCACCGCGGACAGTTCTGTGGAGACCAGGTCGCCGGGATGGTAATGCGCCTCCTCGGCGGGCGGGCGGCTGACAATAGTATCATTATCGAAGTTATAGGTTTTGAACCCACGGGCGGGCAGCGTGTCGATGAAGGTCCAGCGGCGGTTCGAGCAGCGCACGCTCGGTTGGATCTCCTGGATCTCGATCCCGTTGCCATCGCCGTCGCGGAAGGCCGCCCCTTCGCGGTAGTACATGAACGACTCGATCTCCAGCGGGCGGGTGATGGGGTAGGGGAGGGTGTTGAAGATGCGGAATTCGCCTTCCGTCACCGTCACCGGACGCGCGGAGGCCATCGACTTCAGCGCCGCGTAGCTCATCGCGCGCGCGGCGTCCTCCACGCCGCCCATCTCCTGCCGCGCCTGATCCGCCGCGTGCGGGGCGCACGAACCGGGTAAGATATCGTGGAACTGGTTGAAGAGCACCTTCTTCCACAGCGGATCCAGCGTTGTTTCCGGCTGATTGTTCATCGCCAGCGCGCGGCCCGCGAGCTCCAGCAGGTGCTCGTTCTTCCGCACGGCGTCCTTCAGATCGCGCACTACCGAGTAGCAGCCCACCGCGTGCATGTGCAGATCGCCGCGGTAAGTCGGGATGTCCGGCGTGCCCTCCGCCTCGGTGAAGAAGCGCTCGCAGGAGCTGTAGCCTACTTCGCTATTTCCGAATCGCTCGATCCACTCGTTGTAGTAGTTGATCTCGCGGATGCTCGGCCCGCCGCCGTGGTCGCCCACGCCGAAGAGGTAGCAATTGACCGGGCGCTCGCGGTACTCGGCAATGCTCAGCGGCCCCTCCTCCAGCGCCGGTAGTTCTACGCGGCGGCCCAGGTAATGCTGATTGGGCCGGTACGCGAGCACGCGCAGACCGTCATGCTCCCACCAGAAGAGCGGGGCAGTAAAATCGGGCTTTTCCCACATGTTGGGCCGGCAGTAAAGGAAGTATTTGAACCCCGTCTCGGCGAGTATTTTCGGCAGCGTGGCGGAGTGGCCAAAGCTGTCCGGCAGGTAGGCGACGACGATTTCCTTATTGAAATGCTCGCGCGCAAAGGACCGCGATAATTCGGCATGCTTGCGAAAGCTGGCCTCGGTGGGCAGATTGCTGTCCGCCTCCACCCACCAGCCGCCCGCTACCTCCCAGCGCCCCGCCGCGACGTGCGCCTTAATACGCGCGAACAGCGCCGGATCGTATTGCAGCACCCATGCGAAGAACTGCAGCGAGCTGGCGGTAAACGTCAGCGCCGGAAACTCGTCCAACCGGTCGCAAGCGGAACGGAAGGTGTTGATAACCTCATCGATCCCCTCGTATTTGTCCCACAGCCAAACAGGATCGATATGTGAATTAGGTATCAGATGGATACGCATGCGCATGCTCCTATGGTTCGTTATCCCCCGGCCAATACGATTAGACTGGGTGATATTGCCGGTTCAAATGGTTCGCCGGCATAGCTGCCCAGCAGGCTGATCGGCGCGAAGCCGCTGCATTCCAGCGCGGGGCGAAGGACGTCGCTGACAAGGGGCAGATGGCTGTCGCGCTCGACCTGCCGCGTCCATCCACCCACTTCCCGGATGAGGGTGATAATGGTGAATTCCGCCTTGCGGTCGGTATAGCGGTGCTCGCGCAGGAAGATGAATTCCCGGTCGCCAACCCGCCGGTCGAGTACCGGCAGCCAGCGCGAGCCCTCCGCCAGCAGGCTGTCGTAGTTGATGAGCTGGATGCAGAGCAGGCCGCCGGGCGCCAGCGCGCCGCGCATGTTCGTCAGCGCTTCCGCCAGGCCGGGGGCGTTTTCGACGTGCGCCAGCGTGTTGCCCAGCACGGCGATGAAGTCGAACTTGTCATGCAGCGACGGTATCTCGGCAAATCCCCCCTGCGCGAAGCGGGGATTATCGCTCTTCGTCAGCTCCTTCGCGCGCGCCAGCATCGGCCCGCTGGGGTCCATGCCGACTACCGACATTCCCAACTCGGCAAACATGCGGGAATGGTGTCCGGTGCCGCAGCCGACATCGAGCACGCTCGCTACCTCATACTCGCGGAACAACCTCGCGAAAAAGGGTCGCTCGCGCGCCAACCGCGCCGGCCAGTCGATCATGATATCGTAATTTTCCGCCACGGAGGCGTAAGGGTCGGACATCGGGTATTCCTTTATCCTGGGATCGCAGGCGTCCCGCGCCTGCCTGGAGGGTAAGCCCACTGTTCAGGCAGGCGCGGGACGCCTGCGATCCCAGGATTACGAATGCGGGCAGCGCTGCTTCGCCTTTATGACCATGTCGATGAATAATTTATGCACACGAATATCGTCGGTCAACTCCGGATGGAAGGCGGCGGCGAGCATGTCGCCTTCGCGCACTAGAATTGGGTGGCCGTCGAACTCCGCCAGCACTTCCACGCCTTCGCTCACCTCACTGACGTATGGCGCGCGGATGAACACGGCGCGCACCGGGCCGCCAGTTATGCCTTGAATGGGAATGTCC
>Ga0172370_10008148_pt1 | contig 12640 bp, 9 predicted proteins | sample LakKiv5m_FD_114538 | JGI IMG/M metagenome (GOLD analysis project Ga0172370, IMG submission 114538) | Freshwater microbial communities from Kabuno Bay, South-Kivu, Congo - kab_022012_11.5m | ecosystem: Environmental > Aquatic > Freshwater > Lake | place: Democratic Republic of the Congo...
AGGAAGAGCGCGACGCCCGGAGCGGCGGCGTCCGTAGGCGTCCAGTCCACGGGTGCGTCCGGGAGCCACTCGAGCCGCACGTCTCCGAACTCGGCCGACCGGGACCGGCCGATGCGGATCGCGCCCGTCAGCGCTCGCTCGAGCTTGCTCCACAGCTCAGTCGTGACGCCGTCGTCGACCGAGACGCGACCGACGAAGGTCTGCCCCGCGACCAGCGCCTCGACGCCGAAGAGGAAGCCGTCGCGAGCCCTTCCGTCCGAGTCGACCGCGGTCTTGAGTGCGAAGCGCGTCCGCGGCTTGACCTCGACGAGCGCGGCGGTCACAAAGCCCTCGCGGAGCTGCTTCGGCTGCCGCTTTTCACCGCCGGTCGTGACGTCCTCCCGCTCGGCCCGGGCGAGGTTCCAGAGCGTCGTCTCCTCGCCGCCCTTGGCGAAATGCCACGCCGCGGGCATCGGCAGCGTCGGCGCTCCGTCTGGACCCGTCGGCCGCGCGTCGCCGAAGCGCACCTTGCCGGAGTGAAAGAGCGTGAACGCATCGTCCGGGTCGAGCTTGGCGTAGAGCGCCTTCGCCGCGGCGCCGAGCAACTGCGCGCCCGGCACGTGTCGGAGCGTGCGGTGCTCCCCAATCGTGGCGCTCTGGGCCGTCAGCGCGACGTCCGAGCGCAGCGTGAGGCGGTAGGTGTGCTCCGTCATGGCGAGTCCTCCAGCGTGACGACGACGCGACCGAGGCCGCGGTTGCGGTGCGAGCCGAGCGCGTCAATGTAGGCGCAGGCCGTCCTGACGGCCTCGACCCACGGCGCGTCGTCGGGGCCGGTCACTTCCGCGAAGAGCGTCATCGGCACGGCGAGCTCGATGGCCCGCAGCGTCTTGTTGGCCGCGACACCCCGGTCGTCGATCTTCGTCGACGCGAAGGGACGGAAGAGGCGCTCGGCGGCCGCGCCACCTTCCTTGCTCGCAGCCCACTTGCGCCACTGCTCGCGGGCCTCGCCGAGCCCCAGCTCGGCCGATCCCACCGCGAGCTGGCCGGCCTCCGTCGTGAAGCGGGCTTCTTCGAGGGCCTTCTCGCGCTCGCCGCGCTTGCCCTTGTTCTCCCCCTTGCGCTCGACGTCGGTGCCGAAGAGGCGGACCGCCGTGCCGGCCCCCACCCCCGTCGTCTGTTCGGCGAGGTCGACGGCGTCGCGCAGCAGGCCCTTGACCGTGCGGCCCGGCAGCAGGGGCAGGCCCTCGGCCGTGCGAATCACGACGGCGTCGAGTTCCGCGCCAGCGCCGCGTCCCGTGCCCGCGTGCCAGAAGCCTTGAATCTCGAATTTCAGCGTCTTGCGCATGGCTCAGCCTCCCTCCGAAGTGTCGCTCCGCCAGTCGGCCGCGAGCCTCAGGCTCGGGTCGATCGCGCGCCAGGTCAGCATGTCGAGCAGCGGTGTGCCGGTCCGGTTGCCGTAGAACCCGTTTGCTGGTTCGACGCCGAGCACCTCGAGCGCGGTGTCGAGGGCTGCGAGCTCCTCCCTGCGGCGCCCCCCCACCACGTCGCGCAGCCTCTGCCAGTGGGCGCGCGCACGGGTGCAGTCCGCGACGGTCAGACGCAGCCATTCGCGCGGTCCTGTCCGAGACATCGCTGCGCCGAGCGCACGCGCCGCCCCGCGCAGCGCGTCAAGCTCCACCAACTTGTAGGGGCCGCCGACGTGCAGTCCGCGACCCAATTCGTCTGTCACGATGTCGCGCCACGCCGGCGAGAGCGACGTCGTCACACGGTGGAAGAGCAGGCCTGACGGGGTCTTGCCGTCCTTGGTCAGCCCCTTCTTCGCTGTGCCGCAGAGCGACTCCGCAAGGTGGTAGGCCTGCGCGAAGGGCCAACCCGGTTTGACGAAGGCGATGCCCGCGCAGGCCGTCAGACCGCCCTCCACGCCCACCTCCGCCTTCTTCAACTCCTCGGCGGTCCGCTGCTCGAACGCCTTGAGAAAGCGCTCCGTGAAGGGCAGGGCGTCCTCAGCCCGGAGGATGACGGTCAGGTCGTCGCCCCCGAGCACGATGGGCCGCAACGGCACGATGCCTTTGTGTGCCATCGTGCGAAGCGGAGCGGCCGCGTCGACGGCTGCGGCCGTGGTCGCGTTCGTCAGCGCCTCGGAGAATCGCTTCATCTTCTCGAGGTCGAAGTCCCCGCCTTCGATGAGGCGGCCCACGCCGTTGCCGTCGGCGTGGACGACGGCGACGTAGCCCTCGCCGAAGTCGTCCATGTCGGTGATACACTTGAGGTCGTCGAAGCCGAACTTTTCCGCGAGCGCGTCCGTGCTGCCGGCCGTGTCCTTGGCCTTGGATGCTGCGTCCTCGTAGCCGTCCGCACCACGCTTGACGGCGATCCGGCCCGTCTTGCCGGCGCGCAAGGTCACGGGGCCGGCTTCCGGCAGCGCTGGCGTGCGCAGGTTGCGGGCTGCGCCGAGCTTCTTGAAGACCTTGTCGAGCGTCTCTTTGGTCCTCGGCCCTTCGTCCCAGGCTTGCACGAGCGTCACTCCGGGCAGCTTGCGCGCGACGTGCATGGGCCAGAAGGCGGCGAAGCGCTCGAGGGCTTCCTTGCTCGGGAACCACAACGTCGCGCCGCCGGCTGCAGCGAACACGATCTTCCCTCCAGCCTGTGCCTCCCAGAACTCGGTATCCTTCCCGAGTCCCTCGATGAGCGCCGATCCACCCGCGATCTCGCGCAGCTTCGGCGTGGCAAGGATCCAGTCCTGGATGCCCTTGACCTCGTAGCGGTAGAGATATTCGACCATCAGATGCCTCCTGCCTGCGCTAGGACGCACCAGCGTGCGCCCATCTGACAACGCCTATTGACCCTCAATACGCAAACCCCCGTGACACCCGCGCCGCGACCTCGTGGGCCGTGCCCCCGCGCGCGACGAGCGCCGCCACGCCCTGGGCCACGGCCTGGACCGCTTCGACGGCAGACATCAACTCCTGGTCCGACGCCCCGTACCGGAGTGCCGCGTCGAGCGCCGTCAGCGCCGCGTACTCGGCCGCGTCGGGATCGGCACGCACGGCCGCTCGCTCCGCGTCCGCTTCGTCCCGCCGTCCGGCGAGATCGAGCGCGAGCGCGCGCAGCCTTCGGCGGGAAGGCTCGAGCCACGTCGGCGCCTCTCGCCAGACGGCGCCATCGTCGAGGCGCTCGAACGCTCGCGCCGAATCGCCACAGAGCCACCACGCGCGCCCCTCGTCGAGCGTGAGAAACGCCCGGTCCACATGTGAGCCGCTTGCAGCCACCTTCGTGACCGCTCGGGCGAGATCCCGAATCCCGGCGGCCTGACCGACGTGTCCGATGGCCTGGAGCAGCGCGCACAGCGGGCGACATGCCTCGGCTGGCGTGTCGCCGTCGAGCCACGCAGCGACCGTTGGTCGAAGCATCGCGACCGCTGCTGGGTGCCGCCCGAGGACGAGCAGCGCCCGTCCGACGGCCCCGCGCAGCTTCAGTTCGTCGTCGCAGGCCCGGTTCGGGTCGCTCGAGAGCGCAGTGGTCGCCCGTTCAATGGCCGCTGCGAGCGCCGACGAATCGGAGGTGCCGTCCGTGTGCGCCTGGAGCCAATGCGCGGCGTATCGGAGCCAAGCTTTGTACCCCAGGCCGTGCGAGCCGGGCTCCATCCAATCGAGTCCGATCCATGCGATCTGGCCGCCGTGACGGTGCGCGATGGCGCAGGCCGTCTTGGCTCGCCAGTGTGCATCGGCGTCGAGGTCCAACCTCGCTTCGAGGCGGTTTGCGGCAGTCGCGACGCAGTCCCAGCCGAGGATCGCCTTGTCCCCATCGAGCGCCGCCTTGAACAGGCCGTCGGCCACCCGCGCGGCGTCATTGGGGGTCAAAGCGTCGATCGCGCGCTCGACGTCGGCCGTCGGAAACGCCGCCGCGAACGCCTCCGCGACACTGCACACGACGACGACTTCGAGGCCATCTGACGGGCCAAGGGCCGACCTCGCCTCCTCCGCATCGTCTTTGTGGACGAGCAGCCGCCGGACGGCGAGCGCGTTGTGGGCCACGAGCCTCCCCTTGCGGTCGATCGCCCCTACATGCCCTAGCGTGCCGTCCTCAGCGACAGTCGCCGACGCGGCAAGGTCGACCGGCACGGGGATCCCGAGGACCCAGGAGGCCTGCGCGAGCGCGAACGAGAGACCGAATGAGACGTCGCTGAGGTGGGTCGTTCGGCCGAATCCCTGCGTGAGCACATGGTCTGTACGCCACGGCGAAGGCTGCGCGAGGCGCTCCGGGTGCAGCAGGGCGGGCAGGCCGCGTGTGACGACCCGACGCGCCGTCGCAGCCAACGTCTCCAGCTCGACGGCGTCGCGCGCAGCGCCTTGCGGCGGGCTCTCACCGAGGCGTAGCCTGTGAAGCGACGCTCGACCTGCGTCGACAGCGACCGAGAGCAGGAGCGCCTCGCCGACGGCGAGCGGCCTTGGCCGCTTGAGGCCAGCGAAGGACGGCAAACGTGCGTCGCCTTCGTCCGGCCAGCACCACGGCGACGCGAGCGCGGTCCCGAGCGCGGCTCGCTCAGCGATGTTGCCTGACGTGAGGCGAGCGACGAGCGGTTCGTCTACGATGCTCATGGATACTCCGCGAGTTCGGACCACCATTGCCATGGCTCGAAGGCGGCCACGGCCCGAAGACGGTCGTCATCGCCCGCGCCCGGCGCCGACAGGAAGAGCGTGGCGTCGTCCTGTCCGAGCGCGTCGATGTGCGCGAGCTCCGCCTCGATCGGCTCGCGGCCACCCGCCCAATCGAGGATGGCCGCGAGGCTCTCCAGGTCGTCGCGGCGCAGCAGCCAGGCGCGCGCGAGCATCGGAACGTCGTCTCGGTCAGCGCTGACGGCCATGCGGAGGTCGTCGAGGTCCCGCTCGAGTCGCACGACGCCTTCGACCACGCGTCGCGCGATGGCCTCGCGAGCGCTCCCGTCGAGTTCACCCGCCCAACGGCGAATCGCCGCATGGACGCCGCTCTCCGCCCGATCGAGCAGCGCGGGCGCGACCGCGTCGACCTCGCCGGCCGGCAGCGCGGGCTCCTGCCAGAATCGATACGCGAGGCCGACCGCCGCGGCCTGATCGCCGGGACGTTCGCTCACGAGCCCGGCGCGAACGACCGCAGCGAGCCAGGGCGCCTGCGTTCCTGCGTCGATCGCGCTTGTCAGCTCCGGCGGTGGCGTGATCGTCGGGGCAGGGCGTCGGAACGCGGCGTCGAGCGCCTCGCCAAGATCTGCTGGGAGGTTTTCGTGGACCGTGAACGTCTGCAAGGTGCCGCGCGATGCGCAAATGACGACGTCGGGTCCGGACCAGTGTCGCAGCCGGCAGTTCACGGGCCCCCAGCTCGCATCGAGCAGCACGCCACCGGCTTGAACGACGACACGCGCATGCTTCTTGACGACGATTGCCGCGCCGGGCGCAAAGCCGACGAGCCACCGGGACGATGCGTCCGCGTCGCGCTTCACCGAGACGGCCTCGATGCCGGCGAGAGCGTGTGGCTCGCGCTCCGGGATCCAGTCGGCGTCGAACGGGTCGGCACGTTCCGTAACATCAGGTTGTTTCGGTGGCTGCGTCTGAGGCCGGTCCGGCTGCACCTGCGGCTCATCCGGTTTCCGAGTGACGAGGCTTCGCAGCGGCGCAGCGCCAAACGGATCGGTGCGCGGGGCGAGAGCGGGCTGGGCCGCAACGAAGCCCTGGGCAGGACCGTCCTCGCTGAGCAGGATCGCGCCACCGTCGACCACGCGCGCATCGATGGGGATGCCGAGCTCCGCACGTTCTTCTGGGGTGAGTTCTCGCATGTGCGTCCTATCGAGGCCCTTTGCTGGTATCCGGAGCATCCGAGGCATCCGCTCGGCGGGCAAGATGGACCCGTCCAGTCGGCTTGACGTTCGACGCGGCTGGCATCTGACGGCGCAGCAACATCCGGAGGTTTTCGCGGTGGCGCGAGACGTCGATGCCTGCCCCTTCGAGCCCGTCGACGTGCGTGCGCAACCGGTTGCGCAGCAGCCGGTGCCGGTTCGAGGCCGCATCCCTCGCTCTGACGGCCTCCGATCGATCGGTCAGACCGCTCGGGTCAATCTTTCCTGACTCAACCAGGACCTCCCGCAGCGTCAGGCCGTCGAAGAGGATGGCCTGAAGCTCGTCCCAACCTTCCTTCTCCGCCCGTGTGCAGCCCACCTCCACGACCATCCGCTCGATCTCCCTTCGACGTGCGCTGGTTTCGAGCCGGTCGTCCGTGTCAGGTTCAGGCGCGACGGCGGAATCGATCGCGCTCGACAGATCCCCGCCGTCCTTGTTGGTCGTGATGGTGCTGCTGTCGACTTTCTCCCACTTGCTCTTGCGCTCGAGGTCGGTTCCCCGGTTGTGGACCATCCGTGTCACATAGCCCAGCGCCTCGCCGGACGGCGCGACGAAGGGTCTCGCCGTAGGCCGCAGCGAAAGCAGCTTGCACAGCACATCCTGGGCGATGTCCTCGGCGCGCTCGGTATTCCTGACTCTCGCAAGAGCGAGGCGCCGCACGTGGGCGAGAAGAACCTTTGCCGCTTGCTCGCGGCAATGGCGGTCGTTCGAAACGAGGGCCTGCAGCGCTTCGTGGGCGGTCGACTCGCTCATGGCCTGGCGCCTCCCAGCCGCTGTGACAGCGCGGTACACCACTGTGCGGTCATGCCGCGCACCCAGCGTGGTGCCAGGGCGTCGAGCTCACCCGAAGTGGGGAGACCCGACGACCGAAGTGCGCGAGAAATGTGGGTGCGCGCGGGGCCCTGCGCTGCGGCGGTGGAGAGCGCGTCGCCGCCGAGCCGCTCGACCGTCATCGAACAATCGAGGCCCGTGCGGCTGCGAACCTGGTCTCGCAACGGGCCGAGCCTCGGGGCGTGCGTCAAGGGGCCGAGCGTTCGGTTGCAGATGAAGTCGGCCAGCACGATGCCGGGGTGGACGCCTTCGTCATAGTCGGAACCTTGCGCGACGTACCAATACAAGCGACGTGGCGCGATTGTGGCGGCGTCCGCGAGGGCGCCGTTCAGTTCCGCTGGTGTTAGCGGTTTTCGGTGTTCGAGGCTGTTGCGAACGCCCCAGTAGACAACGACCTCTTCCGACTCGGAGGTTGGCTCGGTGAGCAACGCGACGCGTTCCAGCAGCGCTCCGACCAGTGCCACGTAGCGCTCGGTGTACCGCTGCGGTTGGTTCGCACCCCCGGCGTCGAGGGCGAGGAGCGCGTAGGCGGGCCGCACTCTGCCAACGGTGTCGAGGAGATCCCAGGTGCGACCGATGCAGTCGACATCGAGTTCACTCAGTGCGTCATGGCCTTCGCGATCGAACCACTGCATCGCCAGATCGAGCTCCGTGACTGCGTCGTAGGCCCTGCCGACCGACACGGCGTGCTCGATCGCGTCGCAGAGTAGCGGCGCTTCCCTCGCACACCGGTCCCAGATCGCGGCGAAATCAGGCCATGCCCCGGTCCAGCGGCGGCTCGACCGCCGCCAAGCCGCCAGTACGCCAGCCGCACGATTCAAGTCCCTGCGATGCGGCGGATAGTCGACGTGCGGGTAGATGTGCTCGAGGTGGTCGCGCAAGTCCCAAAGACGGTTCGGGCTCTCGTGGACGAGCAGGCCGCCGACCATGACAGGGGCTTCTGCGTCGTCGAAATTGCCGGACTCGTCGAGGAATAGCGACCACATGAACTCGAGGACCTCCGAGAGCGGGGGGACGCTATTTCATGCTTCGGAAAACGACAAGGGGGGGGGGCCGGATTCCTGGGAGCCCCGTCGGCCGTTTCTGGTGGCGATGTCTCTGACCTACGACGGCGCCACCAGTGCGGCGCGTTTTTCACCGTCGACCCAGGCCAACCTATGGACATCACGCTATAAAGCGCCCATTCCACCACATGGTGCCCGCGCTCCCCGCCACCTCGTCGCCGCCTCGTCGCCCTCTCCGTTTGCCCCGCACCCTTGCCAAGTCCCCGCTCCCCGTCCTAGCGTTCGCCGCCTACAACCTCTCGAGGCTGCCATGTCCTCACGAGATGTGTCCGCTCCACCGCGGCGCGTGCCCCATGCCCGACCCGCCGAGCCGCGCCCGCTGCGGGTCATCGCCTACGACGTGTCGAACACGAAGCGGCGCAACCGCGTCGCGCGTGCCCTGACGGACGTCGGCGAACGGGTGCAGTGGAGCGTCTTCGAGGCGCACCTCGACGAAGCGGCGCTCACCGCGGTGTTGCGCCAGCTCGAGGGGCTCGTCGATCCAGCCACGGACGGCGTCCGGGTTTATACGCTCTGCGCGGGGTGCGCGCCGATGCTGGCGACGATTGGTCAGGCGGTGACGTCGGAGCCGTCGACGACGACGACGGTATAGGGGAGGTACGCGATGCATGATGTGATGGCAGAGGTTCAACGCCATGGGCCGGGCGGGCCGCCGGACAGGTTGCTCGAGCGAATCGCGGACCCTTCGGCGCTCGGCGCGGCCTACCGGGTCGTCGCGGCGAACGGGAACTCGGCCGGGCCGGACGGGGTGACGCCGCAGCGCTTCGGCGAGGGGCTCGAGGCGCGGCTCGAGGCGATTGGGCGGGCGCTTTGCGATGGGTTGTGGACGCCTTCGCCCGCGCTGCGTCTGTCGCGGGCGGCCGATCCAGACCGGCCGCTCGTCGTGCCTTCGGTCGCGGACCGGGTGGTGCAGCGCGCGACCGCCGACGCGATTGGGCCGCGCATCGAGCAGCGTCTGCACGACGCCTCCCATGCGTACAGGCCGCGGCGGTCGGCCCAGACGGCGGCTCGTGCGGTGGCGGCGCTGCTCGCGGACGGGGCCACGCATGTCGCGCGCGCCGACGTGTCGAAGTTCTTCGATCGCATCGATCGCGGGCGATTGCTCAAGGCGCTCGGGGTGCTGGTGGCGGATGTGCGCGTGCTCGAGTTGGTGCGCCGGATGCTTGGCGCGGGGCTGCTCGACGGGATGCGACTCTACGACACGGAGACTGGGGTGGCACAGGGCTCGCCGCTCTCGCCGCTGCTGTCGAACCTATACCTCGATGGTTTCGACCGCGAGGTGTCGGGCGCGCACGAATGCTCGCTCGTGCGCTACTGCGATGACTTCGTGCTCCTCGGACCGAGCGAGGCCGCCGTGCGACGTGCACTCGATCACGCGCAGCAGGCCTTGTCGAGCCGCGCCCTGGCGCTCAACGAGCGCAAGACCTGGGTCGGTGCGGTGTCCGACGGCTTCGTGTTCGTGGGCTTCACGTTCGGACCCGACGGGATAGGCGTCCCCGCCGCGGCGCTCGACGGCCTGGCGCAACGCCTCGGTGCGGCCGCGCCCGCCGATCGGGCCGCCATTGTGCGCGGCTTCGGGGCCTTCTACGGCCCCCTGACGGAGGGCGCGCGCCCGCTCATCGAGCGGCTCGCGGTGGAGGGGCGGCACGACCTGGCCGATTGCCTGCGCGAGGCTGTGCAACGCCCCGCCGAGCCAAATCTGTCGGGCGGCGAGAGCCCCACGTCCTTTGCGCTGCGTGACCGCGAGCGGCGGGCAGCGGTGCGCTTCGCGTCGACGCTCGATCGGTCGGCGCTCGACGCGTTCGTCGCGGCGTTCTCCGGGCGCGAGAACTGCCACGCCCGCGAGATGCACGACCCGCGAGGTCATCGCCGTTTCGTGCGCCGCGATGGCCCTCTGACCGCCGAGATCGTGCAACGCCACGCAGGTGGCCGGGAGGTGGTCGGGGCCTTCGCGTGCCGCGCCGACGCGACCGTTCGGTGGCTCTGTGTCGACGTGGACGTCTCGCGTACGGTCCTTCGCGAGGAAGACGAGGGGGTGCGCGCCGACCTGCTCGATCTCGCTCACGCCGATGCCTTTGCGGTGGCGCGCGCGTTGCGCGGCCTCGGCGCCGAGCCCATCGTGGAGGACTCCGGGCGAAAGGGGCGCCACGTCTGGGTTCGCTTCGAGCGTCCCGTTCCGGCGAGGCGGGCGCTCGCGCTGGCCTTTGCGGCGTGCGACCTCGCGGGTCCGCCGCCTGACGGGCTTCGGCGCGAGACCTTTCCGGACCGCGCCCGACCGCGGCCGGGCTCTGAGGGGCCGCTCGTCAAGCTGCCGTGGGGTTTGCATGGCCGCACGGGGCGGCGCTGCCTCTTCGTGGGGGAGGACGGCGCGCCTCTGCCGGACCAGGCGGGCGCGCTGCTCGCGTGGCTGGTCACGCCGATAGCCGCGCTCGACGCGGCGGAGCAGACGAGTGCAGGCGTGCTGCGGGATGCGGCGCGTGAGCCCGACGCGAGGACACCGTCCGGGCCTCCGCCCGCGCCGACAGGCGCTGCCGCGCAGGCCACGCCGCGCCCGGAGGTGGCCCTTGACGCGCTACCGCTCACGGACCGGGTCCTGAAGGCCTGCGGCGTGCTCGGCTACTTGGCGGCCCAGGTCGAGGCGACGCGCTATCTGACGCACCGGGAGCGCCTGCTCGCCCTCATGACGTTAGGCTACTTGGGGCCCGAGGGGCCAAGCGCCGTGCATGGCCTGATGCGCCTCACGCTGAACTACCGCGAGGCGGTGACGGAGCGCTATCTCCGCACGCTGACGGGCTCGCCCATTTCGTGTGGTCGAATCCGAGAGCGCTATCCCGAGATCACGCGGCAGGTCCCCTGCGACTGCACGTTCCGGCTGCCCAAGGGCGCCTATCCCGCGCCGATCCTGCACGCGCTCCAGGCGTCGAAGGTGCCGGCCTTCAGCGACGCGGCCCGCAAGGAGGCCGAGCGTCGTCGCGCCCAAAGGGCGGCCAAAGCGGCTCCCGAGCCGACGACCGAGCCGACGACCGGGCTCGCCGACAAGCCAGCGCAGGCGCGAGAGCCCGTCGCGACCCCCGACGTGTACCCGCGAGCCGAGGTCGCCACCGTGCATGTCGCGTTCGTCGCGCCGTCAGAGCCCGCGCTCGCCGACGCGGCGTGTGGCGGTGCCGACGCGCGACACGCGAGCGACGTCGACGCGGCGTTGGACGCCTTCGTACGCGCGGCCGGGGCGCTGCGCGCGGCCCGCGAAACGCTCGAGGCGCTCTTTGCGCGCGGAGGCGACGCGCCGCTTCGGTGCTCGACGGGCTTGCTCCACCGGCACGTCGAGGCTGGCCGGGCCCGCTACACGATCGCTGTCGACGACGGCTTCGCCGCGCTCCGCAATGACGCGCCGTCCTGTGATAACGCCGCCGACGGGTCGACCGAAGCGACCAAGGCAGGCGCGCCATGAGCACGCTCCACGTCGTCGAGCCGGGCTGCGAGGTGCGCAAGGTGGGCGGCCGTCTCGTGGTCGTGCGGGGCAAGGACACGCTCGCCACCGTTCGCCTCTTCGAGACGGACGCCGTCCACGTCCACGGCGGCGTCCAGATGACCACGCAGGCCCTGCTCGCCTGCGCTGACCGGGGCGCACGCGTGCTCTTCCACAAGGCCGGCCGCGTGGTCCTCGTCGTCGAGCCGCCCGAGGCCTCGAACGTCGCCACGCGCATCGCCCAGGTCGACCGCCTGCGCGACGGCCCCTTCCGCGTGGCCTTCGTCCGGGCCTTGCTCGCCGAGAAAGTGCGCACGGCACGCAACGTCGTCGAACGCTGGCGGGGCCCCGCGCGAGCCGAGCTCAGGGCGGCACTCACCGAAGCGCTCGGCACGCTCGACGGCAGCGCCGAGCGCCTCGCGGCCGTCGAAGAGCCGCCGGCGGAGGCATCGCTCGAGACCGTCAGCGCCCGCATCGACGCCATGCGAGGCATGGAGGGCACGGCCTCCGCCGCGAGCTTCAGCGCACTCGGGGCGCTGCTCGAAGGCGCGCACGGCTTCGCGGGCCGCCAGCGCCGACCGCCCAAGGACCCCGTCAACGCGTTGCTCTCGTTCGGCTACGTCCTGCTTGCGAGTGAGCTCGAGGGCCGCCTGCTAGCCACCGGCCTCGACACCGGCATCGGCATGCTCCATGGCCTGCGCTCAGGGCGCGAATCGCTCGCCCTCGACGCGATGGAGCCCTACCGCGCGCCCATCGTGGACGTCCTCGTCGCGCGCCTCATCGCCCGCAACGAGTTGAAAGCCAGCGACTTCGAGCCACACGAAGACGGCGCCGTCCTCCTCACCCGCGACGGCTGCCGCACGTTCATCCGACGCTGGGAGTCCTATCTCGACGCGCCCCACCGAGGCGAGGGCCTCTTCGGAGGCACCCCGCCCTCCGACTGGCCGCGAGACTCCTGGCGAGACGCGCTCAGAGCCCAGACCATCGCCATCCGTCGAGCCATCATCCACCGCACCCTCCCCGAGTGGTACACCGACCGCGAAGCCGGAGACGCCGCCGGCATCCAAGTAGGCAAGCCCTACGTCAGGGCCAGCGGCCGACGCAAGGGCGGCAAAGGCACGGCCGGCGGCGAGGCCAAGGGCAGCGCGGAATCCGACGAGCCCGATGAGTTCGACGAAGGCGACGCCAAGTAGCCCTTCGGCGACGCCCGCCCCCCCTGCACCGCGACCGTTCTGTGCCAAAAAGCCCAGGGCGGTGCAGGGGTCGAGCGCGCAGAAGATGGCCGCGAAATTGATCCTGCCGGGTTGGCGCCCTACCACGGAGGACGGCGTTGGAGATCGCGGTGCACGGGACCGAGCGAATTCGGCCTTGACAGGCGGGCTGCCGAGGGGGTAAGTCGCATCGACCAGCCCGCTTGAGAGGGCGTTGAAACC
>Ga0172370_10008149_pt1 | contig 12640 bp, 12 predicted proteins | sample LakKiv5m_FD_114538 | JGI IMG/M metagenome (GOLD analysis project Ga0172370, IMG submission 114538) | Freshwater microbial communities from Kabuno Bay, South-Kivu, Congo - kab_022012_11.5m | ecosystem: Environmental > Aquatic > Freshwater > Lake | place: Democratic Republic of the Congo...
AGCCTGAGAACGGCACTGCGACGAACCTCGAGGAGGCGCTTGCCGTTGCGGAAAGGATTGGCTACCCCATCGTGGTGCGCCCCAGCTATGTGATTGCGGGAAGGGGCATGCAGATTGTCTATGATGCCGCGGAAATGAGGAAGTACATAGGCGAGGCAGTGGATGTGTCGGAGAAGAAGCCCGTGCTCATCGACAAGTACATCGAGCGCGCGATTGAGTGCGAGATAGACGGGGTTGCGGACACGGAGCACTTGTTTGTCGGGGGGATAATGGAGCATGTGGAGAGGGCGGGCGTGCACTCGGGTGATGCGAACAACGTGGTGCCCTGCGTGAGGCTGAAGATGGGGGTGCAGAGGCAGATACTGGAATTTTCGGAAAGGATTGCGCTGGCGCTTGAGACCGTGGGCGCCATCAACATACAGTACGTGGTGCAGGACGATGTCGTTTTCGTGCTGGAGGCGAACCCGCGCGGCTCGAGAACGATGCCCTTCCTTTCGAAGGCGACGGGCGTGCCGCTTGTCAAGCTTGCCATGCAGGTAATCATGGGGAGGAAGCTCCGGGACATCGGCGCGGGCGCGGACATGCCGAAGATGGGCCACTATGCCGTGAAGGGAGTGGTGTTCCCGTTCCTCAAGCTGCCCGGGAGCGACACCGTGCTGGGGCCTGAGATGAAAAGCACCGGGGAGTCGCTCGGCGCGGACAAGGAGTTCCCCATGGCGTTCATGAAGGCATTGCTTGGCGCGAACCTGAGGATACCTGAGAAGGGCGGCGTTGCCATATCGCTCAAAGACGGGGACAAGGAGCGCGCCGCGCCGCTTGCCGAGGCGCTGCAGGCGCAGGGCTTCGAGGTATATGCCACGCCCACCACCGCCACGCACCTGCACAAGAACGTGATAATGCTCCGGAAGATTGACGAGGGGGAGCCCAATATCCTGTCGGAAATCCGCAAGGGGAAGATACATCTTGTGTTCAACACCCCGAAAAAGGGCAAGGTGGCAAGCACGGACGGCTTCAGAATCAGGCGTGCGTGCCTGGAGCACGGAATCCCGTGCATCACGAATTTCGAGGCGTGCGAGGCGCTGGCGCAGGCGATGGTGCATGCGCACGGCAAGCTGCCGTCAGTTGGGAGGATTGAGGATTACGGAAAAAAGTAAGCTTGCGAAAAAAGACCTTGCGATTGCCTTACTGCTCCTTTTATCCGCCGCCCTGCTTGCCTATATCGCCTTCCTTCCCGCGCCGCCGTGCGCGGGCTGCAATGCGGCCGTTTCCTTTGTCTTCTCCCCCGGCGCGGAGGGGGAGGTGGTTTCCTTCATCCGCTCCGCGCAGGAAAGCGTGGATGTGGAGATGTATGTTTTCACGTCGGACGTGGTTGCGCGCGAGCTTGGCGGGGCGGCGAAGCGCGGCGTGAGGGTGCGCGTCCTCATGGAGCCGCGCGTGACTGACAGCAGGAAACAGAGGATGTTTGACACGCTCGCCGCGCTTGGCTGCGAGGTGCGCTGGGCGAGCTTCGAGTACAAGCTCACGCACTCGAAATTCATGCTCGTGGACGGCAAGCGCGCGCTTGTGGGCAGCATAAACTTCTCGGAAAGCGCGCTGAATTACAACCGCGAGACGGCAGTCGAGATTGAAGGGGAGAAAGTGGCTGAGCTTGCGGCTGTTTTTGAAGAGGACTGGCAAAAGGCGGGCTAGGGGCAGGTGCCTGCATTCGAAGAAGACTGGAGGCGGGCGCGGCTACTTTTTCGGCGGCTTCTTGCCCTTGCGCTTCTTTTCCTTTTTCTTTTGCATGAGAGCCTTGGCGACGCGCGCCTTCATGGCGTCAATCTCTATCCTGACGCTTTTCTCGAAAGACGCGCGCCCAGCGGCCTCCACCTTGCTGCCGTCGGCAAGAAGCATGGGTCCTTCCGACATGGAAAGCGCAATCGGCTTGCATGCCAATGGCTGCTTCTTCTCCTCCTGCTTGTGCTCTTCCTTCTTCCTTTCGGCAAATCCCTGCATGAGGGCGGTTCGGAGACTGCATTTAAAAAATGTAGTGGAAATAAGGGAATGGAGGCATCTTTTGTGGCTAGTGTAATCAAGCGTGCGCTAGTGAGCGTTTGGGACAAGAAAGGCGTTGCCGCCTTTGCAAAAAGGCTGTCCGCGTGCGGGGTGGAAATCATATCCACCGGAGGCACTGCAAAGCATTTGCGCGAGAATGGCGTGGGCGTGCGCGAGGTGTCCGACCTCACGGGCTTCCCTGAAATGTTCGAAGGCAGGGTGAAGACGCTGCACCCGAAGATACACGGGGGCATACTTTACAGGCGCGGCCATGCCGAAGACGTTGCGCAGGCGCAAAAGAACGCGGTGGAGGGCATCGACCTTGTCGCGGTGAACCTTTACCCTTTCGAGCAGGTGGCGGGGAAGGAAGGCGCAAAATACGATGAAGCGGTCGAGATGATAGACGTTGGAGGCCCGGCAATGGTGCGCGCGGCGGCCAAGAACCATGAAAGCGTCGCAGTGGTGGTGGACCCCAAGGACTACGATTGGGTGGCGGCAGCCGTTGAAAAGGGCGGGGAAATCCCGCTGAAGGAAAGGCGCGAGCTTGCCCTGAAGGCGTTTGCCAGGACAAGCAGCTACGATGCCGCAATATGCAGGTATTTGTCAGGCGCGCTGAAGGACGACTTGTTCCCCGACTTCCTGGAGATGCGCTTCGAGAAAGCCTATCCGCTCCGCTATGGCGAGAACCCGTCGCAGCAGGCAGCGGCATACAGGATACTTGGGAGGAACAGCATATTCGAGTCGCGCGTGTACGAAGGGAGCAAGATAATGAGCTACAACAACTTCCTGGATGCAAGCTCTGCCTTTTCCCTCATCCGCGAGTTCAAGGACGAGGTTGCCACTGTGATATTGAAGCACAACAACCCGTGCGGCGGCGCGCAGGGGAAAACGCTTGAGGAAAGCTACACCCGCGCGCATGCGTCGGACCCAGAGTCCTCGTTCGGCGGCATCGTGGCGTTCTCGCGCAAGCTGGACGTTGCGACTGCCAAGGCGATTGGCACGAAGTACATTGAAGTCATACTCGCCCCGGGCTTTGAGCCTGAGGCGATTGAGATTTTGAAGCAGCGAGAGTCAAGGAGGATATTGGACGTTTCCAACCTGTGGGACCAGAGCCAGGAGCGCGCCGTGGAGTTCCGCTACATCGTGGGCGGCATGCTCTTCCAGGGCAGGGACCCGGGCATCTACGACAAGAGCACGATAAAGGCAGTCACCAAGAAGCAGCCGACCGCGGAACAATTGGAGGATTGCTACTTTGCCACCAAGTTCGCCAAGCACATAAAGTCAAACGCGATTGCGATTGCAAAAAATAGGCAGCTTGTCGGCGTGGGCGCAGGGCAGATGAGCAGGGTGGACGCATGCAACCTTGCGGTGCAGAAGGCATTGAGGCATGGGTTTGACCTCAAGGGGACGAGCGCTGCATCGGATGCGTTCTTCCCGTTCCCTGACGGCATCGAGGCGCTTGCTGCCGCAGGCGTGGGGTGCGTGGTGCACCCGGGCGGCTCGGTGAAGGACGCAGAAGTGATTGCCGCCGCCGACAGGCTGGGCATTGCGATGGTATTCACTGGAAGAAGGCACTTCAAGCACTAGTTCTGGGGAGCTTTATGGTGGAAGGCAAGGCTGCGCTATTTATCGGTCGTTTTCAACCTCTTCACAATGGGCATTTGTTTGCCCTTCGCTACATTGCCAAGCGCAGCTCGCGCGTTTATGTCGCCATAGGAAGCGCGCAGGAAAAGGGGACGGAGAAAAACCCGTTCTCAGCGCGCGAGAGGAGGGAAATGCTGCGCGCAGTGCTTGTGAAGGAGAAGCTGTCGAAGAAGTGCAAGGTGTTCGTGCTGCGTGACATTCCCAACGATGAAAAGTGGGTGGCTTACCTTGACGCGCGCGTGCCGCGCTATGATGTTTGCTTTTCCAATAATGCGCTTGTCCTGAAGCTCATGCGCGCAGCGGGGAAGGAAGTGAAGCGGGTGCCGCTGCTTGCGCGGAAAAAATACAGGGGCGAGCTGGTGAGGGGAAGGATGCGGCAGGGAAAGGAGTGGGGAAGCAGGGTGCCTAAGCCAGTTAGTGGGAAAATCAAGGGAAAAAAATCAGCCTGACTTTACTTCTGCGCCTGGCACCACCGCGGAGATGGTGCGCTTCGCGCTTTCGAGCTTTTCAGCTGGCACGCCCTTCAGCGTGACGCAAAGCGCGCCGCCGTTTTTCTGCGAGATTTCGCCTGCAAGCGCGTTTGAGGAGAGGATGGCCTCTATCTTTTTCCTGTCGTCCGCGATTACCTCGTGCACCTTTATGGAGTAGATTACCTGCTCGCCTGCGAGCGGGTGGTTGAAGTCTATCACCACGCGGCCGGAGGTGACTGACTTCACGCGCGCGATGGCGCTGTCGAGCGTTACTATCATGCCAGGCGAGGGGCGCACCTGCTGCTTTGCAAATTCCTTTTCGGGAATCAGCCGCACGAGCGCGTTGTCGCGCTGCCCGAACGCCTTTTGTGGCTCAATGGCAAAGTCCTCGCTTTTCCCAATCTGGCACTGCAGTATCGCCTCCTCCATGCCGGGGATGATTGCACCGCTGCCGAAAAGCGCGTGCTTGGGCCCGTAGATGGCGGAAGATTCCCAAAGACCGGCTTTTTTGGCGATTGCCTCGTCGGTGGTGTCAAACACCTGCCCCGTCTTTGCCATCCTTCCGGTATAGTCCAGCTTGACCAGGTCGCCTTTTTTCACGTTTGCCATGTTTTCGCCAGGGGGTATGATGGCAAAATTTCGCATAATTTTGCCAGTATTTGCACTTGCAGTGCAATGAAAAAGCCTGCAGACAGACTTTTTCAGCAGTGGAATAGGAATTCCACTGCAAATATCAAAACAAAACGCTTTTTTAACCCTACTGTCAGATTACCCTGGGAGTGAAAAGATGGAACGGAAGACAATATACATCATAGGCGCCGTGGGGCTTGTCCTGGTTTTCCTCATAGAGCCGTTTGCAATAGGCATGCTCCAGTCCGCAGGCACCATAAAGGCGGGAGGGAGCGGAGACGCGGGCAATGCATCGATTGCAAGCTTCATAGGCACTGCGGTTGCGAACATCACTATTGTGAGGTATGAGCCGTACCTTGTCGTGTCGGGGAACTCAAGCGGCATAGAGGCAGTTAAGGACAGCCTAGTGGCAAGCGGCAAGGCGTCCTATGCCGTCTGGAGCGGGGACAGCCTGGTGGTGAGCCTGAAAAGCTCCAAAGACGTGCCTTCCGCGGCATTGGAATTCGAGAATGCGAATGCCACCGCGGTCGCCACAGCCTACATCACCACCTCGCAGAAAGTGAAGGTCACTGACGAGAACGGGACGGCGGTGTATGCCGACGGCACGAGCATAAGCATGCAGATAAACCCTGTTTACGAGGAAGGCTCCACGCAAGAGGCGCAGTTTGCCGCGCGCGTGGATTCGGGGCAGGTGACTGGCATGGGCTCGCTGTCGATACCTGGCCAGGCAGTCAGGGGCGTGATTGCGGAGGCAAGGCTCTCGGCCAAGCCAACCGCAGCCTACACGGTCAGTGTGGCGTTTCGGGACAGGGTGGCTGCAAAGCCGCTTGCGCTTGCCGCAAATGCCACCTACAAGGAGAGGTCGTTTGTCTATGTCGCAAACGCGAGCAAGGAGGCGCTTGATGCCGCGGTTGTTGGGAAGGCGTACGTCACCGGCACGCAGCCGGGCGTGATAAGCGTGGACAACAGCTTTGTGGACAGCGAGTCGCTGGGGCTCGAGCTTCTCCAGAAGGGGTACAACGCCACGTTCCCGCAGTCGCTCGCCACTTTTGCGGACAGGAGCAATGCAACCGCGGAGGCATTTGCCGGCTCGCTTAGGGCGAGGAACATGAGCGCGGGAATCAGCGTTGATTGGACGGCAAAGATAATGCTGCCCTCCGTGCTTGTGCAGGGCAACAGGCAGTACAATGGGCCTGCCAGCGGCATCGAGCTCATCATCGAGGGCACGGGCACGCCGAACGAAAACGTCACTGCGATGAATGTTAGCGTGGACTTCGAGGCAGTGGGAAGCACGATAACGAGGATTACCGCGGTGAACCCGGCCTGAGCGCGCGTACAGCCTGTTTTTTATATTTCAGCGCATCAGTGCATGCCATGCAACTCAAGGGGCAGGGCGCGATTGAGTTGTCCTCTAGGACAACTGCTGGCACCTTGGTCGGCCAAGGTGCCACTGAATACCTGGTTCTACTGGCAGTCGTGCTCATTGTCGCCCTTGTTTCGGTCGCGCTCCTTGGCTTCTTCCCTGGGATGGCGTCGGATGCGCAGCAGACGCAAAGCAAGACTTACTGGGCAAGCGCAAGCCCGATTTCCATCATTGAGTGGGGCGCGAGGAACTCTTTGGCGAATGGCGGCGCAGGCCCCGAATTGACAGTGCCGTATCTGAGGCTAAGAAATACCGGCGCATACACGATAACCATAACGAAGATGCTGGTAGATGGGTACAGCGCGAGCAGAGCTTGGACTGGCGGCTGGGCTCCTGATGGGCCAATCGCCTATCAGATGGGACCCGGAGAGGAGATTGAGATTGGAAGACCGCCGTATTTCACGCCCGACCCTGGAAGCGGGAACCGGAGATTCTTCCCATTCATAACCAACGGCGGCGGCAAATCGGTGAGTTCGGGGAGTTTCTACAATATCCCCGCAAGCTATTGCACCAGGACCGCCCCATATGGGACGTTTGTGGTGAACAACTTCGGCTTCGAGTATACCGTGACCGTGGAGGGCCAGACGCTCACTAAGAGGCAGATTGGGGCAAAGCCGCTTGCAATAAAATGCACGAATGCGCCTTATGACTGGTAGGCGCGCGCGTTTTGCGTGAGGGCATGTTTATAAATTTCAGCGGGTTTTGTTTAGGAGAGAAAGTGGAAGCAGGGGACAGCCTATGGCAGACAAACCAAGCCCGACGGATGCGCGGACGTATTACCACCGCGGCAATACGCTCTACGAGAAGGGCGACTATGAGAAGGCCATCGAGGCTTACAACACCGCAATCATACTGAACCCGACTTTTTCAGAGGCATACTTCAACAGGGGGCTTTGCCACTACAACCTGAAGAACTTCGACAAGGGCATTGCCGACTATGCGAAGTCCGCCGAGCTTGACCCGAAAAACCCGGTCATCTACAACAACAGGGGCGATGCGTATTACAGGAAGCAGCAGTTCAACGAGGCAATTGAGGATTACGAGCGCGCGCTGCAGCTGAATCCCAAGTACCTGAAGGCGTTCTACAACAGGGGCCTGGCGTACGCGTGCCTGCAGGACTATGAGAAGGCTGTGGAGGACTTCACAGAGGTCATCAAGCTCAACAGCAGCTTCTCGGAAGCGTACCACATCCGCGGGCTTGCGTACGACTACCTCAACCAGCTGGACAAGGCGATTGCCGACTACGACAAGGCGATAGAGCTCAACCCGCAGTTCACGGAGGCGATAAACCACCGCGACATTGCAAAGGGCAAGCTTGCGGGAGGGGGCGGGGGCAGCGGCACGCAGGCAACAGGGGCGGGCGACCCCAACGCGCAGAACCAGGGGATAAACGCCGCGAAGCTCCTTACCAAGCCCACCATGAAGTTCGACTCTGTCGCTGGCATGAAGAAGATGAAGGAGGAGATAAACGAGTCCATCGTCTACCCTCTGCTCAAGCCCGACCTGGCGAAGAAGTACGGCAAGCTTGCGGGCGGCGGCATAATGCTTTACGGCCCGCCGGGATGCGGAAAGACGTTCATCATGAAGGCCGCGGCGGGCGAGTGCCAGTCGAATTTCATCAACGCGAAAATATCCGACATCGTGGACATGTACGTGGGCAACACGGAGAAGAACCTGCACAACATTTTCGAGACCGCGAGGAAGAACGCCCCCTGCATCGTGTTTTTCGACGAAGTGGAGGCAATGGCAGGGAGAAGGGAGGACATGGGCCAGTCCAATGCGCACATGAAGATGGCCGTGAACCAGCTGCTCTTCGAGATGGACGGGGTGGAGTCCAACAACGACAACGTGCTCGTGGTGGGCGCGACCAACGCGCCCTGGGACGTGGACCCGGCGCTGAGGCGCTCGGGGCGCTTCGGCAAGGCAGTCATCATCCCGGAGCCTGACCTCAACTCAAGGGCGGACATACTCAGGCTCCATGTGAAGAAGGTGCCTGCAGCCTCGAGGATATGCTTTTTCAGGCTTGCGCTTGCCACCGTGGGCTATGCCTCAGCAGACCTCAAGGCAGTGGTGGAGGAGGCGGCGGCAATCCCGTGGAGGACGGCCTTCAAGACAGGCCACCAGCGCTCGGTGACCACCGAGGACTTCATAACGGCCATAAAGAAGAAGAAGTCCACGCTGCCGCCCTGGTACGCGCAGGCGAAGAAGCAGATAGGCTCGCAGGAGGAGAAGACGGTGGTGGACGGCAAGGAGCACATCAAGGTCACGGAAAGCAAGCTTGCCTCGGCGGAGAAGGAGGCGTTCAAGGAGCTTCTTGACATCATCAAGAGGAGAAACGAGATTTGGTACAAGGCGTATGTCTGGGTTGTTAGGCTCATAGGGCTTTACGTGCCCATACCGTTCTAAGGGATCAATGTGGCAAAAAACCTCTTCTTCCTCGCATTCATCCTCCTGTCCTCGCAGGTGATTTTTGCGGACGAGCTTGCCAACCAGCTCGCCGACTTCGGCGCTGGCCTCGACGCGGACATAGCCATAAAGAACGAGACGCTCCTCAAGAGCCCGCAGATAATCATAGTGGATGCCGAGATTAGGAACCCCAACGACGAGCCCATGTCGGTCTACCTCATCAGGCAGGAGGCCGACGGCTGGAAAATCATCAATTTGCTCGGCGCAATCGCCCCGAGGACAAAGAACAGCATAGAGCTTGAGATAACGGTGCAGTATGAAAAGCTGACCACCGCAAAGACGCGCTATGCCATTGTGGGCAGGGGCACGGGCGGGACGGTCTACGGGACGTTTTTCGAGATAAACGAGAACTGGGCGCAATATGAGAAGGACATAAGGGACAGCCTCACGAGCATGGTGCTTCTGTGGGTGCCCGCGGTCACGCTGGTGCTCATTGCCCTGCTTTTCGCGGTTGTCAGGTATGCGTACGGCACCAAGAGCCCCGAAAGCGTGAAGGGCGAGTACACCGTGCAGACGCTGATTTCACCCAAGGTGGAGGACAGGCCGTTCGAGGAGAAAATCGCGGACCTCATCATGCACCCCATCACGCTCGTGTTCGAGCTCGCCTGCGTGGGCGTGCTTGTGTGGATAATGCTCCAGTCGCTCACGGAGGCGACAGGCGCGGACGACGCCGGCAAGATAATGCTTTTGTCTGCCATCGGCTCGTTCGCGGTCCCTTTCCTTTATTCTGCCGCGGCATGGTATTTCGAGAAGCGCGAGGAGGGCAAGCCGCTCCGCTTCTTCGTGGCAATGTTCGTCTGGGGCATGTTCTCAGCCTTCCTGTCGCTTTTGGTAAGCTCGGGGATAATATCCGAGCTTAAGGGCGTGGACATCGCGCCCTATGTCATCGTGGCGACCATGCTGGTCTCTCCCGTGGTGGAGGAGACGTTCAAGGGAATCGGCATACTTTTCATCTCGGGGCACCATGACTACAACGACGCGCTGACGGGCCTGCTTTTGGGCTTCACGTGCGGCGCGGGGTTTGCCTTCGTGGAGAACTGGTTCTATTTCTCCTTCAAGACAAACCCGTTTGACATCGGCCTTGTGAGCTGGGCCACGCTCATACTCTACCGCTCGTTCTTCAACACGCTTGCGCACGGCTGCTTCACCGCCGCGGTTTCTACGCCCATCGGCTATGCAAGGAGCATAAAGCAGCTCAAGCACGTTGCCAGGCTTGCGTTCGTGCCAGGCGTGTTCCTTGCCATTGCCATACACTCCATCTACAACATGTCCGCGCTTGCGGACAGCTTCGTGGTGGACGGCAGGGTGGTGCCGTTCTTCGTGTTCAACCCCATGCTGATAATCCTGCTTGCCACCATGTTCTTCCTGGTGCTGGTCTTTGCGGTGATTGACGAGAAGAAGAGGGCGGCCATTGCAAGGCAGGGCGCATCGTATGCCGGCGGATGACGGCGGAAGCAATAATAATGTGAGCGGGGGATATGTGGATATGGCGAAAAATTGCGCGCGCGGGCAGATGAGCACTGAGATACTCGTCCTTATCGGCATGGCGCTTTTCCTGCTCCTTCCCGTGCTGCTTTACGCGTACGGGCGCGCAAACGTCTCGGGCGAGGATCTGTCCACCCAGAAGGCTGAGTTTGCGGCGCACCGCCTGGCCTCGCTTGCGGACTCGGTCGGCTACCTGGGAGGGGGCGCGAAGGTGGTGGACGAGATAGAGATTCCCCCCTACGTGAAGAACGTGAGCGTGAGCGGCAGGGACGTGGTGATTGAGATAGATTCCGTGACCGGGAAAAAGCAGATAGTGGCGGGCAGCGCCTTCAACCTCACATCATCGGGCTTTGAGAGGATAACAAAATCAGGCACCTACTTCATAGAGGTCAGCGCGCTTTCCATCGCGCACCCGGGCGGCGCGCAGGTCGCGATGGCCCTGAAGTGAGCACATGGCTTTTCGCGCGCAGGGGGCGACTGAGTTGAACGACGCATCGCTCAGCATCGAGCTTCGCTCGATGACTTGTCGAGCTCGGCTCGACAATTGTGCAGCGATGCGTCGCTGCACATCTGATGCATTTTGCCAGAGCAAAATGCACATCGACTGCAGGCACCTTGCAGGGCAAGGTGCCACTGAATACCTCGTATTGCTTGCAGTTGTGCTCATTGTAGCGCTTGTATCAGTTGCGCTACTCGGCTTTTTCCCGGGAATGGCAAGCGATGCGCAGGCAACACAGTCTAAGGCGTATTGGGCGGGCGCGAGCCCGATTGCGATTTTGGAATGGGATGCGATGGCGAGAAGCGCATCCGCAGTGGAAGACATTACGATGCCATATCTTAGATTGAAGAACACCGGTGCTTACCCATTAAGGATAACGAAGGTGCTTGGTGGAGATAGCCGCTATTTGGCTCAATTTTGGAATGGCAACGGGCCGTTGGGATGCCCAGGCAGCATATGCAACCTTTCAAACTACATTTACCTTGCGCCAGGGGAGGAAACTTATCTTGCAGACACGAACTGGGCAGGCCAGACACACTACAATGTTCCAGTAGAGAGATACATCTCGTTCTATCCAACGGCTGCAAGCAGCAACGTGGGCGGGTTTGAACTTTACGCGGCATCATCCATTTGCGGCAGAAGCCCGCCCTACGGCTCTACCGTGGTGAAGAACTTCGGATTTGAGTACATTGAATATGTAGAGGGCCAGCAGATAACAAAAAGGCAGGTTGGCAAGGACCTTATAATCAAGTGCTCGCAGCCGCCTGCGTGAGCACATGCAACGGCATGTGCCCATAGGTCGAACCGCAGTTCGAGCGTGTGAGAGTGGGCTCATCCCGGCTTCCTGTAAAATTCGTGGAGCTCAACGTAGCTTCGCGCGCCGATTTTCCCGAGCTTCAGGAATTGCTTCCTCTCAAGCGAGAGCAAGGTGCGCGTGAGCGAGGTCTTTGGGATGAGGAGGTCGCGGCGCAATTTTGACGCGCGCACCGAAGAGGGCGCGTGGTGCTGCACGTATCCCATGATTTTTTTCTCCTTTTCGTCCAGCGTGGCAACAAGGTCTGACTGGCGCTTTGTCTGGACGTTTGGAGGCGGAGGAGGCAGGGGCTTTGCCCCCTTTTGCCTTCCAATGCCGCCGTTCTTGCCTTTGCGTTCTGTGTGGATGAGGTAGGCTACTGCCGCAATCAGCGCAATTCCCGCGCATGCTGCAAGCAGAAGGGGCAGGATGTCAGGCTTTGAGAGGCGCAGCTGCGCCTCCTTGAAGTCGCCGCGCTTCACCTCCAGCGCAAGCTGCGCATCCTCTTCGCCGTCTTTTGAGGAAAGCGCGCACTTGCCTTCAGGCACATTGCCAAAGTAAAAGCTGCCTGCCTCGCTTGACTTGGCGCTTTGCGCCATGCCGCCCGAGCAGGAAAGCTCCACCGCCACGCCAGATGCCACCGAGCCGTTCTGGTGGAAAAGCGTGCCCGATATGCCGCCCACGAAATGCAGCGGGATTGCCTGCGCACGGCCGTTGCAGCTTGCCACGCCGCTCCAGATGCCGTCAGGCGAGGGGGTGGCAGGGTCGTCGTATGTGAGGGCGACTTCTATGGCTGGCGAGTCTGCGTAAAGCGTGGCTGCGCTTCCCTCCCTTGCAACTATCGCGGTGCTGCGGCTGTTGCCATGCGCGCCCTGGTATTGCGCGTAGATGATGGAGTCTGGGGGCAGCGGCGGCACTGATGCGATTGAAAAGGCACAAGGATAGTCGTCGGAAAACGACGGCGGGGCTGCAAACGCTGCAGGCAGGAGCAGCATGCAAAGCGCCAGTGCAAGTGTCCGCTTCATGCATCCACCCGCTCAGACAAATCAAGCTCGCAGCCGCCCTTGGGCAGGATTTTCCATACCTCGCCGTTTGAGAGGATGGCGCTTTGGGCGGGCATAATCCATTCCTGGTTCTTTGCGTCCCATTTCCTCAGCTGCACCTGAGATGCCTGCGTCCCAGACTGGCTTGCGCAC
>Ga0172370_10008154_pt1 | contig 12639 bp, 9 predicted proteins | sample LakKiv5m_FD_114538 | JGI IMG/M metagenome (GOLD analysis project Ga0172370, IMG submission 114538) | Freshwater microbial communities from Kabuno Bay, South-Kivu, Congo - kab_022012_11.5m | ecosystem: Environmental > Aquatic > Freshwater > Lake | place: Democratic Republic of the Congo...
TCTATACAATCGATGCCAAAGGCATTGACGGAACTACGCACAGCGATGTTAAGAAAATGGTTCTGATGAGGTAAGTAAACGCTTCATCCGCCAACGGCGGATAAACATTTTCAAGGGGACTTCGGTCCCCTTGTTTATTTTTAACATAATCACATTTTCGCTATTGATGCATTCGCGGCTGTCTGCCTCATGCAGGGCTAATCCTCCCGTCTAATTACGGATATTGGTTATTTTTTTATCATTTGTTATGAATAATTATCAATCTTTAGCTTATTTTTCAAAGTCCAGAAAATTTATTCCGTTCTTAAAAATCATTTCCGAAAATGTCCACATTAAGAATGAAAAGATTTAATGGAAAGTTCGTTACTATTCTCCTTTCTTTTCAAGAGCGACAAATTCACAGAAGGGAACGCTGCCGTTAATATTTGTGGGATACAATTGAAAGTTGAAATTTTTCAGGCTAAATTGTCTCAGTATTTAAAAAAGTCCGTCCGGGTTAATTACATAGCCCAAAGAACAGAATATTATAATCAAAAAATTACTCGCATTATGAAATAATTTTATGCATCCCATTCTTTTTTTTTAAAGAGAACAAATAATTAGAGAGAATGATTTCTTATCTACTTATGCCAAAGGTCAGGAACTGAAAAGCACTATTGCTTATGCAAATGAACCTGCCACACTTAATGTTATAAATAAAACAACGAGTATTTCAACTGTAATAACCACGAAAGAACTTTTTGAAAAGGTGATCGAATCAAAAGGTGTAATTGTAAGTGAAAATCCGCAAAAAGACTTTTACATGTTACATAACTTTATGATTAAAGAAAAACATATGCCTCCCCTGAATGGAAGTCATATTGATGAAACAGTGAGAATTTCATCAACCTCAAGAATTGGTGACAATGTAATTATTGGCAAAAACGTTGTTATTAATGATTTTGTCATTATTGAATCAAACACAATTATCGGCGATGATTGTGAAATAGAACCATTTGCTGTTATTGGATCAAAAGGTATGCAAAGGACAATAATAGATGGACAATTATTTCATCTGGAATATGCAGGCGGAGTTATAATTGGAGATAGAACAAGAATATTAACCGGCGCTATCATACAAAAACCTTATCAGGCTTTTTATACTTCAATCGGAAATGATTCTGTAATCAGCACCAATGTTGTTATTGGTCATGGAAGTAAAGTCGGAAGCAGGACTCTGCTTTCCGGTAATTCTGCTATTGCTGGAAATTGCATATTAGGCGATGATGTCTGGATAGGTGGAGGAGCAATGATTTCTGACGGTATAAGGATTGAAGATAAGGCAAAAGTTCTTTTGGGGAGCGTTGTTATTAAGGATGTAAATTCACTGGAAATTGTTTCAGGTAATTTTGCAATTGATCATAAAAAAAACATTAAACATCAGGTGAAACTCAGACAATGAAAGAAATTAATTTGGAGTTTAGTTATAAGGGTGATAGAGATTATGTTCACGGAACAGACATTTACAAACAAATCATTAAGAACCTGAATACACTTGGATATAATAATTGGCATTATCTTGAACTAAACATCAAAAAAATAAGCCGTCACAATTTGACTTGTTTCCTTACGGATAATAAACAAAAACTTGAAGGTGAAGTTGTTAATTTTGTTCTAAAGAAAGACCAGGATCAGCTTTTCGGATCAATTATCGAAAACACGAGTAGTCTGATTTCAACAAGATATTCATTTGATGAAAGCAATATCACGAAGCACTGTCACATTGACCATGAGAAAGAATCGATAATTTACAAAAACCCAGATAACAATTTTACGACAATTGATATTGTTATTTCCATGTCCAAGCTCTTTCTTGAGAATGCAGTTGATAACTCAGTAAAATGGTTTTTCAGAACAATAACATTTTTAAGACCGATTGAAGTAATTGAATCTGAGCAAATGTCGATGCAAAAAATATTGCAAAAAAGAAGCATTGTTGGATTCGATGTTTTTGTTGGAAACAAGCTAATCGGGCACGCGTTCGGCGCATCGATCTCTAAATAGAAGAAAGAAAAACGCCTGGTTACTTATAAAATAGAAGCTTGCATAGCACTAAGTCCAATGTGTTGAGCCTAACTTTTCCGGCAGGAGATGAATGTGGACGACACATTAATAATAAGAATCGGCAACCAAAAAATAAACGTTATAAGAGGAGGAAATAGCTGTAATAATATAATAGCAGTGCGATTACAAATTCTCTACTCCGAAAGCGGTAAAGAATTTCAAAAAATTGCACTAATTTTAAACTCATTTTTTTCTTCTTTATATAAATCATTAATAGAAACTATTCGGGAAATGGTTATAGTTAATCTGAGACTGGTGAAACAGATAAATTGAAGCGGAGTTCATTAAATTATCTGAAAATAAAGATATTACACTCAGAAAACCCTTACAAATAAGTTAATAACAGTGAATTTATTTTAAAGAATTGAACAATCTTAGTATTTTGAATGATACCAGAGATGAAATTTGGTCGATACTATACAAATAACATCGAAGATTTACAAATTTGATTCTGAATAACAGACAATAAAACCGGTTAAATAAATCATTAGTATGATAGTATTTAATTGTTTTGTACGCCTTTGGGGCATATACATTCAATCGTGAACAAAATAGAACATACGGGCGGCGCTATTATGGAAATTTGCATATGAAAAAAGAATCTTCTAAAAATGATGGAAAAACCTTTCCAAAATTGGTTTTAGCGTTTATCATTTATCAATTGACTTTACATTTCTATTTTCTGCTTGCCGCAAAAGACCCGAAATTATTGCCTCCAACACTCATTGCTTTTCTTCATGATTCAATTTTATTGGCGGTGCTTGGAGGAATATTTCAACTAGCAAATGCAGTGATTGTTAGAAAATATAAAAATTTTCCAGAAAAGATGTTTCCGGGACTTATTGTTGTTACTGGCATGTTATTTGCATTATATCCCAAATTATTACGAGAATATCTGGTCTTTCCGGTCAATATTTTCGAGTCGGATTTTAGCAGTGCCGAAACCTTACTTTCCAACTACTTAGGCTTAAGTGCAATTATGCCTTCCCTAATTGCACTTGTTATCGGAATATTGATATATAATTTACCGTTTCAGATCATTATTCAGAAGAAACTTAAAATCGTGATTTCGGTTCTTAGCCTAATTGTTTTAGCATTAACAATCCAACAGCCATCACCGCAACCATTCCTATATAGTATTCAAAAAAGTATAGAGAGTATTGCCAGTGGAAAAAAACGGGCTGTGTCTTCATTAAGCCGAGATAAAGGCAAACCAATAATTGCGAATAAAGTAAAGAAACTTAGGTATTCCGGGAACGAAAATTTCAATTATAACAAAATCTTACTTATAGTGTTGGAAGGGGAGACAGCATCATCATTTGAAGAGGGTTTTTTATCAATAAAGAATGGTTTCTACGAAGAGTATAAAAAACACTCAGCTTATTTCTCAAATTATTATACAACTAATCTTGATTCATACACCAGTTTGATTTCGATGATAACCGCAGTGCAGGTTCCATACAGAGCATATGCCGATGAAAGCTTATTTGAAAAAGTGAATTCTGCACCGAGTTTAACAAGGGATTTCAGAGACAGAGGCTTTTATAATGTGTTCATAAGTTGTTACGAGTATCAGCCTTTTGTACCAACCAGAAACTTCTGGGATAAGATTTATGAAAGAAAAGATATTCGGGATGTCGATAAATGGCTGACTCTTGGTTCCAGTAAAATGGAAAAAGCAACGGAGGATAAATCTGCAATATCGACCATAATTGAAACAATTAAGAACAATGAAAGGAGTTTTATACTTCATGAGTTGGTTTATGGACACTCTCCTGAATGGATTCCGACAACCGGTAAAAGTCAGAACGAATATCACGACGAATATTTGTTTGATTTGACAAATAAACTGAAAAATGAAAACCTATGGCAAAACACATTGCTTGTTATTGTGTCTGACCATGGGGACAGATCGAAATCTGCAATTTTAGAGAATTATCGTGTGCCATTGTTGTTTATTGGTGAACACATCAATGCAAATCACCAGATTGACAGTTTTTTAACTCACACCGAACTGCCCCAATTGATTTATCATTATGCGCTAAATGATACTCTTTCTCCATCGCGGGAGGAGATTTACCTTATTGGCTCAACTGAAAAATGGGTTTATGGAAAAGCTCTTGGCAATAAAGAGAGCGTTTTTATAGATGATGCTCGAGGCATCGTACTTTTCCGGAAGGGCAGCTTAAAAGCAACCAATGTTCAAGCAGAATTTCAGGAATATCTGGATTCATTTAATCATCAATATGGAAAGTAAAAAACAATTTTTACCAAAAGGAGGTATTGTCATTTAATTTTTCACTTTAGTACCGGGGTTTGTTACCTGCTCCTGCTTTTTTGTGGTTTTGTTGGAAACTGATCGCAATGAAAAGCTAATCCAACCGATGGACCAGAGTGTTAAGCGGAACCCCATTTTGTAATAGATTGCCTGATAAGCTTTTGTTATTCACTGAGACCATATCCAGGGATTTTCCTATCTTTATTTTTTGTCAATTTACGATTTTTTTATTATGAACAGACTTATAATCAGTCTCGTACTAATTTTCGCATCAATCTCTTCAGGTCAATATGTCCCGAAATCCTGGCATTTATCGGAACCCGCCCGTAATATCCCTTACATTGACAGTTGTGCGCAGTTCTGGTATCCTGCATGGGATAATTCCCGGGGTGGCTTTTACAGCGATGTTAACAGACAAGGCAATCCTTTCGGCAATACAAAAGCAATGCTTTCCCAAACAAGGAATGCTTATGGTTATGTACGGGCATACATGCTTACCGGTAAGGATGAATATCTTAATAAGGCAGATGAAATATTACAATGGATGTATGATCATGCCTGGGATGATACTTACGGCGGCTGGTATGGCGACCTTGATATTTACGGTAATCCTAAAAACCCGACTGCAAATAAAAGCGCTTTCGACCAGCATTATGCTCTTCTCGGAATTACAGCATTTTATGAGGCAACAAGGGACACTTCCCATTGGAATATGCTTAAAAAAGGATTCGACATTCTCGAACAGAAATACTGGGATAGCAGCACACAATTTTACGGTTACTACGATTATGCCAATTATAACCTGACAGGCAGATATGATAAAAGTTTTAACGCCACTGTTGACGCAATAACAACACATTTGCTCGGTTTGTACCTTATGACGGGAGACAGCCTTTATTACCAGCGTCTTCTTGATATGGCGGAAAATATGTCTGTAAGGCTTCTGACGAGTATGAATGCCGGGGTAATCGGTTTTGCCGAGAAATATGACAGCTATTGGAGGATTAAAACCAGCGAGACTACAACTATTATGGGGCATGTTCTTAAAACAGCCTGGTGTCTCGGCAGAATTTATAACTACATCCCTGATCCGAGATATCTGGAGGCAGCCGAAACTCTTTTTAACGATGTATTAAGCAAAGGTTACGACCATCAGTTTGGCGGGCCTTATAAGGATTATAACCGCACAAACGGTGTTATGATGATGTACGGGCAGGATACTGCAAAAGCATGGTGGCAGATGGAACAGGCGGTGACCGGTGGTCTTGAGTTATATTATCTTACAGGAGACGAAAAGTATCTGAAAGCGGCGGATGAATCGTTGGATTTTTTTATGCAGTATTTTGTCGATCCTGTTTATGGTGAAATTTATATGGACAGGCTTAAATGGGGGACACCACCTCCAGGCTGGGGGGATAATAAAGGTTCACCGTATAAAGCCGCTTATCATTCCATAGAAACAGGTTATTATGCTTACCTTTATGGTAATCTGATGCTCCATAAACAACCGGTATCTCTTTATTACAGAATTCTTCCTTCTTCTGAGAACAGAGCGATAAGAATGAATCCCATTGCATTTCAGGATGACGGGCTGATAATAGATGAAATATTTCTTGATGGGGTTGCTTATTATGACTTTAATCAAAAAGAGAGGATATTAAATCTTTCCGCCGGTGTGGGAGGTGAATTTCTTGTAAAGTATAAACCGGTCGAACCATCAGGTGTTGAGGGGACAAATATTTTAGTGAAAGATTTTAATCTGTTCCAGAATTATCCCAATCCTTTTAATCCTGAAACAACAATCGGTTATGAATTAGTTGATGATAATTTTGTAAAACTGAGTGTTTTTGATATGCTCGGCAGAAATGTAGCTGAACTGGTCAGCGCCGCGCAGGAAGCGGGCAGGTACAAAGTGCGATTTAACGCATCCGGATTGGCAGGCGGAGTATATTTTTATAAGATTTCAATTGGTTCACAGGAAGGCTCTGTAAATTCGGAAGTAAAAAAAATGATTTTACTTAAATAGTGTAAAATGGCCCCTCAAAAAGGAGTAAATTTAGATAACACATTGAGGAGCCAATGATTAGAGTTAAAGAAGCAACAAAAAGAATAGGACAAAAAACAGCAGAGGTTGAGTTCAATATGAGTTGGAAAACCAATATGAATTCTCTTCAGGATTAAGCAAACAGATATTGCTAAGAGCAAAATCATGTTTGAAGGCAGAGAATGCTCCAAAAACCTGAAAAGATTATTTTATCAATAGAGTAATGAGTAACTTAACTCGTTCGGACATATAAATATTTTCATTTTGATATTTAAACATTTCTGGAATTTCATTTAATTTTGACAAATATTTTCCGGAGAATTACGTGGAATCTACAGATAGAAGGTACGATATTGACTGGGTGCGCGTGATAGCATTCTACTTTCTTATTTTCTTTCACTCCTCCATGTTTTTTGTACCCTATGACTTTCACTTCAAAAACAACGAAACTTCTGAAATCTTCTCACCGTTTATAACATTTTTTCATCAGTGGAGGCTGCCGCTGCTTTTTATTATCTCCGGCATGGGGGTTCGTTTTGCTATGAAGCGGCGCAGTCCTTTACAATTTATAGGAGAGAGATCGAGGCGTCTGCTGATTCCGTTAATTTTTGGAATGTTTGTAGTTGTTCCACCTCAGATTTATTTCGAGAGAATATGGAAAGGAGCTGAATACTCATATTCTGAATTCTATAAACTTGTACTTCAATTTCAATCATATCCGGCAGGTAATTTCTCCTGGCACCATTTGTGGTTTATTGTTTACCTGTTTGTGTTCTCTATTCTTTGCCTGCCCTTGTTTATGTTTTTTATGTCAGGCAGGGGGAAAATAATAATTAACCGGCTGACGGATTATATGACTCCCAAAGGGAGAATTTTTTTGTTTGCTATTCCTCTGACAGTTGTTTATTATTTGTTTGCATTCGATTGGCCTGAGACGCATGATCTGATAAACGACTGGTATAATTTTTTCTATTCGATGACGTTTTTTATTCTTGGATTTATTATTTGCAGCAACGATAAATTTTGGGAAATAATTGACAAGAACACATCTCTGAGCATAAAAACCGCCCTTTTTCTATCAGCGCTGCTTATGTTCACAGCATGGTTCCCGGTGGTTGATCTATTCCCCGATTATACATTTGCCGACTATATCTACGGTATCATAAAATCTGTAAATATACTTGCTATTCATTTTGCAATATTCGGAATTGCAAGAAAACACTTAAACAAACCAGGTCGATTCCTGACTTATGCGAATGAATCTGTATATCCTTTCTATATCCTGCATCAATCGGTAATGATGAGTGCCGGTTTTTATATACTTCAGTGGGATATCTCGCTATGGTCGAAGTTTGCGCTCGTGATTATAGCTACTGTCGGCGGAACAGTTCTTATTTATGAGGTCCTGATCAGGTGGAATAATCCTGGACGATTGCTTTTCGGCCTAAAACCAAAAGCGCAGAAAAATGATTATAGGGTTACTTCTGTTGCCGGAGAAACCTCAGGTGATTGAAACAAAAAAAAAGCCCGGGGATAGCCGGGCTTTGTAGGCAAACAATTTTGACGATTTACTTTAGATACAGGCACTTTTTGGTTATTACTCTGCCACCGCTGTTCAGTCGATAGAAGTAAACGCCGGAAGAAAGATCTGCCGCATTAAATTCAACTTCAAATATCCCGGGGTCGTAAATTCCTTCAAAAAGGGTAGCAATTTCTGAACCAAGAAAATCGAAGATTTTTAGTGTTGTCCACTGTCCTGACTCTAAGCCGGATATTGAAAATTTAATTTTGGTCGTCGGATTAAATGGATTTGGGAAATTCTGGAAAAGATCGAATGCTACCGGGGTTTCTGCAATAGATATATGCAGAGCAGAGAAACGGCTGTCCCGGATAATTTCTTTTTGACCTGCCTGAAGTGTGAAATCCAGCAGTTCACCATTGATGTTGTCTCTGAATCGCAAGGCGGGACCGTCATTCGTAATTTGGACAGGGAATTCCGCACCGCTGATGCTGATAATCTGCTCTCCGGAATTCAGGTCGGAACCATAAGTCCCATCGGTAAAACGCACATCAAAAGCTCCATAAGGAGGCGCCGGCGGAAGTTCATAAGAGCCCCCGGAATTCCTTTGGGCAACAAACAATTCAGCAAAATTATGGGAATTATCGGTTATACTTATTTTTCCCTGAACACTATGAACAATATCTTTATCTGATTTGCTCATTAAAAGCCGGTTTTCGAGAATCAATACGCCTGGCGAATTGACTTTTACCCAATAACCGGAAAAAGGAATAAGTATATTGGTGCTTTGGTAAGAAGCATCATATTTGAAAAAGGATGAGGCGATAATATTTGCTGGTTCTGTTATTATACTTGTAGTCGGGAATACAAAATAAAAAGGGCCGATCAAATTCCAGCCTTCATCAACAAAAATTATTCTTTGCGGAGCTGTGCCGGAAATTCCAATTGTATCAATCCCATCAAACTTGATCCAGTACCCCTTTCCATTCTCGAGAGTAGATACAGCATTGTAAGAGCCGTTAAACTCAAATGCCTGCGAGGTAGCCGAGGGGTAAAGTGTTGTAACGGACATATCATCGGTTATCAATGGCACCGAAACCAGATTCCACCCGGGTTTCGTTACAAAGCTGCCATACATAACATTCGCACCTTTTTTGATGGTGAAATTATCGAGAATAAATTGACCGCTGACATGGTCTCCTTCCCCGCCTCCATTAATTGAGAGTTCAAAAGAAAATCCTTTAATTTTATCCCTGTCAAGAATTGCATTGCCGGTTATTCCAGACCATCCTGTAAGATTAAAACCATTCCCGTCCCATGAATAATTATTTACAAGAGGAAATGTTATATTGTGCCAGCCTGGCGCATTATCGAGGATATAATGGAAGGAGTAATAATATTCGGTATCAAGTACATTATAGGTATTGTTACCGTTGGGAGAATTACTGACATCGTGAAGGTTAATTCTCAGATGAACTCTCCCGGATTGGCTTTCAGCAATTACATTATTGTACCATATTGAAAGACTGTCGTATTCAGACCAGTCATAAACCAGATCAGGTTCACTTTTCCAGTGCTCCAGTTTTGTGTAGCCGCCCCAGACCTCACAATTATGAACGCTATAATCAACAGTCATTCCGGTGCCGCCATCATGTCCTGTCCCGGGGATGTAAGATAAATTCATATAACTAAATTGCGGATCAGAAAATTGAGAAGATAATTGAAGGAAATAATTTGGGTCTGGATTGGGCTGATCAAAAGAATTGATAACAAGCTCCTGTGCCTGCAAATGAATGAATAAAATAAGCACTGCACAAAATATCTTTTTCATTTTACACCATTTATTTATTGGAAAATTCTTGTCCTGATACATAAAGTTGAAAATTATTACGAAATTTTAAAACTGATAATAAACTCAGCTCCCTCACCCATTGTGCTGTTAAGTCTCATTTCGGCTCTGTTCAAATTAACGAAACGCTTAACTACTGATAAACCAATTCCGCTGCTGGGTTCATTTGCTGTCGGGGTGGCTGATAGCTTTTTAAATGGTTGAAACATCTGAACTTTATCCTCTTCACTGAATCCCGGTCCGAAATCCTTCACTGAGATATTCAGTTTAACTTGTTCAATGAAGATTTTGAGTAAAATATCGGACCCGGGTTTGGAAAATTTAATTGCATTGCTGATAAGATTATCAAAAATTGCATTAAAGAGTACCGGATCGACCTGAATGGATATCGGAGTTGAGAGTTCTGATTCAAAAACCACATTTTGAGATTTTTTGGATGCTGCCGGAAGAAAACCCTGTGAAATTTTTTTGATTTCAATCACCGGATCAATAGATATATAATGAGGTTCAAAATTATTTCCCTCCGCAGTGCTGAAATTGAGGAATTGAGTGATCAGGTCTTTCATCTTCTGACCGGCTTCTCCAATCATCTGAAGATATTCTCTGTCTCTGGGGTTGAGTTCTCCGTCCTCCTCTAAAATTTCGGTCAATCCGATTACACCAAAAACAGGATTTTTCAGATCATGTGAAACGATACTTAGAATTTCATTTTTCTGGCGGTTTTCTTCTTCAGCTTTACTTCTTAACGTTTTTTCCTCTTCAGCAAGTTTTTCAGCAGTTTCTTTTGCGATTTTCAGATTTTCAGATTTCTGCAATAAATCATTACGTTTTTTCCTGATATTCAGATAAAGAATTAAAATAACTATTGCTCCGGCGATAAAAATTATGCTCAGAAGAATCCACAAAGTAATGATCTGGTTTTTTGCTTGCAGTTTGTTGTTCAGTATTACTAATTGAGATGTTTTCTTTTCATCCTCATATATAGAATTGTACTCGGCAAATTTTGACGAGGTCTCAGAATTAAAGATTACTTCAACGAGTGATTCGTAATTATTTACAGCTTCGATAACTTTCTGAGTCTCTCCGGTGTGTGAAAATAAAATTATTCTGGATTTATAAAGTCCAAGGATTTTCCTTTCGGCTCCAAGTTCCTTATAAATATTTTCAGCAAGCGCCAACATATCTTTCGCCTTATCATAGCTGCCGGTATTTATGTAATAATTAGCCATTGTACCATAAGCCGATCCCATAAGAATTGGGTTATCAAGATTCTCTATCCTCTTCATTAATTGTTCAAGTTCTTCCCCGATTCGATTGAAGATTCCTTCCTTGATCATAAAACTAATTTTGTTCAACCCGCATTGGATGGCGTTTGATTCAGCGCCTGCCTTTGTAAAGTATTCCGCCGCCATCATATTTCGTTCATGAGCCAGCCTGAAATTCAATATTTTTTCATAAAAGATCGCGAAATTCTGGTTAACGAGTCCAAGATTGTAATCATCCTTCGTTGATAAAAAATATTTTTCGGCCTGAAATAAGTATTGGTAAGCCTTTTCGTTTTGAAAAATATTTGAATAAAGATAACCGAGGTTTATATAAGTCTGGAAAATACCCGTTGAATCTGCAGTTGATTCAGCGAGTTTAAGAGATTGCAGATAAGGATAGATTGCTTCCTGATACATCGATTGAGTATCATAATTTACTCCAATATTATTCCAGCATGCTGACGCAAATAAGGGATTGTTTTTAATAGTATTTGTTTCTAATGCGCGCCGGTAATAATTGGTCGATGCATTATACTTTGCCAGAAAATAATTTATCAGACCAAGGGCATAGGAAGATTTCCCAATCAGGGAGTCATTTTGTAACTGGAAGCTGTAGTTGAAAGCATCCTTGGCGAAGACTTCGGCTTTTTCGAGATCTGAATCCCGGTGATTTTTAGCGCTGTCTAATAGGGCAATTATTTTATCCGGGGAGATAACTCCCTGTGCAGTTATTATATTCGTATGTGCTAATGCAATTATCACTATAGTCAATAATGCAACAAAATAAAAGCGCATTCTCTTTAAACTCTCCATCGTTTTCCACAGTATGAATAAAATTACAAATTTCCAGCAAAAGGAAAAACTGTCAATAATCTTTTAATTATTATCAAAGAAACAGAATAATAATTAAGAACAGAATTGATTATTTACCGCTGATAAAAAATTATTTAATTAAATACAATTCGGTTTGTCTCGGCGATAAAAATTTGCATCCATCCTCGGTTACAACGACTTCTTCTTCAATTGTGGCGATTCCGAATCCGGGTATTGTAAGCCGGGGCTCAATAGTGTATATCTGACCTTCTTCGATCGGAAGATAGGGTACATTACCATAACGATCCCATCTTGGCCCGAGCATTCCGCCACCATCATGGGTATGTTTGCCGACCTGGTGACCAGTGCCGTGCGGATACTCCTCATAACCATTGGCGACAACATAACCCCTTGCTATCTCGTCAATTTCCCAGCCCATCTTTCCGGGGCGCAGTTGAGCGGCTGACAGGCTTATTGATTCTTTGATTACATTAAATCCCCTCATAACTTCCGGGGGCGCTTCAGTTTCACCATCCTTTAGAACATACCATGTTCGCTGAAGATCTGAGCAATAGCCCTTGTACTTAACGCCAAAATCCATATTAATAACATGCCCGCGCTGGATTTTACGATCTGTGGGACCGGAATGTGCTCCCGCGGTATCAGGTCCGGTGAAAACAGATGGGCAGTATTCTGCTTCCCAGGATAATTCGAGTCCGTCTTCCTTTACTCTTTTTTGCACAAATTCAGCCACTTCCTTTTCAGAAA
>Ga0172370_10008161_pt1 | contig 12631 bp, 6 predicted proteins | sample LakKiv5m_FD_114538 | JGI IMG/M metagenome (GOLD analysis project Ga0172370, IMG submission 114538) | Freshwater microbial communities from Kabuno Bay, South-Kivu, Congo - kab_022012_11.5m | ecosystem: Environmental > Aquatic > Freshwater > Lake | place: Democratic Republic of the Congo...
CATTGCAGCTCGCCGGCGGGCCGCCCACGCACAGGCCGCCCGTGCACACGTCGCCATCGGTGCACGCGTTGCCGTCGCTGCACGCCCCCTCGGCGGGCGCGTAGCTGCACCCGACGGTCGGCAGGCACGCGTCCTTCGTGCAGGGGTTGGCGTCGTTGCAAACAAGCGGCGGACCGCCCGTGCACTGCCCATCCTTGCACATATCGTTGATTGTACAAGCATTTCCGTCGTCGCATGGGGTCGGTAACGCCGCCGACACGCAGCCCGTCGCGGGGTCGCATGCGTCAAACGTGCATGGGTTGCCGTCGTTGCAGTTGGGCTGCCCCGCGCCGAGGCAGGTGCCTTGCTTGCACGCGTCCTTGACCGTGCATGCGTTGCCATCGTCACAGGGCGTGCCGGTCACAGTAGGCTTGTAGAGGCACAACCCGGACTTCGGATCGCACTGCGTCGTGAGGCAGACCGTGTCGGCCGAGGTGTCGCAGGTCACGACCGAGGCCAGGTCGACCGCACACGCGTAGGGGAAGCCCGACGTGTCGCACACAAGCGCGCCGTTGCACGCGTTGCCGTCGTCAAAGGGCGCGCAGTCCGCGTCCTGCTCGCACGCGCACGAGCTCGTGCCCGGCTTGCATGCGCCCTGCCAGCACACGTCGTCCTGCGTGCAGCCGTTGCCGTCGTCGCAGGTGGCCTGGTTGTTTGGGTGCGTGCAGCCCTTCTTGGGGTCGCACACGTCGTCCGTGCAGGGGTTGCCGTCGTCGCACGCCGGCGCAGGTCCGCCCGCACACGCGCCCTGCCCGCACACGTCGCCAGCGCTGCACGCGCTGCCGTCCTCGCAGGGCAGGCCGTTCGGCGTGTGCTGGCAGCCCGCGAGCGGATCGCAACTGTCGGTCGTGCAGGGGTTGGCGTCGTCGCACGACGTGACGTAGCCGGGCAGGCACACGCCGCCGCCGCACGCGTCACCGAGCGTGCACGCGCTGCCGTCGCTGCATGGCAGCCCGTCCGCCGCGGCCTTGGCGCCGCACGTGCCCGTCTTGGGGTGGCACACCGTGAACGCGCAGGCCGTGTCGGCGCTGGTGTCACAGGTCACGACCGTGGCGGTGTCGACCTTGCAGGTGTGGGTCTTCGCGTCGCATACGAGCGTGCCGTTGCAGGCGTCGCCGTCCTCGGCGTCCGCGCAGTCCGCGTCGCTCTGGCAGGCGCACACGATGGCACCCGGCGCGCACACGCCGCCTGCGCACGCGTCGCCGACCGTGCACGCGTTGCCGTCGTTGCACATCGCCAGGTTCGCCGTGTGCGTGCAGCCCGTCGCCTTGTCGCACGCGTCGTCCGTGCAGGGGTTGCCGTCGTCGCACGCGACCGGCGTGCCCACGCACGAGCCGGTGGTACAGGTCTCGGCGATGGTGCACGCGTTGCCGTCGTCGCACGCCTGGCCCTCGGGCGTGGTCTCGATGAAGCAGCCGCCCGTGGCCGTGTTGCAGTGGGCGATCGCGCAGCCCCCGTCCTCGACAGGGACGAGCGCCGCGCACGCCGCGTCCGTCTGGCACCCCACGGTCGCGTCCGCCCCCGGCGAGGCGTCCCCCGAGAGGTCGACCGGCGCAGTTGCATCGGCCTGCGCCGCGTCCTCCTCGACCTCGAGGTCCGGTGCCGCGCCGCCATCCGCCGCGCCGCCATCGCTCGGAGCGTCCCCGGCCGCATCGCTGCCGTCCCAGGCGTCGCCCGGCGCCGCATCGGCCCCGCCCGAAGTCTCGGCGACCCGCGCGGCGTCTGCCGCCGCCCCGCCATCGCCCTGCACCTCCGATGTCGCGCCGGCCGCATCGTCTGTGGTGCCCGCCTCGCCCTGCGTCGAGCCCGCACCCGCCTCGGCCGTCCCACCGCAGCCATCCGCGACCGCCAGAGCGCCCAATAACATCCACGATCCGCACCAACCGAGACCCCGAATCGCCATCCACTCCCCCGTGGCGCCCGAACGCGCGACCCCCGTCGCGTCCACACGAGCTTGGCCCGCGACGGTACGGACAAGGCGCCGCCAGTGTCAAATGGCGTCCCGCCGGACCGTCCATCCTGGCGCGGCAGGCCACCGCGGGGTGGGCTTGACGGTCCGCGCAGGCTGTCGTAGCCTGCGATCACGGTGTATCAGCGCCGCGAAACGTCTTGGCGAAAAAGGGGGGAGGATGAAAGGACTGCTTCGGCTCTCGATGATTGTCGCTTTGAGCATCGCGTTCGCGGCTCCGGCCGCGGCGCAGGAGTGCCAGCCCCTGTCGGGTCCGGTGCTCAAGGCCGGAAAGCGCTTCAAGAACATGAAGCACGTGAAGGTCTGGATCGAGTATCTGGACGCCTCTGGATACACGGTCGAAGACAAGGCCGGGATTCACTACCACTACAACGGTGGGGTGCACAGCGGTGCGCTCCTCTATCCAGAGAGCTACTGGTACGACAACTATCCGCTGTATTTTATCGGCCAGACGATGCGCTACCGCATCCACGTCGTGAACCTCGACAAGCGCCCGCAGCACAACCTGCGGGTGACGGGCATCCAGGAGTACCTGGCCTTCAACGGCAAGGACGGCAAGGATCTGCCCGGCTGTTCGAGCGCCGAGTGGATCGTGCCGCAGCTCAAGGGCAAGGGCGAGTGGGTCGGCGAGGCGAAGTACTACATCCCGAGCGGGACGCAGCCCGGGCTCGACCAGACGCACGTGCAGATCCAGCGCTTCCATCCCGGCGCGGTGAGCCCGCCGCAGCTCCTGTGGGACGACGCGCAGGCCGGCCTCTTCTGCCCGCCAGAGGAGTAGACCAGCCCGACGAGTAGACCAGCCGGAAGCGTGCAATTCAGGTCTACCCCGCGCCAGCGCGCCGGCGCGTCGCGCGCTCCGCTGAACCCGCAACGGTCGCCCTCTACACGGTCGCCCTCGCCGCACGTCGCGCCGGCCGCCGCCGGCATCCGTCAGGGCGTGTTTCCCGTGCCCGGCGTCGGCGACGTGAGCTGGAAGGTACCGGATCCATCCGGGATTCTGCCCCAGGTTCGGCCGGTCACGAGCATGTTCGGCGGCAGCTCGACCTTCGACTTCATGGTCTCGCCTTGGAAGAGGAAGAGCGTCTCGCCGTTGGTGGCGCTCACGCCGAAGCCCGCATGGAAGCAGGTCGCCGGCCCGCCATCCTTGAGGCAGTTCGTCTGCGGCCCGGGCGTCGCGTTGTTCTTGCCACCTTGCACGAGCAGGTACTCGGCCGGTTTCAGGCTCGTTCCGGGCGTGAACGTGACGCTGTCCGCGAGCTTCGGACAGCCGTCGGCGGCCCGATCGGCGAGCACCCAGCCCGAGAGGTCGACCGCGACCTGCCCGGCGTTGAAGAGCTCGACCCACTCCGCGCCCTTGCCGCTGACCTCGTTGATGGTCACCATCGGCGCCGCGATCTTGCCGTCCGAGTCCGCGTTGGCCCACGTGCAGGCAGAGGCGCCGTCCGGGGCCGCGGTCCCGTCCGAGGCCGCGAGATCCGGAGCGGTGGTCGTGTCGGCGCCGAGATCCCCGCCGCCGGTCGTGTCGAGAGCGGCCGTGTCCGCGCCTGCGACGGCCGTCGCGGAGGTGGACCCGCAGGCCGCGCAGGCGAGCGCAGCGCAGGCGAACAGGGCAAACAGGGGCGTGGCCGGGCGCGTCATCGGTGCCTCGTGGTCGGTCCGTGGCGGACGGCGTCGCATGGTAGCGCAAAGTCCGCCGCGATGCGAAACTTGCTGTCCGCGCGCCGCCCCGTCGCCGCGCGCAGGAGCCGCCATGAACCGCCGCCCGCTCTGCGACCCCGCGCCGACCTTGTTGACCCGCCGGGAGCTGCTGGCCGCGATGGGCCTGGGCGCGACGGCGCTCGCGCTCGGCTGCGGCTCGGAGCAGACCTCCCCGCCCGCCAATACCTGCGCCGCGGTCGGCGGCGGCGCGACCATCACGCACGGCCCCATCTCCGGCGGCTGCACCGCGAGCCGGCTGCGCCTCGCCCTGCGCACCTCCGCCGCGGCCAAGGTCGCCTTCTCGCTCGTGCCCAAGGCCGGCGGCGCGCCGCTCACGTCGTCCTGCGCCGCCAGCGAGGCCGCACAGGACTTCATGGTCATCGTGGACATCGAGGGCCTCGAGCCGGCCACCGAGTACCGCGTGGTGCCGCTCATCGACGAGACCGCCATCGACGCCCGCGCGATAGAGACCCGCACGTTCAGCCCCGCCGGCGCACAGACCGCCTTCACGTTCGTCTTCGGCTCGTGCTGTCGCTATGACGAGAGCACGACCAAGACGTCTTCCCAGGGCAAGGTCTTCGAGGTCGCCGCGGCGTTGTCGGAGCGCCCCTGGTTCTTCGCCCAAATCGGGGACTGGACCTACCCCGATTATCTTTATGGAAACAAAGGGTTGGATGACCAGAAGCAGAACTTCACCGCGCACCCGGAGGTGATCGCGGCGAGCTGGCGGCGCAAGCTAATCGACGGCTACCCGCTGCGCAAGCTGCTCGTGCAGGTGCCGGTCATGCACGTGTGGGACGACCACGACTTCGCCGAGAACAACGCGCACAAGGACGTCACGGGCAAGCAGTCGGACCGCATGGCGGCCTTCGAGCGCTACATGCCCTGCTATCCGGTTCCGGCCTCGAAGCTCGGGGCGTGGCAACGCTTCAGCGTCGGGGCCTGCGACTTCTTCTTGCTCGATCTGCGATCGCAGCGCACGGACATCGGCCTCGCGGTGAGCGAGACCAAGGGCGCGGACGGCAAGCCGATCGTTGTATTCAACCCACCGAAAGGACACACGATATTGGGTGAGGAGCAGCGGGCATGGCTGCTCGACGGTCTCCAGAGCTCCCAGGCGACGTGGAAGTTCGTGTTCTCGCCGGTGGAGTTCAACCCCGCGTTCGACGAGGTGATGGACCAGTCCTTCTCGCTCGGCATCGGGTACGCGGTGGAGGCCATCGGCGATGGCTGGAGCGGCTACCGTGCGGACAGGGACGCGCTGCTCGCGCTGCACACGAGCGGGAAGGTAAAGAATATCGTGATATTGACTGGCGATTCGCACTACGCGGCGATGCGGCCGCGCTCCCAGGAATGTCCGCCCATCTTCTGCGCGTCGAACTTGGACGTGACGCAGGGGCCGGTGATCGACGCGCTGGAGCTGTTCATCGAGGGGTTCGAGCGCGACGAGGTCTGGCCCGAGTGGACGCAGGACGGGCTCGGCGAGAACACGATCGGGCGCGTGCGGATCGCGACCGGGCCCAAGGCGCAGGTGGTCTGCGAGAGCTGGGGGGCGAGCGGGACGCTGCTGCACACGATGGTGGTGGACGCGGAGGTCTAGCTCGGGGCGCGGCAGACGAACGCCTTGAGATGCTCGATCCCATTGTTATCACGTGGAAAATCGACCGAATCGCTGCGCCGCTCGACCTGGCCAAACCGGCGTTCGAGCGCGCGACGGTAGACGTCGCGTGTGCCAGCGCGGTGGTTGGTCGAGAAGAGCGCGACGCCCCCCGGTGCCAGCACGGAGGCCACACCCAGCGCCAGCTCGTCCCAGGCCGACTCGACCGAGAAGCGATCTTTGCGCGTCGACGAGAACGTCGGCGGATCGCAGACGACCAGACCGAAGCGGGCCGCGTCGCCCTCGCGCGCCACCTTGCGGCCCTGTCTCGCGAGCCAGGCCCGCACGTCCTCGGCGACGAACTTGCCGCGCCCGGACACCGAGAGACCGTTGATGTCCAGATTTTTGCTCCCGAGATCCAGAATCTTACGGGACGCGTCGACCGAGAACACGACCTCGGCGCCGCCCGCGAGCGCCGCGACCGTGAAGGAGCACGTGAACGCGAAGAGGTTCGCCACGCGCGCGCCCCGCGCGACCTGCCACGCGAGCCGCCGGTTGTCGCGCTGGTCCAGGAAGAGCCCCGTGTGCTGCCGCTCCGTGAGCGTGACGCCGTAGCGCAGGCCGTGCTCCGAGACCTCGAACGCCGCGGGAGGCGGCTCGCCGAACGTGGTCTGATCGACGACGAGCTTGTTCGCGTGCGGGTTGCGCCGCGGCAGCTTCACCACGCCGCCCCGCAGATGCAGGCGGGAGGCCAGCTCCTCGGTCAGACCGGGCAGGCGCCGCTCCGGATCGGGCCCGTAGAGCCACGCGCACAGGTGGTCGCCGTACACGTCGATCGCGGCGTCGAGGCCGCGCAGCTCGCCTCGGTGCAGCGCGCGCCACGCGGTCGAGATCGACGCCGGCAAGCAGAGCCGCCGATCCAGCGCCTCCGGGAAGCCGGTACCGCGCAGAGGGTGGGTAAACGAGGCCGGCAGCGGCGCCTGCCACGGCGAGGCCTGACCGGGCCAGTCCACGCGCGCGCAGTGCAGGTACAGGCGCGGTCCCGGGGCACCGCCGTGCTCCACGTCGCCCAGCACGGCGATCCCCTCCGCCGCCGCGTGACGCCGCACCTGATGCGTCCGCCCGCGCGCGATCCGCGCCTCGTAGAGGTACGCGTCGCCGCATGCACCCAGGCGCCGAAACGTCGTGCGCGCCGCGAGGCCCTCGATGGGCGTGTCGACCGTCCACTCGGACGGGCCGCCCGTATCCCGATGTGACAGAAAGACGTAAAATTTACATGCAGTTTCGGACTCGTGCACGGCCTGCGCGGCCGCCGCCGCCGAGGCCGTCCGCGCGAGCGGCAGCACCCCGCTCGTGCCCTTGTCGAGCCGCGAGCACACGTGCGTCGCCTCGCCCCAGTGCAGCGCGATCCATTCGTGCAGCGCGAGATCGCCCTCGAACGCGCCGTGCGTGCTCAGGCCCGCCGGCTTGTTCACGACGAAAAAGTCCGCGTCCGCAAACAGGATATCGGGCGTCGAAATCAGGGCCGCTCCGGCGCGTGCGCGAAGAGGGCACACGCGGCCGCGAGCGTTCTAACCGGATTGGAGACGGCGGGGAAGCGTCCCGGCTACGTCACTTCCCAGGTCTCGCCGGCGTAGAGCAGCTGGCGGAGCGTACCGGCGCCCTTGTCGGCGACCGCCTTGGCGATCTGGTCCTCCAGCATGGCCTCGTACGTCGGGCGGTGGATGTCGCGCAGGATGCCGACCGGTACAGGCAACCCAGGGAATTGATGCAGCTTCGCGAGGACGAATGCGCGCGCCGGATCGGGATCGTGCTCGTCGTGGACCCAGAGATCGTCGAGCGTCGCCCCGCCCTGGCCCAACGTCACCACCTGCGGCGTGGTGCCGGCGAGCTTGACGCCCTTGTTGCGCTCCTTCCCGAAGACCAGCGGCTTGCCATGCTCCAGCACGACGGTCGCGTCCTCCCGAACCTCCTTGTCGGTGACGTGGTTCCAGGCCGCGTCGTTGAAGATCACGCAGTTCTGGAGCACCTCGATGAGCGTCGTGCCGCTGTGGGCGCACGCGCGCTCGACGATGCCGGCCAGGTGCTTCGGGTCGCCGTCGATGGCCCGCGCGATGAACGTGCCCTCGGCGCCGGTGGCGATCGCGAGCGGCTCGAAGGGGTAGTCCACGGTGCCGAAGGGGCTCGACTTGGTCTTCTTGCCGAGCTCCGAGGTCGGGCTGAACTGGCCCTTCGTGAGGCCGTAGATGCGGTTGTTGAACAGCACGATGCGCAGGCCGATGTTGCGGCGGATCGCGTGGATGAAGTGGTTGCCGCCGATCGACAGTCCGTCTCCATCGCCCGTGATCACCCACACTTCCAGCTCGGGTCGCGCGACCTTGAGGCCGGTCGCGATGGCCGGAGCGCGGCCGTGGATGCCGTGGATGCCGTAGGTCTCCATGTAGTAGGGGAAGCGGCTCGAGCAACCGATCCCCGAGATGACCGCGAAGTTCTCGCGGGCCTTGTTGAGGCGCGGCAGTGCCATCTGGATGGCGTTGAGCACGGCGTAGTCGCCGCAGCCCGGGCACCATCGCACGTCGCTGGCCGAGGCGAAGTCCTTCTTCGCGGGCTGCGTGGACGGGGTCGGAGTGAAGGGCAGGGGTTCGCAGTTGACAGTCATGTTATCTTCCTTCTTCAGTGGCTTCAGGTGCTCTGCACCCGGTCGCTCAGCGTTCGAGCGCCAGCCGTTTGCGCTTCACGCGTGGAGGTAGCTCAGGATCCCCGCGCGGACCTCGCTGGTCCAGAACGGGGCGCCCTTGATCTTGTTGATGCCCTTCGCGTCGACGAGGTACTCCATGCGGAGCAGCTTGACGAGCTGGCCGTTGTTCACCTCGGGCACCAGGATCCGCTTGAAACGCTTGAGGATATCGCCGAGATCCGAGGGCAGCGGGTTGAGCCAGCGCAGGTGCACGTGGCTGACGTCGACGCCCTCCGTCCGCAGCTGCCGCACGGCCATCGTCGCAGATCCGTACGTCGAACCCCACGTCACGACGAGCGTTTCGCCGCTCTGCGGGCCGTCGACCTCGGTCTTCGGCAGCTCGCGCACGATGCCCGCGACCTTCGCCGCGCGCAGCTTGGTCATCCGCTCGTGGTTGTCCTGATCGTGGCTCACGCCGCCGGTCAGGCTGTCCTTCTCGAGTCCGCCGATGCGGTGCTGCATGCCGGCGGTGCCGGGCACGACCCAGTCGCGCGCGAGCGTGTCCGGGTTGCGCTTGTAGGGCTGCCATCCCTCCGGGTTCGTCTGGAATTTCCGCTCGATCGTCGGGAGCTTGTCCGGATCGGGCAGCAGCCACGGCTCCGAGCCCTGCGCCGTGTAGCCGTCGGTGAGCAGCATGACCGGCGTCATGTACTTGATCGCGATCCGAGCCGCCTCCATCGCGCACTCGAAGCCGTCCGCCGGGCTGCGCGCGGCCAGCACGGGCAGCGGCGAGTCGCCATGCCGGCCAAACAGCGCCTGCATCAGGTCGCTCTGCTCGGTCTTGGTCGGCAGGCCCGTCGAGGGACCGCCACGCTGCACGTTCACGATGACGAGCGGGATCTCCAGGATCAGCGCCAGTCCCATCGCCTCCAGCTTGAGCGAGATGCCCGGACCCGACGTGTTCGTGAGCGCCAGCGCGCCCCCGAACGACGCGCCGATCGCGCTGCAGATGCCCGCGATCTCGTCCTCGCACTGCACCGTCTTGACACCCCAGCGCTTGAGGGCCGCGAGATCCTGCATGATCTCGGAGGCGGGCGTGATGGGGTACGAGCCGAGGTAGAGCTGCACCCCGGCCATGTGCGCGGCGGTCGCCATGCCGATCGCCACGGCAGAGTTTCCCGTGATGTTCCGATAGGTTCCGGCCGGAAGGTTGGCGGATGGCACCTGGTAGCGCAGCGGGAAGATCTCGTTGTTCTCGCCGTAGAGATAGCCGGCCCTGAACACACGCTTGTTGGCCTCGAGCAGCTCGGGCTTCTTCGAGAACTTCTTCTGCAGCTCCCGATCGATGACGTCGGTCGGTCGGTCGAACAACCAGAACACCAGGCCGAGCGCGAAGAAATTCCGGCACTTGAGGACGGTCTTCGCGGGCAGGTTCAGCTCGTGCAGCGCGTCCGAGGTCATGCGACCGATATCGATCGCGAAGACGCGGTAGTTCGACAGCGATCCGTCCTCGATCGGGTTGTGCTCGTAGCCCGCGGTCGCGAGGCCCTTCTTGTTGAAGCCGTCCGTGTTCACGAGCAGGATCCCGCCCTTTTTCAGCCACTTCAGGTTCGCCTTGAGGCCCGCGGGGTTCATCGTCACGAGCACGTCGAGATCGTCGCCGGGCGAAAAGATGTCCGTGGCGCCGAAGTGGATCTGGAAGCCCGAGACACCGGCGACCGTGCCGATCGGGGCGCGGATCTCGGCGGGGTAGTCGGGCAGGGTGGCGAGATCGTTGCCCGCCTGGGCGCTCGCGGTCGTGAACTGGGAACCCGTGAGCTGCATGCCGTCGCCGGAATCGCCCGAGAAGCGAATCACGACCGAGGTCAGCTGCTCGACCGGCTTCGTCGTTTGCTGCTGCATGAAATCGTCTCCGAGCCCGCGCGTGGCGTGATGAAGCGAGACCGTCGGCGCGGGCGAGTCCGCACGATCCCGGGGGGCACGACGCCCCACTCGCGCGGCGATTGTCGTCATGGCGGCCGCGTTGACAAGGGAAGAACACGGTGTCGGATCAAATTCCCGGCGTGAAATTGATCACGATTCAGAGTCATCGACGACCCGGGAGCGCCGCGCGCGTGACGCTGGAGCTGAAGCGAACCGCCGCGCGTGTTGACAGCGCGTTCGGCACCCGCTTCCATGTGTCCTCCAGTCTGGAGCCCGCATGCCGCTTTGCCCCCGCGTCCCGAGCACCCTCGCCATCCTGGTGCTCGCCGGCTGCTCCGGCGGGTCCCTCGCCCAACCCGGGACCGACACCGGCGCCGACGCCACGGGCGCCGACGCCGCTGCCCCCGCATGCGCGCCGGCCTCCTCGCGACCGGACGGCACGTGCTGCCCCGCCGGACACCTCTTCCTCGAAGCCTCCGGCGGATGCGCCTCGGTCGGGCCACGTGGTTGTGCGATCACCACGGCGCCCGAGGCCCAGGCGTGCGAGCCCTCCTGGTGCGGCGGCGTCGCGACCCTCGACGGCGCGCCCTGCGAAGCAGGCGAACCGGCCTGCCTGCCCGCCGCCGTCACGTGCCCGGACGACGCCGCGCCGGATCCCGGCTGTCCCGCAGGCTCCTGGCCAGATTCCCCGGGCAACTGCCTTCCGGCGGGCCCGGCGGAGGGCCTCGACGGCGCGTTCCCGGCCGGCGCCGGCGCTGCGTTGCCTGCGCTCCCGCCCATCGCGGCACCATCCGACCCCCGCTGGTGCCTGGGCGCGGGCGGCGAGCCGGTCTCGTGCCCCGCGGGCCAGGCGGGCTGTCTGCCCGGCGAGTGGCCCGATCCGGACGCGCCCGGGGCCTGCGCGCCTGCCGGTGTGCCCTGGGTGTGTCCACCCGGCTTCGTCCCGTCGAAGACCCGTCTCGCCGTGGTGGACGGCCTCCCTCCCTGCGATCCGGACCCCGCCGACTGCGGCGCCGGCCCCTACGCGCCGGGTGTCCCGATCGATGGCACGGTCTTCGTGGACGCGTCCGCATCCCCCGGCGGAGATGGCACGCCCGGCAAGCCGTTGGCGACCGTCGCCGCGGCGTTGGCGAAGGTCCCAGCCGCGGGTGTCGTCGCGCTCGCGGCCGGCGAGTATGTCGGGACCGTGACGCTGACCAAGGCCGTGACGCTGCGGGGACGCTGCGCCGCGATGAGCCGCCTGTCGAGCCCGGGCGCGGGCGGCGTCGTCGCGGTCAAGGGCGGCAGCGCGGCGCCGCTGTGCCAGATCGTCGGCCTGGAGATCGGCGGCGGCAGCCCCGGCGTCCTCGTCAACGGCAAGGCGCACGTCGTGGCAAAGCGACTCTGGATTCGCGCGGCGTCGACCGCCGGCCTCGGCGTGATCGTGCCCGGCGCGACCGCCGAGGTGCGGGAGTCCGTCATCGCCGACACCCAGGGGGCGCCCTCCGGCGGCAACATGGGCCGCGGCATCGACGTGAGCGGCGGGGGGACCGCAACGATCGTGGACGTGCGGCTGAGCGGCAACCGCGACATCGGCCTGCTCGTCGCGGGCGCCGGGGCGGCCGTGAAGGCCGAGCGCCTCGTCATCGACGACACGCAGCCGCAGGTCGCCGACGCCATCCACGGCCGGGGCCTCGAGGTCAACGGCGGCGCCTCGCTGGAGCTCGCGCGCGCGCGCGTGGCACGCAGCCGCGAGGTGGGCCTGCGGGTCGCGGGAGCGGGCACGACCGCCCTCGTCTCGGGGATCGTCGTGGAGGGCACGCTGCCGCTGGCGTCCTCCAAAAGCGACGGCGGCGGCGTCATCGCCCTCAAGGGCGGCTCGCTCACGTTGCGCGGCGCCGTCATCCGCGACAGCCGCGCGTACGGCGTGACCGTCTTCGACAACGGCGCGAAGGTGGACATCGCGGGGCTGCGCGTGGTCGACACGGACATCGAGCAGTCGAGCGGCGACCTCGGCCAGGGGGTGCGCGTCGGCGCAAAGGCCTCGGCGAGCCTCGTCGGCTCGCGCATCTCGGGCAGCCACCTCTCCGGCATCGCGGCGTCGGGTGGTGGGGCCGGGGTCGCGCTCGACGGCGTCGTGGTCGAAGGCACCGCGCCCATCCCGAGCCTCCAACTCGGCGGCCACGGGGTGCTTGTGCTCGACGGCGCGGTCGCGAGCGCGTCGCACCTCCACCTGAGCGACAACCACGAGGCCGGCCTCGGCGTGGCGGGCGAGGGCACGTTCGTGAGCGTTGCGGACCTGGTCGTCGACCGCACCCACGAGACACAGGCCGCGGGCAGCGCCGCGATCGGCGTCGCCGTCCAGGCCGGCGCACACCTCCAGCTCGAGGGCGCACGCGTGAACCGGACGGCAGGCTTCGGGGTCTCCGTCGGCGGCGCGGGGACTCTCGCTGAGCTCCGGTCGCTCGTCGTGGACGAGACGCAGCCGGTCGCGGGTGTCGTCAACACCGGCATGGGAATCGGAATCAGCGATGAATCGACGGCAATCGTTCGGAAAGTCCGATTGTCGCGCAACGTTGTCGCAGGCATGCTGCTCGGGGTCGCGGGCACGCGCGCCGACGTGCGGGACCTCGTGGTGGACGAGACCGGGCCGAGCCCATCGACCCAGGCCGGCGGCGTCGGGTGCGGCGCGGGCGGAGGTGCATGGCTCTTCGGGCAAGGCGCCCGGATCGTGAGCAACCACCAGGTC
>Ga0172370_10008170_pt1 | contig 12624 bp, 16 predicted proteins | sample LakKiv5m_FD_114538 | JGI IMG/M metagenome (GOLD analysis project Ga0172370, IMG submission 114538) | Freshwater microbial communities from Kabuno Bay, South-Kivu, Congo - kab_022012_11.5m | ecosystem: Environmental > Aquatic > Freshwater > Lake | place: Democratic Republic of the Congo...
CGCAAGGTTTATCCGCAGAAGTTAAAAAAGCCGCCAATTTTTGTTTGGCGTTGTCTTGTCTAACACTGCCTCATGAATTGGCGCGAGTCATTTTATTGGAACAGTTGTATCGTTCGGCTACGATTATCGCCGGAAAAAACTATCATTATTAATAAATTTAAAAAAAACAAAATCAGCTCAACTTTATGTTTTTAGTTTTATAACCGGCCCGTTTCGTTTTCGCGATTGTGGCTGGTTTTTATTTATTTTCTTTTATTGGGTAACTAGATTAAGAGTCAGAGTAAAAATATCGTTAATCATATTGTCGCCAAGGTTGTCAAAAAATTTATCGGAGCCGTAGCGAACGTTCCATTTGGCGCGGTCCACCAGCACGGTGGCTTGAGCGAAGATTTTACCGTTGCTTTGATAAATTTGCGCCGGAAAACTGATGACGTTGGTAATGCCTTTGATAGTCAGATTGCCGGTTACATTGAAAGTCAGACCGTTTGAATCGCGTTCGTCTTTTGCGGCTTGAGTGATTTTAAATTCACTGGTTGGAAATTGAGCGGCGTCAAAAAAGTCCGGTGATTCTAAATGTCTAGTCAGCAGAGATTCGCCGTTGCCGCGGCCGGTTTTTTTGACGCTGATGGAATTCATGTCAATGATAAATTCGCCGCCGCTGATTTGGCCGTTTTGAATGTTTAGCGAGCCGGATTGCAAAGCAATGTTGCCATCGTCAATCCATTCTTTGATAAAGGTTTTTTTGCCTTCCCAGGCCAGAGAACTCGCTTGAGGATCAATCGCAAATTGTCCGTCGCCGGTTACGGGATTTTTGACGGCGTTAATCTTTGTTTGATCATTATTAGTTGAATTCATATTGGTTTGTTGATTAGTTTTTAAAGTCGTTTGTTTGGCAAATAAAAGCCAACCCGCGCCCAAAACCAAAATTATTATTAAAGAAAGCGTTAAATATTTTTTCATATTTTATAGTTTTATTGATTAATAATTAAAAAATACGCAAACCGCTATCAAGAAAAATAAGCGATTATCTATTTTTTGATTGTCGTTTTTGATTAAATTGATTTAATCAAAGAGAGGTTGATGAGTTATTTTATTATATATTTTCCGGAATTATTTGTCAAAATTTTAAATTAAATTTTTTTATAAATAGCAAACACAAAAGAAATGTTATTTTCCGTTTGCGCCGGACTTTGCGAAGTTTTTTTAAAAACAGCGGGAATTTCGGGAAAAAAAGAATCACAAGCAAAAGTTTGTGAAATTTCCGTCAAATATAATTTTGAGCAATTCGGGTGATTAATAGCGGAATCGTAAAGCATGCCTCCACCGATAATAAAAACTTCTTCAACTTTTCCTTCAATAAAAGACAGGGCAGCATCTAGAGATTGAAAACTTAAAACTCTGTTTGGCAGATTCATTTCCGGATTTTTGGACAAGATGATGTTTATTCTGTTTGGCAACGGTCTAAATTTTTCCGGCAGCGATTTCCAAGTGTTTAAACCCATAACAACGGCATTTTTTTTATTACCGGTCGTGATTTCATTGAAATGTTTTAAATCAGAAGGCAAATGCCAAGGCAATCGGTTATTTATACCGATTCCTAAGTTCTGATCAACGGCCGCGATTATGGAAAAATTCATAAATTGAATATTTTAAATTGCTATCGGAGCTTTTATCCCCGGATCGGGATTATAGTTTTCCAAAGTAAAATCTTCATAATTAAAACCGAAAATATCTTTGACTTCAGGATTGATTTTCATTGTCGGCAATGTTTTTGGTGTTCGAGAAAGCTGTTCTTTGACTTGATCCAAGTGATTTAAATATATATGCACATCGCCGTAAGTGTGAACAAAATCTCCTAATTTTAAATAGCAAACTTGCGCCACCATCATCGTTAAGAGAGCGTAAGAAGCGATATTGAACGGCACGCCAAGAAAAACATCCGCTGATCTTTGATAAAGCTGACAGGATAATTTGTTGTCGGCTACGTAAAATTGAAACATTGTATGACAGGGAGGAGGAGCGGTTTTCTTGCCGGCAATCAAACTTTGCAAATCGGCCACATTCCAACCGGAAACAATCAATCGGCGACAATTCGGATCTTTTTTGATTAGATCAATAACTTCTTTAATCTGATTTATTTTTTCCCCGTTTTTCCCTTCCCAAGCCGTCCATTGTTTTCCATAAATAGGACCAAGATCGCCATTTTCATCAGCCCACTCATCCCAAATGGTTACCCCATGATCATTTAAATATTTTACATTGGTATCGCCTTTCAAAAACCACAGCAGTTCGTAGATTATTGATTTTAAATGAACTTTCTTAGTGGTCATCAAAGGAAAGCCCTCGGCTAAATTGAATCTTCTTTGCGCGCCGAATAGAGAAATAGTGCCAGTTCCTGTCCGATCGCCTTTTTTAACGCCTTTTTCCAGGATTTCCTCCAATAAACTCAAATATTGTTTCATAATGACTGCTTTAATTTTACAAACGTATTTATAGTATAAAGTAAGTTTTATAGATTGTAAAATTGTTTTTGCGGTTGAAATTATTGCCAAATTTGATATGATATGGGTATAACTGAAGAAATTTAATTTAAAGAGTCATTATGCAGGAAGGCGTTTTTATTGTTATTTACGGTATCAACAATATCGGTAAAAGCACGCAGGTAGACATGCTGGTAGACGCTCTGAAAGGGCTGGATTTGCCCGTAGAGCGCATTAAATACCCGATTTATGATTTTGCCCCAACCGGTCCCAAAATCAACGAAATTTTGCGTTCCGGCAAAAAACAGGAAATGAGCGAGGAAGAACTGCAAAAAATTTACGCTGACAATCGTCGCGATTATCAACCGCAACTTTGCAAAATGCTCAGCGAAGGCGTGAATGTGGTCGCTGAGGATTATATCGGTACGGGATTGGCTTGGGGCTGGACCAAAGGCGGGGATTTGGAAAAATTGATTGAAATAAATCACGGATTGTTGAAACCGGACGCGGAAATTTTATTGGACGGTGAAAGATTTATTGCAGCCAAAGAACAAGGTCATTTGCACGAAAGCAAAGATGAATTGTTTAATGCTTGTCGGGCAAACCATTTGCAGTTGGCCGGCAGATTTGGTTGGCAAGTGGTAAATGCCAATCAGGAAAGAGAAGAAGTTCATGCCGAGATCTTATCTTGTTTGGAAAAAATCTTGAAAGAAAAAATGTGAGTTATAAAGTTTATAAAGTTATAAAGTTATAAAGTCGGATAAATATTAATTTATAATTTATAATTTAAAATTTATAATTTTTTATCGTATGGAGCTAGAAACGATCATTGGTTTGGAAATACATGTTCAGTTGAAGACAAAATCAAAGATGTTTTGCAGTTGTTCCAATAACGGCGAGAGCGAGCCGCCTAATACCGCGATTTGTCCGATTTGCTTAGGGCATCCGGGAACGTTACCGATGGCGAATGAAGGCGCGGTTAATTTAGGTGTGAAGTTGGCTTTGGCTTTAAATTGTATCGTTAATCAAACATCCGTTTGGGCCAGAAAAAATTATTTTTATCCCGATCTGCCTAAGGGTTATCAGATTTCTCAATTTGATCGGCCTTTGGCAACTGGCGGTTTTATGATTGTTGATACGAACGGTAAAAAGACCAGAATCGGTTTGGAACACTTGCATCTGGAAGAGGATTCGGCAAAAAATTCTCACGAAGCTGAAGAGGTTTTGGTTGATTTTAATCGCGCCGGCACACCTTTGGCCGAAATCGTTACTAAGCCGGAATTTACTTCTCCTCTGCAAGCCGGAACTTTTTTGCGGGAATTAAGATTGCTTTGTCGTTATTTGAAAGTTTCCGACGCCGATATGGAAAAAGGCAATTTGCGATGCGACGCCAATATTTCTTTGCGTCCCAAAGGCGAAACAAAACTTTATCCCAAAACCGAAATTAAGAATCTGAATTCTTTCCGTTCGGTGGAAAGGGCCTTGGAATATGAAATTTCTCGACAAACGGAACTGTGGCTTTCGGGGAACGCGCCGGAAAAAGAGTCCACCAGAGGTTGGGATGAAAAAGGTTTAAAAACCGTTTTACAGCGCGTTAAAGAAGACGCTGCCGATTATCGTTATTTTCCCGAACCGGATTTGCCGCCGCTTGTTTTAACGAGTGATGAAATAGAAAAAATTAAAAATTCTTTGCCGGAATTGCCAACAGCCAAAAGGGAACGTTTGGAAGAAGAGTACGATTTGGATTCGGGAAGCGCTAAAATTATTGTGGAAGACGAACATTTGGCCGATTATTTTGAAAATGTAATGAGCGAAGCCAGGGCTTGGCTGGAGTCATTGGGCGAATTTGACGCGACCAATGAGGAAATCTGGCAGACGAATAGGAAAAAATTAAGCAAGCTTGTTGCCGGTTGGTTGTTAAGCGAACTTTTTAAATTAATGAACGAAACCAATTTAAAAATTACCGATATTAAAATCAATCCGGAAAATTTTGCCGAATTTATTTCTCTCGTTTATCAAAGAAAGATGAACAGTTCATCGGCCCAACAGGTTTTGGCTAAAATGTTTTTAAGCGGCGCTTCACCGACCGCGATTATGGAAGAAGAGGATCTTGGTCAAATGGACGACGATGATCTGCTTACTTCAACCGTTACTAAAATTATCGCCGAAAATCCCAAGCAAACCGCCGAATATAAGGCCGGCAAAGAAACCTTGTTAAAGTTTTTCGTTGGCCTCGCCATGAAAGAAACAAAAGGCAAAGCCGATCCGGAAAAATTGACGGAAATTATCAAGAGAAAACTTTCCGAATGATAAAAATCTATAAAAAATACAGAACATTATTCCGTATTTTTTATAGATTTTTAATAAAATTTTGTTTAATTTCTTCTCCGCATAATTTACCAATTTCATTAATAATAGCATTTTGGCAGAAGAATTTATGTTTGGGTATGGTTATAAAAGGTTGAATATTATTTTCTAGCTTTACAAGATAATTATCAGGCGGTCGATATTTATAATGTTTAGATCTTCTTTTACTTGCATCTGTAAATCCTATTTTTAATAATGCTTTAATGCATTGTTTTTGTGTAAAATCGTAACCCATAAATTACGCGTATTGTTCTTTTGTTTCAGTATTTTTTAGATACACAGTTCCTTTTCCTTCAAGGCTTAGGTTATTAAAAATATAATCTGAATCAAATTTAGATACGTCAAAATATTCTAAAACAGCGTCATTTATCATCTCCAAAAGTTCTTCAGGATTTTTAGCATTAGTGACTAGTCCGGGTAATTCTTTGGACGTAGCAATTAATCCATGTTCAGTTAATTGAATGTCCCATTTAATCATATCGGGAATATTATATTTATTTTTGATATAATTTGGGTCTTTTTGTGGGAAAAATAGTCTAAATATGCTCATATTTTAATATAATTTATGCTTAGTTAATATTATATCATGTGATTATAAAAATATCAATTAAACTATATTTCAATTTTTTCTATTTCTTTAAATATTCGTTGGCCTTCAAAATTAAGACACAACTTGGGCCGTGGGTTATTTCACTGTTCATGACCATTTTTACGGCTTCTTCAAATTTTATTTTTACTAATTTAAGACCTTCATCAACTTACAAGGCCTGAGAAAAATGCAAACCTTTGGCAAGATAAAGATAGGCCGGTGATTTTACGATGGTAGTAAAAGGATTAACGATTCCCAAATCAATCCATTCGTCAGCGCTAATACCAAGCTCTTCTTTTAATTCACGTTTAGCGGTTGTTAACGGGTCTTCGTTCGTCTCAATTCCGCCGCTCACCGTTTCCACCTCGCTTTTTTCAATGGCATAATGAAAAGCTTCGTTTAAATACACGAAACCGTCTTCATCGAGCGGTAAAACCGAAATGCCGGCTATCATTTCCACTATTCCAAAAATACCGTCTTTGCCGTCCGGTTTTATCACTTGATCTTCCCGCACCCTTATTCAAGGATTTTTATATTTTTCCTCGCTACTTTTTATTTTCCACGGTCCGTTGGTATTCATATTCATTTGATTATCTATTATTTTTTTAAAAGTTTTAAAAATATTTTGAGGCGATCAATCAAATTGGGCGTGAATTTTTCAGGATGTTCTTTTAGCTCTTTTTTTAATTCTTTCGGCGAAAACCATTTTATTTTTTCGGTCTCATCTTTTTGAACCTTAAATTCGTTAAGTGGTTTATCGATTTTTAATGTGTACCATTGAGTAAAATGATGATGGTTAATTTCCGTTTTTGTTTTAGGACCGATTGTTGGCTTAATATTTTTAAGTCCCAACTCTTCTTTTGCTTCTTTGATTATGTTTTTTCCATAGGTTTCACCTTGATTCACTGTTCCGGCGACACCCGGTTGCCATTTTCCGGGACTATGAAGTTTGTTACGGTGACGTTTAGCAAGCAGAATTTCACCGCGCGAATTGATGATCCAGAGACCGGAAACGCGATAAATATCGTCTTTAGCCAAATGATTACGGTCTTTGTAGCCGATAATTTTATCGTTTTTATCCACAATAACAATCATTTCAACTTTATTTTTAGACATAATATTTTCATTATTTATTTGACAAATATTCCGTAATGACGAAAGCCAGCCAGAAAATGAACAAGATAACGCTTTCTTTTTTGGAGATTGTTTTGCCGGTGCGCATGAAATACGACAGAATAAAGGCGGCAATCAGCATGATAACGGCGGTTGAATAAATTATTTTTTGTGGAAAAACAAAAGGGTTGATCAGAGCGATAATGCCGACCACGATGGTGGCGTCGGCTAAAACCGTTCCCAAAATATCGCCGATTGCCATGGAATCGTTTCTTTTTTTGACAGCTTGAAGCGAAAAGAGTAATTCGGGCATGGTGGTGCCGACTCCGACTATCAGCATACCGATCAAAATCGGATTGACGCCCAAGTTTTTGGCTAAAGCAACGGCCGAAATAACGGTAAAATGAGCGCCTAATAAAAGAATCGCCATGCCAAAAAGGAGCGATAAAGAGTTCTTAAGTCGGTGAGTTTCGTGTTCGGAATTTGCATCGGTAGGATTGTTTTTAAAAGCGAAATAATAAAAAATTAAGCCGGCAATAATCAACGAGATTCCTTCCAGACGGGAATAATAACCGTCAAATCCCAAGATTATCGGAATAAGAAACAAGAATGGATAAATAATATTATTTTTTAAAATAAAACTTTCAACCTTGATATTTCTGCCGGACAAGGCGATGATCACCGCAAAAACCAGCGTCAAATCGGTAACATTTGATCCGAATAGGGTCCCCAAGCCGAAAGCCGGAATTTCTTCCAACGCGGAATTTATTGAGATGAAGGTTTCCGGCAAAATGGAAATCACGGCTACGACAATAAAACCGATGACGTATTTTGACAGACGAAAATCTTTGGCCAGCAGAGCGGCGTATTTGGTGGAAAGAGTGGCGCCTTTAATCAGCAAAAACAGGGAAACGGCCAAAATAAAAAGATTTTGTGTCATGATTATTTTGTGTCTTTAATGATTATGATCGGAATAATTCCTAAAAGCATAAAACAGGCGAGAGATAAAAATAGGCCGTTGATATTCAGTAATTTTAATCCGATAAAAGCGAATAAAGAACCGACTAACCAACCAAAAGGCCTGAACGCTCTGAAAAAATTAATCAAGTCAACATCCGAGGCGTGAATTTTTTTAAAAAAATAGGTCTCGGTCATGGCTTCAAAAATTGAAGCGCCGACTCTGCTGAAAAACAAAAGCGCCGCCCAAAAAACAAAAGAGGTCGTGTTTTGCCAACCAACAATCAAGCAGGCGCAGGACATAATAATCAACCCGATGAAAAGCATTTCTTTTTCACCCCATTTTTTATCGGCTAATCTGCCGGTGGGGATTTGAAATAAAACAAAAGGCAAAAGCATGAAAGTAAAAAGCCAACCGATCTTTTCCCAAGAAAAATTCAGCTGTTCGCGCAAAAGTAAAGGCAGATAAAGCGTCATCAAACAATAAAACACCTGAAGAATGACAGCTAAAAAAGAAATTCCCCACAGATCGGCGCGTTTCAGGATGATGGACATGGTGTTTCGGAAATGACGGTGAGAAAAAGTTTTGGCGCCGCGCAGAAAACGTTTTTTTAAAAAAGGAACGCTGATCAAGATCAGGGAGCCGGAAAAAAGATAAACGCTTTGATAACTGATATTGGTGGCGATCAAACTCATTAACAGCGGTGAGACGAGCCAGCTCAAATTGACCGCGGTCAGCATCGCCGTTCTTAAACGCCCGACATGTTCCTGATCAACGGTCGTTTCGGCCGCTAAATCAATGTTGATATAAAGCAAGTTTAAGGCCAAGTATTGGCAAAGAAAAAATAAAAGAATCTGCCAGGAGTTTTCCGCGAAACCGGTCGCGAACAGCCCCAAAACCGCCACCGGAAAAAGCAAGATCGCGCTTTTGAAATTGCCGATTTTTCTGATGATTGAAGGGTAGAGGAACATGGAGATTACCGCCAAGACATTTAAGCCGGCAAAGTACAGACCAATATAATCCGGATGAAGAAATTTTTCCAGAAAAGACGATTGACTGTAAGCCGGCAAAGACAGTCCGAGCGTGGTAGTTAAGCTTAAAATCAGCAAGGCAAAAATTGTTTTTGGATCTTTCATGATTGATTTATTTTGTAGTTTATAATTAATTATTTTTTTACTATTCGTCATCCTTACGAAAGTAAGGATCTAAGGTTTCTGCCACAGACTATGAATTATATAAATAAACATTACTTTAGTTTCATATAAATAGATGCTTTACCGGCTATTCCTGAGATTCTGACTTTCGTCAGAATGACGGGGTAAATAGGAATTGTCATCCTTACCCCGTATCAAGTGCGGGGTAAACTCCAGTAAGGATCTCAAGTTTCTGTCACGAACTTTAAATAGGTATTATATAAATAAACGTTACTTTTTTAATTTTTATTTGAGGAATTCGTATATTTTTTTAATAGCGCTTTTAATAAACGGTTTTTCAAGCCAGATAATTTTTGGATTGCGTTTGAACCAAGTCATTTGTCTTTTGGCAAACTGGCGGGAAGTGATAATGATTTTTTCCCGCAGTTTTTCTTTTGATATTATACCTTGTAAATATTGAGAAATAAAGCGATATTCCAAGCCAAAATCTTCCAGTTTTTTCCATGACAAACCGGATTTTTTCAAATCCTTTACTTCTTGAATCAAGTTTTGATGGTTTAAGCGATAATCAAAACGTTTGGCTATATTATCCAAGAGTTTCGATTGTTCTTTCGGTTTTACTCCCAAAATCAGACAATCGTATTTCGGTTGAAAAGTTTTTTTCGGCAAGTTGTTTTTTTCTTGTTGAAAAATTTCCAACTTTCTTATCAGGCGTCTTTTGTTTTTTTGATCCGAGGTGTTTAAAGAAATATTGGCTTGAGCAATCAGGCGTTGCAATTCTACCAAGCTTTTTTGTTCTAACTTTTTTCTGAGAATCAAATTCGGTTTGGCGGTTGAAAAAGCAAGGCCTTTGATAATGGCATCAAGATAAAGCCCCGAACCGCCGACTAAAAACGGTGCGCGTCCGCGCTTAATAATGTCGTCAAGCGCTTGGTAAGCAAGCTTTTGATATTTGGCGGGAGAAAAAGTTCTCTTGGGATTCGCGACGCTGATCAAATGGTAGGGGATCTTTCCGTATTCGGCCAAATCTTTTCCCGAACCGATATCCATGCCTTGATACACTTGGCGTGAGTCGGCCGAAACGATTTCACCTTTTATTTTTTTAGCCAAAGCCACGGCTAACTTGGTCTTTCCCGACGCCGTCGGCCCTAAAATAACGATTATTTTTTGTTTATTCATGAATCTTTTCTTTTATAATTGTTTAATTATCTCATAAATTTTGTAAAATTAAACCATTGACAAGATTTTTTGTCCGTGGTAGGATAATTTATTAAACAAAAGTAGTACCTAAAATAACGGCCAACAACAATGTATGGCCAAAATCAAAAAAGGAGAAAAGAAAATGAAGGTGATGATCGCTGTAACTATTATTGCCATTATGGTTATTACTCTGATAATAGTTTATCAGAGTAATCCGACCTTGCTGTCGGATTTAGCGGTTGTTAAGGTTAAGGAGGATACTAGCCTGGTTGTACCAGGCGATATGGAAAATGCCGGTGAAATTGTAAAAGGGTACCTTGTTGTACCCGGCACTTTTTTTGCCGGTAAAATGTTTCCTCAGGGCGGGGTGGTGTTGCCCGCTAATGCCTTGATCTCTGATTGGGGTGGCGCGGAAAATTGCGCCATCTATAGCGGGCTCAGGGGTTTAACTGCCATTGAATTAGACGATCTGGCAGGTTTAAATAGTAGAAGTGATACACTTTGGTCATCCAGGCCTAAAGTGGATTCACTAGGAAGAGGGCGGTATGTTTTAAAATTTTTCTGCCTGCCGCCTGGTAGAAAAAAGTCCATTGTTGGACGGACCGATACGGCTGGATTAGTAAATCTCAATATAGGTGGAACAATGCCTATATATGATAACAATCATCCAGTTCCGTCCACGGAAATTTCTTCTGTTCCAAATTTCAAAGGTTTTGCACTGCCGCAAGGTAAGTTTGCTTTTGTCATTTGGCAAAAGCTGCAATTAGAAGCAGCAGAAATATCAGTCCCTTGCGCTTTGGTGACAGGCAGGCAACAAAGTGGAGGGTATGTGGCATGTCTGGAGGCGGTATGGGTATCGCCGAGAGAAGTCGTCTTATTTGCCGATGTCCGTGGTATCGGCAGGAAGAAGTTTTCACTGGCTAAAGAGAATGTATCTGCCAGTGAAGTTAATTGGGGGGTGCTGCTCGGTGTAACATGGTTACCAAAGCAGCGTAGTAATGTATATGATCTGCCCAAAACGCTATCAACGTTAAAGTTGGTAGCGATGCTTAATTGACGTTATTGTACAGCCAGCCGGTTTGAATGATATTCATAATCGGCTGGCTGGACCAAAATTTTAAAAAGAGTTTAACAGCTCTTTTTTATTTTTAATCATTATATCTTAGCCAAACAGCTTCTAGGCCGAAAGGTTTGGCTTTGGTGATTTTTACTAAGCCGAATTTTCCGAGGGAATTCTTTGGAGCGTTTGAGATGATTATTTTTTTCCAGCCGAAATTGCGACCGAAAATTGATTTGTCTTTTATTTCGTCAATCAAAACTTCCATTTCTTTATTTTCAAATTGCTTGTGATAGGCAAGCGCGGTTTTGGTTAAAATAGCGTTTAAAAAATCTTTGCGTCGTTTTTTTTCGTCTTTACTCACGTCATCCGGCATTTTCCAAGCGGGCGTGCCTTCGCGCGGAGAAAATTGAGCGATATAGGCCATATCGAATTTTGCCAAGCGATAAAGTTTGGTGGTATTTAAAAATTGTTTTTTGGTTTCGCTCGGGAAACCGACAATCGTGTCGGTTGATAAGGCAATATCGGGCATCGCGGTTCTTATTTTTTTTACCAAAGCCAAATATTTTTCAGCGGTATAATGTCTATTCATTCGGCGCAAGACCTCATCGTCGCCCGATTGAACAGGCAGATTCAATTGATGAGCAATGTGTTTGCTGTTTTTCATAACCTCAATTACATCGTCCGTCATGTCTTTGGGGTGAGGCGAAGTGTAACGTAGCCAGTAATGTCCAGGAATGGCATCTACTCTTTTTAAAAGTTCGGCAAAAGTCAGCTCGTTTTTATTGTCATGGCCGTAACTATTCACGTTTTGACCGAGTAGAGTTATATCTTTACAGCCGTTTTTTATCAGGTTTTTGCATTCGGCGATTATTTCTTTGCTGGATCTGGAAATTTCTCGGCCTCTGGTATAAGGAACGGCGCAATAGGTACAAAAATTATTACAACCAAAAGAAATCGGCACGTTGGCTTTGAACGTTGAAGAATATTTTGGCGTGATTTTTAAATAGTTTATGTTTTTCGTTTTTAGGTTCATTGTGTTATTTTTTGATTTCTAAATTATACATATCTCTCCCTCTCGTCATTCCCAACTTAATTAGGAATCTCAGGACTAAATAAAGTAACGTTTATTTATATAATACATATTCAAAATTCGCAACAGAGGCCTGAGATCCTCTGGTCAAGCCAGAGGATGACGAAGAGAGTGGTCTCCCTCGTCATTCCCAACTTGATTAGGAATCTCAGGATACAACAACTTACCCTTTAATAATTCAGCCAAATCTTTCCAAGATGGATTTTCTTTATTAATTAACTCTAATTTCCACTGCCTATTCCATTTTTTTAATTGTTTTTCTCTGTTAATGGCGATTACGATACTATTAGTTTCTTCAAAATATACTAGTTTATCCAGATTGTATTTTTTAGTGAAACCAGCTACTAATTTATTCCGATGTTCGTAAATTCTCCTTTCCAAATTATTGGTTACACCGATGTATAAGGTGCCGTATTTTTTATTGGTTAATATGTAAACATAAAATTGTTTCATATAAATAGATGCTTTACTTACTATTCCTGAGATTCCCGCTTTCGCGGGAATGACAAGAGGAGGGCCGGTAGTTTTGGCAAATCTTTGATATCAAAAATAATATTGAAGATTTTTTTCATTTTTGGTTTATCCGATGGCAAAACACAACCGGTTAAAATAG
>Ga0172370_10008171_pt1 | contig 12623 bp, 13 predicted proteins | sample LakKiv5m_FD_114538 | JGI IMG/M metagenome (GOLD analysis project Ga0172370, IMG submission 114538) | Freshwater microbial communities from Kabuno Bay, South-Kivu, Congo - kab_022012_11.5m | ecosystem: Environmental > Aquatic > Freshwater > Lake | place: Democratic Republic of the Congo...
AAAAGATGACAGCACTTTCACCGATTTTTACGGTACTTCCATGAACAATCAACATCCCGCGCTGATGAAGCAATGCGGCCATGGCCGAAGCCCATAGGAAAATAATGGTTTCGCGGTCGGTGGCGGCTGGTGATTTGTCGATGGTAATGGTGTTGCCGTTTTCGATAAGGTAACGACCAACATTTTCGATTCTTAAAAGAAATTGCTTACCCTGAGTTTGGTAGGCAACTCCTGTTTTATCGGGATAGGCAAGCTTTTTTGGCACCTGGCCAAAAGTAATGGTACAGTCGGGATAATCTGTTGGTTCCTGAGTAAGAAACTCCGGGTGCCTGATGCACGATTTAAAAACCAGCCCGAAGGCTTTGTAAAAATAGTTGGTTTGTTGCATTTGTTGATTTTAACAAAAAACAGGTGCAAAAATAGTTTTTGAAACGAAAAAAGGAAGGAAAACAAATCAGAAGGTTGCTAATTAAAATAATATATTTTTACGCGGTGAAAGCTATGAAACAGCCAAAAGATGAAAGAACAATTTAAAAACCTCGTTGAGCTGAGAGATTCACACGAAATGTTTAAAAACCCAGCGTACTCCTACTCTGTTTCAGGAAGGTGGGTTGGCCCGCGGATGGATATTTTGAATTATCTGCGGTTTTATTTTGTGTATTTGAATGTTTCGCAAATTGGTTCAGTTTTTGGAAGCGCCACCGAATACTCCGATTTTTACGGAGGCCGGATTTACGACCCCAAAAAATCGTTTACCCAAACCCATCTTGAGGTTCTCAAAACCAGGAACATTAACCTTGCATTAACTTTAACCAATCACTTTTACACTCCTGAATTGTTTGAAAAAAACCGCCATTTTCTCGAAAAGTACCATCAGAAAGGCAACATCATCATTTGCACATCTGACGAACTGGCCAGGGAAATCCGAAAGAATTTCCCGCTTTACACCTTGCGGGCAAGCATCATCAAAAACCTGAATACAGTCGAAAAAGTTAAGAAGGCCTTCGATTTTTATGATGATGTGGTTATTCCGATGGATTTGAATGATGATGATGAATTTTTGGAAAGTTTACCCGAAAAAGACCGTGTAATGCTTTTTGCCAACGCTGCCTGTGCTTACAGTTGCCCTACACGCATTTGTTACCCCGAAATATCCAAAGTTAACCAGGCAAAAAGCAACAGGGTCAGGTGTAAAAAAGAAGAACTGGGTATGCTCGAATACGCGTTTTACTTTTTTAATGTGGACAAGTTTTACAGCATGGGTTTTTCAAATTTTAAACTGATACCGGCAAAGCTGTATTCCAATTATTTAATAACCAAAAGCAAAGCAGTTGCCAAATGAATCCCGGAGATAAATATGCGCTTGCTACTGTAACAACCGAAAACTATGTTCAATGGACCATGGTGATGATATACTCGTTCCTGAAATCGAATCCCTGGTTCACGGGTGATTTTGTCATCATCAGCGACAATTTATCCGAAAAATCGCTTTCCGGTTTGTCTCTTTTTCCACGAATTGTCATCGAAAAACCCTCAGAAACCCTAAGTAAAAAACTGGCGGAACTTTGTGCCGAACTGCCGGATTTTTCAAAACGAATTTCCCGGTTTTATTCCATGGAGGTATTCAGGCTAAAGCATTACGATAAAATCCTGTTTCTCGACAGCGATATGATTGTTGTCAAGGATGTGATAGAGTTGTTCGGATTGCCCGGAGATATTTACGCCAGTCATGAATGGTTTTCGGGCAAAGGCAGAAGAATGTCGGATTTTGAAATTGCACAATCAACCGTTGATAACGAAGATTTTATAGAAAATCCTGTTAATTCGGGATTTATGCTGATAAACACAATCATGCTCAAGAAGGGAATTTATGAGGATATTGTAAATTCTATCCAGGCCAAACATTGGGAAAACACAAAGACACAGCTAACTGACCAATTGATTATCAACAAATTCTTTAACAATAAAATTACCATCATTGACGCCCGCTATAATTACAGGCCAAAAAACGCAGAAGGCATTTTAAAGAAAGAAAAAATACAAATGGAAGATGCCAAAATCATACATTTTATGCTTAAAGCCAAACCCTGGAATTTGAATGAAGTCTTTAAAACTGCCGGCCAGAAACTTGAGTTGTTGAAAGGATATGAGATTTGGTACAAGTGGTTTTTCGATTTTTTAACATGGTTTCATTTAGAGCAAAAAGTAAAAATTATGACCTCAAACTAATCACAATTCGTATGATACCTGAATAACATGATAACTACTTCAAAACATTGCCTGGTTACCGTTACCACTGAGTCGTATTCACTTTGGACTATGACCATGATTTTTTCATTTTTACAATCAAATGAAGGATTTGATGGCGATATCATCATCATTGGCAATGATTTAACTGATGAAACCAAAAAGAAGTTTGCTGTTTTTCAAAACATCATTTTTAGGAAGCCCACCAAAAAACTCATTGAAAAGGTCAACCATCTTGCCACACTAAAACCTGGTTTTAAAAATATTGGTTCCATGTTTTTTTCCCTCGAACTATTCAATATGCAAGGCTACAAAAAGGTTTTGTTTTTGGATAGCGACATGCTGATTATCAAACCGGTGAGTGAGGTATTTGAATTTGAGGATTTGTTGGTGGCATCAGCCGAATCGTGCTGGTATTCCGGAAAAGGAAGAAGAACCGACACGTACGAAGCCCTTCCGAATTTTCCTGACAAGGCAATGTTTATCAAAAATCCGGTAAATTCAGGATTTATGGTGGTTGATAAGGCGCTTGTTACAGATGATATTTATCAGGGGTTGATAAACATGATTGAGCCAACATTGTGGGAGAACAAAAATACCTTTCATGCCGACCAACTAATCATCAACCTGTTTTTTAAAGGCCGGATAACGCTGGCCGATGCCCGGTACAATTACCGCCCAACCAATGCAGCAGTCATTCTTGAAAAGGATAGTGTTGGTTTTGATGAAGCAAAAATCATCCATTTTTACCGGCAGTACAAACCCTGGAATTTTAAAGAGGTTTTTGAATTATCCCAACATGACATGGTCAATTTGAAGGCTTTCAAATTGTGGTACAAGTATTTTATTGATTTTCTGAAATTTTACCATCTAAAATCAAAAATTAATAATCTGATTAAAAATGAATAAGGCAATTCCTGATTTCCTTGTTATTGGCGCAGCCAAATCAGGCACAACCACACTGATTACTGATCTTCGACACCATCCCGGAATTTATACTCCGGGTGTCGAATTAAACTATTTTACCAAGTTTTATGAAAATGGGACTGATTGGTATTTGTCGAGATTTGGTTTCCCTGAAAAGGTTCAGGGTGAAAAATCAACGTCTTATCTTTACTCAACGAGATGCCATAAAAGGATTTTTGATTACAACCCTGAAATAAAACTGATTATTTTGCTTCGAGACCCGGTTAAACGAGCATACTCGAACTGGAACATGCGTTTTGTGCAACATCGCATTTTGTATCAGGCACATTTATTTAATATTGCAAACAAATTTAAAATTGAGAATATTGGATTTGCTCACATTTTTAATGACTATTTAGCCTGCAATCCCGAACCATTTTCATTTCAGGAGCCAATGGACATTTTTAAAAGAGGACTATACATCGACCAAATTGAGCATCTTCTCAGGTTCTTTAAACCCGAACAGATTTTGATACTTATTTCAGAATATTATTTTGCCGATCCATTAAAAGAGCTTACGAAGGTGAGTAACTTTTTACATATCAGTGATTTTCAGCAAAATACTTTCGCATGGAAACGCAAATCGGAGTATCCCGTACCGTTGGATGAAAAAGTGGCTTTGGAAATTTACCATTATTACAAACCCTACAATGAAAGGCTCTTCAATTTTTTAGGTTTCGAAATTCCAGAATGGCAGCGATAATTCAATGCTGATTATGAGTAATTCTTCAAAATATTGCCTGGCTACTGTTACCACCGAAAATTATTTTCAGTGGACAATGACCATGCTGTATTCGTTTCAAAAAAACAACCCCTGGTTCACAGGCGATTTTGTGCTGATTGGGAAGGATTTACCCAGAGAAATGGTGAGCGATTTTAATCTTTTTGGGAACGTGAGAATTGTTGAACCATCACAGGTCTTGTTAAACCAGATTGATATGCTGGCTATTGAAGTTCCTAAATTCAAAGAAATTTCAGCACGATTCTATTCGCTCGAAATTTTTAGATTGGAAAATTACCAAAAAGTGCTTTTCCTGGACAGCGACATGATTGTTGTAAAATCCATCGAAGAAATTTTTCGGCTTCCCAACTTGTTTTACGCAAGCGCCCAACTATGTTTTTACAAAGGAAAAGGGCGGAATACCTCAACTTTTGTTGCAGAATTTAGAAGTGATGCTAATGTTGATATTCTTGAAAAAACCGTCAACACCGGGTTCTTGCTGCTTGATGAGGAGCTGATAAACCAAAACCATTACCAGGGACTGATTGATTTGATTTCTGCGGAATTGTGGAGCCGGAATAATCTCACCTACACCGACGAATTGATTATCAACCAGTATTTTAATGGTAAAATCAGTTTGCTTGACGCCCGCTACAATTACCGTGCACGGGCCGCCCGAATCATCCGGGAAAAGGAATATCTGGCTTTTGAAGACGCCAAAATCATCCATTTTTATTCAAAATTTAAACCCTGGAATTTTGCCGAAGTTTTGGCCTCCTCGTCTCGCAACATGAACTGGATAAAAGCTTACAGTCTTTGGTACCACTGGTATGTTGAGTTTTTAAAGTTTTACCATTTTCAAAAGAAAATTGTAAGTGCGTCATATTACAATTTAGTAAAGTGAGGAGAATAAAATGAATAAGGCATTTTTTGAATCATTAAAATTTTTCTGTATGTTTATTGGCTACCCTTACAGTGGGCATAGTCTCGTAGGTTCCATAATTGATGCACATCCAAATGCAGTCGTTTCGCATGAACTTCATGTTGGGAAGTTACTGAAAAAAGGATTGACGAAGGAGCAGATATTCACTATGATAGTTTTAAACTCCTTTAAATTTGCACAGAAAGGCCGTACATGGAATAATTATTCGTATGCCATTCCGGGAGAATGGAATGGCCGATTTAAAAAACTTCTGGTGATTGGCGATAAAAAAGGTGGAAGAAGTTCAAGGTTTTTTTCGAGAAAGGAAGAAATATTTCAGGCAATTGGCGAAAGGGTCAATTTACCAGTAAAATACATTCATGTCATGCGTAATCCTTTCGATATGATGAGTACTATTATAAAAAAAACTCAAAATCCGATAACAACCTGTAACAGGATTGCGATAAACAAATGTATTGAGCGAATAGAACAGGTCGATAAAATCAGGAAATCTATCATTGAAGCAAATTGGCACGATATGTATCATGAACAAATTTTGGCAAATCCGGAAGAATCAATTACTTCTTTGTTTAAATTTCTCGAACTGGATGTTCCTGATGGTTTCATCGAAAACTGCAGAAAAGTGATTTTTAGCACTCCGCACAAAAGCCGGTTCGATATCTCCTGGACTGAAGAAGACATCGCCTTTGTAACAGGTGAATTAGCCAGATTTGACCAATTTTCATGTTATTCATATCATTCCTGATCAAGTAGCAGAACCATGGAAACCATAAAGAAGCCGGATTTTATCATTATCGGGGCACAAAAATGTGGCACTTCCACCATGTTTAGTTCCCTGCGAAAACATCCTGATATTTTTCTTCCAAGGAAAAAAGAATTGCATTTTTTTGATGAAAAATATGATAAAGGTATAGGACGTTACCTTCGCTATTTTAACCGTAAGAAAATACCACCAACGCCTTTTTGTTCAGGAGAAGCCTCCCCTTTTTACGTTTTTCATCCTCTTACAGCCTCAAGGATTTTTCAGCATTTTCCTGACATTAAACTTATCCTGTTATTACGCAATCCAATCAACCGGGCTTATTCTCATTATCATCACCAGCGCCGGAAGGGCCGCATAACTATTTCATTCGAAAATGCCATTTACCTGGAACCAGATATTCTGAAAAATAGAAAGGAAGCCTATTTTGAGGATGAAAATAATTCTGATTTAATCTACCGCCGGTTTTCATTTTTAGCACGCAGCCGTTATGCCGAACAACTTGCTGTTTGGTATCAGTATTTTAGCAAAGAACAAATCCTGATTATCAAAAGTGAGGATTACTTTTTAAACCCACCCGTAACATTCCAACAGGTATTTGATTTTCTTGGGCTTTCACCCTTTGAGATTGTTCTGAAACAAGAACATGAACCTTCGAATTATCCACCCATGAAACCAGAAACCAGACTGCAATTGCAGGAATATTTTGAACCTTTTAACAAGCAATTGTATGAGTTGGTGGGTCGTAATTTTGAGTGGATTTAATTTTAATAATTAGAGCTAATGGAAAAAATTTGCATTTCAACAGTATCAAGTACCAACTTTGTACCAGGAACACTGGTCTTAATTCATTCGTTTTTAAAACACAATCCGTGGTTTAAAGGAGATATTATAATTATTTACGATGACATTGACATCACACAAAAACAGCAGTTCGGGATTTTCCCAAATGTTATCTTTAAAAAAACTTCGGATGACCTTCTTTTAAGAATCGGACAATTATGCCGAAAGAAGCCAAAACTACTTGGGCGAAGACGTCACTTTTATTCTATTGAAACTTTCAATATTGAGGGTTATGAAAAGTTATTGTTTTTCGATAGCGACATTCTTATCACTGGCGATTTATCTCAAGTTATGAAGTTGCCCGACCCATTTTTGGCATGTTCGGACAATCATTATGATAAATTGGATGAAGTGCGCGACCGGACTACCTTTGAGAGATTACCAGCCAACTCTGCACCAAATAATTTAAAACTGCTGACAAAAACCTTTAATTCAGGTTTTATTGTAGTTGGTAAAAGTTACCTTAATCCCGAGACTTATGAAGGTTTGAAACAACTTGTCAATATCAACATTTTTTCAAAAATCACAACCCATAATACCGACCAGGTAGCGCTAAATCTGCTTTTCGACCAAAAGGTAACCTATCTTCCGGCAACCTATAATTTGATTCTTTCACAATCACCCGAACTTGTCCAAAAAAACAAATTGAAACCAAGCGAAATAAAGGTATTGCACTTTACAGGAAAATACAAACCCTGGGTAGCTTCCGAGAAAATGGATGAACTGCTAAACGACCCGTATTATCAGGGTTTTATTCAATTGTGGAAATCAGAATGGGAGGAGGTTTTGAATGACATTCGACAAAAAATTGCCTGATTGGACACTGAAGTATGTTGAGAAGTGAAGTAAGTACAAATCGAACTGCTTTTTAATCATTTTTTTACCTTTCCACTCTTTTTCATCTTTCCTTTTAGCAGCAGGCTTAACCATTTAACCTGCGTCATCAGCAAATAAACCAGTTTGTTTGAAGGAATATTTTCAGTTTCGTTCCAAACGTAGGGTTTTATCATTTTCAGGAAAAGTATTCTTTTGCGGCTTTGCATATCGCTGGTCATCAGCATCTGATATTTTAGCCACTGGATTCTCTGATTCAAAACATTAAGAACTCCTGATTGCCGGCTTTCAGAACCCTTTGAAGGCCTGTTTTCAAGTTTTTTATTGCATTGTCTGAATAAGAACCGTTCTTTTCTGTTCATTGCAGGGCATGATGCTGAAACATGAATATTAAAAAAATAATGTGCCAGATAAACGCTTGAAACCACTGCCTGCCTGCATTTTAACTGCTCCGATTCAATTAATACTGCATTAAAGTCAAGGTCTTGATTCTTTAATATCCATGCAATATCGTAAAGCCAGAACAATGATTGGTACTGATGATAGATACCGTGTACACACAAAAAAACAAACAACAGTGGCAAAGGCATGGTTTTGATTTCCTTACCCATAAAAACAGCAGATACTGATTGTTCAAATATTCGCTCCGTCTTAAAACTGACAAAATATTTTGACAGAGACCAATGTAATTCCAGAATAACATGATGGTCGGGATGACTAAATCTGAGGTGATTTTCACGCAAGATAAATAAATTCCTGTGGCTGATGTTCTTCGCAAAATAAACGTCAAGTAGTTTGTAGCCGGCTCCGGTCAATAATTGAGTTGCTTTATTCAGATCGCTTTCCTTTATTAAAATGTCCAAATCCCGGGTTTGTCTTTTTGAAAGGTCTCCATAAATCTGGTTTATCATAAGCGGCCCCTTGTAGCTGATAAAATCAATTTTTGCCTGCTTCAGCAATTTGTTGATTTGTAAAAGGACAGATGAAAGTTTCATCATCCTTTGTATGTTTCTCTCAGCGTGAATTTTAACTTCGTTATAAATTGTGAGTATCAGAGCATTTTGCGTCTGATTAGCACACTGATACACCACGGGAAAAAGGCGATGATGTGCTGCCAATGATAAAAATGCAGATGGGTTGAAGAATTGCAGGTCAGCAATTTCGCCCTTAATAAAAGAACCGGTATCCAATTGCTGCTTGCAGCATTCAATTAGTACCTGAAGTTCAACATCTGTCCGGGTCTTTATCCTTTTCACTTCCTTTTGGCTAAGTTTCTGATGCAACAAAATAAAGGATTTTATCTTTCATAGTCAATTACTGATTTCCAGTTAAAAAAGATGTTTCTTTGAATCTGTTGATTCGTTGTAATATAGTTTGCTTTTAGCATTTACTTTGTAAGGTAATCTGATGTTTATTTTAATAAATAACTGATGCGATATTTCATTGAACTTAAATATGATGGAAGCCGGTTTCATGGTTGGCAGTCGCAGGACAACTCCGAATCTATCCAGGAAATTATCGAGACAGGGTTGCTCTACAAGACAGGCTTTTCGGGTAGGATTACCGGATGTGGACGCACCGATGCGGGCGTTCATGCCTCCAATTTTTATGCTCATTTCGACCATAAAACTGTTTTTGAACCTTCACAACTTGAAAAAATTATATTTTCGCTAAACCGTTACCTGCCCCACGAAATATCCGTTTTGCGCATTTTTCCGGTAAAGGAGGAAGCTCACGCCCGTTTCGATGCCACTTCACGCACTTACAAATATTACATTTTACAGCAAAAAGACCCTTTCCTGCTTCGCTATTCCTGGTTTATGCAGGATAACCTGAACCTGGAACTGATGAATGAAGCATCACAAACATTGATGCGCAACAAGGATTTCACGAGTTTTTCAAAATTACATACTGATACCAAAACCAACCTTTGTGAAATTTCGGAGGCATTTTGGGAAAAACAAAAAAAACAGCTTGTTTTTACCATTACTGCCGACAGGTTTTTGCGAAACATGGTAAGAGCTATTGTAGGAACTCTGGTTGATGTTGGACGGAGAAAACTCACTTGTAAAGACTTTGTTGCTGTAATTGAAGCCAAAAACCGCAGCAAAGCCGGAGTATCAGTGCCGGCCAGCGGTTTATTTTTGCATAAAGTCACCTACGACTGGGCAAAAATTCTGCCGCCTCCACCCAACCCTGATCAGGTATAAATTTCATCCATTTCCAGGCTAAATGGCTGTTTTTAAACCATTTTCCAAAAATTAAACATCGAAACAATATTTTTTTAAAATATTTGTTTTGGAATTTGTTTTTTTAGGAAAGTCAATTTTATATTTGCCGGGCAGTCTGTGCGATTGTTTGGGCAAAATAAATATCAACAAGAGTGTAGTACATTTTCAATCTCAACAGATAATATGGAAAAGAAACGCGTAATTAAAAGTATTGAAAACATCTCTGAAGAAGTAATGGATGCTGTAAAAAAGAAATATCCTGACGGGTGGAACAATCATGTTCAACGCATCAATAAAGGAAATGGCGAATTTTTTCATGCAATTACCGTTGACACCATCGACACAGCATACATGATTAAGGTAAATGTCAAGGTTGATTCCTATGAAGACCTTGAAAAATTTGCCAATCAGGAAGATTTTGGGACTGAAGAAACCGGTGAAAGCGATGTTAGCGAAAGTGTTGATGTGGCCGAAAACGAAGAAAGCACCGATGAATAACTATTCTGAAGTATTGTCATTTCGACTTGAGCCTTTCGCCCCCCTTACTTACTGTCTTTAAATCATTTGTTGTTAAATTTTGAAACCACCAGGCATAATACTACGCATTGGTGTAATGTATGCCTTTTTACCAGTCTTTAAATTAAAAAAGAACTATGCTTTGTATCGATAGGACACAAACCAATCCGTATTTTAATATTGCTGCTGAGGAGTATGTGCTCAAGACATTTACGGAAGATGTTTTTATGCTTTGGCGAAATGAACCCTGCATTGTTGTTGGAAAACACCAGAACACCCTTGCCGAAATAAACCTCGATTTTGTTAAAGTAAAAAATATCCCGGTTGTTCGACGAATCACTGGTGGGGGCACGGTATTTCATGATCTGGGAAATATCAACTTTACATTTATTAAAAACGGTGTTGAAGAAAAACTTGTCGATTTCCGCAAATTCACTTTACCTATCATCGAAGTATTGCAGCATTTGGGCATCGAAGCACGATTTGAAGGCAGAAACGACCTGACCATTGATGGGAAGAAATTTTCAGGAAACGCCGAGCATGTTCACAAAAACCGTGTGTTGCATCACGGAACCATGCTTTTCGCTTCCGACCTGAGTCAATTGTCGGACGCACTGAAAGTTGACCCGTTAAAATTCTCCGATAAAGCAGTAAAATCGGTAAGAAGCCGCGTTACCAACATCAGCAGTCACCTGGAAAAGCCAATGTCGGTTACTGAATTTATGCTGGCAGTTCAGGAGTACCTCTTACATAGATTTAAGGATGTAATCTTTTCCCATTTTACTCCGGAAGATGAACAAAATATTACCCGGTTGGTTGATAATAAATACAAAACCTGGGACTGGAATTTTGGCTATTCGCCGGATTACAATTTCGAAAAAAAAATAAAAGTAAATGGTGGCAACATTCAGGTTCACCTTGAAGTTCAGAACGGAATTATTGAAAAAGCGAGATTTTTTGGGGATTATTTCAGCCGGCTTGATACTTCGGAAATTGAAATGATGATTACCGGGCTGCCACACGATCGGGAAGCGATCACCCATAAACTTGCAGGCGTGGAAATTGACCATTATTTTAAAAACACCACTTTGGAGGAGTTTCTGACGGGTTTATTTTAAAAGTGAAATTTTAACTAATAGTAATAACTCAATGAAAAAAGAACAGATTTTTTATAAACTTTGGGACATTTACACCACCCAAAACCCTTCAGTAAAAACGATTTACGATCTTTTCACTCACCACGGCGAAGAAGTGGTAAACGACCACATCGCCTTCAGGACTTACAACGATCCGCGCATCAGCGTGGATGTGCTGGCAAAGCCATTTCTGGCTGCCGGTTATGTTCCGAAAGGAGACTATCAGTTTGAAGCCAAGAAACTATATGCCAAACATTTTGAGCACTCCACCGATCTAAAAGCGCCCCGCGTTTTCATCAGCCAGTTGAAGGTGGCAGAGTTCAGCCCCTTCTTGCAGGAAACCGTGAAAAAAATAGTGAACGCGATCCCACAGGCCGTGCTGAATTCGGAAGAATTGATTTATGCCGGAAATCTTTGGGGAACACCTTCTTTTGAGGTGTATGAAAAACTCCGTCAGGAATCGGAGTATGCGGCATGGCTTTACCTGTACGGTTTCTGCGCTAACCATTTTACCGTAAGCATCAACTACCTGAGAAAACTTGATTCCATCGAGAAAGTGAACGGTTTCCTTAAATCCAACGGTTTCCAGATGAACGACTCTGGCGGTGAGATTAAAGGAACACCGGCAGAACTGCTTGAACAATCGAGCATCAAGTCGGAAATGATTCCGGTGGATTTTGTGGAGGGTTCGTTTGAAGTTCCGGGTTGCTATTACGAATTTGCCCGCCGCTACCCCGACAGCGACGGAAAGTTGTATTCCGGATTCATCGCCAAATCGGCAGATAAGATTTTTGAGAGTACCGATTTTTACAAGAAGAATTAACAATTCAAACCAAAATTCTCACGAGGATGCTGTCTCAAAACACATTTTTTAGCCACTAAAGCACAAAAACACTAAAATTCAAAAAGATTAATAAATTGTTTTTGTGTATCTTAGAATATTTTGTGCTTTAGTGTTTTTGTGGCGAATACCAATTTTACTGGTTCTTTAGTGGCATTTATTTCTTATACCGCCCCCATTTTTAATAAGATTTCCTGTTTAATCCCTTCCAATTCCAGGATCAGGGGTTTTAAATTCCAGATGAAGAGGGAATTTTGCACGATGGGTTTTACATCCTTCCGGGTTTCGGATTCCTGAACAATCCAACGGTTGAAAGCCAGTTCCAACAACCTGAGTTCTTCTGCAAGGTCGGGGTAGCCGGCGGGCAATCCAAGGGTGCGGATGGCGTTTGCCAATTCGGTGAATGCTTTTTCAGTCTGGGACGTAAACCTGCTCAGTTCAACTGTCATTTTCTGAAACCCAACCGGTGAACTGCACAATAAGCCCGACTGCTCCAGGGTGTGCAGGGTATTGTAAATCCGCTGAATGTAAACCAAAATCTGCCGGCCATGCCTCAGCATTACGGGTTGAAGCATTTCGTTGCCG
>Ga0172370_10008172_pt1 | contig 12623 bp, 7 predicted proteins | sample LakKiv5m_FD_114538 | JGI IMG/M metagenome (GOLD analysis project Ga0172370, IMG submission 114538) | Freshwater microbial communities from Kabuno Bay, South-Kivu, Congo - kab_022012_11.5m | ecosystem: Environmental > Aquatic > Freshwater > Lake | place: Democratic Republic of the Congo...
ATGACATGGCAGAGCCCGCCGACGCAGGCGTGCCCCTGGACGCGGCGGAGACGCCGAAGCCCACCTACAAGGCCATTGGCGCGTCCAAGTTGAGCAGCCTCATGTTAGAGAAGGATTTTCTGTTAATCAATGTTCATATTCCCTACGCGGGCAAGATCCCGGGTACCGACGCGCTCGTGCCTTATGACGACCTCGCGGCGCTGACGACGGCGCTGAATAAGGACAAGGGTCAGAAGGCGGTGCTCTACTGCTTGGTGGGACCAATGAGTTACCAAGCTATCAATGATTTAATGAAGATTGGCTATTGGAATCTGCTGGATCTAGAAGGTGGTATGAACGCGTGGCAGGCGGCGGGGTACTCGCTCGACCCCTGACGCGTTCGGCTCAGCGGGACTGCGTCGCTCGGAGGGCGACCCGCAAGAGGAGGCGTTCCGCCCGCCGGACGTTGACCGGGTCGTCGGAGGCCCGCGCGGCGAGGGCGTGCACCCGGCAGCGGACGAGATCGCCCGACTCCAGCGCGACGCGGGCTGCCTCGATCTGCAAGAAGGCGCGATCGCCGCCTGGAGCCGCGCCGCTGCGGGCGATCGCATCCTGCAAGCGACGCAAGGCCTCGGCCCGGTCCCCGCGGAGGCGCGCCGCCTCGGCCAGCGCGTAGGCGGCCCCGATCGATGACGCCGGGAGCGCGCGCTCGATCGCGGTCCGCTCCTCCTCGGAACCACAGTACAGGGTGACGAGCGCCGAGCGGGCCTCCCGGTCCGACGCCCACCCAGCCCCCTCCGCGAACTCTCCGCAGACCCCGGCCCGCAGCGCCGCCGTCATCGCGCGCAGACGCTCCGCGGCCAGCGGGTTGCCCGCTCGCAACGCGGCCCAGGCCTGACGCGCCGCCGCCTCCAGGTTGGCCCGACCCGGCGAGGCCGCCCCGCTCCCCTCCCGCTGGCTGCCGAGGGCTTCCAGCCACGCCTCGAAGGGCCTCGCGTCGGCCCGACCCGGCCCGATTCCGCGCAGCACCTCGGCCGCGTCCGTCTTTCCGCTCGCGACACCGGCGGCCAGGGCGTCGAGAGGCTCGTCATCGCCGGCGCTCGCAGCGCCTGGCGCCGGGGTCGGCTCCGTCGAGAGCCCCATCAGAGATCTCAAGACTCTGGATTCACTTGGTTTCAGAAACTCGTCGAGCCCCTCGCGCGCCCCCGGCGACGGCAGCCACCACGCATCGAGCCACGCCCGCAGCGCCTGCAACCTGACGCGCCGATCGCCGGCGAAGCGACCGAGGGCATTGTCCAGCTTCAGCTCCGGCCCCGCGTCGTCCCTCGCCGGCGCGGTCGCCGTCCACACCGACAGGCGCGCCTCCTCGAGCGCGAGGCCCAACAGTGCCGGTCGATCACGACGCACCCCAGCCAGCATCGCCGCCGAGAGATCGGGCCTGCCCAGCCGTTCGGCGCGCCTGGCCGCAGCCACGATGCGCGCGGGCGAGGTCTCGAGACGGGCGAGACGCGAGAGCGCGTCTGTCGCCGCGGCATCGTCGCCCACGGCGATCGCGGCCTGAAAGCGGGCCTCGGCTACCTCCCGCTCGCGCCCCAAGGCGGGCCGATCCGGATCCAGCTGCTCGAGCGCCACACGCGCGTGGCCGGTCTCGACGAGCACTCGCGCGAGGGACAGTGCGGTCTGAAGGTCTCCGTCGGTCAGGGCCGCGATGCGCCTCGCCGCGCTCCGCACGGCCTCGGTCCCGCCGAGCCGCGCCACACTGCGGCACCAGGACGCCGCCGCGACCGCGCGACCGCCGGCATCTGCTTCCAGGACGGCCCGCTCGAAGAGCGCCCCGGCCTCCGACGCGCGCCCGGCGCCGGTCAACGCTTGCGCGAGCGCCAGGGCGACCCGCGGCTCCCGGTCGGCGAGCTCCCGCAAGGCCGCGAGCTGGCGAGCCACGACCTGCGGGCTCGCGTGGCCGAGGACGAGCGTAGCGAGCCGCTCCACGAGCCAAGGCTCCGCCCGCGCGGACGGTACGCGGGCTGCGAGCACCTCGATCGACAGCGTGGGGCCGAGCAGCGCGATCGCCTGATCCAGCGCCGCGCCGAAGACGTCCTCCGGCAGCGCGCTCGCCTCCAGCAGGGCCGCGTCGAGCGCCAGCGCCACGTGCCGCGTGTCCGTGGCCTTGCCTTGCGCGACGAGGTTCGAGACCAGCAGCGCCCACGCGGATCCGGAGTCCGGCCGGCGCACCGCGATCTCCCTCGCGGTCGCGACCGCCTCCTCGGAGTGACCGAGCGAGCGCAACGCAGACAACGCGGTGACGAGCACGGGCGAGGCCCGCCAGGCACGAAGCGGCCGAGACGCGGTGATCGTTGCGACCTCCAACCCCAGCGCCCTGCGCAACGCCTCGAAGGCCTCGTCCGCGAGTCCCGCGGCCGCCAGACGCAGGCCCAGCCGCGCGCCGACAAGGAGATCGTCGGGCAGCGCGCGCGCCGCGTCCCGACTGAGCGCGAGCGCGAGCCGCCACATCCCGCGCGCCGCGAGCGCATCTGCCGCCTCCCCCGCCAGCTCCGCGTCGGCGCGCAGGCCCCCGGCGTGCAGGCGCAGCAGCGCGCGCACCTGCGCTTCGCCGCCCGCCTCCAACGCGAGCCCCAGGGCGAGTGTCAACCCCGCCGCATCGGTCGCCTCTCGACCGGTCCCGCCCGCCTGCATGCGCCCGTCCGCCGCCAGCGCCTCCCGCAGCACGCGCAGCGCGTCAGGCTTGGCGCCGATCCCAATCAGACCGTTCGCCACCTCCAACGGGCTCGCCCGCCCGGTCGCCGCCGCCCGCACGAAGAGCTTCCGCGCACCCGCCAGATCGCCGGACTCCACGGCCACGCGGGCCCGCAACAGGAGCAGCTCGCCGCGGGACGAGCCGCCGGCCGACGCCCGCTCGAGCAGGGCGTCGATCTCGCGGCTCGCGAGCGCCAGACGCGCGTCGTCGAGCACCTCCGCGATCACTTGGAGGGGCCGCGGCGCGAGATCGACGGCCACCTCGAGGACCCGCCGGGCCTGGGGAATGCGCCCGGCGCGCAGCAGCAGGCCGCCGAGCTCGGTCCGGGTAGGCGACTCCGACGTCACGGCCGACGTGTGCCGATCGAGCAAAGAGATCGCCGCGTCGACGGCTCCCACACGCTCGAGGTGCCGCGAGGCCTCCATGACCGCACCGGGAGGCGCGCCCCGGGCCTTCAACGCCAGGGTGTACTCCGCCACGCCCTCCGCGACCCGCCCGGCCTCGACCAGGCACCGCGCGAGCGGCGCCAGCCCGGGATCCCACGCTCCGGCGCGCTGGGCCTGCTTGAACGCGGCGAGCGCGTCGTTGCACAGCCCCGCTTCGGCCAGCAAGCCCACCTGCGATCGCGCATCGGGCCACGCGCTCATCGCCTGCCGGACCCACTCGAGACGCCCCGCCCGCGAGGCCACATCGACGAGCGCCCGAAACGCGTGGCGTTCGAGACCTCCGGCGCCCGGCCCGATCATCGGCAGAAGCCTCTGCGCGGCCGCCTCCAGACGCCCCGCGTGCGCCAGCCGAGTCGCCGCGCGGAGCCGGGCCTGGAGCTTGTTCGGAGACACCTCGATCCAGCGATCCAGCGTCCGGACGGCCTGCTCCATCCGCCCGAGTCCAAGCAGCGCCTCTGCCTGCAGCATGGCGAGCGTGGTCTCGTCGGTCCCAGACGCCCGGTACAGCGCATCGAGCGCAAGATCGAACTGCCGCAGCCGCAGCAGCTCTGACACGACGGCCCCCACCTCCCGCTCGGGGAGGCTCACCAAGCTCAGGTAGCGACGCCAATACCGTCGCGCCGGCTCCACGTAGCCCGCCGATCCGAGCCAGCTCGCGACCCGCCGCAACAACATCGTGTTTTTTGAGGCTATAATGGGATGTCTAATAATAAATATACTAAATGTAGTATCTGAACCACGGTCCGCGAGCCGCTCGACCACCCGCTCGGCACCCTCCCCGGGACCTGTAGCGCTCTCCACGTAGCGATCGAAAGCCTCGTAGGCGAGGTCCAGGGCTCCCCGCTGCGCGCGCGCCAGCCCCAACTGGAAGTGTAGCGACGGATCGGCGGCCCGCGAGGCCACTCGCTCCAGCAGCGCGATACGCACCTCGGCGCCGGCCGGAAGGTCGCGCAGTCGCTCGACGATCCAGCGCTCCGCCGCCACCTTGTCCCGCGCGGCAGCGAGGTAGCGCTCCGCCCGCCGCGCGACCACGACCGCGTTGGCCCCCGACCCCCGCGCCGCGATCAGGACGAGCTGCTGCAGCGCCTCCTCGGCCAAGGTCGGGTTCACCGCGACCCGCTCGAACCATGCCTCGGCCCGCCTGGGATCGGCCACCCGGACGTAGCGCGCCGCCGCTTGCAGTCGGGCACGATCGGGCTCCTTGTGGCGCGAAGCCCACCGCCCGAGCGAAGCCTCCTCCTCGTCGAGCCGCCCGAGCCGCCGCAGCACGTCCGCGAGCACCGCGGCCGTCTCCCACCCATGCTCATCCTCCCGCACGGCCTCGCGCGCATGGACGAGGGCCGCGCCCGGATCCCCGTCTCGGACGAGCAGGCGCGCAGCCTCCACATGAGCGGCCGCTTTGTCGTTGGCCGCCTTGACCCACGCCGAGAGGGCCATGTCCCGCTTCGCCCTGTCCCGCTGCCGCGATGCCAGGCGCGCCGCGTCGAGCCACGCCTGCGGCGCCGCTCCCTGCCTCGCCGCGGCCGCCGCCAGCAGCGCGAGCCCCCGCGCGAGGTCCCCCGCGGCCACGACCCGCTCAGCAAGCGCTGCCAGCGCAGCCGCACCGAGCGCCTTCTCGCCGATCGCGCGCGACACGACGGCATCCATCCCACGCGCATCGCGGGCACGCCGCAGGCTCTCGAAGAGCCCGATCCACGCCGTCACGTCCCCCGGATCGCGGAGCCGCATGCGCTCGAAGAGGGCGCTCGCCCGCGCGTGGGCGTTCGTCGCGAGCAGCACGGCGGCCACCTCCGCCTCGATCGCCCCTCGCTCGGCCGCGCTCCGCCCCGCCGTGAAACGCTCCAGGTCGGCCTCCAGCGCCTTCCAGTTCGCGGAGCGGGCCAGCGCCTCGAGCAGCCGGCGCCGCACCAGGGGATCTTCGGGCGCAGTCTGCAGCACGACGCGCAAGACCTCCGCGGCACGCGCGGGTCGCCGGTTGTCCTGATGAAACGCCGCGACCTTGAGCCGCCACGCGTTCTTCTCCGCCACCGGCGCGCGCGCGATCGCCTCGTCGAAAGCACGCTCGCCCTCCTCGCCCTGGCCGGTGGACCACAGCGCGCGACCCAGCTCGAAGGGCGTCTCGACGAGCGGATCGCCCAGCGCCATGGCCCTGCGATACGCCTCGATGGCCGCTGAGGTCGCCCAGGCCCGAAAGAGCACCTCCCCGTGCCGCCGGTGCAGCTCCAGCCTCACCTGCCGCAGCGCCGCGCTCGTCGGAGCGGCCTCCGCGATGGTCGCGAGGTGCGAGCCTCCGTCGAAACGCCCCGCCGCGACGAGCACCTTCGCCGCGCGGATCGCGACGTCCAGGAACGCGTCTCGCTCCTTGTCGAAGGTCGCGCGGTGGTCCTTGCAGAGCGTGGCCACGATCTGGAGCGCCTCCGCCTCCCGCCGCAGCTGCAGCAGCGATCTCGCCCGCAGCACGCGCAGCACGGCCACGTTCGCGTGCGTCCGCTCCGCCCGCTCGAGCAACAGCAGCGCCCCGAGCGGATCCCCGCGCGTGTGCCGGGCATGTGCCAGCTCGGCGGCCTCCCGCGGGCTCGGCTCCCGATCGCCCAGTTCTCTATCAGGATCAGCTACTTTCGACCGCTCGACGCTCGCGATGTCCAGTCCGCCGCAGCCAAAGAGCGCTGCCACAGCCACGACGCACAGCGCCGCGCACCGTAGGCCGAATCGAAACCGGGGCCGCGGAGCGCACACCCCCCAAGCCTACGGGAAAGGCGCGCCGAATCCCAGCGCTCAACGCCTGCGCCAGAGGACCTCGGCCGCCTGCAAGGCGTGATAGGTCAGGATGATGTCCGCGCCGGCCCGGCGGATGGAGGTCAAGGTCTCCATCATCACGCGGTCGTGGTCGATCCAGCCGTTGGCCGCGGCCGCCTCGATCATCGCGTACTCGCCGGACACGTTGTAGGCCGCGCAGGGCAGGTCCACGCTATCGCGCATCGCCGCGAGCACGTCCAGATAGGCGAGCGCGGGCTTGACCATCACGATGTCTGCGCCCTCTTCGATGTCGAGCAGGATCTCGCGCAGGGCCTCACGCCCGTTCGGCGGGTCCATCTGGTAGGCCCGTCGATCACCGAATGTCGGTGTATTGTCAGCTGCTTCGCGGAATGGTCCGTAGTAGCCCGACGCGTACTTCGCAGAGTAGGCCATGATGATCGTCTGATCGTAGCCCTTCTCGTCGAGCGCCTCGCGGATGACGCCGATGCGGCCGTCCATCATGTCCGAGGGCGCCACGACGTCCGCGCCGGCGCGTGCGTAGGCGAGCGAGGCCTCCGCGAGGATGTCGAGCGTGGCGTCGTTTTGCACCTCGCCCTTGTCGATGACGCCGCAGTGCGCGTGGTCAGTGTACTCGCACAGACACACGTCCGCGACGACGCACAGCTCAGGCAGCGCCTTCTTGATCGCGGAGATGGCTTTCGGCACGGGCCCCTTCATGTCGGCGGCCCCCGAGCCCAGCGCGTCCTTGCGCTCCGGGATGCCGAAGAGGATGACGCTCGGCACGCCGAGGTCCCAGGCCTTGCGACACATCTCGACTGCCTTGTCGACGGAGACGTTGGACTGGCCCGGCATCGACGTGATGGGCTTGTCCACGGCCTGCCCCGGCACGATGAACATCGGGTAGCAAAGGTTGTCGACTGACAGGCGCGTCTCGCGCACCATGCGGCGGATCGTCTCGGTCCGGCGGAGTCGGCGGGGTCGGATTTCGGGGAAGGGCATGAAGGGCTCCAGGCCGCGCGGGCGGCGCCGCCGACGTACAGGCGCGGCCCATCGGGCGTCAAGTCCCTTCGCACGGGCGCCCCGGGCAGCGCACGCAACACCGTGAATTCTCGAAATCTACACGCGTCCACCTTGTCAGACGGGGTCCGCGACATTACATCTGAGGGCGCTTTTTGCGCGGAGGCGGCAGGCACATGGGCAAGTTCGACGTCGGCGGTCAGGCCATCCTCGAGGGCGTCATGATGCGCTCGCCGCACTCTTTCGCCATCGCGGTGAGGCGCCCGACGGGCGAGATCGTGGTCAAGGAGGACGCCTGGCGGTCCATCTGGGAGCGCGCGACATTCCTCCGCAAACCCTTCCTGCGCGGCGCTGTGGTCTTGGCCGAGGCGCTGCACAACGGCGTCAAGGCCCTCTCGTTCTCCGCCAACGAACAAGCCCGCTATCTGGAGCCGGTGCCCGGGGACGGGAGCACGGGCGAGAGCACCGGCAAGCCCACCGGTGCGCCGCTCACGTCGCTCGCCATCACGGGCACGCTGCTCGTCTCCGCGATCTTCGCGATCGGCCTCTTCGCGGCCCTGCCCCACTTCATCACCTGGGCGCTCGGCCAGGCGCTCGACAACGCGGCGCTGTCGTCGGGCACGTCGGTCGCGTTCCAGCTCGTGGATGGCGTCGTCAAACTCGGAATCTTGCTGACTTATCTCTGGGGTATCTCGAAGATGAAAGACATCGCGCGCGTGTTCCAGTACCACGGCGCGGAGCACAAGAGCATCTACTGCTATGAGGCCGGGCTCCCGCTCACGGTAGAGAACGCCCGTGGTTTCACAACATTGCACCCACGTTGCGGCACCAGCTTCCTCATCATCGTGCTCGGCGTCTCGATCCTGATCTTCTCGTCGGTCTTCCCCTTCCTCCCCGTGGTGAGCGAGACCAAGTGGCTCAACCAGCTCTTCTACGTGCTCGTGAAGATCCCGCTCATGTTTCCCGTCGCGGGCGTGGCGTACGAGATGACGCGCCTGAGCGCGCGGCACGGAGACCACCCGCTGGTGAAGGCCTTCACGTGGCCCGGGCTGATGCTGCAGAAGATCACGACCAAGGAGCCGAGCGACGACCAGCTGGAGATCGCGCTCGTCGCCCTCCAAAAGGCGCTCTGGCGGGAGCGCGTGTGGGAAGCCGGCCGCCTCGTCGATCCGCGAGCCGCGCCGGAGGTGTTTTCGACCTACTCGGAATTCCAGCGGGCCAGTGCGTAGCGCCGGGTGCCGAACTACCCCCGACGTGTGATATAAGCCGGCCCCCGCGCCGGTCTCCGGGCCGGCAGCCCAGCGGAAAGGAAGCGTGTCGTGGCCGAACCGTCGATGATCAGGCGCCTCGAGGAGATCGAGCGTCGCTACGACTCCTTGACCGAGCAGCTCTCGGATCCCCAGGTGGCGATGGACCCGGTGAGGTCGGCGCCCATCGGGCGCGAGCGGGCCTCGATCGAGGACATCGTCGAGCTGTTTCACGCGTTCCGGTCGCTGGCGCGCGAACTCGAGGACAGCGAGGCGCTGGCCGCGGGCAGCGACGACGCCGAGATGCGGGAGCTCGGCCTGGAGGACGCGGCGCGTGTTCGTGTGGCGCTCGACGACCTGGATCTCAAGCTGCGCGAGGCTTTGGTGCCGCGCGATCCGCTCGACGAGCGCGACATCGTGCTCGAGATCCGGGCCGGCACGGGCGGCGAAGAGGCCGCGCTCTTCGCGGCCGATCTCTTCCGCATGTACTCGCGTTGGGCCGAGATGAAGCGCTTCAAGGTCGAGGTCGTGTCGATGAGCGAGGCAAGCCAGGGCGGCGCCAAGGAGATCGTGGCCGTCCTCGAGGGCAAAGGGGCGTATTCGTTCCTGAAACATGAGTCCGGCGTGCACCGAGTGCAGCGCATCCCGTCGACGGAGGCGCAGGGGCGCATCCACACGTCCACCGCCACCGTCGCCGTGCTCCCCGAAGCCGAGGAGACCGATCTCGCGATCGACGAGAAGGACATCCGGGTCGACACGGACCGCGCGGGCGGCGCCGGCGGACAGCACGTCAACAAGACCGACTCCGCCGTGCGTCTGACGCACGTGCCCACCGGCATCGTCGTGCAGTGCCAGGATGAGCGCAGCCAGCACAAGAACCGCGCCCGCGCGATGCAGATCCTGCGTTCGCGCCTGCTCGAGGCCAAGCGTGAGGCCGAGCAGAAGGCGATGAACGCCGACCGGCGCGCGCAGGTCGGCACGGGGGATCGCTCGGAGCGCATCCGCACCTACAATTTCCCGCAGAACCGGCTCACGGATCATCGCATCGGCCTCACGCTGCACGCGCTCGATCGCATCATCGAGGGGGAGCTGGACGGGGTGATCGAGGTGCTGCGGGTCCGCGCGAAGGAGCGGGCGCTGCGAGGCGAGGTCGGTCTCGGTCCTGCGGCGGTGGACTGACCGGACAGGACGACGCGGCACGCCCCCCGGTCGTCAAGAAATCACCTTCCAATTCCAACCACTTCCAACGTTGTGCGGTGGCCACGTCGAGCGCCGTCGCGAGCTGCAGCAGCCGCCCCCGCAGCGCCGGGCAGCCAGCCTCTCCCTCGTCGATGCGGGCCGCCTCCTGTCGCAGCCGCCGATGCTCCGCGACCGATTGGGCCAGTCGCCCCGCGAGATCCACGCGACGCTGCCCCACCGCGGCCGCGATGCGTGCGACACGAAGCCGGTCGTGGCCGTCGAGCAGCCGCGCGAGATCCCACTCGGCGCTCACCGTCCACGCGCGTGTGTCGCTCAGTCCCTGCCGAAAGCCGAGCGCCTCCGCGTCCGTCGATCCGTAGAACAGATCGATGAGCCCGTCGCTCTTGCGAAAGGAAGCCCGCACGCGCGGCATCAGGGCCGCCCATCGTGCCTTGGCGCCGAGCGTATCGAGCGGCCGCTCGTTCATCTCGGCCTCACCGAGCGCGGCGCGGACAAGCTCGGTCGTGCTGGGCGCGCCCGGGTGCAGCACGGGTACGCAAGGCCGCGCTGCGGCGCCGCCTTCAGCGTTCGCGGGCGGGGTCGAGAGGAGCGTTGCGAGGGACAAGACGAAGGGAGCGAGCGCGCGAGTCATGGTGACCTCCTGTGTCGGGAGGTCTCTACGCAACTGCCGTGCCAAGGCGGCGGCGATCGCCAACTTCCTGTTATAGCGTAGTTATTCTGGGCGTCTCGGGCTGCTCTCGGGGTGCCAAGGGCGGTGCCATCGTGGCACTGGCACCGGTGCCATGGCACCGGCTCAGGCGTGCAGATCCAGCAGCCTGGCCACCGAATCGCGATCCGCCGGGGGGAATCGGTGCTCGACCAGCTCGGAGAGCGTCACCCAGCGGAAGTCGAACACCTTGCCGCGCTGCGCCTCGCCCTTCGTGATGTGGGCCTTGTAGACGTGGAAGTCGATGATATACGAACCGTAATCCCGCTCGATGGCCATCGTCTCGCCGTCGATGTCGATCGCGATCCCCATCTCCTCGTCGAGCTCGCGACGCAGCGCGACGTGGTCCTCCTCGCCCTCCTCGACCTTGCCGCCGGGGAACTCCCACAATAACGGCAGCACCGCGTGCGGGTTGCGCTGCGTGATGAGGAATCGCTTGACGCCATCCACGACTCGGGTGACCTCGGCGGCGACGACACGGATACGCAACGGCTCGCTCATGCTTCCCTCGCGGGCCCGTAAGTAACCGCTCCGCAGCGCGTTTTCAAGCGCGTTCGAACGGAAACGCCAGCACGTCCGAGATGTCGTCGAGCCCAAGCAGCACGAGCAGCAGCCGATCGACGCCCAGCGCCACGCCCGCCGCGGGCGGACAACCCTCGGAGAGCGCAGCGAGAAACCGCTCGTCGATGGGATAGACCGGCAGGCCCAACGTGCGACGCGCGGCGATGTCCTGCTCGAAGCGCGCGCGCTGCTCGACGGGATCTGTCAACTCGTTGAATCCGTTAGCGATTTCGATACCACCGAGGTAGATCTCGAAGCGCTCCGCCAGGTGCGGGGCCCCGGGCTTGCGCCGCGCGAGCGAGGCCATGCACGCCGGCCAGTCCACGAGCACGACCCCACGATCGCGAGGCAGCGACGGCTCGACCCGCTCGGCGAGCGCGCGCACGAGGATGTCGGCGATGCCATCGTCCGGCCCGACCTCGAGCCCTGCCTGCTGCGCCCTGCGCGCGACCCGCGTCCGGTCGGTCGCGAGCCCCGGATCGAAGCCGGCGAAGCGCCGGATCGCCTGTCGAATCGTCAGTCGCAACCAGCGCTTGCGCGGGTCGAATGGCGTCTCGCCGAGGCGCGGGCCGACCACCTTCGCGCATGCCTGCACCAGCAAGCGCGCGTCCCGCACGATGGCGCCGGAGCGCTGCCCGGCGCGATACCACTCGAGCATCGTGAACTCGGGGTTGTGCTGGCGGCCCCGCTCGCCGCTCCGATACGCGCGCCCGAGCGCATAGATCCGCTCGAAGCCGCACACCAGCAGCCGCTTCATGTGGTACTCGGGGCTCGTCACGAGGTAGCGCCGCTCGACGCGCCCGCCCATGCCGCCGGCCACGTCCACGCCCACCGCGTCGAGGTGCGTCTCGAGGCCAGGACACGTCGCGATCGACGGCGGCTCCATCTCCAGGAACCCGCGCCGATCGAAGTGGCGCCGGATCGCCCCGAGCAGCCGCGCGCGCGCCGCGAGCGTGCGATGCAGCCGGCCATCGTGAGCCTGAAGGCGCATCCAGTCGCCATCCGATCGCGGAAATTGGTCGTTATTGCCGTGGGTTTCGAGCTTCTCCCCCGCACCGTCGCCGTGCACGCGGACGAGATCGCCGACCTGGCACGCCGCGACCTGCGCGAGCGACACGCGCTCCGCCCCCACCACGCCAAGCGCCGGATCGAGCGACACGACCCGTGCAATCCGCCCGCGCGGCCTCACGGAGCGGCCTTGAGGGCGAAGAGGAAGCCAGCCGTGGTTGCCGCGAACACGCGTTCACTGCCCTGCGCGCACGCCGTGATCTCGGCGCCCAACTCGGCCACGGCTGCGGGCTTGGCGGCCTTGCCGCTGTCGTCCATGTCGACCCAGATGAGCTTCGAATCGCCTGCGTTGTGGAAGACCGCGTGAGGTCCCGCCCTCGCGCACAACGACGCGTCGCCGAACGCCGCGAAGCCGCTGCCCCAGGGTTTGGGCCCCTTGGCCGTGTTTGGCCCGAGCACGTAGAAGTAGAGGCCCGCGTCGGTCGCCACCAGGTAGGCCTGCGATCCGACGAGCGCGATGCCATGCACCTCCGGCGACTCCAGGTTCGGCCCCACGATCGCGCCCTCCGCGCCCACCGGAAGCCACGTCTTCGTGTCGTAGGTCTGCACGCTCGTGCCGATGTCCGTGGTGCGCGCGACGACGGCGGTCGCGCCGCCTGGAAAGATCGCGAACGCCTCGTGAGTACTCGTGAATTCGAACGCGAGCACCGCGGCATCCAGAGTGACCGCCTCCGCCTCGGCGACGTAGACGTGACCGTTCGTGAGCAGCGCGACGTGCGCGTCATCGAGCGCGATGAGGTCCGAGAGCGTGGCGGCGTCCGGGAGATCGAGCGGCTTGCCGCTGGTGGGCGGCTCGAACATGACGTGCGTCGCGGCGTGCGGGTCCCCTGCGTGCGGATACCGCCCCCAGAGCTCGGCGCCGGCATGCTGGAAAAAGAGGAGCGGCG
>Ga0172370_10008174_pt1 | contig 12622 bp, 13 predicted proteins | sample LakKiv5m_FD_114538 | JGI IMG/M metagenome (GOLD analysis project Ga0172370, IMG submission 114538) | Freshwater microbial communities from Kabuno Bay, South-Kivu, Congo - kab_022012_11.5m | ecosystem: Environmental > Aquatic > Freshwater > Lake | place: Democratic Republic of the Congo...
AAATATATGACATTGATTTGGATTCGATTACGGCATCGGTAGCGATTTGGATTTTGAGGGGTTCTAAAGATTCCGGAAATTAGTTAGTTAGAACCGCTATATCGTACTTTAGCTCCGTCGGTGAATGTAGCTGACGGGGCAGTGCTATGAAACGAATCCTAAAGATAGTACAACCTCTACGAGGTAAAGTCGTCTGATGGGATAGAATCTGTTACAATACTAAGAGCCCTACAGGCTGAGTCGCTATAACTTGCGTTTTTCCGCCAATCACCATCACGTAGCGGTCAAGACGTTGTCGAAAGGATTGAACAAATACCGCGTAGCGGTTGGACTATTGTAACATCTCGAAAACATGAAACCTATTCCCCTTAGAGGATTAAGAATAGTCACATCAAGGATGAATGTTAAACCTCTACAAGGTAAAGTTGCCTGATTGGTTGGACTCTGTTACAATACTAAGAGCCCTACAGGCTGAGTCGTTATAACTTGTGTTTTTCCGCCAATCACCGCGTAGCGGTTTAACTGTTGTAATATGGTGAAGTAGAGAAGGGATTTTCCCTGTAGGGGATTATGCCCAATCACCATCACGTAGTGGTTAAGACTTTGTCAAAAGGATTGACCAAATACCGCGTAGCGGTCAGACTGTTGTAACATCTCGAAAACATGAAACCTATTCCCCGTAGGGGATTAAGAATTGGTTGAACCTCTACGAGGTTAAGTTGTCTGATTGGGGGAGCGGTTACAATACTGAGAGCCCTACGGGCTGAGTCACTATAACTTAAGTTTTTCCGACAATCACTGCGTAGCGGTTTAACTGTTGTAATATAGTGAAGCAGAGAAGGAATTTTCCCTGTAGGGGATTATGCCCAATCACCATCACGTAGCGGTCAAGACGTTGTCGAAAGGATTGACCAAATACCGCGCAGCGGTTTGACTATTGTAACATCTCGAAAACATGAAACCTATTCCCCTTAGGGGATTAAGAATAGTCACATCAAGAAAGAATGTCAAACCTCTACGAGGTAAAGTCGTCTGATGGGTTAGACTCTGTTACAATACTTGAAGCCCGACGGGCTGAGTCGCTTTAATAAGGATTGCACAAGATTTCACCGCGTAGCGGTTTAACTGTTGTAACATGGTGAGGTAGAGAAGAGGATTTCCCTGTAGGGGATTATGCCCAATCACCATCACGTAGCAGTCAAGACGTTGTCGAAAGGATTGACCAAATACCGCGTAGCGGTCAGACTGTTGTAACATCTCGAAAACTTGAAAACCATTCCCCGTTGGGGATTAAGAATGTCAAACCTCTACGAGGTAAAGTCGCCTGATTGGTTGGGCTCTGTTACAATACTAAGAGCCCTACGGGCTTAGTCGCTTTACTTAGGATTGTACAAGATTTCACCGCGTAGCGGTCAGGGTAATGTAACCTATAAATCACTATACGATTATGGATAGCAAAATCGATCCAAAACCAAAATTGCTGGACCAGCTGCGGGAGGCGCTCCGGGTAAGGCATTACAGTTATCGCACCGAACAGGCTTATGTGAATTGGATTCGGAGATTTATCATTTTTCATGATAAGCGTCATCCTAAGGATATGGGCGAAAAAGAAATCGCCCGATTTTTGTCGCATCTCGCGGTCAATTGTCGTGTATCAACTTCAACCCAAAATCAGGCATTGTGTGCCGTTGTCTTTTTATACAAAAAAGTCCTGAATCAGGACATTGGGGAATTTTCCAGTGTTATGTGGGCCAGGCGATCCAGGCACATTCCGGTGGTGTTTACGAAAGACGAGGCGAAACGGATTATTAACGAAATGACTGGCACTCAAAAAATAATGGTGATGTTATTATATGGCTCGGGATTGCGGTTGAATGAGTGCTTGCAACTGCGGGTCAAGGATATTGATTTTGAAAACCAACTGATATTTGTCAGGAGTGGAAAGGGGGCTAAAGATCGGATTACGTTATTACCGGAGCAATTGATCGGAGCATTACGAAAGCAAATTATTTATGTTAAAAAACTACATGAGTATGATTTACAGAATGGCTATAATTCAGTTTACATGCCCGATGCGCTGGAACGGAAATATCCCAATGCCGGCAAACAACTGAGCTGGCGGTTTGTATTTCCCGGAGACCAAATTTTAAAGGATCCCCGGACCGGGATACTGCACCGGCATCATATTCATTCCTCGGTTCTGCAGAAAGCCGTTAAAATAGCGATGCAGAGGGCAAAAATTGTTAAACATGCCGGTTGTCATACTTTTCGGCATTCATTTGCGACTCATCTGCTTGAGAGCGGATATGATATCAGGACTATTCAGGAGTTGATGGGACATAGCAGTGTGCAGACAACCATGGTTTATACCCATGTCATTAAAAAAGGAGGACTTGGAGTTATCAGTCCGGTTGATAGTATTTGAATTATGGTTACCAATAAAATTATATACGCAGGACAAGCGGGCACTCAAAAGTGGATCAAGAGATTTGGAAAGGATTTAGTAGCGGTAAGGTATAAATACGATAATGCCACAAGAAAAAAAATGATCACGGTAGAGATTGTAGCTGAAGTACAAGACTGGCAGAAGGATGTACGAAGGATTCCTAATAATAAAATAGTGAAAATAAAAGTAGGATATGATGAGGTTGATCTAAGACAAAAAATCAAAACGCTCGGTGCAGAATGGAACAAAGCGGAGAAAGTATGGCAGTTAAGATTTGATATTGTGCGAGATTTGGGATTAAGTGAGAGAATTGTTGACAAATAACCGAAGCAGAGATAAATTGATAGCATGAAATTGGCGGATAAATATAATCTTTTCATATTAGTAGGAAACTTTTCCTATATTTATGAAACTTTTCATATTAGTAGGAAAAATTTGGAAGACGGATAAGGCGTCTAATATATATGTTAGCCGGTATGTATTATTGATGATTAAGTATCAAATAGACGATTAACGGGAATTATAAATTTCTACTATATAATAAAAGCTCGCCTTTCTTTTCCCCATCCGTTATTGGGGATTCATTCAATATTATCTACATAATAAGCACTCAACTACAAAATAGTTCTTTCCATCACGCAAGTATTTGTAAACACAAGGGTCTTATATTAAAGGCCATCATTTCAAAGAATCGAGATAAAAAAGCTAATAGATGAATGATAGAGAACTGGTAGCAAAAATAAAAAACGGCGACCAAAATGCTTTCAGGCAATTATTTGAACAATATCAGCATTTGGTGTTCAATATAAGTTACCGCATGAGCGGCAACCATGAAGAAGCCGAAGATATCACCCAGGACGTGTTTATTAAAATTTTTCATGCCATTGGAAAGTTTCGCGGCGAAGCAAAATTATCATCCTGGATTTATCGTATTGCGGTTAATACCTGCCTGAAACGAGAGCGTAGGAAAAAACTTGGAAGTTGCATTTCTCTGGAATTTCTATTTCAGGAAAAAGAACAATTTCAACCGGAGTCGCCGGAGGAATCCCCCGATCAACAGATTGAAATTGCAGAAAAAGAACAGATTGTGCAAAAAGCCATCCAGAGTATTCCTGAACGACAAAAAACAGCGCTGATTTTGCATCGCTATGAAAATTTATCCTATGAAGAAATTGCCGCGATAATGGAAATCAGCCTGTCCGCCGTGGAATCGCTGCTGCACCGCGCCAAAGATAATCTGACAAAAAAACTGCTTCCCATGAAAAAATATTTGCGCTGACCGCAAGTTATTCGAATTGAAATGGGTCTTATTGTTAGAAAAAGGAAATTGAGATGAAGCATAAAATAATCCAAAAAAAACTACTGCGCTATTGGGATGACGAGTTATCCGAACAGGAAAAAGAAAAAGTGCAACGCCATCTGGAACGCTGCGAGACTTGCCGGGATGCTTTACAAACTATCAAATTGATATGGGCTACAGAACGACCAATTGAAAGAAAAGCCGCCCCGCCGTTTCTGTGGACACGTATTTCCGCGCGAATGCAGGCGGAAGCAGAACAAGGATTTCTTAACGGATTAAAAGTGCCTGTTCGGCTGGCGCTGCGTCCCGTGGTGACGGTGGTTGTGCTGCTTTTTATATTTTTTAGCGGCATTAAGCTGGGAAATTTGATAACCGGATCAACCGGCGATGTCACTGAAATTTCAGCAGAAAGCGCAACAGACAATTTCGGGATGGGCTATTTCGAAATTTCCCCTCCTGGTTCCATAAACGCCCATGTTTTGGCCTTAAATGAAAGCGAGATTGATGAATGAAGAAAAAAATTATCTATCTGATTATTATCGTAACCGTGATCAATCTGATCGCCCTGGCAACGGTCATTTATCAGCGCTGGCTGAATCCGGAAAGTCCCTGCGCGCCGATGCAGGAGGCCCGGTTCGAACAGGTCAAGCGCGAACTGGCATTATCGCCAGCACAGATCGCCAGCTTTGAGAAAATTCGCCGTAATTTTCATGCCGGAATTGATTCGTTGAATCAGTCGCTGGATGGAATAAACCGGAGATTGCTGCAGGAAATCTGGCAGACGCAGCCGGATAGCGCACGTATCGATACGCTGCTGAACCGTATCAGTCAATTACAGATGGAATCGCAGCAACTGGTGATCGCACATTTTTACCAGTTCAAGGAAGTGCTGACGCCGGAGCAATGGCAAACGTTTTACAGCATTGTGGCTGAACGTTTCCCCGGCAGAATGAGAAATCCCGGTTCCAGGCAACCGGCAACAATGGAAAAGGACAGGCAATGAAAATACTAAATGCCAGCAACTGGATAAAATTAACACGGCGGCTTCTGCCCATATTCACAGCAATGATTTTGTTGTCATTTTTCCCTTTGCGTGCCCAACAATCCAATACGCCGGTTTTTACATTGAACCACTGTATTGAAGGTGCGCTGAAAAATAATCCGCAAATCCTGGTCTCCGGTTTAACGATTGAAGAAAGCCGCGCGCGTATCAGTGAAGTCAAAGCCGGATATTATCCGGCTTTGTCGTTGAGCGCCAATAGCAGTCAATTCACCTCGGGGAATGGCACAAGCGGCACAGGAACAACCAGCAAAAATAACTGGAGCGGTGGATTATCAGCCCGCTACCCTGTCTTTCAGGGATTTCAGACCGTATCTGCTGTTAAGTCCGCTGAGGCTAATTTTCACGCAAATCAAGCACAGCATCAGACCAATCAGCAGGCTCTGGTTGTCAGTGTAACCGAAGCATATTATCGTCTGCTGCAGGCAGAACGCTTTGTTCAGGTGGCGGAACAATCGTTACAGCGGGCGCAGATGCATTTGGATTTTTCCAATGCCCTGTTTAACACCGGACTAGCGAGCCGTTCGGATATTTTGAAAGCAAAGGTTGCCCAATCGGATGCCCAACTGGCGTCGATCAAAGCGCGTAATGCACAATTGGCTGCTCGGGGACAACTCAATCTGCAAATGGGACGCGCCGTGCAATTGCCGGTTAATATTGTTGATGACCTGGAAACGGCCGGCAGTTTTGCGGACAGCAGTTTTATACTTGATGAAGGACAATTTGAAAAACATCTGCAAATCGCATATCAAAACCGGCCGGAACTGGAGCGAATCGGCCAGCAGATTGAAGCCCAGCAGGCAAATATCCGTTTCGCCCGTAGTGATTACTTTCCCACTGTTTCAGTGGACGGCAGTTACACCTATGCCGGCGAAACCATTTCCGATTTGAATGCATCTTCCTCTATCGGTTTGAGTTTGAGTGTTCCGCTGTTTAGCGGATTTTCACATCCGGCGCGGGTCAGCCAGGAGAATCTGGCGCTGCGTAACCTGAAACAGCAGCAGGAGAGCCTTCGCCAGCAGATTGGTGTAGAAGTGTGGAACGCTTATTTGCAGATCAAGGAAGCGGTCGAACGGGTGGCTAATTCGCGCATCTTTTATGAAAACGCACTGGAAAACCGCAACATTGCCGAAGGAGAGTATCGTGAAGGCGTCGGTTCCATGCTGGATGTAATCGATGCGCAAACCGCTTTTGTGACCGCGGAACAGACATTGATTGAGGCGCTGGCCGATTATAAAATCGCCCTGGCTGCGCTGGATCGAGCGGTCGGAGTTGAGAATATTAAGGAGGTAGAAGAGTGAAAAAGAAATATTATATAACTGCAGCAGTGCTGATTATTATTTCAATCTTTATTTTTGGGTATTCGTTGTTACCAAATAACAAAGAAACCAGAAATGAATATCAAACCGCGATTGTGACGCGAAGTGATCTTGGTTCCAGCGTGCTGGCAACCGGCATCGTTAAAGCCATGGTGGGTGCCGAGGTCCGGGTCGGCTCGCGCGTTTCGGGCTTGGTCAAAAACATCTACGCCAATGTTGGCGATTATGTAAAAAAAGGACAGATCATTGCCGAACTGGAGCCTTCGGAATTGCAGGCAAAATACAATCAGGCCTATGCCAACTGGCAGAATGCCGTGGCCAATTTCGAATATGCCAAATTGGATCTGGAACGGCAGAACTCGTTGATCAAACAGAATTACATTTCTCAAAACCAGGTGGATCTGGCGGAAAAATCTTTTGAAGTCAACAAAGCGCAGGTAGAGCAAGCAAAAGCCAATCTGGAATTTGCCAGGGTCCAACTGGACTACACTAAAATTACCGCGCCCATCGCCGGTGTGGTGGCGTCGGTATCCACGCAGGAAGGCGAGACTGTGGCCGCCAGTTTTGCTGCGCCCACCTTTGTCACCATCATCGATCTGGAGCGCCTTGAGGTTTGGGCCTATGTGGATGAAACGGATATCGGACGGATTCAGGTCGGGCAATCGGCCATTTTTACGGTGGATACCTACCCTGATACCGAGTTTAAGGGTGCAGTGACCGCCATTTATCCTAAAGCGGTGATTCAGGATAATGTGGTGAATTATGTGGTAACTTTAAAGATTACCGATTTTACAGAAAAAATCCTGCGCCCGGAGATGACCGCTAATGTGACTATCTATCTTGAGGCGCGGAAGGGCGTTTTGACCATTCCCTTAAGCGCAATAAAAAGAGAACGTGGCGAGCGGTTTGTCACGGTGCTGGAAAAGGAACAGCAGGTTTCCCGGAAGGTAAAGACCGGCTGGACCAGCAACGGCCTGATTGAAATTGTCGCCGGATTGCAGGTAGGCGAAACAGTTATTATTTCAGAATAAAGAGAAGGAAAAATTATGAACAACATATTGATTCAGGCAAAAAACCTGTCCAAAATTTACGGCAAGGAGAGCGGCGCGCAAGTCGTGGCGATGGACGATGTTACTCTGGAAATCCGCCGCGGCGAATTCGTCTCCATCATGGGCGCGTCGGGTTCGGGAAAATCGACGTTGATGAATATTCTCGGCTGCCTGGATAAGCCCACCGGGGGCGCTTTGCTGCTTGATGGCAGCGAAATCAGCGAACTGGAGGATGAACAACTGGCTAAAATCCGCAATCAAAAAATCGGCTTTGTCTTCCAGTCGTTTAATCTGCTGGCCAGAACCAGCGCGCTGGAAAATGTGGAATTGCCGCTAATCTATTCGGACAAACAGGACATCACCAAACTGGCGCAAAACGCGCTGAAGGCTGTTGGACTGGCAGACCGCATGCATCATCATCCGAGTGAACTTTCCGGAGGTCAGCAGCAGCGGGTGGCCATTGCCCGGGCGCTGGTCAACGACCCGGAAATCATCTTTGCCGATGAACCCACAGGCAACCTGGACACACGTTCCAGCCTGGAAATTATGGCCTTGTTTGCGGAATTGAATAAACTGGGTCGAACCATCGTACTGGTGACTCATGAGCCGGATATCGCTGGATATACCCGGCGCATCATCAAAATTGCTGACGGTAAAATAATTTCGGATCAGGAAAATCCCAATCCGTTGAACGCAAAAACCGAACTGGAAAAATTACCCGTGATGGAGATGGCCAATGAAAACAAATAGATTAATCAAAATCGCCTTGCGCGGTTTGGGCAAGAATAAAATGCGCACCTTCCTGATGATGATTGGTATCGTCATTGGCATCACCGCGTTGACTCTCATTATCTCGGCAGGAATCGGCGCCCAGCAACGGGTGATGGAACGGGTGAAAAAATTCGGACTGCAGAGTATGATGGTATTTGCCGGCGGCGGCCGGGAAATGGGGCATCCTTCCGGTGGACAAATCACCACCTTAACGATGCAGGATGCCGAAACAATCAAACGGGAAGCCGGCGGTATCGATGAAGTTGCGCCATTCAATCGTAAAGGCAATGCAGAGATCAAATATCTGGATAAATCGACCACAGCGACTGTGTTCGGTATCACCTCATCCTGGGCGTATGTCTGGGATTGGGATGTCCAATCCGGTGATTTTATTTCAGAAAGCGATATGGAAAATCTGAACCGGGTCTGCCTGATTGGTCCAACGGTGCAAAAAGAACTTTTTGGAGAAGAAAATCCCATTGGAAAACAAATCCGCATTGGCAACGTGCAGTTTGAAATTAAAGGCGTCATGCAGCCCAAAGGCACCAGTCCCGGCGGCGGCGACATGGACAACCGTGCGAATATTCCATTGACCACTTTCATGCGCCGGGTGGCGAATGTGGATTACATTGCCGGGATAAAAATCCTTTTAAAATCAGACAGGAATATGGATCAGACGGCTGAAAATATCGGCGCTATTTTGCGTGAGCGGCATACGATTGCCCAGGGTATGCCGGACGATTTCTCAATCACGACGCCAAAAGAAGTGACTCAGTTTGCTGAAAAAGTTGCCGGCACCTTTAATATTTTTCTGGCGCTGGTGGCGGGCATTGCGCTGATTGCCGGCGGCGTGGTGGTAGCCAACATTATGCTGATTTCAGTCAACGAACGGAAGCGCGAGATTGGCTTGCGTAAAGCAGTTGGCGCGCGTAACAAGGATATCAAAATGCAATTTTTATTTGAGGCTGCAGCGGTGACGCTGGCGGGCGGAATCATCGGTATTGTCCTAGGCGGAATCGGCGCTCAAATTTTGAAAATGATAACAGGGATGCCCGTATCAATTTCCTGGGAAGGCATCGCGCTGGGGGTGGTTTCGTCGAGTTTAGTAGGCATCATCGCCGGAATGCAACCGGCCAGCCGTGCCGCTAAATTGCAGCCGATGGAATCGTTGCGAGGATAGCAGATCAACGAAGACACGGAAGACACAAAAAAGAATATTGGGATGAATCAGAATTACAAATTAAAAGAACCTACATGAACATATTTTCTTTTATAAATAATAGTAAGTGCTTTTAGCGTATTCCGTGGGCATTAAATTATGAAAATTGCACGCAGTATAAAAATATCCCGAAAGCAACTGCTAGCCCATAAACTGCGCACTGCTCTGGCGCTGTTGGGGATTATTATTGGCGTCTCGGCGGTGATCATCATGGTCGCTATCGGCAACGGTGCACAAAAAGAAGTGCTCGATAAAATCGAAGCCATGGGCACCAACCTGATTATCGTCAATGCCGGGCAGGTGCAGAAATCCGCCGGACGGATGCAGGTGCGCGGCGCCGTCACATCCCTGCGCCCGGAAGATGCCGAAATGCTGCCGCTTGGGGTGCCGTCAATTCAAAGCGTAGCACCAGTGCAGAGCCAAAAAATGCAGGTCAAGTTCGGCAATTTGAGCAGCAATACCACCATCGTGGGTACCAGCGTCGAATTTCCAGGGGTACGGAATTTTCGTACTGCGAAGGGATATTTTTTCAGCGAGGAAGAAAATCGTGCATCCAGAAGGGTTGCCCTTTTGGGCCAAACCGTGGTCAATAATCTTTTCAATGATGCCAACCCGATTGGGGAAACCATCCGCATCGGCAGGATTCCCTTTCAGGTGATTGGCGTTATGGAGCCCAAAGGCGTTGACCTGAACGGTGTTGATCAGGATGACCAGATTTTTATTCCCATTAAAACCGCGCTGCGCCGGGTGTTCAACCAGGATTATATCAGTTCGATCAGCGTTCAGGTAGTCAGTACAGATAAAATGGCCGATGCCGAACAGCAGATCCGGGAGGTACTTCGGGAACGGCATCGCCTGAACCGGCGCGATAAACCAGATGATTTTACTATCCAAAATCAGACCGAATTACTGGAAACCCAGCGTGAAACCACGGACACTTTTACCGCTTTGATTACCAGCATCGCCGGCATTTCGCTGCTGGTGGGCGGCATCGGCATTCTGGCCATTATGCTCATCTCCATTCGGGAACGTACCAATGAAATCGGCTTGCGTATGGCGGTGGGCGCCAGCCGCAAAGACATTTCCCGGCAATTTGTAATTGAATCCGCCATTATGAGCATCGGCGGCGGCGTAATTGGAATTTTCATCGGCATTATTGGTTCGTTGATCATTGCTGTTGGAACCGACTGGGCAGCCAGTGTCTCATTGTCTTCTGTTCTGTATTCATTCGGTTTTTCATTATTGATTGGCCTGTTCTTCGGCGTCTATCCGGCGCTCAAGGCAGCCCGGCTCGATCCCATTGTGGCATTACGGAGTGAATAATTTCAGTAAACACATCTATTCAGGAAAAATATTATGCATGAAACCATTTTAGAAGTCAAAAATCTGTCCAAAAAATTTGATGACTTTATCGCCGTTGACCAAATAAACTTTTCGGTCATAAAGAATGAAATATTTGGTTTTTTAGGACCAAACGGTGCAGGCAAAACTACCGCGATCAATGTGCTCACTGGATTAGCCCGTCCAACTTCGGGAACCATCTTTATTAATGGCGCAGATTACACTGCTAATATTAAAAAGGCGCAGGAAATGATTGGCATTGTTCCAGATGAGAGTAATTTATACGATGAAATGGATGGCTTTGAAAATCTGTGTTTTTGCGCCTCACTTTACGGGATTAAAAAAACGGAACGGGAGCAACGGGCGCGAAGCCTGTTACAGCAATTCAATTTGGTTGAAGCTGGTAAGAAACCTTACAAATCCTATTCCAAAGGCATGAAACGGAAACTCACCATTGCCGCGGGTATTATCCACCAGCCGAGTGTATTATTTCTGGATGAACCGACAACAGGAATCGATGTTGCCAGCGCAAGACAAATACGGTTGTTGATAAAAAATCTGAATGAAACAGGCACCACGATTTTTATGACTACGCATTACATTGAAGAAGCCGAGCGACTTTGTCATCGCATTGCTTTTATCGTAAAAGGGCAAATCATAAAAACAGGCAAAATTGATGAATTGATGGAAGACGCCCAAAAAGAGAAAATCATTCAGTTTTCATTTGGCGGCAAAGTTCAACTCAATCAGTTCCAGCAGGACTTTTGTCTGCAATTCAGTCCTTGTGATTTATCGCAGATTCAGGAGTCCGTTTTTCAGGTTCGTTCGGAAACAACGCTCGATTTAATGCCGTTCATGTCATTTTTTGACTCCCGCGGGATAAAAGTGATGGAAGCCAAAATCATAAAGCCATCGCTGGAAGAAGTGTTCGTCAAAATCACGGGCATCGAACGGGATTTAATGAAGAAGGAAAAGGAAGGTAAGAAATAATGAAAACAGCCATTGCCTTTTGGAATATATTGCTGAAAGATATGCGGAATTATTATCTGAAACCGCCCAATATTAGCTGGGGCATTATTTTCCCCTTTGCCTGGATGTTGATGTTTTTTCTTAAATCTCAAACACCTGTTGATGTGCGAACAGTTTTGCCTGGAGTAATGGCAATGTCCATTCTTTTCGGCACAACATCCATGCTTGCCGTAACCATCACCTTTGAACGCCGCAGCCGTTCATTTGACAGGCTGCTGCTCTCACCCATCAGTCTCACCTGGCTGATGCTGGCAAAAACACTGGGTGCTATTTTATTCGGTATTGTAAATGCGTTTGTTCCGATGCTCATTGCGATATTTTTCACCTCTGTTTCAAATATAAATTGGGCGATACTCATTTTGAGTGTCTTTTTTATTGCCATCACATCAACTTTTCTGGGGCTATTTATTGCGGTTTCGGTTAGTGAAGTTTTCGAAGCACAAACCTTTTCCAACTTTTTTCGCTTCCCAATGGTTTTCTTATGCGGTTTGTTTTTCCCCATCAGTCAGCTTCCAGTTTTTCTGCGTCCGTTGTCTTATATCGTTCCATTAACTTATGGAGCAGACCTGTTAAAAACAGCCATCAATCAAAATGGTCACATTACCTTGGGAATCAGCTTATTGGTTTTGCTTTTCTTTTCTATGATTTTGTTTCTAATAAGCAAAAGAAATATTCAACACAGGTGGATTTATTGAAAATTTTAAATTGGAGTTAACATGCATCATCATCATTCCGGAGCGGTAGAATTTTTGGGGGGATTTCCAATCTGGATTATCGTAATTGGTTTTATTGTGTTACTGGTTTTAATTGGAATTTATTTTCACAGAAAAAGGCTACAATCAGATTATCTCAAATCGGAAGAACGCAAGAAATTGGATGATATGGAGATTGAAATATTAAAACTTATCAGACAGACAGGAAAGCCGATGAAACAATCCGAAATTTGTGATTTCATCCCTTTGGAACCAGATGAAATTGCTGATTATTTAAGCTCGCTTCAGGATAAAAAATTAAGGTGATTAGTAATATTCCGGACCAAGTTTAAATTGGCTTGGTTATGTTGAAAGAAATCAATGAAATTGCCCATG
>Ga0172370_10008180_pt1 | contig 12617 bp, 15 predicted proteins | sample LakKiv5m_FD_114538 | JGI IMG/M metagenome (GOLD analysis project Ga0172370, IMG submission 114538) | Freshwater microbial communities from Kabuno Bay, South-Kivu, Congo - kab_022012_11.5m | ecosystem: Environmental > Aquatic > Freshwater > Lake | place: Democratic Republic of the Congo...
CTTAGCAGGATTTCCGCCTCCCGGAGCTTGTGGATAATCTGCTCCGGGGTATACCCTTTCTTTGGCATTTCTATCCCCCTTTTTACGATATTATATCTGGTATCGTTTTGGGGGGTCAGGTCAATACAAAATAACACAAGGCGTAATGACAAAACACAGAGAAATAGATACCAGAACGAATTCCTCAACAGTTGAATAGATGGTCTTAAAAATATAACTCAAGCAGAGTCGAGTTGAAGCTTAGTTTTGATCGCCCCCGAAAGACCAAAAATCAAACGTCGTTTTGCTGGGGCCGAAAAATCATCCCACAGTTCCTGGCCTACGGTGCACAGGAACAGCTGGTGAACAATTTCTTCCCCTTCTTTAAAATTTTCAACAACGGCTGATAAGTCAACAGCAACATGTTTAATGTCAGCTATTGAATGGGAACTTACCCAAACGCCTGGGATCTGACCATGCACTATCGACGAAATGCCGCTATACCACCGGTTTAAGCGACTGATCAAACCAAAACATTCCTGTGATTTGACGAAATTAGCGGTATGGAGTTTGTGATAATTAATAATTTCACTCTTCTGAACGAAATATTCTTCATCTCGAATGAGAGTAGCCAATTCCACAAGGTGAGTCCGAAAGTAAGTGTAATACAAAGCAGTTTCGACTAAAGTACGAATCGCAGCAGCAGCTGGTTTATAAAGTGCTAGACTGGTAAGTATAGCAACATAGTGCCCAGATGTCTGCATCTCCCGGATAAAAGAAAGAGCAGGGTTATTTCTATCGGCATTCTCAAGTTGCTTCGACCAGACAGCTAAACGTGTATTGCATTGAGTTAGACCGGTTGGCAGAATTGGGGTGGCCAAAAATTCCCCAACTAGGGAATCCCATGAAACCGAGCGAAGTGCACTTTCTAAATAATCAGGAGGCATCAACAAAGTCCCTAGATTTTATTCATAATACCATGCAAATAGTCGTTAGGTTCAACGTTCCAAGTTCTCAGAAGATTTAGTAACTCAACTGATTGTTTCTCTGAACCTCGATTAAAAAATTCACCCAATAATCTAGATTTGGTGATTCGATTAAGTTCAATCAACGGAGGGTTTGGGTCGACTTTTAACATCAGTGCTTCTATTTGAGCAATGGACAAACGCCTGTTTTTAATGATGTCAAGAGCTTCCTTTAAATAAGTTTTAACTTGGTTGTTGTAGGTGCTCAAGTTTGCAGGAAATTCAGAATATTTATTAAACTTTAAAGAGATATCATTTAATAGAGCCCCCAATTCCCATGCAAAATCCCCATTTCGACCTAAATAATCACTGAGCGAACGAATGTCTTCTGCACTAAGGTCAGAAGCTATTATGGATGAAACAATGATTCTTAGTGCTTTTTCTCGAATATTACGCTTCATTTTGAAACCTCCGGTTCGATTGTTTGTATAAATTCAGTGGCGACTCTTTGCAAATTGGTATATGCTTCGTAACTCCAAGGTTTATTCGCATGCCATACGAAATCCGCTCCCCCTTCGGGGTCTGAAAAGGCTTTGTATTTGTGCAACGTCGAATCCATACAATATTTCCTAAAATCGGGATCTTTACGAATGGATGTTTCAACTTGGGATCTGCCAGTACGACTAGTTAGGTTAAACAATATGTGGGGAATCGGTCCTTCACTACCTCGCTTTTTAGCATTGATAAACTTCATCATCAAACTTATGCCATATACAGCGTAGTTTTGCGGTACAACAGGAATAATGACATGGTCGGAACTTCGCAATGATGTTTTCGTAAATATAGAGCCAGCAGGATGACAATCAATAAATATTAAATCATACCGTTTACGGCAATTCACGATAAATTTATGAAACCTTTCCTCAATAGGTTTTGTAGATTTCTCAACCTGTCCTAAAGCAATATACATCAAATCAAGAGTTGACGGAATAATATCAAGGCACACATCACTATAGTTATATATATTATGGGTTACATCATCGATATTGGGGGGGCTTTCATTTCCTGAAACTTGGAGACGATATGGGTCAGTTTGAATGTATTCGTCGGTTAAAACTGACAATACATTTTTGTGAGCGGCTTCTAATTTAAAATACTTGGTTGATGCGATAAAAGCCTGGGAAGCGTTGAATTGAGGGTCATAATCTATTAGCAGCACCTTCCGCATCTTGTCGTTGATTTTGTTGCGAGCAATAAAACCCGCGAGATGGATTGCAATAGTAGTTTTTCCAACTCCGCCCTTCATATTCATGACAGTAACGACAGTACCCATATAAAAATGCCTCCGGGTAGACTACATTATATTCTGAAAAACGTTGGCAGTCTAGTGACTTGAAAATAGGGTAGTGTATCATTTTGCTCAAATTATAGTGATTTATGTCATAACAATAAGCCGATAAATTTTATATATAATATTTTAAGGAAGATTAATAGGATAAAATTCCTTTAGATGTAAAAATTGATATTCGTTTATGTATGTGTTACAATTTTTAGTATAAGATAATACTTGACAAACAGTTTTAATAGTGCTAGATTAACAACTTGACTTGAATTAGATGCTTTTACACGAAAGAGAGGCTGGGGATTGTCCAGATAGTTCCAGGATACTGCAACAGCTTTATGAGGAGACACCAAAAGTTGTTATCCGATAATCATAGTCCGAATCAAAGCATATGGGCCAGGGTTGGGGAGCAAGTTTCGAGGAGAGTAGAAGAAGCGCCATCTCTCGAAATGTGGGAAATCGTGGCAGAACACCTGAATGTAGCGAAGTACCGCCCCTTTCGTATTAATGATGCCGAGATAGCGGACGTCACCAGCAAAAGCGGTGCCAAGCAGTATATGTTGCGTAATCCGCATAATAACCAGTATCTCATGCTGGGTGATGAGGAACTTTTCCTCTGGAACCTGATGGATGGGAAAAACACAGTTAAAGACCTGCTGCTGGAGTATTTCAACCGGTACGAAGAATTCGGACAGCAGGTTGTAATATCCCTGATAGGATTATTGAAAAGCAATGGGTTCCTGCAGGAAAAACCGCATTCGGTTATGCGTTCGTTAGCGGCAAATATACAGAAAAGAAAATTTCTCTTTAAGATTATCCGGCTCATCGGGTTTTTCACCAACCAGAAATATACTACTAGGCATGGAGACAAATACTTTGACTGGTTTTATCGGCGCTTCGCCTGGGTTTTCTATACTCGTCCCGGTATCATCGTCGGCTTTCTTTTTGTCTTAGCCAGCCCAGTTTTTTTCTACTATCTATTTTTTGTAAAACATATTGGTCTATTGTTATCTGCGAACCTGGGGCGTTCTCCTGCACTAGTGGATGTAATTATCGCCCTCCTGCTGGTATACGGTAGTATTTTTTTACATGAAGTAGCTCACGGGCTATCGGTCAAGGCTTATGGTAGAAGTGTACTTAGAAACGGCATAGTGATGACCTTTGGAATGCCTATGCCGTTCGTGGATACCACCGATATATGGATGAAAGGCCGCAGGGCGCGCATGGTAGTCTCGTTTTCGGGTCCTTGGCTTAATGGAATCCTGAGCAGCCTTTTATGTATTGTAGGGATACTCCTGCCTGAAGGCGATGTCCGTTCCGTGGTCTTACTTGCCGGCATGCTGAATACAGTCCTATTTATTTTTAATCTGGTTCCTATCTTTGAATCGGATGGACATTACCTTATTCAGGACTATCTAGAATTCCCTCGTCTCAGAGGTGAATCCATCAGTTTTGTAACCCGTGGGATGTGGCAGAAACTGCTTCATCTGAATAAATGGTCTAGGAAAGATGTTCTGCTACTCTGTTATGGCACTCTGGCAGTATTTGGCATCGTGTTAATGACTTTTCTGGCTATCAATATGTGGTTCAGCACATTACGCGGTCTTCTGAACAAAATTGTCGCTGAACCAGTGCTGGCATTTGAGATACTGGGATTCCTGGTACTGGTTGCCATCATTGTTGCCGGTATACGCAATGGATTTCATTTTGTAAAAAAACGGGCACGTATCAGGCTCCCGTCATTACAAAAGGTACAAAAAGAAAGGTACAAAAAGAAGTACCGATGAAACATCTGGGGCTCCTGTTAACTGAGCGCTGCAATGCACATTGCAGACATTGTATTATATCACATTTAGTGTCCGAGGGACGGGACATGGCGCTCACCGATGCACAAAGGTATATCAATGAATTTGCCGAAATTACCATTCCTGGCAGTCCCTTTACTGTTCATTTTTCTGGTGGTGAAGTATTCCTACGGTTTACTGACCTGCTGACGGTTACACGTCATGCTAAAGAAAAGGGAGCTTCCAGCGTGGTCTGTGTGACCAACGGCGCGTGGGGGGAGAAACCCGAGTTAGCCCGGCAACAGGCTAAGGAACTCAAATCTGCTAGAATGAACCGGGTTAATTTCAGCCTGGATGATTTCCATCAAGAGTATATTCCTCTTGGCTCTGTGGTTAATTCGATATCAGCTTGCCTGGAGGCTGGATTAGATATTGGCATAAAGTGCACTGTGACCCGTAATTCGCAAAAATTGCATAATAATATCGCTAATTTGAAGGACCTGCTTTTAAATATCCCGTTCCAGGCAGAAGAATGGGCGTATGTACCCTCGCTCAATGATAAACAAATACCCAAGCAGGAATGGCTTATACCTAAAAGCTTGCCCCAGGAACATTGTCCGGAGTTAATATTAACTATTCTTCCGGACGGGACCGCCTTCCCCTGTTGTGGCGCTGGTTGGACGCCCAGACTCATCTTAGGCAATGCCCGGTCAGAATCCATCGCCAGTCTCATTCAGAAAGCTCAATACGGTCATGTTTTTGGAGTTATGCGAGATAAAGGGCCGGCTTTCTTCATCCCCTACTTCAATCAATCTGAGGAGAGTTTACCCACTGAAGGTTATGTCAGCACCTGCCATCTCTGTATGACAGTGTTGAACCATTCAGCCTGCGACAAAATATTACCGACAGCTCTGGCTGACTGGAAAATCGAGCGCATAAAAAATGCCTTGGGCGGGCTATGGAATCCGAATATCACTGTAAGCATCCCCTCAAAGGGTTAGATACTAAATATGTTAAGGAGGAAATAAAATGGCTAGTGACGCAGAGGTGAAAAAATTAGGAGTCAAAGCTATCGAAGATGAAAAGTTTGGTGCTGCATTGATAGCGAACCCACAGGAAGCAGCCGCTTCAATTGGAATCAAGTTAACCGCAGAGCAAGTAGCCAAAATCAAGGCTAAGAAAGCCCAGGCAGAAGCTGCGGGTACCCGGGAATCCAAGTCAATCATTTTTATCTAGTCGCCTCTTAAGTTTTTTGGCGAATCTGTTGATGCTCTGAGAGAGGATGCTTAACCCAAAATACTAGAATAACCGTATTCACCTGTTCTTACCCTAGGAGGTCTATCAAACAGCCCCAAGTGGAGTTGAATAGTAGCTCTATCTCAGAGGTAATGTATTCATGAATTATGGTCTTTAGGAAGAATTAGCGAAATGCAGAAAAAGAAAGTGCTGCTAGTAAATATGCCTTTCGGGGGTTACTCAGTGCCATACCCTTCCATGGCCCTCAGCCTGCTCAAACCACTGGTGGAGAGAGCCGGCTTTGACTGTGATATCAGTTATTTGAATGTCGCCTTTCGAGCTCACGTTGGTCAGAGCAGCATTTACCGGGCTTCAGATGAGGAAATCGACTATGCCTCGATAGTCGAAGAATGGGTATTCGGAGAGGAACTTTTTGGAAGAGAGTGGGGGAAATCGGAAAGGGGGAGCCTGGATGGTGTTTGTGCCCGGCTTTCAACTAATCAGCCGGATAAGAAGCTTCTCCGAGAGTACCTGACTGAACTCCGTCTTAAGGCAAGTTCCTTCATTCCTGAGGTACTGGAATCTATCGAATGGGAGAAATACAGCGTTATTGGGTTCACCTCCGTGGTCAGCCAGCAAATAGCCTCCCTGGCTCTGGCACACCACATTAAGAAGCGCTGGCCAGATAAAATAGTGGCTCTGGGGGGTGCTAACTGTGACGCTGAGAGAGGAATAGCCTTACTTCGCTTATTCTCGTTTGTGGACTGGGTATTTAGCGGTGAAGCCGACCTTTCTTTTCCCCAAGCTTTGACCAGATGGTTCAGCGGGCATCCTTTGGAGGGTATCCAGGGTGTATCTTATCGCCAAGATGTGAAAATCATTGACCAAGGCTCAGGAGAACTGGCTGACCTGGAGAGATTGCCTTATCCCGATTATAGCGATTATCTTGAGGCATTAAGGAAATGGTGGCCCTCAGATTTGCCTAAAGTCAACCTTCCCTTGGAAGCTTCGCGCGGATGCTGGTGGGGCGATAAATCCAGATGCATTTTTTGTGCCTATGACCATAAGCGGTCCCATTTCCGCCATAAGCCTGCCCAACAGGTGATAGCCGAAATAAAGATGGTCAAAGACAGGTACGGAATCAACAAAATCATGTTCACTGATGCCATCATGGAGATGGAGTTTTTCCGCACCCTTTTCCCATATTTATCCGACATAGCCGGACCGCTGGAATTGCGTATAATGAGTAAAGCCAACTTGAAACGCGAACAAATAGCGGTACTGGGTAACGGGGGGGTAATAGAGTTCCAACCAGGAATTGAGACCTTGGATACCGAAATGCTGGACTATATGCATAAAGGTGTACGGCTTTTACAATGCATACAACTGGCAAAATGGGCAGCGGAGTATGGCATATCCTGCCACTGGAATGTCCTTTACGGATTCCCGGGAGAAAATCCCCAGGCATATAGCCGCATGGCCCAGCTTATTCCCAAGATTATGCATCTCGAACCACCTGCCAGATTAGTCCACCTGTCCTTACAGCGTTTCAGTCCGCTGATAGAAAATAGCCAGCGGTGGGGACAAACTAACATCAGAGCAATGAAAATCTACGAGTCTATCTTCCCTTTTGACCAGCCGGAGCTGGATGCATTAGCGGAATTTTTTGAAAGCGACTTCGAAAATAAGCCGATGATTGAGGATTACATCCAACCAGTGAAGGAGAAAATTGATGACTGGCAACACCTTTGGAAAAGAGAGGGAGTGCGCCCACTGCTGGTTTATGAAAAAACTGGTACCGACACACTGCATGTTTATGATACCAGACCAGGTTATCCTGAGCGAAACATAGATTTAACCGGCGAAGCAGCCCTGGCTTACCTGGCTTGCGATACTAAATGTCACTTTGAATCCGTTGCCCGTGAGATACGGGGAATAACCGGGAATAATTACCGTGGAGATGCTGCTTTATACTCTGAACTTGATGAACTGGTAAGCCGAGAGTTGATGCTACAGGAGAATGGCTGGTATCTAAGCTTGGCGAATAATCTCGAGGTGATGAAGAAGCACAATAAATTTATTCTGGTGCAGTTATTAGCCGGTACTTTATGAAGCTTAATTCCCAGTTCATGGTTTTAATATGTCGATACACTGGATTTGAAAATTGGCAGCAATAAATAAAAGCCGACTTCAGGAAGAATCATCCTATGGCAAACTACCGAAAAAGTAGGGGATGAATGAGCTACTGCCTATTGTGAAAGTGTGCTCAAATGGGACTTGGTAGAATTAAGTTTTGGTCAAGGTTCAATCTAACCACCAAAATCCTGGTGGTGTTCCTGGCTTTATCGGTAGTGTCATTGGCTATCGTCGGTGTCTTGGCATCGATTAATCTCAGGGGAATGAGTAACTATGCCCTGGATAGCCAGACATCTCTGGGTGAACGAGCGGTCAGCGACAGTACACAGGCATTGGAGAACCAGGCTGAAAAAGACCTTCTGCGCCTGGCAACAGACCAAGCTGCAATCAGCAACGCAATATTTGAAAAGATTGGTTCAGATATCAATATAGTCGCAGAATATGCTTCTAGGTTATGGAGCAATCCATCACTATTCGGAAGCCAGCATTCCTATTCACTAACGGAAAAACCTCCAGACCCATATGCCGCTTCTGTTTATCTCTTGTCTCCCGGCATTACCGCCAGTTCAGTTGCTGAAGAGGTAAACCTTTCGAGTAATATGGATGATATCTTTAAACCTCTTCTGGCTAACAACCCTAATATGACCTGGATATATATCGGCACGGAGTCTGGAGTGTTCCGGTTGTATCCGTGGACAGGGGACTTCCCATCCGACTTTGACGCCAGGGAGCGTACGTGGTACCAACGAGCATTCAACACAGGTAAAGCAGGCTGGACAGAGTTGTACGTTGATGCTGGTGGTCGAGGGCTGACAGTTACCTACTCCAGACCGGTCTACAATGCTGGAGCTGAATTAATCGGCGTAGTCGCTGCTGATGTGACGCTGAAAACAGTGAATGAGAGAATCATTAATACACAGGTGGGTGACCTTGGCTACGCTCTTTTAATTGATGGGCACGGTAACATCATTGCCCGTCCGGGGCTTTCTCCAGGTGATAAGAGATGGGATGAGAGCTTTGAGACAGAGAATCTGCTTCAAAGCAATAATCGGGACATCAGTAATATAGCCTCAGGTATGACTGCTGGCAAGACAGGTGTGGCAAAAGCCATATCTGATGACGGTGAGAAGTATATTGCCTACGCCCCGCTCACCAATACAGGCTGGAGTGTCGGCATAGTGATGCCGGTTGGTGAGATTGTAGCGCCGGCGTTGGCAACGAGGGAAAAGATTACTACTTTTACAGAAGAAGCAAGATTGAACATTTCCCAGCAGATAGGCAGAACGCAAAATACTTTCATTTTGACATTTGTTGTGCTTATTCCCATAGTTATCGGGCTTGCCTTCTGGCTGGCAAGAACCATCAGCAAGCCCGTTCTATCGGTTACCACTGCGGCTCAATCGATGGAGAAGGGAGAGCTTACCGAGGAAGACATCTCAAAGCTCAATCAGAGCCAGGGAGAAGATGAAGTGGCTACCTTGAGCCGCGTCTTTGCGAAAATGGCAGCCGAGGTCAAGGCACGGGAAAACCGTTTGAAGAAACAGGTGGAAGAACTGCGCATCGAGGTAGACCAGTCCAAGAAAGCCCGCCAGGTGGCGGAAATCATTGATACGGACTACTTCCAGAATCTCAAGAAGAAGGCGAAGGAGATGAGAAACAAGAAAGAGGAAAACGAGATTAGAGATTAAAGACCAGAATCCTCCAAATCTCTACTCTCTAATATCTGAAACCAGGGACACCGCCACAATAAATGTGGAAGCTAAATAGCGATGGCTTAGAGCCAAAGCTGAAACATAAGGAGGTTCTAAATGTCTAGAATTATTTCAGTTCACTCATTCCGAGGCGGCACTGGAAAATCCAATACCGCGGCTAACTTAGCCGCCATCATCGCTGGAGATGGCAAACGCGCCGGCATTATCGATACCGATATCCAGTCGCCCGGCATCCATGTGCTCTTCGGACTGGACGAGGAGAAGATGGACAGGTCCCTCAACGACTATCTCTGGGGGAAATGTCCCATTGAGCAAGCAGCTTACGATGTCAGCCCAACACTGAAAATGGGGACAGGAGAGGTAACGGTTATGAGCGGCGGGATGTACCTCATCCCTTCCAGCCTAAAAGCCGGTGAGATCGCCAAGGTACTAAGGGAAGGCTATGATGTAAACCTACTTAATGACGGCTTCCGGGAGTTAACACGCAAGTTGAAGCTGGACTATCTCTTCATTGATACCCATCCAGGCTTGAATGAAGAGACGCTACTATCCATTACCATTTCTGATGTTTTGCTGATAATCATGCGCCCGGACCAGCAGGATTACCAGGGGACGGCTGTCACCGTGGAAGTGGCACAGAAACTGGAGGTTCCCCGGTTGATGATAGTGGTCAACAAGGTGCTGCCGTCCTTTGACTTCGAAGCGCTGAAGCAGAAGGTGGAGAAGATATATGACGTTCCTGTTGCTGGGGTACTGCCGGAATCCGAGGAGATGATTGCTCTGGGAAGTAGCGGTATTTTCTGCTTGAAGTTTCCGAACCATCCACTTACAAAAACACTGCGGAGTATTGCCGAACAGGTCATATCAGAATGAGGAGGAGAGCATGAGCGGACTATTTGATAGATTGGGACGAGAGCTGGGTGCCCGGGAGAAAGCCGCCGGGCTGAGTATGGCTGATGTTCTCACCCTGCCCAACGAACTGCGGCGGCTGTTCAACTGGATGGTACGGCGGGAGGAGGTGGGTTTAGTTGATGTAGTGGCCTATCTGGGACAGGATGAACCAACCGTGCGTTTCACCTTGGCATCGCTGACGGAGAAAGGCTTTGTCCGGGAGGTAGAAGTCAAAGGGCAACCCCGTTACAGAGTGCGTCTAGCGCCCAAACGGAGGCGGGAAGTACCGCTTAATATCTGGCAAGCCCTGAGCGATAAGACAGAAAAAACAGGAAGGCGATAAATGAATTGCATACATTGTGATAAACCCGCCCAAGGCGTGTGTCGTTTCTGCGGACGGGCGCTGTGTAAAGAGCACGCCCAGAGCATGCCCTACATCATCACCATTTATGTCGATGAGAAAAAGGTACCGAAGGCAGTAGTGGTAGCCGATACATTCTATTGCGGCATATGCAAACCCCAGCCGGAACCTATCGAAATGCCGGAACTGGAGTAAGTAGTGATAATATTTGCCATCGTGACTATTACCATACCCGTGGTCTTCCTGTAGCTGGTACGCTGGCTTGACCTCTATGCCTCCAGTAGCTTCCAAGCTAGTAGTACTCCCATCTCTATACAGCCTAATCTTAAATCTGTACAGGAGTTCGGACAAGATAACCAATTTGCTGACAGGGAAAATAAATGTTGAATAGGAGTGGTAAGAATGTGGTCAATATTAGGATTGGTCGGTTTGTTTACAAGTTTTTCAGGGGCTGTTCTACTGGCCCTCACCTCCGTTAAGAACGAAAGCGAGATTTTGAAGGAGGCTGCACCACGTTTGCCGGTAGGAGGGCCTCCCGGCAGCAAAGAGTATGAAAGGTCGCTTCGCGGCATGCCCAATGTGCAAGCCTTACTTCGACAGTCTAGAAAGGCCAAAAGTGGATGAAAATCATGGTCGTGGAGAACGATCCTGCGTTGCGAAAACTAATACGGGTCAACCTGGAGGCCCGCAGCTATACGACTTGTGGGGCAATAAACGGCATCCAGGCCCTTTATACGCTGGCAGGGCAAGAAGAGGGAGAGGAAGAGTCCCCGGACTTAATCATTATGAACGAGTGCCTGCCTGACCTGGATGTGCTGGACCTGTGCCGGTTCCTCCGCGTAGAACGCGCAATACCGCTGATTGTGCTGAGCCCTACCCACGACGAGATGTTCCGCCGGGAGTTTGCCAGCATGGGCGTGAATGGCTATCTCCCCCTCCCATTCGACATAGGCGACCTGATGGCCCTAGTCAATGCCGTACTGCCGGAGCGCAGGCGGCTTGGCGTGCTCGGAGTGTAGTGATTGCCGTTCCCCGGGGTGACTACTTCAGGGTAGCAAAGGCCTTACCCGCAACCTCTGTAGTCAGCCGTATATCCTCATCGCTGTGAGCTATCGAGATGAAGGCCGCTTCAAACTGGGAAGGCGGCCAGTAGACGCCACCCTCCATCAAAGCGTGGAAGAACCTGCCAAAATTCGCCTCCGTAGCGTCCCTTATATCCACCTGAACACATCGGAAACCAGAACTCGCCTTTATCCACACGAACAACCACGTATCCACGGTTGTCGTTATGCTTACCACCTTTCCAGTTCTGGTGATTAGCCTTGTTGTATTTCTCACCAGCAAGTTTCCTTACGCAAGAAAGGCAAAGGTTTTTTCTGGGTGCATTTCTGACCATTTGAACCCAGCGTTCTTTACCGCATTTTTCGCAAGCTGCCCAGATATGGTAGCGTTGCCCCTTCGCCTTATACCCTACCTCTTCGCTACGTCTAATTTCGCCGATTCTAGCCATTAGGATTCCTTCTTTCAGTACGAGATATGTAAATGAGCAAGCAGCGGCACCGGCCGCCGCCCTGACAATCTGGATTCCCTGATGCGTACTTCGCGGTGCGCTCATCTGTGTAATCCCACTCTTCACCGTCGAGTTTGCCGCACACAGGACAGGTATCATCATCAAGAAGAGCGGAATATTGAGCGCTGGCTATTTCGTTTTTGTGACTTGAGTTCTGTAAAGATGTGGTAGTTTTGATTTCTCGAAAAACAGGTGTGGACTTTTCAGCCTACCTTAAGGAGAGAAGCTACGACTACCTGATATGTGGGGAAAGGCGTGTAAACCTTAAAAAGGCATACAATGCCTTAACTGAAAAGTATAAAATCAACACTATTATGGTAGACTCCGGGCCGACACTTAACGGGGTATTACTCAATGCAGGGCTAATAGATGAGATCAGCCTGTTGGTTTTCCCGGTATTGGTTGGTAAGAGATCTAATAAGCTGCTCGCTCAAATTAAGATTGGGAATCAAAACGTTAACCTGAAACTGTTAGACGAGGAGAAATTAGAAAACGGGTTAGTATCGTTGAGATATCAGCTGGGATTTCCCATATCAACTCTAATTGAGCCGACCTCGAACATTTTTGTTCTTGAAACTGATGATATACCCCTCCCATCTGATTGTCAACCTGATTAAGACCCCTCAGGTAACCCAAAGCAC
>Ga0172370_10008181_pt1 | contig 12616 bp, 9 predicted proteins | sample LakKiv5m_FD_114538 | JGI IMG/M metagenome (GOLD analysis project Ga0172370, IMG submission 114538) | Freshwater microbial communities from Kabuno Bay, South-Kivu, Congo - kab_022012_11.5m | ecosystem: Environmental > Aquatic > Freshwater > Lake | place: Democratic Republic of the Congo...
ACCATCGTCCTGCTCGTCGAGTTCCCCGATCAGCCTCACGAGAAACTGAACTCGAAGCTCCACTACCAGCGCATGCTGTTCGGGCTCGGCTCGCAGTTCACCACCGGGTCGATGCGCGACTACTACCGCAGCATCAGCAACTTCGGCGAAGGCTCCGGCATCGACGTTCAGGGAGAAGTCCACGGCTGGTTCCAGATGCCCAAGCCCCGCGCCTACTACGCCAACGACAACTCGGGAATGAGCGACAGCTTCCCGCGCAACGCCCAGGGGATGGCCACCGACGCGATCGCGGCCGCGCGCGCGAGCGGCGTCGATTTTCGCGGCTACGACGCGCTCGGCGAAGGTGTCGTCACCGCGTTGTTCGTGGTCCACGCCGGACGCGGCGCCGAGGAGACCGGCGCCATCGGTGACATCTGGAGTCACAAGTGGGTGGTACCGCAGGCGCCGACCGTGGCGCCGAAGCTCAAGATCTCGACCTACTTGACGGTCCCGGAGGATTGCCGCGTCGGCGTATGCGCCCACGAGTGGGGACACCTGGTGGCGCGCTGGGGCGACTTCTACGACACCGGAGAAGACGACAACACGACTTCGAACGGGCTCGGCAACTACTGCCTGATGGCTTCGGGTTCGTGGGGCAACAACGGCGCCACGCCGGTGCTGCCCAACGGCATGCTCAGGATGTTCCACTCGTGGATCACACCACGGGTGCTGACCAAGAGCGCCCGCGGCGTCGCGCTCGAGCCGGCGGCCGAGGGCGGCGACTGCGTGGTGATCCGCAACAAGAAGACCATGAAGCCGTCGCAGTACATCCTGGTCGAGCACCGGCGCCGCCGCCGGCAGGACGCGTATCTGCCCGACGACGGCATCGCCGTCTGCGTCGTCGATGAATCCATCGAGGACGTCAACGACGAAGATCGCCTGGCCATCGAATTGATCCAGGCCGACGGCAAGCGGCACCTTGCCGGTCTGTTCGGCTCGGGCAACAGCGGCGACGCGGGCGACCTGTATCCGTCCAGCAACAATTCGACGCTCGGCAAGACAACCAAGCCGCCCCTGAACCTGCCCGGCGGAAAGTGGAGCGGAGTGACCGTCAAGGTAAACGGAACACCGGGCGCAGCGTCGATGAAGATCGACGTCGACATCGAAGCGTGAGCGCCGCTCGCTTCCGGACTCGCTGAGGTTGGCCTAACACACTGTTGAGAAAGCGTCGTGAGCCCGTGCAAAATGGTCCAGATGCAAGGCGCGCGCGAAAGTCGCCCGCTACGAGGCTTGGATCTCGCCCGTCGCCAGCTCCGGGCTCGCGTCGTAGCGAGTGGTTTCGCGCGCAACGCGGCAGATGGGCCATTTTCAACGAGCGCCCAAGCCGCGAGTTGGCAGTCGAAATTCTCTCAGGCTTCGCTGCCCTGGTGGGCAGCGCTCAAGAGATCGCCGACGGTCTTTACCGGATGAAAGGTGTCGGCCGGTACTTCGACGAACACGGTGTTCCATCCGGCCATCGCTCCGTTCCAGAGGCCCGGGCGTTCGAGCGAACGCAGCGGACGTCCGCCTTCGGATTTCTCGGCGATGAACACCGCGTCGCGATCGATGAAGCGGCCGAGATCCAGAGGACGGCCCTTCCAGTCGCGCGTCGCGCACACCAGATCGACCGGATTGAAGTGACGCGCGCTCTCGAGGATGGCGCGCTGGCCTTCGTCGCTGCGATCGACCTGCGAGGTCTCGACCACTTGCGTACTGGCGCGCCCGTGCGCGTCGAGCACCCAGAAAGGTCCGCCGCCCGGATTGGTGTCGGCGCTCACCATGCCGCAGGCACGCAGCGGTCGGTCCAGCCGGTCGATCGCGAACTCGCGTCTGCCCGACTCTGACATTTCATCGGGCGTGTCCACGCCGAAGTGTTCGCGTAGCAGCGCCAGTGCCGCCGCGACCGCTTGCGAGCCGCCGGTCTCGACCGCACGGCGGCACGCGAACACTTCGCTGCGAAGCTCGAGCAGCACTCCAGCCAGCGCGCGTTTCCAGATCACGGTCAGCGGCTTGAGTTCGTCGATCGTGACGTTGTCGATGTTCTTGATGAAGACGAGGTCGCAGTCGAGATCCGCCAGGTTCTCGATCAGCGCACCGTGGCCGGCAGGGCGGAACAGCAATCTTCCGTGGCGGTCGCGAAACGGATGGCCCTCCAGGTCGACTGCAAGCGTGTCGGTCGAAGGCTTCTGGTGCGAGAACTCGACCTGGTAACGCACGCCGAAGCGCTGCTCGTAGAGCCCGGCCACCGCCGACAGCAAAGCGCCGAAGCGCTGCTCGTGTTCAGGCGAAACCGTGAAGTGCAGACGGCAAACGTCACCGTGGCCGCGCGCGTAGGCGGCCGCCTCCACCAGGTGTTCCTCGAAAGCCGTGCGCACCTCGCCGCGGTCGCGGTGAAAAGCGAGCAGTCCCTTGGGAAGACTCGCGTAGGCCAGACCTCCCGGATCGAGCAACGTCGACAGCAGCAGCTTCACGTCGCTTTCGGCGCAGTCTTCGATCGAGGCGCCTTCGCGTGCCAGTGCGGCGCGCAGATCTTCGTAGAACGCGAAACGCCGCAGCTCCGCCAGAGCGCGCAAGGCCGCCTTGGCATCGGCGTCGTCGCTGGCGACGAGGTTGTCGCGGGTGCGCAGCCGCGGGTTGGCCGCCACCGCCAGCAAAGATCGGAACATGCGGCTGGCAGCCCCCGAAGCCGGTACGAACTTGGCAATCGTCAGCGAAGCGACTTCTTCGTCGTAGAGCGACGCGTAGTACTGTACCTGCTCGTCGCCGAGACGGCGGATGCCGTCTCCGACGCTGCACGGGCGCAACAGACGCGAGGGAGGCGGCGGCTCGCGGTACAGCAGTAGCTGCTCGAGCACCGCCTCGCGGGTCACACCCCGCGCCTCGAGATCGGCGAGGTCACGGTCGCTGAAAGAAGAGAACGACAAGCTTGCCAGCGCGTTACGAGCGGTTGCGTGGCTCAGGCCGCAGGGCCGGCCTGGACCAGCTTCTCGAGCTCGCCGCTCTCGTAGAGTGAAAGCACGATGTCGCAACCGCCGACGAACTCGCCGTCGATGTAAAGCTGCGGCAGCGTCGGCCAGTTCGAGAACTGCTTGATGCCTTCGCGAAGCATCGGATCGTCGAGCACGTTGTAGCTTGCGTACTCGGCGCCGACCGCCTGCAGGGCGCGCGTGCTCTGCTGCGAGAAACCGCACTGCGGCATCGCCGGCGTGCCCTTCATGTAAAGAACGATGCGGTCCTTCTGGATCTGCGATTGAATCTTCTGAAAAATGTCGTCAGCCATTGGTCAACCTCGTAACCTCGTCTTCTTCTTCACCGACCATCCCGGAACAGACTGTTCAAAGACCATCGTGAGCCCGGTCAAAATGGTCCATATGCAAGGCGCGCGCGAAATGCCACGAACGGAGGCGTAGCGGAGCTACGCCGTAGCGAGTGATTGCGCGTGCACGAGCCCCGAGCTGGCGAGGGGCGAGCCGCAACCGACAGGCGTGATCCTCGCGCGTCGCCAGCTCCGCGCTCGTGGGCCATTTTCAACGGGCTCCTACGCGCCGATTTCCGTCACCAGTTCCTTCTTGAACTGCTCGGGCGTCAGCGTGCGAAGCGCCAGCGCGTGAATCGCCTGCCGCATGCTGTCGCCGAGCGCCGCGTAGACCATGCGGTGCTGCTGAACGAGCGGACGCCCGCAAAAGGCTTCCGACACCACCACCACGTCGAAGTGGTCGCCGGTTCCCTTCGTGTCCACCGCTCGAACGTCGGCGTCGGGAATCGCCGCCTTGATCATCGTCTCGATACTGGTCGTTTCCATCATTGATCTGTCCATTTTGTCATCAGTTCGCTCGTTCGCGACAGAAGATCCCCTTAGCCGAACCCGATTGCAACGCAACGTGGGCGGCACTCGCGGCGCTAGAATCGCGGACTAGTCGACGTAGCCTAGCGAACGCAGTGCCTTTATGTCTTCCTTGTCGAGCGTGGTCTTGGCCGAATCGGGCTCGGGATGCGCGTCACGCCACGCGGCCAGTTCTTCGTCGTGGAGGCGTGCGGTGGCGTTAACCAACGACTCGTCGCGTTGCGCGACGGACGCTGGTCCGGAGGCGTCCTGCACCGGCGGCGCCTGCACCAGCAGGTTGTCGGTCTCGTGGGGATCACTCTGTAGGCGATACAACTCGCGCCGATTCTCCTCGGGAGCCACGATGTACTTGGCACCGCCGCGCACCACCGCGGTCATCTCGCCCTGCGCGTTCGCTTCCGCGACGACCTTGCCCTCGTAGGCGCGCCGCTGCATGAAAATCGCGCGGTCGGGATCGAGCGTTCCCAGCAGGCTGCGGCCTTCGAAGCCGGGCGGAATCTGCTGCACCTGCGCCAATTGCAGAATCGTCGGGGCCACGTCGATCAGCGACACCGGCTCGGATATCGCCCGGCCGGCTGCCACGTGTCCCGTCCAGCGCACCACCAATGGTACTCGCACCGCTTCTTCGTAGAGGTTGACCCCGTGCGACAACCAGCCGTGGTCGCCCAGGCCTTCGCCGTGGTCGCTGGTCACGATCACCAGCGAACCGCCCGCGCCCGCGTGCCGGTCGAACGCCTCGACGACGCGGCCGAGTTGTTTGTCGGCGTAGTGGACCTCGGCGTCGTACTTGCGCACGTTGGGATCGATACCGGCGGGCCAGTGCGCCTGAAACTTCTCGGGGGCCCGATACGGGAAGTGCGGATCGATGAAGTGCACCCACACGAACAGCGGCCGCGCGTCGCGGCGCTCGTCCATCCACGCCTTGAACCTCTCGAAGGTAGCGCCGGCGATACGGTCGTGAGCCACCTCTGGGGAACGTCCGAGCGAACCTTGCGACAGCGTGAATTCGTCGTCGAAAACCTCGAAGCCCTGCGCGAACCCGAAGCGCGCTCGCAGCGGGAACGAACCGACGAAGGCAGCCGTAGCGTAGCCCGAATCGGCAAGCACTTCGGCAACCGTCACGGCCTGCGGCGGCAGGGTGTGGCCGTTCTTGAACACGCCCAGCGTACGGAAGGATGCTCCCGTCAGCAGCGACGCGTGCGAGGGGGCGGTGGTCGCCGAGGCCGCATAGGCAATGCGGTAGCTGGTACCGGCCGCCGCCAGCGCGGCAAGAACCGGGGTGGTCTCGATCGGATAGCCGTAGGCCGAGCAGTGGTCGGCGCGCAGCGTGTCGATCGTCACCAACAAGACGTCGGGACGGGCACTCGGCCGCGAGCAGGCGGCACCGATGGCGGTCGCCACTGCGACCACAAGAAGCGGATGACAAAGAACCCGGCGTCGCATGGATTTGGTCTCCGCGCGATGCTTTACTCGATATGGAGAGGAAGCCGAAATCGCCCCACCCGCGCGCCGCGTGGTGAAGCGGCAGCGGGGTGCTCGTCGGGAACGGGTCGGGTCGTAGCATGATACAGCCTACACAACTGGCACTGGCCGGTCTCGATCAGTTGAGCGACCTCTCCTCGGTACTGCTGAACTGGGCCAGCCCGGAGCGGTCCTACCTCGGCGCGATCCTCAAGACCGCCGCCCTCGACTCGGCCAACCGCCTGCTGGACGTGGGCTGCGGCAGTGGCGACCTGCTCGCCGCCGCCGCCATCCTGGAGCCGGGCGCCCTGCTCTACGGCATCGACCCGGACGAAGACGCGCTCGAACTGGCCTCGCGCAAGATCTACGGCACCTTGCAGTCGGTCGAACTCCACCAGGCAGTGGCCGAAAACCTCCCGTTCGAGTCCGATTTTTTCGACGTCGTCACCGCTACGCTGCTGATGAACACCCTGTCGATCGGGCAGCGCCGCGAGGTGCTGGCGGAGTGCTTCCGGGTGCTTGCCCCCGGGGGACGCCTGCTGATCGCCGACTGGATCGGAAACAACGAGGGCCTGCGCGCGCTGCTCGCCTACCCCAACCACTTCGTGCGCTGGCTGCTGTTCTCCGAGGCTTTCCCGCCCACCCTCGAAGAGACCATCCTGCGGGTAGGATTCCACCCTCCCGAGACCCGGGGGAAGTTCTGGACCGTGCTGGGCACGATAGAACTCGTAGAAGTGTTCAAGCCGCTCCAGGGCTGAACGCCCGGCCCCTCGACAATCGCTGCCGCCCCCCGCTCCATGCGCCAGTAGCACCGACCAGCACGAGCTGAACACCCGGCCCCTCGACAATCGCTGCCGCCCCTCTGGCTGACACATCCATCGGATGGGTATAGTCGAAGCGTGGCCGGTTGAGGGATCGGCCGCGACAAGCCTTTCGGAGTGCCCGTCGAAACCGAACGCAACGGGGCCTGCCTGCCCCGAGGTGATGCTGCGCGCGCGGATTGTTTAGTCCGTCGCATCGCGGCTCGAGCGAGCCGCTCCGCGCGGGGAGAGATGACGATGTACCTGAAAAATTTTCTTCTTACCGTAGTCTTGGCAAGCGTGTTGATCCCGGCCGGCGCCCGGCAGGCCTTCTGCGCAATCAATCCGGACCCGCCGGGCACGCCGGTCAAACTGGTATTCATCCACCACTCCAGCGGCGAGAACTGGCTGACCGACGGCAACGGCGATCTCGGAATCGCGCTGCGTGACAACAACTACTTCGTCAGCGACACCAACTACGGCTGGGGCCCCGGCGTGATCGGCGACACCACCGACATCGGCCACTGGTACAACTGGTTCGCGGGTCCTTCAGCCCCTACCTATCTCGCCGCGCTGTACGCCGAGAGCGGACAGAACTCGTGGTACACACGCCTGGACACCGATCCCGGCGGTACCAACGAGATCGTGATGTTCAAGTCGTGTTTCCCCAACTCGCAGCTCGGCGGCAATCCCGACGATCCTGCCACCGTCGGCGACAACCCGTTGCGCGGCCAGGACGCCTATTCCGAGTTCATGACGGTGGCCAACGCCAAAGGAATCTACAACGACATCCTGGCGTACTTCGGCGCACATACAGAAAAGCTGTTCGTGGTCGTGACCGCGCCGCCGCTGGTCTCGGGCGACACCGACGCGTCGCACGCGGCCAACGCGCGCGCCTTCAACCAGTGGCTGGTGAACGATTGGCTCGCCGCCTACCCGAACGACAACGTCGCGGTGTTCGACTTTACAACGTGCTGACCAGTAACGGCGGCAATCGCAACACCAACGACGCCGGCGCCGAAACCGGCAACCACCACCGCGTGCGCACCGGCTACGTCCAGCACCTGCAGACCGTGGCCGGCAACACCTCGGCCTACGCCAGCGGCTCGGGCGACAGTCACGCCACTCCCGCCGGCAACAGCAAAGCCAGCGCCGAATTCCCGGCTCTGCTCAACGTGTACTACCACTGCTGGAAAGGCACCGGCGACTGTCCGGCCACGCTGCTGCACGCCGACTTCGCCGCCGCCACGGTCAGCGGCTACGCGCCGCTCACGGTGGATTTCACCGACCTGTCGAGCGGCAGCCCGAGCGGCTGGAACTGGGACTTCGGCGATCTCGCTACCGGCACCGAGCAGCACCCGAGCCACACCTACAGCGCGCCGGGAACCTACACTGTCACTCTGACCATCGCCGACGGCGGCTCGGGAAGCAGCGTCGAGACCAAAGTGGACTACATCACGGTGGCTCCCAGCCCCTACGCCGTCGCTCCCGCCGCCGGATCGATCGGAACCGAGATCGTCGTCACCGGCGTGGACTTCGGCGCGACGTCGGGAAAGATGCGCCTACGTTACGTGGATTCGCGCGGCAAGTTGAAGAGGAAGTCGCTGCGCGTGCTCGAGTGGACCGACACGCGCGTCGTCGGCCAGGTCAAGTCGAAGATGGAGGCGAGACTGAGCGACGTGATGTTACAACCGCGCGGACTCGCCGAAGTAGTGCTGGCCGGCGCCTTCACTGCGATGGCACCGGCGGTAGACATCGTAACTCCGGCCGCGGGCGCAGCGCTGGATGCGGTCGTCGTCGATGGACGCTACTTCGGAACCAGCACCGGCAAGGTGTACCTGCAGCACCTCGAGGGCGGTAAACTCAAAGCCAAGAAGTGCGACGCCGTCTCGTGGACGATGGACCCGACTACCGGCGACGCCAGCGCGACCTTCACGGTGGACGCGGGGCTCGCGCCGGGAATCTACGACGTGGTCGTTGCGAGCAAGATCGCCTCGACCACCGTCGTCGGCGGCTTCACGGTCGAGTAGCAGTCTGTTGAAAGACCGTCCATCAGCCTGTTCAAAATGGCCCAAATGCAAAGCGCGCGCGAAAAACAACGAGCTACGGCGTACTTCCGGGACGCCGTAGCGAGTGGTTTCGCGCACAACGCAGCAGACGGGCCATTTTCAACAGGCTGGTAGCCGGAGCGATTCGCGCGGCGTCGGTGCCGGCCGCTCGGGCGGGTTCGGGCGCGACGCCGCGCGGGCATCGCCGCGCGGCCGCGGTTTCGACTCCGTTGCCGCTCCGTGTAGGCTCGCGGCCGGTTGTGGGCCCGCACGCGCCGTGACGGTGGGGCTCCCGGGGAGTTTTAGCAGTGATCCAGTGGAGTGAGCAGCACCTGATGATGCAGAGCGCCGTGCGGCGCTTCATCCAAGACGAAATCGTCCCTCACATCGACGAGTTCGAGCACGGCGACACACCGCCGTACGCAGTGCTACGCAAGATGTTCAAGTCGTTCGGCATCGACGAGATGGCGCGCGAGCGTTTCCACAAACAGATCGCCGCCGAGAAGCGCGCCGCCGCCGGCGAAGCGATGGTCCCCGGCGCCGAGTCGAAGAAGAGCGGCGGCGCGGCGGCCGCAGACGCGGTCGCGATGCAGATGATTCCGGTCATCGAGCTGTGTCACTACTGCCCCGGAATGGTCACGGCGATGGGCGTTAGCGTCGGACTGACGTCGGCGGCGATCCTGTCCAAAGGAACCACTGCACAGAAAGAACGCTGGGCTCTGGATCTGCTGACGCTCGACAAGGTCGGCGCCTGGGCGATCACCGAACCCGGCTCGGGCTCCGACGCGTTCGGTGCGATGAAGTCGACCGCACGCCGCGACGGCGACGGCTACGTACTGAACGGCAGCAAGACCTTCATCACCAACGGCCCCTACGCCGACACCATCGTGTTCATCTGCCGGCTCGACGAAGGCAACCCGCCCGCGGAGCGCAAAGTGCTCACCTTCGTGCTCGAACGCGGCATGCCCGGGTTCGAACAGTCGCGCCCGGTACGCAAGATGGGAATGCACTCGTCGCCGACCGGCGACCTGTTCCTCAGCGACGTGCGCGTCGGCAAGGACCACCTGCTCGGCGAAACCGAAACGGTCGCGTCGCGCTCGGGCACCAAGGACACGTTCTCGAGCGAACGCAGCGGCGTCGCGGCGATGGCGCTGGGCATCGTCGAACAGTGTCTGCGAGTCTGCGTGGAATACGCCCGCACGCGCATCGCGTTCGGACGCCCGATCGGCGAGTTCCAGCTCATTCAGCTCAAGCTCGCCAAGATGGAAGTCGCACGGATGAACATCCAGAACCTGGTGTTCCGTCAGATCGAACTGGCGGCAGCCGGGGTCAGACCCACTTTCGCCGAAGCCTCGGCAATCAAGCTCTATTCCGCGCAAGCCGCGATGGAGGTGTGCCTGGAAGCGGTGCAACTGCACGGCGGCAACGGCTACACCGCCGAGTACCGCGTCGAGCAACTGTGCCGCGACGCCAAAGTCCTGCAGATCTACGGCGGCACCGACGAGATCCAGATCTCGCAGATCGCGCGCAACCTGCTCGCCAGCTGACGGCCGGCGCGAGCAGGGCGTCGATGAGGCTGACGACTCGGCAGGCCGCGCTCGCGGCCGTGAACGAGGGAACTCGATGACCATGAATCGATCGCAACCGTTGTTGGGGATTACGTCCCGGCCCATTGGCCCACTAGGAAGTGTGGTGGATGTTGATGTTGGCGTGACGGTGGTCGTGGTTGCGAGCGAAAACTGTGGAAGCATGACAAATAGCGCGGCAAATCAGACACGAGCGGCCGGTCTGGCGCGGAAGAAGAACCACGTGATCCGGCGTTAGCCCACAGGAGTCGCGATGAAGGAACGAGCACCACGCAATCGAACGCTCACTTGCAGCGACGCCGAGTTGGCCTCGCTTGCCGCGGAGTTGGTGCGTCTCGCCGCCTCCGCTCGCCCGGAAGAGGTCATCGGGAGGGTCATCCAACAGGATTTTCACGATGTTCGCAGCTTTCTTCCATCGGCGTTCGCCGATCTCGTCATTCTCGACCCGCCCTACAACCTCACCAAAAACTACAATGGCCACATCTTCCAGGCCAAGGAAGCTGAGGCGTACAAGACGTGGTTTGATGATGTCCTGTCCTCGCTCGTGCCCCTCCTCCGGCCAACGGCCACGGTCTATGCATGCAGTGACTGGCAAACATCGACCCTAGTTTTTCCGGTTCTCGACAAACGCTTGCACGTACGCAACCGCATCACTTGGGAAAGAGAAAAGGGGCGCGGGGCCAAAGCAAACTGGAAGAATAACACCGAAGACATCTGGTTCTGCACCGTCGGCGACGAATACCACTTCGATGTCGAGGCGGTGAAACTGAAACGGCGTGTCGTTGCGCCATACCGCGGTGACAACGGCGATCCTAAGGATTGGGAAGAGTCCGAGAATGGAAACTACAGACTCACGCATCCGTCCAACATCTGGTCGGACATCACCGTCCCCTTCTGGTCCATGCCTGAGAATACAGATCACCCTACGCAAAAGCCTGAAAAGCTGATAGCCAAGCTAATTCTGGCAAGTTCACGTCCCCAGGATGTCGTATTTGATCCGTTCCTTGGCAGCGGAACGACGGCCGTCGTTGCCCAAAAGCTCGGCCGTCGCTACTGCGGCGTCGAACTCGACCGAGACTACTGTTGCTGGGCATTGAAGCGGCTCAAACTTGCTGAGATCGACCCCGGCATACAAGGGTACTCCGAGGGTATATTCTGGGAGAGGAACAGCCTTGCTGACCAAAAGCCGCAGAAGGCCTGTAGCACTCGTGCGAGTGAGCAAAAAGGCCTTTTCAATGAATGATGCTCTCCAAGAGTTGTTGGCGCTGATCAAGGGCCACCATGGTATCAACGACAAGGCCCAGCTGGCCCGTATCGTCTTCGATGCGTTTGGGCTGACGAGAGACCGGTCCGTGTATTACTGCGCCGACTTTGCCATCCGGTTCAGTTCTTCGGCGAGCCGCAACTTCGGAAACACCGTATTGTCCCTGTCCAACCTCCGGAAGTACGATGACCGGCCTTTCATTGTCTGTCTGGTCACGCCAGCCGAAAACTACTGCTTGCTGGCGAACACAACGTTGCTCAAGAAGATCAGCCATAGTTCGCAGCAACTGCGCGAGAACAATATCCGCGGAAGCTTCAATGGCTCCGACATCGCCAGAGACTTCGAGGGTATTGCTAACGCACCCGAGAACATCGATCGCCTGTTCGACATTCATGCAACCATCGGGTTCGAAGGCAACCTCGCGCGCTTGGTTGAGGCGACAAACAACATATCGCCGACGGGCATCAAGTTCGTCGTCAGCGAGACGGCGGCTACGGCCATTCTTGCCGCGCCTGAACGCGCGGCACGCTTCGTTCAATCCGAATACTGCGGCGTTCTGAAAGCGGAGTTGGATGCCCAAGTCAGCAAGTTTCAATCTGAAATACTGCTGGCCGCGCTCATCGAGAACGTGAACGTCCGAGGGCGGGTGATCGAATACCTCATAGCTGGGGAAGATGAGGCGTTGCACCAGAATCTCATTGCCGCTTTGAAAGCCGGAGACAGGGGGATTCCCGAATTCAAGACCGACAATGCGCTCGGAGACTACACCCGGCTATTTCCGGCCTATCACACCGAGACGGACGTAAAGACGAAGCTCATGATCCTCAGCTCGAATCCGAAAGCCTACAACCTCGACAAGATGCTGGAGTTCTTGACGAATTCGCGCTCGGTGTTCATGTTCTACTTTGTGGGCGTCGATCCTGGGATAACCGTCAACACGGTTCTGGTATCGATGTTTCAGGAAAAGCTTCTTCGATCCACGATTTTGCTGAAGCATTGGGCGGGTCGGAATTCGCGCGGCGTCACGCAGTTTGAGGGTACGACGATCAATGAGTTGATCGTCAACCCGGAGTTGGCGATCAATACAGAGGAAGCCCGCCAGTTTTTGCAGCAGGTGGTTGCCCTGTAGCTGGGCACGAAAGGGCTAACAACAGCATGCAGCGGACGGCGCTGCGCGCCGCCGCTGCATGCTGAGCGTTGATATGGCTGCTTGTGTCAATCGGGCCGCAGGTCGCCGTCAACAGGATCCGATCCGTTGGTTCATCTGAGTGGAGATCTGCTCGGGAGTCCAGGCGGCACCGCGTCGCTCGACGATCGATCATGCTGATATTCGCGGGTTGATTACCGCCAGACCCGTGTTCGACCCGGAGCTGCCTTACCCTAGGCTCGGGCGTACCGGCAAAGCCAGTGCCCTTAACGCTAACGAGGGTTCTCCGGCACTGCGGTGCCGCCTGGACGGACGAGCAGATCAGATGTTCAGTGTCGTCTCGTCGGGACCTCCTGTTGCGTTCGCGTCAGTCGGCTTCTCATTGCCGACATGCCGGTCGTACTTCCATCGCGATCGCCCACACGAATCCGCAAAGCTCTCTCCCCAC
>Ga0172370_10008183_pt1 | contig 12614 bp, 10 predicted proteins | sample LakKiv5m_FD_114538 | JGI IMG/M metagenome (GOLD analysis project Ga0172370, IMG submission 114538) | Freshwater microbial communities from Kabuno Bay, South-Kivu, Congo - kab_022012_11.5m | ecosystem: Environmental > Aquatic > Freshwater > Lake | place: Democratic Republic of the Congo...
AAAAAACATGGCAGTGTTCGATTAATTCCAGAACTTCCGGGTTTGTGATCATAATATTTTAGTTTAGTTTTTATTAATCTATTTAAAATCAGAATGGGGAGACTGACATTCAAAATGTTAACCACCCAGCTTTCATTATTATACTTCAGCTTGCCATTCCCTGTAAAATCTTTCCAGATAAATTTCCATAAAGCGATGACGTTCTTCTGCAATTTTCCTGCCTGAGGCCGTATTCATGAGACCTTTTAGCAAGAGTAACTTTTCGTAAAAATGATTAATTGTTGGTGAAAGGTTTTTCATGTATTCCGCTTTGCTTAAAGATTGGTTTGGCTGGATTGTCGGGTTATAAATCGGGCGGTTTTTAAATCCCCCGAAGTTAAAAGCACGTGCAATCCCTATTGCGCCAATGGCATCAAGGCGGTCGGCGTCCTGCACCACATCCAGTTCTCTCGATTGGAATTTTATCGTTTCAAAACTGTTTTTAAAAGAAATATTTCTGATAATATTGTCAACATGAGTAGTTACTTCCGGCCCAACCTTTTGTTTTTCCAAAAAATTTTTCGCGGTTTGTGGACCGATTTCTTCATCCCCATCATGGAATTTGGGGTCGGCGATATCGTGCAAAAGTGCTGCAAGCTCAACTGTGAAAAGTTGAGCATTTTCATGGAAAGCAATTTTTTGAGATAATTTCCACACCCTGTAAATGTGCCACCAATCGTGACCGCCCTCAGCATCTGACAGTGTTTGCCTGACGAATGCCGAGGTGTTCGAAATGATTTCAGACTGGTAACCCGTTAAATGCATTGCCTAAATCTTTGACAAAACCTTGCTGGTTTCTGTTTCTAACTACCTGATTTCGCTTCCATTTACAAAACCTTCGGGTGGAGATACAAAACCAAGTGTGCCATCCAGGTTTTCGGCCATCAGGATCATGCCCTGCGAGTCGATACCTTTTAATTGTTTTGGCGCAAGGTTTACAAGAATCGAAACTTTTTTTCCAATAATGTCTTCCGGCTCAAAGTATTCGGCAATGCCTGAAATGACGGTTCTTTTATCGATACCTGTGTCGATTTTTAATTTGAGCAGTTTTTTGGTTTTTGCAACTTTTTCGGCTTCAAGGATAATCCCGACACGAATATCAAGCTTTGCAAAATCGTCGAATCCAATGTTTTCGCGAGCCGGTTTTGCTTTAAATGCACCTGCGGCATTATTAATTTTTGTATCCATAAGTTTTTGAACCTGGGCGGCAATAGCCTCATCCTCTATTTTTTCGAACAGGTATTCGGGTTCCCTGATCAGATCACCCGGTTTTAACAATCCTTCGGTTCCTGCATCTTTCCATCTCAGTTTTTCAAGGTTTAGCAAAGAGGCAAGCCGATGTGCCGTAAACGGGAGAAATGGTTCTGCCACAATACTAAGGTTAGCACAAATCTGAAGAGAAATGTTCAGGATGGTCCTCACCCTTTCTCGATCCGTTTTGATAATTTTCCAGGGTTCGTTGTCGGTGAGATATTTGTTACCCAGGCGGGCCAGGTTCATCATTTCGGCAAGTGCTTCCCTGAAACGGAAAAGATCAAGGCTTCGGCTGATCCTTGCCGGGAATTGACCGATTTCAGCAATCACTTTTTTATCTTCATCTGTTAGGCCTGTAATTGGGGGCACTTTTCCATCAAAATATTTTTGGGTCAAAACCAAAGCCCGGTTTACAAAATTTCCAAAAATTGCAAGTAATTCGTTGTTGTTTTTACTCTGAAAATCCTTCCAGGTAAAGTCGTTATCTTTTGTTTCGGGTGCATTTGAAGTCAGCACATATCTCAATACATCCTGTTTGCCGGGTAATTCAACCAGATATTCATGTAACCAGACGGCCCAGTTTCGACTTGTCGAAATCTTATCGTTTTCGAGGTTCAGGAATTCGAATGCCGGCACGTTGTCAGGGAGGATATAGCTTCCTTCGGCTTTTAACATTGCCGGAAAAATGATACAATGGAAAACAATGTTGTCTTTTCCAATGAAATGGATCAGGCGGGACTCCGGATCCTTCCACCAGGTTTCCCAGTTGTTGCCTGTTTGTTCAGCCCATTCACGGGTTGCAGAAATGTATCCGATTGGTGCATCAAACCATACGTAAAGCACCTTGCCTTCGGTATCCGGCAATGGTACTTTTACCCCCCAGTCGAGGTCGCGGGTGACGGCACGGGCTTGCAATCCATGGTCGATCCACGATTTTACCTGGCCGTAAACGTTTGGCTTCCAATCGTCTTTATGACCCTCAATAATCCATTCTTTAAGCCAATTTTCGTATTTATCCAAAGGCAAAAACCAATGTTTGGTTTCCTTTAAAACAGGCACATTGCCGCTGAGTGCCGATTTTGGGTTAATGAGGTCGGTAGCGTTGAGCGTAGTTCCGCAATTTTCACACTGATCGCCATAAGCCCTTTCGTAGCTACAATGCGGGCATGTCCCCGTGATGTAACGGTCGGCCAGGAACTGGTTGTTTTCTTCATCAAAATATTGTTCGGAAGTTTTTTCGATAAAATCGCCCTGATCATACATCTTTGTAAAAAACTCAGAAGCCGTTTCATGATGGATTTGATTGGAAGTTCTGGAATAAATGTCGAATGATATCCCAAAATCCTTAAACGATTGTTTGATTATTTCGTGGTACTTGTCAACGATATCCTGTGGTGAAACGCCTTGTTGCCTGGCTTTTATAGTGATTGGAACCCCGTGTTCATCGGAACCACCGATAAAGAGGACTTCTTCGCCTTTGGAACGGAGATAACGCACAAAAATATCTGCAGGAATATAAACCCCGGCCAGATGTCCGATATGAAGAGGACCATTGGCATAAGGCAAAGCTGAGGTTACGGTTGTCCTTTTAAACTGATTTTGGGCAGCGCATTTAGTTTCCATCCTTAAATTTATTATAAGAAAAATTTTGGCAAAGATAGCGAAATCAATAAACAAGTACGCTTGAACATTAATAGAGCCGGGAACTAATAGGGGGCCTTTGTTGTTTAATTTTAATACTTTTGCAAATCAGAAAAATCCTGAAAAATTAACAAAACTTGTCCGACCATTTATGAATAATCAGCAGGCAAATAGTTGTAATCCTGAAAAATGGGTCGAAAAATATGCTGACGATTTGTTTGCATGGACGTTTCAAAGGACTGGTAAACGAACCCTTGCAGAGGAACTGGTAAGGGACACTTTTTTTACGGCAATGGATTCAATTGAGAATCTGAAAACTGAAAATAACGAAAAAACCTGGCTTTTTTCGATTCTCCGTTCCAAAATCATCAACCATTACCATGAAGCCTTTATTGAATCATCGGCAGAGGAAAACCTCTCATTCGAAGATACCAAATCCGAATTATTCAGCCGGAGGTATTTTGATTTTTCAGGCAACTGGATTAAAGATTCCAGGCCGGTAAACTGGCACAGTGAAGAAGAAAACCTGCCGGATGATGGGGAATTTATGTCGATTTTAAAGATGTGCCTCAAATTATTACCCGAAAAGGGCTACAGCCTAATGATCCTGCTGTTTATGAATGAGTACGATACATCTAAAATTTGCAGCGACTTTAATATCAGCCAGCCAAATCTGTGGGCTTTGCTTCACCAGGCCAAGTTGCAGCTTCGTGCCTGTATTGAGGAAAACTGGCTGAATGACTGAAGTTCTGATAATATGTAATTCATTTATCTCATGAAAAAAATGATGCAGATTTTGATGCTCTCGTGCGAAAAGGCAACACTTTACATCGAAAAAAGTGCTTTGAAAGATCTTTCCCGCCCACAAAGCATTCAGCTTAAAATGCATACAGCCGTTTGCGATGCCTGCAAACAATACCAGCGCCATAGTATCTTGATAAATCATGCCATTAAAAAGCATCTTGCTGATATTTCAACATCCAGGAGTCCAACCGAACCACGCATGGGATACCAGGCCAAACAACACATCCAGCAGGAAATCGAGAACAAACTCTCTCAAAATTGATGGGATTAATCAGACACAATGTATCATTAATAGTCCATAACATTATCACCTTTGATAAATACTGTGAATAATGGAGGCTCCCGGGCGAATCAGCGTTAAAGATATTTGGTTAAAAGCCAGTGTTGTCGGGAGTTTGTGGGCCTCCATCGAAATTATTGCAGGAAGTTTTTTTCACAACCTCCGTATGCCTATGGCCGGGACAATCCTGGCTATGATCAGTGTAATGATTATGGTTGCTTTTCATCAGATATGGAAGGAAAAAGGTCTTTTTTGGCGTGCCGGCCTGATATGTGCGCTGATGAAATCGATTTCGCCAAGTGCGCTTTTGCTTGGACCAATGACAGGCATTTTTACCGAAGCCGCCTTGATGGAAATTGCTACCCGGTTTGCAGGTGGTAATCTCTTTGGTTATATGCTTGGTGGTTCGTTAGCCCTGGTAAGCACACTTGCCCACAAAATTATCAACCTGCTGATCATTTATGGTTTCGATGTAGTGACTGTTCTTCTTAATCTTTATCATTTTGCCGTAAAACAGCTGGGTTATCCCGGCCTTAGTCCCGAAACTGCACTTTTGGTTTTGGTCGGGATTTATGTTTCACTTGGCTTTTTTGCTGCAGTAAATGGATATTTATTAGGGAAGAAGGCCATGAGAATGAATTCAAATGATGATATTTCCCCTTCTTTTGAGCTGAACCCTGAGCGAAAATTCTTCGAACTTGGCAAAGATCAATATTTCTCGGTAGTGCTGCTGTTTTTCCATCTCTTTGCCTTGGCAGTCTGCCTTGTTCTGATTAATAATTTTTCGTTTTATAGTGCCATTATTTTTATCATGGCTTATGTTGTATTTTGCATCATTCATTACAAAAACTCGCTCAAGCATTTGAAAAAACCATTTTTCTGGGTTCAGGTTGTTGTGCTGACCATCCTGGCCACCTTGTTTTTTAATGGTTTTGAACATGGAAATATTTTTAATATGGAAGGAATGATGGTCGGGATAAAGATGAATGTGAGGGCTGTTTTGGTTTTGATCGGATTTTCGTCGATAAGTGTTGAGCTCAGAAACCCGGTTGTAAAATCCGTTTTATGGAAACGCGGGCTTTCGCAACTTTACCAATCGCTCGCAATATCCTTTTCGGCTTTGCCGTCAGTAATTTCTAACCTGGCGAAACCGGGGCAGATATTAAGGCATCCTGTAAGGTCGTTTTCCGAAATCTTACTTAAATCGGGGAAGCTGCTGGAACTCTTTAAACAAGGGAGTCTTCGTCCGAAGGTTTTTATTATTTCGGGTGAAAAACACAAAGGAAAGACAACCTTTGTTAAGGCGCTGATCGAAATTTTTAATCAAAAGAAAATCATGACAGGTGGTTTTATTGCTCCCGGAAAGTTCGAAAACAACCAGCGTTCCGAATTCAGCATTTTCGATGTGAAATCCGGTAAAAACATGCTGCTTTCGAGCATCCATTTCGGTGAAGGGGAAAGCAGTGGCCCTTTCAGGTTTAACAGGGAAGCCCAGGAATTTGGTAAAGAAATTCTGAAACCAGAAAACCTTCACGGATGCCAGTTTGTGGTAATCGACGAAATCGGACCGCTTGAGCTGAAAGGCAAGGGCTGGGCTTCCTCAATCGACATTTTGATGGGAATTCCGGAAATTACCCACATTTGGGTCGTTAGGAAAAAACTGGTGAATGAGGTGATTAAGAAATGGCAAATTCTGGATGTGAATGTTTTTGATATAGCCGTAGAGAAAGAAGATGATGTTGCCCGCAAACTAGTTATCTTTCATTAATGCCCGATTAAAATGTTTGGAGACTGTCTCAAAATAAAATATTTAGCCGCAGAGCATTAACTCAGAGAACCGCAAAAATTAATATTTGAACTTGATAGCTCTGCGACTCTCAGAGTCTTTCTTTGCGTTTTAAAAACAGTGGAGACGGCTTCAATTTTTCAGTTATTGTATTTCAAAGTTCTACAAAACTTTATCTCCGCTGGCTGGCAAAGAATTCGTCGTAGACGATAAAGTATTGTAAAACTACGAGATATGGTAGGAGAATATTTCCCCGCCAAACTTCATCCGCTAGTTGGATGTTCAGTCGAACGCAGGCGGGGACAAACACTTTACTCGGTTACAAATGATTTAATCATTCTAGTTCGAAAAGATTTTGATCATCTTTGCCGGGTGATTTAAAGGCAAAGGAAATGCACAAAAATCCAATCGAAACAGTTGATAAACAAGGTAATGTCAACGAAAAGAGATACTTCGGGTTTAGAAGGAATGTTTTTTTTACCGGCTTAACGAGTTTCCTTACGGATATCTCGGTAAAAATGGTTTACTCGGTCATGCCTATGTTCCTGCTGTCGATAGGTGCATCAAAAACCAGCCTGGCATTAATCGAAGGAATTGCCGAAAGCACCGCCTCCCTGGTAAAAGCATTCTCCGGTTTCTGGAGTGATAAAATCGGCAAAAACAAACCCTTTTTGCTCGTTGGTTATGGCGTCACAGCACTCATCATGCCTCTTTATGCGCTGGTTACCACGCCTTTCCAGGTGCTTTATCTGCGCTTTGTCGAACGTTTTGGCAAAGGCATCCGCACAGCGCCTCGCGACAGCCTGATTGCCGGATCGGTTTTAAATGGTGAAACCGGGAAAAGTTTTGGGTTCCAGAAAGCGATGGACAATAGCGGAGCCATCGTAGGCCCCTTAATCGCATTCGTTTTATTGGCCATCCTTCCGGGAAATTATCGATTGATATTTCTGATAGCAGGTATTCCATCGGTGATTACAATTTTTGTGATTATTTTCGGAATTAAAGAGGCACGAAAACCCAAATCAGAGCTTTTTACTAAATTTCACTTTGAAGATTTTTCACCCCGCTTTTATCTTTTCCTGGTGATCATTTTTGTTTTTACCCTGGGCAATTCGACGGATGCTTTATTGCTGGTGAAAGCCAATGAAGTTGGTGTAAAGGTAGCGTTCATCCCACTTGTTTACCTGATCACAAATTTGGTGTCTGTGTTACTGGCAATACCTGTCGGTGTGCTTTCTGACCGGATCGGCAAGGAAAAAATCCTGATTTCCGGGTATCTGATTTATTCGGCTGTATATTTCGGTTTTGGAATCACAACAAGCATCGGCCCCATCGTTGCCCTTTTTGCCCTTTACGGATTATATTCGGCCACCACCGACGGGATACAAAAAGCCTACATTTCTGATATTATTGACATGAATAAAAAGGGAACCGGTTTAGGGATTTACAATATGCTGCTTGGGGTAACCCTTCTGCCGGCAAGTCTCATCGGAGGGCTACTTTATGACAAAGTGAATTCGGGAGCACCGTTTTATTTTGGGGCAATGATCTCCTTTATTGCAGCCATTTTAATGCTGATTTTTATCCTAACTGGCCGAAACCAGCCCCCAAATCCATTTAATGAAAAGAAAAAAACCAAGCGCTCATTGCAGTTAACAGGGTTTGCAAATTCTTACACACCGACCTCCCATAAACAGGTCGCCGTTTGTTTGATTAATTGTTTTCGACCGATTCATCGAATCAGTTCCAAAGAACCTGTTTTGAAGATTAGAAGATTGGTAAACGGGATAAATGCCTGATTTCGGAATCATGTTGGGTATTTCGTCTGTTGCGCTGAGCAACAAATCTATCTGCCAGTACCTGCTGTAAAAACGTAAACGAAAAGAGGCGCTAATTCAGGCATGCATGATTTTCACCACAAACATCAAAAAAGTTTTGTTTTTGGTTTGGATAAATTACTATTTTTGAGGAACATGTTATCTGTGAACAGTTTTGATGATAATCAGACGTACCGGAGCAAGGCCGTTCTTTACATAAAAACCGGGATTGTAAACCTCCGTTTGATTTGATGATGTTTGTTTTTAGTATTGTTTTTGCGTTTCTTTTGTTGTTGGGCTTAAGCTAAGGTATCGGATTCTGATAAACTTTTCATAACTCGTTTAATGAATTTGCAATTTCTTTTGCAGAAAAGGAGAATTATCCATGAAAAACAAAAGGTTCTTACGGGTTATTTTGTTAATCCCTTTTATCGTTTCAGGTTTTATCCTGAGTTCCCAGAATATACCCGACTTCAGGGTAAATGAATTATGTAGCCCTGATGGCTCAGAACAGTCATCTCCGGCTATTGCAGGGAATGGGACAGGCAGTTTTGTCGTAACGTGGGAAGATAACCGGCTTGGATTCGGTGATGATATTTTTGCTCAAATCTACCTTAACTCTAACACTCCAACCGGAAGCAATTTTAAGGTAAACGACGACAGTACCTTTTCCTATCAGTATGGTCCGGAAGTGGCGGTTGATCCAAACGGGAATTTTATCATCGTATGGGTTGATGGCCGAGGTGCTGATTGGAACGTTTACGCCCAACGTTTTTTGGCTGATGGAACTCCTGCCGGCCAAAACTTCAGGGTAAACAATGATGATGGAACCGAGGATCAGGTGCTACCAACCATATCTTTTGACGATGTAGGCAATTTCGTCATAATCTGGGCCGACGAACGAAATAGCAACTGGGACATTTATGGACAATTATATTCAAATTCTGGAATTGAGATCGGGACAAACTTTATGATAAACGATGATCTATCCGACGCCATCCAGTACTGGCCTAGCTGTACCCGCCATGCTGACGGAAGTTTTATCGTTGCCTGGGCAGACCAGCGAAATGGAAACTATGATATTTATTACCAGCGATTTACAAATGATGGAACCGCGATCGGCAGCAATAGCAAAGCAAGTGATGATGCTGGTGTTGCCATTCAGTTTTTACCGGAGCTAACCATACTTCAGAATGGAAATTTCGTTATTACCTGGACCGATGAGCGGAACAATAACCGCGACATTTATGCCCAGCGCTTTCTGAATGATGGCACACCAGCCGGGCAAAACTTCCTTGTAAATGATGATAATACAAACAATGGCCAGCAAACTTCTTACATTGCAGCCGATTCGGCCGGGAATTTCACAATTTGCTGGGAAGATAGCAGCAACACTTTCAACGATATTTACGCCAGATGTTACAACAATGAAGGAATTGCCATTGACGAAAGTTTCATGGTTAACGACGATACACTGAATGCATATCAATATTATTCGGGAATTACAGCCGATCTCGGGGGAAACTTCACCATAGCATGGGAAGACTACCGCCTGGGAAACAGGGGTGATATCTTTCTTCAGCATTTTGATGATGAAGGCACTCCTGTGCTGACAAACCAAAAAGTAAACGATGATTTTGGAAGTGAGAACCAGGGAACACCATCGGTCGCAGCATTAGGAATCGATAAATTTTTGATTGTCTGGGTTGATAACAGGTACGAGGAGGGTGACATTTTCGCCCAATGGTTTGAAGGCAATGGCAATTTTATTGGTGCGAATTTCAAAGTGACCGACGAAACCGGATACATCGCTCAGTACGAACCATCGGTAGCAGCCGATACGGCCGGAAATTCGATGATTGTCTGGACTGACTTTCGCAGCGGCTATCCAAGCAACATTTATGCACAGGTTTACGCTCCCGACGGATCAGTGGTGGGGAATAACTTCCAGGTTGATAACGCCGGCGCCTATATGCACTACTCACCGGTGGTAGCCGCCTCACCCAACGGCGGTTTTGTGGTAACCTGGTGGGACACCAACGATGGAGGTAGTGATACAGAAAATTTGAAGGTTCCGGAGAATTTCCCGTTCAACAGTGCAAACCATCCTGCAGGCTTGCAATTTAGTGATGCAGATGTATGGGCACAGCGCTTTTCGGCCGAAGGCGAAGCTATCGGTGATAATTTCAGGGTAAACGATGTTTATGACGATTATTACCACTACTACCCTGATGTTGCTGTTGATAACGAAGGACGGTTTGTTATTGCCTGGTGCGATGAAAGGGATGGTGAAGATGCGGTTTATTTCCAGCGATACTCGGCTGAGGGTACCCCCATCGGTGTAAATACGAAGGTCGAAAGCCTTCCTTCGGGTGTGTTCCAACGTTCACCATCAGTGGCTGTTGATGCCAACGGTGGATTTGTTATTTCATGGATGGATTATCAACCGTCCCTTACCCGGATTCTGGCACAACGATTTTCGTCACAGGGAATCCCGGAGGGTGATATTCTGGAGGTAAGCGATGGAGTGGAAAACACTTACAGTTACAGCCCGGAGGTTGCTGCCGGTGAAACTGGTAATTTTACAATATGCTGGTATTATCATAATTCCGGTGTTTACAATGTTTTGGCAAGGCGGTACGATGGTTCCGGCATCCCGGTGGGTGAAATTTACGGACTGGCAAGTTCAGAAAATTCTTATCAGATATTTCCGGAAGTTACCATGCAAAACAACCGTATTTTCGCCACCTGGCAGGACAACCGAGGCGGCCAGACCGGTTTCGACATCTGGGCAAATGTATATGAGTGGGATTCGTGGGTTGGAACCGGTAGTGAACCTTTTACAGAAAAAAGCACTGGAGAACCCGTTTTGCGGATTTTCCCAAATCCTGTAAAAAACCTGGCAACAATCAATTTCACACTTAAACTACCCGGAAGCGCGACTTTACAAATCATCGACGGCCTGGGAAGGATCGCAAAAACTTTCCCTTTGGGTTCATTTACTCAAGGGAAACATGAAATTACGTTTGAAACACCCGGGTTGCCAAAAGGGCTTTTCGTTTGCACCCTGATGGTTTATGGTGAAGTGATTGGAAGGGCAAAAGTGGTGATTGAAAATTAGAGTCAGCCTTTTAAGTTATAGCTCTTTGATTTAAGAACAAGGAACACCGATTAACGATTTAGGAAGGAAGGATAATCATTTGATTTTCGGATTACATCTAAAATTTAAAATCGTTAATCCTTAACCTGCCCCGTGCTTTCGGAGTTCTGAATTCATTCTTCCCAACTTTATAAACAAACAATGATTTGAGACGACACAAAAAACTTTAAAAACACCCCACCTTTGAGGCTTTGTAAGAATTTTTACCTTTGAGGAGTAAAAATATTAATTATGAAACACTCTTACGAAATAAAAAACGGTTCCAACCGTACAATACACACCAAAGTAATCAGCAATAGTACGGATTTACCGTTTGTAGAAGTGAGTTACCTGCTATATTAAAACAAAGGATTATGAAAGATTTTTTAAAATTAGTAGGCTTCCTGGCACTAATAAGTGTGTCAAGTGTATCTTTTAGTCAAACTAACGAAATAAACGAGATAAAAATTAGGTTTATTGGAAATTGCGGGCTCTATATGTCTGATGGGAATTCAAATATTTACATTGATTTTCCATACAAATCAGGTGCTCACAATTATATGGAATATGATTTATCAGAACTGGATAGCGTAAAGAGTAATCCAATTTTTATTTTTACACACAAGCATTCTGACCATTTTTCGGGAAGATTGGTTAAAAAATTGGCAAAAAAGCTTGGTGGGAAAATTTATTGCCCTTGGAGTATAAAAGAACTATTAAAACTTAATTATAAGCTAAAAGACTTTACCATTGATGTTTTTAGGACAAAGCATCGGTTTTCTGTTAATCACTATTCATATTTAATTACTTGGCACAATAGGAGAATTTTTATTTCAGGAGATACCGAGCACTCAGAAACCATTGCATCATTAAAGGATATTGATTGGGCGTTTGTTCCAGTTTGGCTATTAATGGATGCAAATGAAAAAGGGATTAAACTAGGAAATGTCAGTAAAATGTTTGCGGTTTACCACATTGGACCTGGCGATCACATCACAAATGATGATATTAACCCTAAAATAAAATTGTTGAACAAACAGGGAGAAATAATTACAATCCTTAATTAACCAAAGAAAATACAGCAGATAAAAGCACCTGTCCAAAAGTGGTGGTCAGGTGGTTAAACCAAGCTTTGTGCTTCTATAAAAGTTAGTGCTTAACTGAAAGTGAAGTGCTTTGAAACCGCCACCTTCGGGTTGCTGCGAACCTTTAATTTGCCTGTCCGAAACCAGACTACCAAATCCGTTTAACAAAAATAACCAGTCAGTGTCCATTGGAATTGACAGGGTTTGCAAATTCTACTATTTTTCTATTCCTATTTGTTGATGGTCAGCAAATACTTGGCGTTCTTAATTTGGTAATTGCATTGCGCATCGGTAAGGTTGCTAACAGCATCCTGATAAGTAGCCAGAGCTATCAGCAAATCAGCCCACTCAATGAGCCTTCCCTCGAAAACAATATAAATTTTCATAAGTCATCCTGAGAATGGTAGGTAGTAAATTCAATCTTTCCAATCTCTTACAAAGGGCCGCATATAATTATTGAGTGTAGGCTAAAAAGTCGAAACCTACCAGTCCGCCAGTTGGCGGATGTTAGGTTTATTATCAACAAGTTACGAGCTTATTAAACACATCAAAACACCTTTTTATACTGGACTCATTATTCATAAATACACAGCAATCTTATATTTTATTCTTTGATATTCATTAGCTTACTAAATCACATACTACATTAACCCAACTTGGAAATAAAAGCACACGTTCAAAAAATATTTTATTTTTAACGTGTTGAATATGTGAATAATACGATTATGGCAAAAAATATTTTTTTATAAATAATTTGTAATACACTGAT
>Ga0172370_10008187_pt1 | contig 12611 bp, 15 predicted proteins | sample LakKiv5m_FD_114538 | JGI IMG/M metagenome (GOLD analysis project Ga0172370, IMG submission 114538) | Freshwater microbial communities from Kabuno Bay, South-Kivu, Congo - kab_022012_11.5m | ecosystem: Environmental > Aquatic > Freshwater > Lake | place: Democratic Republic of the Congo...
GAACGTGCATGCGAAAAGAGCGAGCAGTGCGAATAATGCGAAAAATTTCCTTTCCATAAATACACCCCGCAATAGAAGGAAATCGCGATAATATAAACGTTAGCTTTTCTTTTTGCAAGGATGGGCGTTAGGTTTTTAGATGCAGCGATTGGAAACGTGCTTATGGGAAAAAAAGCGGTGCTTTTTGACATGGACGGGGTTGTATTCATAGGGGACACGCCTATTTCTGGGGCAGGGGAGGCAGTGGAAGAACTGCGCACAAAAGGAATATGCGTGCTCTTTGTCACAAACAATGCTACCAGAACAAGGGAAATGTTCGTGCAAAAGCTTGGGAGGATGGGCATTGAGGCAACGCGCGATGAGATAATGTGCGCGGCATTCGGGGTTGCGACGTACCTGCGGGAAAAATATGGAAGGAAGAAGGCAAGGGCGTTTGTAGTCGGGGAGAAAGGGCTATTTGAGGAAATTAAAAAGGCAGGATTTGAGGTCGTGAATGATAAGAAAAATGCTCTTGCAGATTTTGTTGTTTGCGGGCTTGACAGGAAATTCACTTATGAAAAGGCTGCTGATGCATTATATCATTTGAAAAATGGGGCGGAACTTTTTGGGGCGAATGCTGATGCAACGCTTCCTACAGAGAAAGGGCTTATGCCTGGGAGCGGCTCCATACTTGCGATGCTGGAAAAGGCATCGGGGAAAAAAGCGTTCGTTGTGGGCAAGCCAAATGCCTATTTGCTGGAAGAGCACCTGAAGCTGCACAATGTGGAAAAGAGGGATGCGGTTTTTGTAGGGGACAGGCTGGACGTTGACATTGCGGTTGCAAACAAATGCGGCATATATTCTGTTCTTGTGCTTTCGGGAATTGCAAACGCAGAGGATGCGAAGCGTGCGCCCTGGGAATGGAAGCCGCGGGAAATAATCAGGAGTGCGGCAGAAATTGAAAAAGTGCTGCACAGGCTTAACTGGTTCTAGAAGGGACTTTTGAATATTTCCCGTATTGCAGTATCCACGTTTTCCTCAACCTGTGCATCGTGTATCGCGTCCTGCGCATTTGCGGAGGAAGAGGGCGAAGAACTATTCTCTGAGAGCACCTGCTGCACATCCTGCGAAGTTTGCGAAGACTGCGGCAACTGCTGCTGCCCGCCGGAAAGGAATGAGCTTATTGTGATTTGCACGCTCGCGGAGCAGGAAGGGCATTTTGCTGAAATTGTCAAATCCTCTACGCTCATGTCGGAAGAGAAATCAAAGGAATTGTTTGCGCCGCATTTGCAGGGAACGTATTTTTTTATTGATACCATTTTTCCACCACCCTAATTTTCCATCAACGCTTTTGCGAGCGTGCCCATCTGGAGCGAGCAAAAGGGTTGGGGAACGTATTTTTTTATTGATACCATTTTTCCACCTCGAGTATAATGTCATTCTACTGTCACGGACTTTGCAAGGTTGCGCGGCTTGTCTGGGTCGCGCCCCAAAATTATTGTCATGTGGTATGCGAGCATTTGAAGCGGTATTGTGCATAAGATGGGCGCGAAAAGCGGGTCAAGTGAAGGCATTTTGAAAGACAAGTCGCACTCTTGGAGGATGTTTTGGGAATCTGAAATGCCGATTATTGTTGCGTTGCGCGCCTTGCACTCCTTTATGTTGGAGAGCATTTTGGAAGTTGTTTCGTCAGTCGGGGCGATTGCGATTATGCACACGTCCTTTTCCAGAAGCGAAAGCGGGCCGTGCTTGAGCTCGCCTGCAGGGTATGCCTCTGCGTGCAAATATGTTATTTCTTTCAGCTTGAGCGCGCCTTCTGCCGCAATCGGGAAGGAAAGCCCGCGCCCTATGAAGAAAAAGTCTTTCTTTTTGCAAAGCGCTGCCGCGAGCTTCTTTATGTCGGACTCCTTTGTGAGTATTGCCTCTATGAGGGCGGAAAGGTCGCGCAGTTTCTCGGCTTTCGAATCGTTCTTTGAAAGCGAGAATGCGAGGCGGTAGAGCACAACAAGCTGCGAAGTGAAGCTCTTTGTTGCGACAACGGAAATTTCTGGGCCTGCGCCTATGTATATGCACGCATCGGACTCCCTTGAGAGCGAGCTTCCAACTACGTTTGTGATGCCGATTATTTTTGCGCCTTTCTTTTTTGCATGCCGCACTGCGAGAAGCGTGTCCGCGGTTTCGCCGGACTGGCTTATTGCGATTGCAACCGTGCCCTTGTCAAAAACCGCATCCGCATATTCAGAGCCGATTATTGTTTCGCTGCGTATCCCTGCCCTTGAGAGAAGGGACTTGAATATAAGTGCGGCATGGTAGGATGTGCCACATGCAATAAGGGAAATGCTCTTTGCGCCTGCAAGTAGCTTCTTTGAGCCAGAGATGTCCGTTGCGATTGAGTTGCGTATTGAAATCTGCTGCTCGGAAATTTCCTTTATCATGAAGTGCGCATAGCCCTCTTTTTGCGCCATTTGCGGAGTCCAGTCAACGTGCGTTTTTGAACGGGAAATCTTTGTGCCTGCAAGGGAATAGATTTCGTATCCGTCTTTTGTAATTTCCGCTGCCTCGTTCTCATGGAGGAAAACAAAATCCCGCGTATGCGAAAGCACTGCGGGCATGTCGGATGCAAAGAACATCTCGTTCTTCCCGACGCCTATTATGAGGGGTGAGCTTTTCCTTGCCCCATAGAGCTTTTGCTCGCCCTTGTGCATCACTACAAAGGAGAAGGAGCCCTCTATTTTCTGCAATGCTGCGAGGAACGCGCTCCTGAAGTCTTTTGCCTTTTTTAGTTCAAGGGAAATTAGGTGCGCCATGAGCTCTGTGTCGGTTTCAGAACGCAGTTTGCAGCCTGCTTTTTGGAGCGTTTCGCGAAGGGCTTGGAAATTCTCTATTATGCCGTTGTGCACCAGGCAGATTTCCCCCGACTCGTCCGTGTGCGGGTGCGCATTCATGGAATTCACGCCTCCGTGCGTTGCCCAGCGCGTGTGCCCCATTCCGATGTTTCCGGAAAGTGAGGAGAAATTGTGCTTTTTTTCTATCTCGGCGAGCTTTCCGACGTCTTTTATTATTTGTATTTCTGAATTGAGCACTGCTATGCCTGCAGAATCATAGCCCCTGTACTCCACGTTTTTGAGTGCCTCAAGAACGATGAGAGAGGCTTTTTTGTTTCCTATGTAACCTACGATACCGCACATAAAATTGCCTTTTTAGAATTGCTTAAACTTTTTCGCCGATTGCAAAAGTGCGCTTAAGGGCAGTTATTTTCACCTTTATCTTTTCGCCCACCCTTGCGCCCGCAATGAAAATCACGAAGCCCTCGACATGCGCAATGCCATCCCCTTTTGCGCCCTGCGCGTCTATCGTAACCTCGTATTCCTTGCCTTCCTCAACGGGCCGATTTATGCCGTCCATGCTGCCACCCCTTAAGAGAAAATACAAAGGGGAAATTAATAAAATGCACTATTTTTGGCAGTGAAATGCGGAGGAAATCCATGTGGGGTGACTTGAAATAACCTTAAATAATTTTTGTGGGATAGCATAGCAAAGGGAGAGGTGAAATGCTATGGGCAGGTTTAGGAGGATAGTCCGCGAGATAAAGGAAACCGGAGAGCCGCCTGCACAGGTATTGCAATTAAAATCAGGCACTACTGATGGCAATTGCAGGCCAAATGGCATTTTTGCTTCTGTGAAAACCCCTGGTTCCGCAACAAAAAGAGAACCATGGGTAAGGATTAGCGGGACTGACCCCCTTGTGGGCGGGCTGCTGGAATTATGCGGAGATGGGGATGGCGGTTTCATGCAAAAAAATGAGCTCCTCCCGTTTGCATTAGAGCCAGAGGGTAACTCAGGGGTTGCAAAGGCTAGAAAAGAGGCTGAAGGGCAGTAATTGTGGCAGCAAAACAATGCGAATGTAGAGAATTTTGCACGAAAGAAGAAAATGCACGGGGAGTGCAGGGAAGGTATAAATACTTTTTGTTGCTTATAGCCACAACTATTATGTTACGTACAAAGGTGAATGTATGATGTTTGATGAAGACGAAGATATTGACGAGGACGAAGACGAGGACTTTGATGAGGACTGGGACGAGGAAGAGGAGGAATAAGCCTCTTTTCCCTACTTTTTAGTTTCTTTTGACAGGTTTTGTATTTTCTTCTCTAATCCTTCATAGATATTGGGCCCCACATAGTAAGAAGAGTTTATGAATGCCGTAGGGACTGCGAATTCGTCGGGCTTTAGGCGATACTCGTATGCGTATTGCTTAAAGAGGTTGAAGTTCGTTTCATTGTAGTATATTTCGTATTTTTGCACGTAGATTGGATATTTTTGCTCAAGCTCTTCCACGTAAATTGATGCGTTCTTGCAGAATGGGCATATTAGGCTGTAGAAATATGCAACAGGGATGCCATGGGCAGATGCATTTTGGGAAACGTTTGCTCCCTGCGCAGTTGCGTTGGCTGTGCTTGTTTCTGGGGCGGTTGCATTGGCTGAAACGAACGTGATGTTTGCAATGCTGGTTTCATTGGACGCGGTTTTGTTTTCTGCGGCTATTTCTTTTTGGGCATTTTTGCCTTCAGCATTTTTGTTTTCATAAGCAACAGACGTATTTTTTTCGGAAGTTTCTGCGGTTGCCGTTCCGTTTTTTATGCCTGCAGCTGGTGTTTTTTCCCCTGTATTTTCTGCGGTTGCTATGCAGCCAAAGAGGAGGAGTGCTGCGAGCAGGAACGTTATAATTGTGGTAAATTGCATAATAGCCACTGGAAAGTTACCCTCTCCCGAAGTTTATAAAGCTGATTTTCGCTTAACAGAGTGCGACCAAGGGGGATGTATATGTCTGTAATAGAAGAGGAGATTGTGCATTGGTGGAAGGACGAAAAGGGCGAAAGCCACAGGAACGCATTGCGGCTTGAAAGGGACGATGCGCAGGAAATAAACGGATTTCCCCGCGACGGGATTGTTACGGTGCGCATAATGAACACTGTTGCGCAGCAGGCGATTAAGCTCTCTCCTGATGAGGCGCTTAGGATTTCAACGCAGTTGCTTGCAGTTGCAAAGGATTTGCTCAACCAGAAAAGGGACTTGTGGCGCGCGCACAACGAGTAGGCTGCGCGATGAGTAGAAATATAAATGTGCATGCGCATAGTATGCACATATGGTAAAGGTGATTAGCATTTCAGAAGCTGCATATGCGCTCATGCGCCGATTCAAAAAGAAAGACATGAGTTTTAGCGACGTGATAATTGCGAATGTCGGGCAAGTGGGAGGGGAGAAAGTGGAAAGCGCACAGGATTTGCTGGAATGGGTTGAAAAACAGCCTTCCAAGGGAAAGAGAACAAAACTAAGCACGCAGGTAGATAGGATAGTTTACGGTGTTTGAATGATAGCAGATTCATCTTTTTTGATTGCGCTTTTCCACAAGGACGATGAGCTGCACCAAAAGGCAGCAGAGATTTTTGCAGAGTTGCCTGAAAGCAGCATTATTGTCCCCGATAGGATGCTCGAGGAAAGTTTTACTGTATTTTCGTATAAGCTGGGTGCAGAATTTGCACTTGCATTCCTTGAAAAAATCAGGATAAACAAATCTTTTGTAACTTATCGGATAGAGGAAAGCGAGTGGGATGAAACAATAAAACTCGCTTCAAGCATGCGCAAAAAAATGAGTTTTGCGGATTATTTGGCAATTTGCATTTCAAAGAAGACTGGCGAGGAAATACTGACTTTTGATCGGCAGATTGCAAGCCTTGCGAGGCAAAAATAGGTTAGTGTTTTGAAGTGGGTTTGTTATTTTGGGGCAGGTTCACGCCGACTGCGATTCTGGGATTGCGCAATGCGGTCCTTTTTATTATGCGTGGAAGGGCATCGACTTTTGAAGGCAGCCCGATGATGGGCGCAGCAAACTTGTGGGGCTTGAAGAGCAGGGGCATTTTCTCAAGAGCGGGGGAGTTGCAGGATTTGCGAAGAATAACAAAATTAAGGGAAAGCTTTTCAATGCTGCCTGGCATCGGAGTTGTTTGGCGCACCTGCGCGCCAAAGCCGCTTGCCCCAAGTTCCTTTAGTGCGTGCCTGTCAATTTCGTGGCTTGTTGAGAAGAAGAATATTTCGCAGCCCGCTGGCAGGGAGTTTATCGCATTGAGAACTGCATTGTCGCTTGCGGAGAACTGCGGCAGCACAAAAACCGCGCTGGGATTGCCTTCGGGTGAGAAGATTACATCGTGCCTGCGCGAGGACGATTTTGAGGCAAGGGAGGCAAACTGCTGCGCGGACGTGTCCAGTATAACGTGATTTCCGATGGGAAGAAGGTCAAAAAATGAGAGCGAGGCTGCAAAGGCAAGCACGCGGCGCGCATCAAAGGAATGGAAAAAGTTTTCAAGCTGCTGCACAGATGGGTGCGAAGGCAGCACGTTCCGTGCATTGGTGAGTTTTGCCTGCGTTACGCCAAGCGCGCAGCGCGCGAGAGAATCGCTGCAGGCTGCCTGCAGCACGTATTTGAGCGAAGCAGCAAGATTTGAGACGTTTGCTTTCACAAATTCCTGCCGCAGAGCCGCCTCCTCCTGCAGGGCAGCCTCAACGTTTTTCCAGAGTGCGGGATGATTTATGCGCAGATTGCGCAGAGTGCCGGTGTTTGTGCCGCTTGACTGTGCAAGCTCGCGCAGGGTTATAAGCCCTTTTCTGTGTACCTCTTTTGACAGGAATTCCGCAAAGTTTGCGTATTTTGAAAGCTCAACTTGGGGGGAAACGCGGATTGCATCAAGGCTTGAAACAAGTTCTGCGCCAGGCAGGCTCCTTGCCCGCTCTTTTTTTGCATCTTCAAGCTGCAAAAGCTGCTCCATGCATGTTTTCTTTGTTTTGCTTTCTTCAAGCCATTTGCGATGCGCGACTATCGTGTTCGCAGGCACCATCACGCCGTATTTTTCAGACATTTTTTCGGATATTGATGCGTCTGAAGGCACGCGGTTGAGCTCTGTTATCGCAGCAGCTTGCAGTTTTGTAAAACGCAGGGCGCACGCAGGGGCAAGGCAATCATCAAGCTTGCCAAAATAAAAGCCAGTGAGGAAATCGCCTGCTGGAGAGGTTTGCGCCCAGAGCACCATTGCCTGCCTGAATTTCTTCCGCCATTTTTTTGGCTGCGAATCAACAAAGCGCGAAAAGGATTTTTCAGACATGCCAAGGTGCGCCTCCATTGCGCCGGTTGTTGGGAATTTCCCAAGCGCGCTTTTTCCATCTTCAACTTTTAGCGCGCCAAGCACGGCGTTCCTTTGGATTTTGCCCATAGCGCCAAGGAGCCATTTTTCGGCATTTCCTGCTTTGAAGTGAAAGAGCAGGGAAGGGTCAAGCAGGCAGAGCTTGGCGAGCCTTCTTTTTATGAGAAGCCTCTTCATTTGCGGGTGGCGCTTTAGGAATTTGCGGCATGCACCAAAATCTGCCTTTGCATTGGAGAGCATTGCGCTTTCGGTTGGAATGCCGTGTATTGCTTCTATCCCGCCAAGGAGGCGCTGCATGTATTGCGCATCAGTAAGCCCGGTCGTATTTGGCAGCTTCCCGGCAGGGAGTTCGCTTATGAGAGCAAGTTCGGATTCTGTGAATTCAAAATCCCAGGATGAGGGCGTTCTTGGGGTTTTAAACATGGGAGGCTCTGTGTTTTGCGCTTGCCTGATTTTGGCATTTGGAAGCGGATTTTTTCCTGCATGGTTTGCGGCTGGCTTGAAGGAGGAGTTAGCTGAAGGCATTGCAGCATCTTCTGATTGCGCGTCCGGCAGCCTTCTCAACTCGCCGCGCAGGCGGGATATTTCCTTTGGCCGCAGGTATTTTTTCCTGCGCCTGCTGGCTTCTGGGAGTTCGTCAACAAGCGGCTCTTCGCGGCGCATGCGTTAATTTAAGTTGAAGTAAGCTTAAATGCTTTTACGTGTAAATGCACTGCATGGAACATGTGCCCCAAGCCATGAGAACCAATGCCCAAGCAGGGCGGATTGGAAGTTCTGCAATGAAACATTCAGGAAGGAACGCTTTTTGGAGAATGCTGCCCATAGCTGCAACTGCTTTTGCAATTTCATTTTTGCCTGCAAGCGCAAAGGAAAGCGTGCAGCACATTGGCAGATCCGGAAAGGCGCCTGCGATTTCGCATGCGAATGCGGCAGATAGCGCAGAAGCAAAGATAAACGCGCAGATTGCTGATAGTGCAGCCGCAAAACAGAAAACGGTGCTTGGAATGCGTAATGAGTACGAGCTTCTTGCCGCATGGTTTGGGCTGATGGCAGCATTTGTAGGCGGAGCCTGTGCGGTTGGAAGGATAAGGGACAGGGTGAAGCAGCGCAATGCGCAAAAAGAAGAAATTGAAGCGTACAGCGAAACCGGAATGGAAGAGGACGTAAAAAGCATGATGCGCCAAAGAGGCAGAAGCGGAATCTAATTTTCAAGCCTTGCAAGGAATTCCAGCATGTGCCTGTGCCTTTCTTTTGCAATCCTTTTGCCTTCTTTTGTATTCATGAGGGAGGAGAGCTTGAGCAATTTTTCCGGAAAATGCTTGTGCGCAATCTCAAGGGGGAGCTTTCGCTGCCCGGTCCAGTAATAGCAGCGCGCAATGCCGATTGCGCCCATTGAGTCAAGCTTGTCGGCATCCTGGAGGATTTTCTCTTCTATTGTTTCTCCCTTGTGCGCAATGGAAAAGCGGTGCTTTGAGATGCAATTGCAAACAGCGGATATTTTTTCGGCTGGAAAATTGCAGCTCTTGAGGATTTTTTGCGCCATTTTTGCACCAAGGGAATGGTGCGTTTCATAGTCGCGCGAATATCCTATATCGTGAAGATAGGCGGCTGCAAAAAGAATGGAAGTGTCTGCTGATTTCTCTGTTTTGGCTATCCTCATGCACAGTTTTTCAACGCGCTGCGCGTGCGAAAAGTCGTGCGTCGGGTCAGTAAGAAGGCGTTTTGCATAAGACAGGATTGCAGTTTTTGTTTTTGCATCCATGGGAAACGCCTAAGGAAAAATTAAAAGATGAAAAAGAAAAAATGGAAAGAAAGAAAATAAAAAGAAAAAAGAAGGCTCACTGCAACAGCGCATCAAGCGCCTGCTTGAAGTTGGAGAACGGCTGCGCGCCCACTATGAACACAGAGAGCTTGCCGCTTGTGGGGTCCTTGTAGACTGCCTCCACAATGCCAGCGTCCCGCAGCTTCATAAGCGCACTTGTGTCCGCGCTTGTGTCCGTGTCAAGCAAGTAGAAGGATGGCGTGCCGCTTACCCCGTAAGAGGCGGCTTCCTGCGCATCAGATGCTACCACTGCTGTTTTTTCGCCGCTGTCAAGGCAGGAGTTGAACCTTGCAGTGTCCATGCCGCTTATCTTTGCGGCTGTTGCCTTAAGGGCGGTTGTTGAAAGCTTGCTCTGGTCCGCGAACATTGCATCGTGCATTTCCCAGAACTTGCCCTGGTCCTGCGCGCATTCGGAAGCCTCTGCGGCTTTTACTGCGTTAGGATGCAGCTGTTCAAGAGGTATGTGCTTGTAGTAGAGGTTTACTTTGTCCCCGTAAGCAGAGAATATCTGGTTCAGCGTTGGCATTACGCGCGAGCAGAAGGGGCACTCGAAATCTGAGTATTCCACAATGCTTACGCCTGCGCTTGCACCGCCCTTGAATGGTTCGCCGGAAAGGGGTATGCTAAGGGATGCGGAGGTTGGCTCGGAGGGGGCGGTTGCGCCCGTTCCTGCGCCTGCCTGCGCGCCGGTCCCTGCATTGGCGCCTGCGCCGGAAGGTGCCGCTGCGCTGCCACCCTGCACGTTCACTGCGAAAGTCTTTTTCGCAAGCGCATCAGTGAGATTGCCTGCTGAAATGTAAATTGTCGCGCAAACGAGCAGCGCCGCAAGTATTATTGCGATGCCGATTACGTACTCGCCCTTTGCGACTTCGTTCTTAGTGTCAGTCATTTTTTTCACCTCAAGAGTATACTTTAGTAGCCTCCCGCCTTTTCCTATGTGCAGGAAACGTTTTTAAGGATAGATAATAACATTCGGCTTCGCCCTATTATGTCAGGCTTGTGCCCGACAACCCTCGCAAACGTTTGCGTTTGCTCGATAACGCTTGGTTTGGGGCGCTTGGCTACTCCATCAATTTGTTTAGTATTTCGTACGCGCGAGTGGTGTCCGCCGCGCGCACAAGAAGAAGAGTGTGGGTGTAGCAGGAGATGAACTCCACAACGTTTATGCCTTCGGTTGCAAGGGAGTTGAGAAGGTGCGCGACAACGCCAGGGGTTTCCTCAAGCGCGGGCGGGCTGTGTATGGAAATCAGGTTCAGGTTGTGCTCGGTTTTCACAATTGACTTTTGCTTTCTAAGCTTTGCAAACTCTGCCTCCTCAAGCACGTACGTTATTGTGCCGCCGCTTTCCGCATAGGAGAGGTATTTTATGCCGGAGATTTCGCGCGTTGAGATGAGCACTGCAACTTTGCTTTTTATGGAGAGGGAGCTCCCTTTTAGCACTTTGAGGATTTTCCCTTCGAGATTCTCATCCTCCCCCTGCATTTTTGAGGAGAGGCGGACAAGAGCCATCTTTACTGCGTTCTGCTGCCTCTTGCTTCCGAATGCTTCCATTGAAATTTTCCTTGCGAGCGCGGAATAATTCACTGTCTTCTCTACAAGGGTTTCTTTCAGGAAGGGGCGGCGCTTTATGTAGAGCCACACGAGCTCGCTTATGGATTCCATGTGTTACATTTGGAACAGGAAGTTATAAAAATATAACAGAAGGTGGGAATTTGGTGACAAACGATTAAATAGTATAACGGCGCGAATTTGCGATGAAGCACGGAATAAACAACTAGGAGTGAGACTATGGTGCAAAACGCAATGCCGCAGAGGAAGTTTGAATATGGGCAGGCAAATGGGAATGGAAACGGGAAGCCACCTGCCGCATTTGAAGGAAGGGCGCTTTTGGACGGCCCGTTTTTCAGGAAGATTTTTGTGAGCGGAAAAAGGCTTGAGCACACTGAGATGGGAAGCGCCTACTTCAAGGAGTGCTGGAGGGAGGCAAGCAGCCTTGCAGAGGTGAACGGGGAAATGGTGCTTGTTGCAGTTTCAAGAAAGGAAATAGGGAGCAGTGCACTTTGGAGAGCGGAACTGCGCTTCCTTGAGAACGACTTGGAAGAAGGCGGGCTTTTGGTTACAAGCGCCGCACACGAGAGGATTGAGGGAAGGCAGTTCTATGTGCTTGTGCCAAAGGAAAAGGCTGCAGAGCTTGCGCGCACGTCGCTGCCGGAGCCGGAGCGCAACAGGCGCTAAAATATTGTTCGGCTCGCACCGTGCAAAAACATTTGGAAATGATGAAAACGGATGCAGCCTTCCTCCAAAATGCATAATTGCTAAATCGTCAGGCCTGCTTTTTTCTTTTCTTTTTTATCTTGTTTGGCAGCCGCAGGGAAGATTTTATAAAGATTAGAGAGGAGTTTTGAAGCGTGATTAGCCTATCGCTTTCGGAGCTGTCCTTAGAGGGCGCACTTTTGCGGGAATGGGTAGTTTCAAACGGGCTTGGAAGCTACGCCTCCTCTTCAGTAATCGGAATGAACACGAGAAAATACCACGGGCTGCTTGTTGCTGCGAAAAGTTCGCCTGCGCAGCGAGTTGTGCTGCTCTCAAAGTATGAGGAGGGGCTGGAAGTTGGAGGGGAATGGCAGGAGCTCTCCACAAATTCTTATCCCGATGCTGTGCACCCCAAAGGATACATGAATCTTATTGAGTTCCGCTATGACTATGCGCCCACTTTTGTGTACAAGGCGGGCGAGAGGGGAATGCTGCTTAAGAGAGTGTGCATGGTGAGGAAGAAGAATGCGACCCTTACTAGTTATACGCTTATGGGCGAGGAGAGCGCAACGCTTCGGATTTCGCCGCTACTTTCTGGGAGAAATGCACATGCAGACGGGGGGAAGATAGGCTGGAGCATAGTTTCTGATGCAAACGGGTTCCATGCAACAAAGCCGCACGCGCTCTTTGTCCGTGCAAACGGGAAATTCTCAAAGGACGAAAAATTCTATTACAACATGCAGTATGAACATGAGAAAGAGAGGGGATATGTGCACAGCGAGGATTTGTATTGCCCGGGCACAATTACGATGAGGCTTGAGAAGGGGAGAACGATGCACGTGCTTGCGAGCACGTCTGAAATGGGAATTGAATTTGCGGCTGATGCAATTGCGAAAGAGAATGCGCGGGATGCGCAAATGCTAAAACTGTACTATGAGAAGAGCGGGATTGCAAAAAATGATTTTGCTGATGCGCTTGTAAGGGCTGCGGACACTTTTGTGTTTCATGCTGGAAGCGAATACGGGATTGTTGCAGGATATCCGTGGTTTGGGGAATGGGGCAGGGATGCGCTTGTTTCGTTTGAAGGGATTTGCCTGAGCACTGGGCGGTACGGGCTTGCAAGGAAAGTTCTTCTTAGGTATGCAGGGCTTGAAAAAGAAGGGCAAATCCCGAACTTTGTGGACGGGAAGGGGGTTGCGCAATATACAAGCGCAGATGCCGCGATGTGGTTTTTGAATGCGGTGCACGCGTATTGTGCGCACACGCAGGACTATGAGTTTGTAAGGAAGAATCTGTGGGAAACTGCAAAAGACATTGTGCGCTGCAGCATAAGGGGGAATGGACTTGTGCACATGAACGATGAC
>Ga0172370_10008188_pt1 | contig 12611 bp, 5 predicted proteins | sample LakKiv5m_FD_114538 | JGI IMG/M metagenome (GOLD analysis project Ga0172370, IMG submission 114538) | Freshwater microbial communities from Kabuno Bay, South-Kivu, Congo - kab_022012_11.5m | ecosystem: Environmental > Aquatic > Freshwater > Lake | place: Democratic Republic of the Congo...
CTGATAGGAATTTGCACCGGTCATCGGGAAATTGGCTGCACTTAAATCCACATTTGTCGGGGCTACGGTTAATGAACCACCCTTATATGAAGTGTATGTTCCAACCGTTAAGTCCTGAGCTATGACAAAATACTCTATCACATCGTTTACACTGACGATACCACCCTGAATGAGGGAATAATCAACAGTAAAGGAAAAATTACTGCCGTTTGCAGTTCCGGTTACATATTTCCAGCCATTGTTAGCCGAAGTATTCCCTGCGTAAGTGTTTGCATCTGTAGATTTACGATAATAGAGTCTCGGTGGAAATGTGGTTGTATTCACGTTAGAATAATCTGTGATATTTGCAAGGCTTGTCAATGTTCTGTTTGAAGTTCTTGCTGTATTTGCAACTGTGTTCAAAGTAATAATCGGACCGCTAACGTCAGCACCTTGTTCATATCCGCCAATTGTCGGACTTGTGGTTGAACGTGCATAACCTACAAAATCATCGCTAATACCGGTACCGGTTCCACCAGCGTTGAGCAACGGAGAATTGGGCAAGGGAACAAGCACTGTCGTACCGTTTAAACTCGGTTCGGAAGATATTGAATTTGCATCCTGTGCAGATGCAGTCTGCCATCCGGAAAGAGTAGTAATATCGCCGGCTTGATATCCAAGATAGCCTTGCGAACCGCTAAAATAATAATCGTTATTGTTGATAACAGAAAAAGCAGTATTAGTTCCTGCATTATAAATGCAGTAGTTTTTCGCCGATGTCGGATTTGTTGCAGATGTTTGATTATTGAAAAAGAGATTGTTTTTGATATTAACACCGGTTACACCTGAAACAATATAAATGCAGGCAGATGGAGCTGATGGTTTTGTTGATGATACTGCATCCCTGTCTCCGGTAAATACTGCCGAATTGTGGTAAATATTGTAACCTGAACCTGCTGCAAGGTTAAATGCTGACTCCATGTAGGAAACACCACCGGTACCATTACTAATCATGTTATAAAAAAGATTGTTGGCAAAAGTCAGGTTTGAACCTGTACCCGAAGCAACGTAAAAACCAGATAAACGGTTTGTTCCGTTATTCACCAAATCTTTGAAAATGTTTTTTGTGAAATTGGTATTAGTCACTCCTGTCGTAATATAAACGGCATCCCAACTTGTTGTTTGTATGATGTTGCATATAGTGTTCTTTGTCATCAACGAATTATTAACATAACTCAGATGCACAGCTTTAAAACCAATCAGGAAGCCGGCAGTATAAGAACCGATTGTATTTCCTGAAATGGTCAGATTATCTGCAACGTTTGCTGCCGTACCGATAACAGATATTCCGACTGCAGCTTTGTAAATGTTATTATTGCTGATAGTTATATTGTCGCAGTTGTCACCGCCGGTAGCAACTGTTGCACCTCCGATAAAAATACCATTTGTCAGCACGGATGAAGTTCCAGTGGAACCAGTCAGAAGATTGCAGTTTTTCACAGTTATGTTTGATATACCTGCTGCAGCGATGCTTGCTATATGTATTGCGGTTGTGTTGGTGGTTGTAGCATTATTAACAAAAGTTAAATAATTTCCGGCATTTGAATATGAACCATCAATTGTGACTCTTGAAGCACCATTGAACTTAATCATCCCAGCTCCGGCTGTCGAACCGCTAATAGTTCTGTTAACTCCCGCATCGGGAACAATTCTAATAGTATAGCCGCCCGCGCCCTGTTCCGTCCAAGCATTCAGGGCATACGCACCTGTTTCAGTGCTAATGTCGGAAACAATCTGAAATGTTACATCACCGCTTAGCTGACCGCTGTTGATAACCTGGAAAACACCTCCGGCACTTGTAAGAGTTGCAAATGTGCCTGTAGTTCCGACAGTATATGTACCCGATAGAACTGCTGTAATCTGGTAATTTGTTGCACCGGAAACAGGGAAATTTGTTGATGCAAGTGCAACACTTGTCGGATTCACGGCAAATCCCATAACATTCGCACTAACATTAGGTGTACTTGCCACATCCTGTGTAATAAAGAAATATTCGATTGTAGTACCTGGCACAACTCCGCCGTTAAGTTTGGAATAGTCAATTAAAAATGAAAATGGAGAGCTTGCACTTGTTGTTTCCACCCATTTCCATCCATCCGTTGTGTTCGTATTATCGTTGTAGGTATTTGAATTGGTTGCCTTTTTGTAATATAATCTGGGTTTGGTACCCGAATTAACATTAACTCCGCTGACATCTGTAATTACAACGTTATCAACTTGTCTGTTAGAAGTTGAAGATGTGTTTGTCAATGCGGTAAATGCAATATCCGGACCGGCAAAATCGCCAGGCTGCTCGAAGGCTCCTATTGTGGGAGTCGAAACCGAGCGTGACACATTCAGATTGTCAACAGTAACTGCTGCGAGCGGTATTGCCGCATTGAGCAAAGCCGAACCGTTCTGAGGTCTGAGATTGGAGTTGGAATTATACGACGGTGATGACGACATAGAGTTCGCATCCTGTCCGGTTGCCGTTCTCCATGCTGTTATGTCGGTTCTGTTTGCTGTCAGATACCCTAAAACGCCATAAGTTCCGGAAGCATAATAATCATTGTAATTGATGGTAGAACCGGTCAAATTTCCGGCTGCATACAAATAAATTGCGTAAGACTGAGAACCGGTTAGTCCTGCAAGGCTGTTTGCAAAAGCATTGTCTCTGACGTCAATAGAGTTAACGCCCGAACCACTGACCATGAAAGCAGCCGAAAGTGTTCCTGCATTGTATGTCGCATTTGCAGCCTGTGTTCCGTAAAGGTTAATGCTGTTATAATAAACTCTGTGCCCAGTTCCGGCATTCAGGTTTATACCGAAGGGATTCAAAGTGACACTTGCTGCATTGTAATTAGTTGTGGTAAGGTTATAAATAACATTATTAGTAATCAGGTAGTTAGTACCAGCGGTAGTATAAATTCCAATGCACCCATACCCTGAGGCTGAGGTGGATTTCATATTGAAAATTTTATTTCGGGTAATAGTTGGGGAGGAATTTGTCGTAAGATATAAACCATACGTTGGACCTGTCCCATTAATATTCGAGATTGTATTGTTGGAAAACATACCATTATCAAAGTAATACATGTAGAAGATGTAAGTGGTTCCTGAAACAGCAGTTGAAGTGTAATTATTGATAGTATTTCCTGAAACGGTTGAATTCGGGTCGTTGTATAAATAAAAGCCGTAAAACGTTCCGCCGGAAGTTATACCGTTCCATGTATTATTTGAAATATTTGAGTTAGGAGAATAATATAAATAACTTAAAATAGAGCTTGAAGCTGTAATATTAGAGAGGTTATTGTTCGTAATTGTTGCACTTGTATCATAATAACAATAAAAACAATAAAATGCACTTCCATTTGTGATATTAGTATACGTATTATTGTTAACAGTCGGACTGTAATCGTAGTACAGATACATACCATAACCACCGGACTGATTCTGATACTGGATAATATTATCCGTAATCTGAGCATACCTGCAGGCATAAACATACATTGAATAATACAGTGGGTCGGTGGATGAGCCGAAAGTATTATATTTTATCTGAAGGTTTGCATTCTGCCAGTTTGGGTAACCTGTCACAGAATACGCATAAACTCCGTAATAAGCCTTCGAAAGGTAATTGTACAAAATCTGGTTATTGCTGTTTCCATAAGCTGCTGTGGTTAAACTCGCACTTGAACTGATATTTATACATCTGCAGTTTGAAGAAGTGTTGATTCCGGCAAATATATTACAATTTCTGATGATATTACCTGTGGCGCCTCCACCGACACCTGAAACTAACGAATCCAGCCAGATGCCGCATGATGCTGCAGCAGTATAATTATTTTGAATTGTAAGTGAGTTTGTTGTACCCGAACGGTTGATTCTTCCGTCAATAGTGACGTTATCGGCTCCCCGCAGTTCGATCAAACCATAAGCAACACTACCGGTTATGCTTGAAGTACCGGTTGGATAGATCACAACAGAAGAATAATTCGCACTACCATTTCCTGAAGCCATAAGAACTGCGGCGGCTGTTTCGGATGTGGTTCCGTTAATCGTTATTGTAATATCTCCGGTATATGTTCCGGCATTGATTGCATCAAAAGCACCTTTTAAAGTCGTAAAGGGAGTTCCGCTGACTGTAACCTGTGCATTCAGATTAAATGCCAAAAATAATAAACCAAGGAATAAACCAGAAAAGAAAAACTTGTTTGCCTTTGTCATATAATACCCCAAAAAATCAATAATTTCAAAAAAATACTTATACAAGTTGCAATATATTAATTGTATGATAACAAAACAAAGTGAAATTTTGTTTGATTGAAAATATTTAAAGTCTATATTAATTATGTTTTACTTTTAGCTTTTTAAGCAACATAAGAGAATACAGTTTTGAAAAAAAAAATAAAAATCTAAAATTTTTAGGGAGATTGTAATTGGTAAATACGAGTTTTTGGATAGATTTTTGTATGCTTTTTGTTGCTAATTAAAAATAAAATCAAGATGAAATTACTACTTATTCACATGTTTTTTATAAGGGCTGCTGCGCCAAGTATTGCCGCATTATTTTGCGGTAAAACTGACGGCAAAATTTTCACTTTGTTCTTGAAAATAGATAATAAAGACTCTTCCATGTATTTTTTTGTTAAACTGAAAATAAATTCTTTTGCACCGGCAAGCCCTCCAAATAGAAAAATCGCCTCAGGACTGGTTATAGCTACAATATCAGCAAGCTTTGTGCCAAGTACTCTGCAAGTGAAATCGAAGGCTTTCAAAGCTATGGTATCTCCTTTCAACGCTGCTTCGTAAATCAGCTTAGAAGATATCTCATCAGCTCTTAAATTTCTTAAAACACTGCTTTCTTCAGTATTTCCTAATAGTTCAATTACGGTTTTTGTAATCCCGCTTGCCGAGCAATAAGTTTCAAGACAACCCAATCTGCCGCAGCCACAAAGTCTGCCGTTCGGGAAGGCATTTATATGACCAAACTCTCCTGCAAATCCATCATGACCGTAAAGAAGTTCGCCGTTAACAACAAATCCGCTGCCTAACCCCGTTCCGAGAGTAATCAGGACAAAATTTTTCATGTTTTTCGCACCCCCATATATCATTTCACCCATTGCTGCTGCATTGGCATCATTTGTCAGTAAAATCGGGACTTTAAAATGATTTTTCATCATTTCCACGAGGTGTACCACACCTCTCCACTTCAGATTTGGGGCATATTCAATTGTACCTTTGAAAAAGTTACCGTTAGGAGCTCCAATACCTATTCCTGAAAAATTAGACCCGGGATAATTTGATAACATCTCATTTATGTTCCTCGCAATTTCTTCAACAAAAAGTTTTGCATCAAAATAGGCATCGGTTCTCATTGATGATTTTACAAGACATTCCCCGGAACCAGTCACTATTCCGATTTCAGTATTCGTACCACCAATATCAATTCCGATTACAACTTCAGTCATTTTGACCTCCCAGTGTTTTATGCCTGTAACCGAAAAGTCCGTAAAAAGCTATGTAAAAATAAGCAAGTACAGGTACAACAAACGAAAAATGAACTCCAAAACCATCAGCTAAAACACCTTGTATAACAGGCAATATTGCTCCTCCGAGGATTGCCATCACAAGCAGTGAAGAACCTTGGCTTGTATGAATTCCAAGTCCGTCAATTGCAAGAGTAAAAATATTTGACCACATAATCGAATTGAATAATCCTATTGCAATCAGACACCACATCGAAATGTGACCGTTTGTTATCAAAGAAATTATAAGCAATGTAACTGCAAAAAAGGCGAATATAAATAAGGTTCTTGATGGAAGATATTTACCAAGATAAAATCCGACTAAATTAATAACCAGAAAAATTCCGTATATAAATGCTATATCATGCCCTTTTTGAAAAACAATTACGAGGATTGCTACTACCGGCACTAAGAACATCAAAGAATGTTTTTTCAAAGGAGACAGATGGCTTAGTGATATTGCTCCGATAAACCTCCCAATCATCAATCCACCCCAGTAGAAAGCGACATAAACGCTCGCTTCCGCTGGTTTTAAACCGGCAATTTCTTTTAATCCGAGAAAGCTTATCATCATACTTCCGATGGAAACTTCACCACCAACATACATAAAAATTGCAATGATTCCGAAAACAAGCTGTCCGTATTTCAATGCTCCTGCTCCCTTTGGGACTTTATGAGGATTGACAAATGCAGGAAGATGGACAAGTTTGATAACCAGAGCAAGTATAAGAAAAACCACTGAAAAGACAAGATAAGGTATTCTGACAGAGCCACCACCCGTTGATGCAGATGCAAAATATTTGAATATTAGGAATCCTCCGATTAATGGTGCTATCGTTGTTCCAAGTGAATTAAATCCTTGAGACAGGTTTAGTCTGCTTGATGCAGTTTCAGGAGTTCCTATAATTGCAACATAAGGATTAGCCGCTATTTGAAGTAATGTGAAACCTAAACCTAAAATGAACAGAGCAAATAGAAAAAAAATATAAGAAACGAACCATGATGCCGGCAGAAATAAAAATGTTCCAAGTGATGACATAATTAATCCAATTATTAATCCATTCTTATAGCCGATTTTATTTATCGGGTCTCCGAATTTGATTGATACGATAAAATAAATTACCGAACCGATGAAATATGCTCCGAAGAATGAGAACTGAATAAACATAGCCTGTGTGTGATTCAATTGGAATACGTTTTTCATGTAGGGAACGAGAATATCATTCATGCAGGTAATAAATCCCCACATAAAGAAAAGAGAAGTAAGAACAATCAATGATAAGACATCGCTTTCCTGTTTATTTTTCATTACCATAAACAACTTGATAATTCAATAAAATAAAAAGATGTACCCGGAATTAATCACCAAACTGCCATTCACCCTGACGTTTCAGCTTTTTATCAAGATTGTGCTTAATGAGAATATCTTTCATTTCAGCCTTAGTCCTGATACGGAACTTTAGAGTTCTGTCGTTAGCTAATTTATTTACCAGAAGAGTAACGATTGCAGCAGCATCAGAGAAAACTCTTTTGTTTGTTTTGTCGAAAGTGTCCCCAAAGTCGTGATAATAATAATACATATCCTTCTCAAGATGACCAGCTAATGTAAAAGAGGGTATGCCCTCAAACATGAAATACATATGGTCGCTGTTTGTCCATGGTGAACTACTGACGCCATCCGACATATTAAAGCCGTTAAGGTCTTTTACCATTTTCTCGAAAAAAGGCTTGAATTCATCAAATCCCATTGCGTTGAAACCGGTAGGTGAACCAATCATATCCATGTTAATCATAGCAATTATACTGTCATTTTTATGACTTTCCATATATTTCTTTGAGCCCCATAAACCAAGCTCTTCCGCATTAAACCAAACACATTCGATTGTGTAATAATTTTCGGGTGAACATTCTTTCAAAATTCTGCATAAGTCAAAAAGAACGGCAGTGCCATGACCGTTGTCAACAGCACCCTGACCCAAATCCCATGAATCGAAATGAGCACCGATTACAATTTTAGATTTTACCTTGCCTGGAAAAGTAACAATTGCGTTATTTGTAGAAATTGGTTTGCAATAAGACCTTGTCACAATTTTCATTTTAGGTGATAATCCGTTTCCCAAAAGCCTTCTAAGCCAGTTTCCTTCCTCATAAGTAATTGTATAGGCAGGTATAAGAGATTTATTGCCCTGAAAATTAGTCACCCCGTCAATCAGCAGGTTACCGGACTTTTCGTTTATAAATAAAACAGCCTTAGCCCCGTGTTTGGATGCAACAGCTATACACTCATATCTCAGAGGCGGCTCCTTTTCTTTGGGAGCTTCCTGAGTAACAATGACGACTTTACCTTCAACGTTCAAATTTTCATAATTTTCATCAAGACCATATTTTACAAAAACTGCTTCAGCCTCAATAGGTGGAGTACTGTCAACAAAACCCAAAGCCATTGCTCTGAATTTTCGTTTCACAGGTTGAATCATTTCCACTTCATCATCTCCGCGAAACCACCCCGGCATATTGAATGCTTCAAATCGGGAAGAGATTCCGATTTTTTCCAGTTCTGATTTCAGAATCAACAATGCCTTTTCGTTATTTTCCGAGCCAACAAGTCTCCCTCCGGCTTCATCGCAAAGTTTTCGGAGGAAATCATAAGATTGATTCTTTAGATAAGCAGAACCGATGATATTGTAATCCGTTGTATTTTGAGATATTATTTTTGTACTCGGGAAAAGAGATAATAATGCAATCAAACAAATAATATATTTCATAAATCCTTCATTATATTAATACTTAGTTCAAATTAAATTTGGTAATTTTACTATAAATGTAGTACCGGTACCTTCTTCGCTTGAAAATTCGACAGTTCCTTTGTGCTCTTTTACGCATCTTTCCACTATGGTCAAACCCAGACCATAGCCGGCTATGGAGGAAGTATTGCTTCCTCTGTGGAAAGTATCGAAAATATGTTCCTGGTCTGATAAGGGAATTCCTATGCCATAGTCGGAAATTTTAAAAACAACAAATCCGTTTTCGCAGGAGACTTCGAAGTTTACCAATCCATTTTTAAATGAATACTTCATCGCATTTGTCAGTAAATTATTCAGAATCAAACCTAAAAGATTTTCATCGAGTTTAATTTCCGTATCGGGACAATTGTTCACGTAAACAATCTGCTTATCATGCATGTAAATTTCTTCAATATTATCATTAAGATTGCTGCAATACGAATCCAAATCCACACTAACGGGATTAAATTCAAAATCGCCGGATTCTAATCTGCCGATAATTAAAACATTTTCCATCAATTTTGTCATAGTGAGAACAGTGCTTTGAATTCTGTTGAAGTGTTTCATCCGTTCGATATCATTCCATTTTTCACTGTATATCTTGAGTAAATCCGTAGAAAGCATGATAGAAGTCAGAGGTGTTCTGAATTCATGAGAAATCATGGCTATGAATCTGGTTTTCAGAATATTCAGATTTCTTTCGGCAATTAAGGCTTTTTGAATTTCCTCTTCAGCTTTTTTTCTTTCGGTAATGTCGTGAAACATAAAAATAATAAGCGGTTCGTCGTCTTCAAAATTCAGAAATTCAACCGAAACGAGTACGGTTAGTTTTTTTTTGGTTTTAGTAAGAATACAGACTTCTTCCGTATGAAATTTGCCAAGCTCCTTCGCTGTTGAAATCAAATCCTTCAGATGCTTTTCATCCTCAGAAATATCAATGGAATGAAAATTCAAATTTAAAATTTCAGGTTTTGTCCATTCAATCAAATTTAAAAATGAAGGATTTGCATCTATAATTTCCATATCGGATAAGCGTACTACCACAATACCAACCGGACTGGAATGAAACAGCTTAGAAAATCTCATGTCCACACGCCGGAGTTCATTTTCATTTCTAAGTTTATCCGTAACATCCTCGGTAATATCGAGAATAAATTTCGGAGAATCCTGCTCGTCATTTATCAGAATTTTTTTAGTATTATGAATCCTGATTCGGTTGTCTTTTGTAAGAAAAATATCTTCGTCTATTTCAAGGTTGCCCTTTGTTACTAAAGCTTCCTTGTCCTTGCGCATATAATAATCTGCAAGCTCGCGGGAGTATATGTCGGAAACAGTTTTTGTGAGCATGTCTTCTTTGGTATAACCGAGCATGTTAGTCACATACTGATTTATAAAAGTAAATTTTAATGACTGTGCATCTTTAACAAATATTGCATTTGGAATATGTTCGAGAATTGTATTTAAAAAAGTGTCGGTTTTCCTCAGCTCTTCTTCAATTTTCTGCCTGATTTTTATTTCATGCTGAAGTCTTTCGTTGGTCTCAATCAGGATTCCCGTTCTGTCATCAGTTTTATTGTCTGATTCGGTTCTGTACATGTTAAAATAGTTCAATGCTTTGATGCACGAAGTAGAGCCTTTCAGAAGAATATCTTCGCAAAAATTATGAAGATTTTCTATTCTAATCAGATGACAATCTTCATGTTCTGTCAATATGGCATTGTAAAAATAGTTTACATCACCGGTTTCTGTCCAAAGAACAACCGGAATTATGAGACTTCTTTTTCTTAGAAATTTGAGTAGGGTTTCAAAACTCACGGAAGATGAATCGAATCCACAAAAAAAAGCGACTGGAACAGATTTTTCGATGCTTTTTTCAATTTCAGTAAGTGAGGATTTGATTTTATAATCACACAAAACACCGGCAACAGACAGAACACATAATAGTCTTTCCGCTTTTTCTCCCGATTCAAAACACAGAAAAATGTCAAGAAGCTTACTCATAGAAATTACATTTTATTTGGCTTTTAAAAAAACAACAATGTAAAATAATAAATTTCCGTGAACAAGAAAAATAATTAGTAAAAAATAATTAGTATAAACTTAACAAAAAACAAGTTTTATTTGGTTGACCGGATATTCACCATAACGCTGCGATTGAAAATTCTGCCCTGCAAGGAATTATTCGAATAAAAATAATCCTCAGGAAAAACAAGTTTGTAATCTCCGGATTTAAGATTTAATAAATCGGCTGCGGCTTTAGCCCTTTTCAATTCGAGGTTTTTGTTATGAGCCTCTGTACCGAAATTATCAGTCATTGGGATTATTTCAATTGCTGAGCCGTGTGAGACTGCAGATTTAATTACATTCAAAGCACTGAAATTGATGTATTTAACATCTGCTTTGTCAAAATCGAAAAAACCAACTATAAATTGCTGTGTATATAATGAATCCTGCTCCGTTTCGATTAAATTCTCAACGATTCTATCATTTTTAATCATTGGTTTCAAAAAGATGGATATTGTATCATCCTTGCTATTTCCTTCTGCATCAGTGGCTAGTGCTATAATAGTAAGATTATTACCAGATTGATTAAAAACCGAGTTAGCGTTGTTATCTTTGATTGAATAAATTACCGGCTCATTACTAAAATTGAAGATTTTTGAGTTTCTATGATAGATGGCACCCGAAACAGTAATAGGCTGGGATTTTGAATCAGTCCGGGCATGAATTTCGATATCAACATCTTCTGCATTAACCTGTCTTGCAGAATCGGAATTGAAATAAACTAATTTGGAATCCGAAGAAAAATTAAATTGAGCAAATCTGTGTTCATCCTCAAGTTCGCGATGTTTGATTTTTGACTCAGAAATAATGTTAACTCCCGTAATAACTTCTTCGAATCTTACTCTGTCAGATTTTATACCGTTTTTATTAAGTAGTCCGATTATATATTCTTTTCTCTTTGAGCCTACATTCTCATCTTCATTTTGTAAAGAACAGACGGTCACTTTAGCATTAATTTCGGAATTATTTTTTAAATAGCTAATTATACCGGTCTCCCCAAAACTTTGAGCATCGGAAAAATTCTCAATTTTGGAGGCAGATTTTATAGATGGTTTATCTGAATTTTCAGAAAAATAAATAACCGGTAAAATAGGGTAAGTTCTAACAAAACTTTTTTGAGTGATGTTAAACATTATTGTATCGCTATTTCTAATCGGCTTGCCTTTATATTTCAGATTCAGAGCCAGATTCAGCATATTTCCCTTCGGAGCCTGAGGCAATGGCGCCTCGGGTGCGGGTTTTGGTGGTTCAATTTTAGTCTTCGGGATTTTGTAAGCAACATCAATTCCAAACTTCACGTTGTTCACTTTCCATAATATTGGTGCAACCACATAATTCAATCCGTATTCAAATTTAATCTCAGGAGAAAATACGAAATTACCGGTAGTATAAGCATCATATTTTATTAAAGCGGTAAGGGCAAACATTGCTTTACTTATTTCGGGAATATTCCCCGATGTCTCGTTTCTGCCCCTGCTGCCGGTTTCAAAATTAACCTTAGGCGGGTCTACGAGTAATTCCTTTTGATGATAAGTATTGTTAATAAAAATTCCTGATTTAAAACCGAACCGCAAACTAAATGGTAAATCTTCGAAAGGTAAAAAGCTGATTCCCTCCTCAAGAGATAATATATTTAAGGCAGCATCAATTCTGTGCTCCGAAATTCCACGAACATACTCATTGCCAATAATAATATTTCCGAAAAATGCTTTTTCTGAAAATCTACCTGATAAATCATTAAAATCAAGCACTGCATCCAAACGAACTTTACTGAAAAGAAATTTCTTTTTAAGGTCATAACCCATTCCCAGATTGAAACCATACCCGATACCATTTCCATTGTTGAATTCCGTACAGCAGTTCGATATACCCGGTAACTCTTTAAAATGAGCTGAATATAAATTTGCATTACCGGATAAATTTCCAAGAATTGAATACCGCGAAAATTCATCTGCCCCAAATGCTGTATTACTAAATTCAATCAATGCGAAAAGGAAAAAAGTTACCATCGCAATTAAATTACTTTTATTAATTTTTATCATGATTTTTGTTTTTGGATTTATTTGACTATCAGAATAGTTTTTACATCCGAATGTGTATTTTGCCTGATAATTATTTTATAAGTACCGGTCATTAAATTTCCAGCCTGTACTTTAAGAATATTCAAACCTGGTTTTGAAGCAATATTAGTTTCTTTCTGAATCAGATGTCCAATTTC
>Ga0172370_10008193_pt1 | contig 12605 bp, 10 predicted proteins | sample LakKiv5m_FD_114538 | JGI IMG/M metagenome (GOLD analysis project Ga0172370, IMG submission 114538) | Freshwater microbial communities from Kabuno Bay, South-Kivu, Congo - kab_022012_11.5m | ecosystem: Environmental > Aquatic > Freshwater > Lake | place: Democratic Republic of the Congo...
GTCAACGCGATCCTGACCGAGAAGCGACCGTCGATGCTCCAGAACGTAAGCTCAGTTATGCCTCTGATCGCGGCCATGGAACTGCAGGTCAAGCAGGTCTGCGATGGAGCCGGAGTGCCGACCATCCAGTACCCGTTCTACCTGTGCTTCGGCCGTGAGATGTGGAAGTTGAGCCGTTCGGACATCTCCGGTGAGTCGCTCGCGAAGGAAGCGGCGGTCCTGATTGCCAAATGGAAGGCACGCGGCCTTACTGAGGCAGTGCTCCAGGGCATCCGTACTGACGTGTTCAACGTCAGCGCGCCGATAGCGCCGTAACGCGAACCAGCACAAGAGGGGCCGGGGAAAGCTGCCTTCCCCGGTCCTCTCTTCATGCTCAGGTCACAGCTCATGGAAGGCCTGCGGGGGTGCTGTCGGGCGATGCCATTCGGATTGGGGATTCAAGATTGAGGTGCGAGGAGTGAGGAATCGCATTCCGGGTTTCCGTGGGGGTGCTGTCGGGCTGCCGGGGCCGAATCCGAGAACGTCCGATGCCGGAGGGGTCGGTGCTTGATTGCGGCATGCCGAAGGCACGCCGGAATCAAGCTCCCGTGTGTTTGACTGAGCCTCTGACTGAGCTATACTGGCTCCAGTTGCGGAAAACTGCTTTCGTCACCCTTCTGCTTGCCGGCACATGCCTGGCCGGCTACGACGCGCTGTCGGTTTCCGGCGAGTGGATGATCAACGCTTACAAGGCCGTGCTCTCTCCGCTGCAGGGCACCAACGTCTGCAACTTCCATCCCACATGCTCGCAGTTCGCCAGGGCCGCCATCAAGACGCAGGGCTTCCTGCCCGGAGTTCTCATCGGTGCCGATCGGCTGATGCGGTGCAACTCTCTTGCCTGGTCATACTACGACACCTACTATCGCGGCGAGGTCGTCAGCGGCAGGATGCCGGACCCGGTCGAGTGCCACGTGGCATGGCGCAACCCACCGGGCGAACCTGGGCTGCTGGTTGCGGTGCAGACTGAAGGGCTTGAGACACGATCCCAAACGTCCGACGTTTGGCTCCGGCAGCCACTATCCGACAGTGTGGTCATGTCCCGTCGCCCGCCGCCTCCTGCTCTAAGCTTCGCCGACTATCTGTACTCGTCGGGCGAGTATTGGCAGGCTGCGGACGAGTACCTCAGAGTCAGATTCTCTTCGAATCAGCCCGGCCTGAGCGGCTACGCGGGTCTGATGGCTGGTGAGTCGTACCTGCAGGCCGGAGACCTTGCGCAGGCGCGCCACGCGTTTGGTGACCTGAACTCACCGCCGGTGCTGAACTACAGGCAGTACGGCATCGCCCGGGCCGACTTCGCCGCGGCTGATTACGTAGGCGCTCGCGCGGTCCTCGGCTCAATCACGTCGCCGGTTCTCTCCCGACAGGCCGGAGCGCTTGAAGGCTGGACCTACTTCCGGCAGCGCCGGTTCGCTGAGGGCGCCGCCAGGCTCAGCCTCGCAGAAAACTGGGGACAGTCCCTCGGAGCGCCTGCGTCGGACTCGACGCTGGACAGTCCCCTTTTTCCGCGCGAACTGGCCTCGATGGACGGACGCGACATCCGGCGGCGTTCGCGGCTGGCGAGCACGATACTCTCTGCACTCATCCCCGGCGCCGGCCAGCTCTATTCCGGTCGGGCCGGCGACGGAGCCTATTCGTTCCTGACCGTTGCCAGCACCGGCCTCGTGACCTGGTGGTTTGCCGCCGATCCGGCGACCCGCGACCGCACGAGGGTCAAGGTGTCTATCTTCGGCGTAGTCACCGCCCTGTTCTATGCAGGCGGTATTTATGGCGCCAACATCGCTGCCCGAGACTACAACTTGCTGCAGGAGCATCGCTATGTCCAGCGGGCCGACTCGCTCTTCGGACTCATGTCGTTGGAACCGAACTACCACGTCCTGCTGGACTCGGTCCCGTCGGACACCGCCGCGTCCGGGCACCAATGACGCTGTTCCTGGTTCTGGTCCTCCAGTCTGCAAATCTGCCCCTGCCCGCCCAACCCGACACCACGCCCCAGGGACAATTCCCTGCCGCCGTCACTCAGTCTGCAATCTGCAATCTGAAGTCTGAAAAGTCTCTGGGTGATTCCCTGCTCAGGCATGGTTTCAACTCCGAGGCTGGACGGGAATTCCGGCGCCGATTGTGGACTACGGACACGAATGCTGCCACGGCCGGGCTGACGTACCTAAAGCTCGGCTTGAGCCTGGCGGCAGTTGGTCAGCAACAGCTCGCGGCCGAGGAACTGCACGAGGCCGGTCGGCTCGACCCGAACATCGCCGAGCCGGCGCAGACTGCACTGGCGGGGTTCTATTCGCACGCCGGGCGCTACGACCTGGCAGCTTTCGAGCTTTCAGACCTGCTCGTCTTCACCCGTGACTCGGCCCGCCGGTCCGAACTCAACTCCGAGCTGGGCTGGCTCCGCCTGCAGGACGGCGACCTGAGCTCGGCCGCGAACAGCTACGACCTTGCCGGCAGACCCGATGTCGCCAGCCGGCTTCGCCTCGACCAGGGGATTCGTCTTCGCAGCCCGACCTGGGCCGCGGTGATGTCCTCATTCATCCCGGGTAGCGGCGAGGCATACGCAGGACGGCCGGCCGCCGGCCTGCTTGCCTTTGCGGTGACAGCCGGCTCGCTGGCCTGGACGGTCGTGGCGGCCAAGAGCGACGACTGGGTAAGTGCGTCGGTCATCGTGTCCACCTTGTTCTGGCGGTTCTACAATGGGTCGCGCGCCAATGCGGTTGCCTTCGCTGACGAGTACAACTCAGCCGCGCGGCACCGGCGCATCGCGGACATCACCACGCAAGTCACTGAACCCGACTGGTTCGGCGGGACCGACAGCCTGATTGGCTACGAGGTGAGGCCGGACACAGACAAAGGGACCAGATAGTTCAGAAGTCAGAGACCAGAGTTCAGAAGTCAGAATGCCGGGCCACTCTGCATTCTGATTCGTGTTCTATTCGGCTCCGAAGAGTATCTGCGAAAGGTCGCGGGTATGGTCGTCGCGCAGTCCGGAGAGCGCCTCGGACAGGGAGAAATTCAGCTCCTCTTTGCCGGTCCGGATGATTACTCCGCCCGCAATCGCCGCGGGCTGGCCGAGCTTCACGCCCAAATGCGGCCCGAACAAGCGAGTGTCGGCCTCGGACAACGATGCCACCGATTCCGGGCGGCCATGCTGCTTCACCAGCCTGGCTATTGAGCCGGCGTAGCCGGGATCCTTCAAGACCTTCTCCTGCGCTCGTTCGACCGCGCGGTCGAGCACCTGCCAGCGTGCGGCAAGGACGGCATTGCGGCGCAGGAGCCGCGCCTGGCTGCGGGCCCGCTCAATGATGGCATCGCAGTCACGCCGGGTGCGCTCCGCGTTGTCGGATTCAATAACCTCGACTGCCGCAGCGGACCGCTTCTGCGTCTCAGCAACCGCCACATCACGCTCCTCGCCGATGGCAGCCGCCTTGGCCCTGCCGTCGGCCAGTATCTTCTCGAGCAGTTCGTTGGTGCCCATGACTAGTTCCTGGTTTCCAGTTTCTGGTTCCTGGAGCTGACGACCGAGAACAGGGAACTAGCCACCAATCCTGACGCCCATCTGGAGGAAGATGGTCGCAAGCAGGCCGAGCACCGCGTAGGTCTCAACCAGCGCACCGAAAATCACGCCCTTAGTACCTTCTGATGCGCGCTTAGCCACGAGCTCGGCGCCGGCGGCGCAGACCTTGCCCTGCCAGATCGCCGTGATGTAGCCGGCGATCCCGACCGGCAGACAGGCAAGGAACATCTGGACGCCCTGCCACAGGGTGATCGGCACGAGCGTACCCAGCACGCCCAGCTTCATCATGGCGAGGAACGCGCCGAGGAAACCGTAGAATCCCTGCGTGCCGGGAAGCGCGACGAGGATGAACAGGCTGCCGAACTTCTTCGGGTCTTCGGCCAGCACGCCGGACGCGACATTGGCCACGAGGCGGATGCCGACCGCTGAGCCGATCCCGGCCGGCACGGCGGCAGCAACGCATCCAAGCAGCGCGATAGTCAGACCAATCGGGTCAACCACTAGGCCTCCTTATTGCTTTACGGATACAAACTCGTTCTGCTCACGGAAAGGCACGAACCTCTCCCCACCGCCGGCGTAGAAGCGCGGGAAGAACTCGACGTACTGCAGGCGAAGCGAGTGAACGAACGCGCCAAGTACGTTCACGGCAATGTTGTAGGTGTGGCCGATGACCAGCACGATAATCGCTCCGATGATGCCGACCACCGGGATTGGCAGCAACATCCAGGCAATCACGTTGATGGCAACGGCAACCCCGCCGGTGCACATGCCCAGGGCCATCAATCTGATATACGAAAGCACCACGCCGATGTACCCGGTCGCCCCGTACAATGCGTACCCGCCCCACAGGAACCGGCCGAGCACCGATGCGTTCGACGGTGACACGAAGAAGAAGAGCACGCCGGTCAAACTCGGTATCCACGCCGGCAGCACGTGCACGAAGTACAACACGAGGGTCGCGGCGGCCGCGACTCCGAGCCCGAGCGGCACCGGCTTGAACTTGCGGGTACGAATGGTGGCGATAACGGCATGGACGAACATGGCCACGTACGCGGCCCAGAATCCCCATTTGGCCAAACCGAACCGACCGGGCAGCCAGCCCAGCCTGGCGCCGATGAAGATAAGGAATGCGGAGAGGAGCGCGAACCAGAGCGTCTGGCTCAGCGCGGTCTCGCGACTGCGCTGGGTGAAGACTATGATCGCTGCTACCGAAAGGAGAATCGTGACCATCAGCGCGGCAATCGTCCATCCGGGCAGGGACTTCGCGAAAACGACCCTTGCCGTCAGCGCGTTCAGCGACAGGAACCAGGGCAACTGACCCAGCAGTCCCCCGCCGTAGTCGCGGACGCGGATGCAGTCCGCGATCTCGAATGCTATTCCGGCAATCATCTGCACGTAGCCGAGCCCGATCGACAGGATGAAGAACTTCATCGGTTCCTTGACCGGGTCGAACCACATCAGTCGGTTCTTGAAAGCCTGGAGCCAGCCGACGCCGAGCCGGTCCGGTATATCGCCGAACCACCCGCCCACGAGCGCCCCGGCCGGGATTGTCAGGATTGCCCCGAACAGGATGATACCGAGCAGCTTGTTGCTGGTGCCCATCTTACGCATCAGAACGAAGGTCAGCAGCGCTACTACGATCCCGTATCCGGCGTCGGTAAGACATAGCGCGAAGAACATCCCGAAGAACGGCGCGATGATCCAGGTCGGGTCGAGTTCGGCCGGCGACGGCATGCTGAAGAGCTCAAGTACCATCTCGAACGGCCGGAACACCGGCCTGTTGACCAGTGCTACCGGCTGGTCCTCGCCTTCGGCCGGCTGGACCTCGGTCATCGCCGCGGCTCCGCTCTCGGTGACCAGCTTGTTCAGCTTCGCCAGATCCCGTGTGCGCACCCAGCCGTGCACGAGTGCCACCGTTGCGGTCCGCTCCAGCGATGCGGCTGCGGCCTTCCTTGCCTCCTCGTTCGTGAGCGAGTCGGCCGCCACCTTCAGCTCGGGCAGACTCGCCCCGAGCTGCTCCACCTCGGCTCCGATCTTCTGCAGGCGTTCCCTTGCCGCGGCCTCATCCCGGGCCAGGCCGGCGAGCACGTCCCGCGGCCTGCCTTTGACGTTGCGAAGGTCCACGACCTCAAACCGGTTCTCGCTCAGGATGCGGCTGACGCGGTCGGTGGCATCCGGCAGAGCCGCAGCCAGCGCCCGCACCTCGTCTCCGAACCTGCCGACCATCTCAATTGCGCCCGGCCCGCCCTTCAGCGCGTCCTGGGCCGCGCGGAAATCATCCTCGACCGGGAACCAGCCGAACGTCACGGTCACGGTGCTCTCCCCGTACGTCTCGGCCGGCGAATAGTCGAATCCGGCCCACGGTTCGAGCCGGCGGGCTTCGGTCTCAATCGTTCTGAGGCGGGTCTCAAGCTCAGACTGCTCCCGAGTGAGGCCGGCAAGCCGCTCGACCGCGGATGAGTAGTCGAAGCTCGCAGCGACATCGTCGAATTCCCGGTGCGAGAGCTCCTGCTTGCCGGCCGCGCCCTTCTTCTTCTTGATGCGCGGGGTGATTGTCTCGATTGCCTGAATGACTCGCCGGCTGTCCGCGTTCGCCTGGCTCTCGGCGTTGGCCGGTCCGGTCTGCGTGATGTGCATCACGCCCAGGCGCTGCAGCCTCTTCAAGAACGAATCGCGGTACTCTTGATGAACCGCGACCAGTACCCTGGTGACTTTCTCTATTGCCACTGCCGGCGCAGGTTCTCCACTAGCAGGTCGGCAGCCCGGTTCAACCGGTCGGCAGGCACTTCCTGCACGGTGCGCGCCGCTGCCTCGGCTTCAGCCCGGGCCTTGGACTCAAGCCCGGCCGCCTCGGCCTTGGCTCTCTCGATTGCGGAATTATGCTCCCGGTTGCAGCGTTCCCGCGCTCCGGCCAAGGCCGCCGTGGTCTGTTGTTCGGCCTGCGCCACGGCCTGTCGCCTCTCCTCCTCGGCGCGTTTCACGGCCTCGGCTGCCTCGGACTCAGCCTTCTTGACCAGGGCGATAATGTCTTCAGATTGGGTTGCCATTGCGGTGTCAGATGCTATTCAAACACCCCTCAAAGTCAAGCAAGGGCCGTCCGCAGAAGACGCACGAATGGCTTAACCCGAACTGAGCTGCAGTGAGGCAAATGACAAAGCTCGTCCGCCTTCTCTCGCGCTTGACTTACGGCCGATGTTGTCTAGCTTCTCAGCAGACTAACTGGAGGCATCCGTGACGGTGATGATGGTTCTTCTCTGCGTGCTATCCGCGGCTCCGCAGCCGAATCTAAAAGATTTCCTGCCACGGCGGGCGTACGACTCGGCGGTCCACTACTACACGAACCGCCTGTCGCGCCACGTTAATGATATCGAGGACATGAGCAACCTTGCGCGAGTCTACGACCACTGGCACAAGTTTGACTCAAGCCTTGCCTGGTGGAACCGCGTCCTGGAGCAATATCCGCACGTTGACTCGGCCATCACCGGCCGCTGGTACGCGCTGTACCGGCGTGACGAGAAGGACTCGCTCAAACTACCGGAGACGAAGAGGCTCATCGCCGCCGAGGCCTCGGCGTTCCTGTCTGAAACCACGGCCCGCTCCCTGACGCTTGCCTGGGACGGCCTCAGCATCTCAGATACGGTGCTTGCTCCCAAGGTCGGCTGGCTCCTGATGGAGCGGTTTCCTTTCTCACCCCGGGCCCACGAGGTCACGGGCAATGCCTTCTACGACTCGCTCGCGCCGGTCTGGACCAACGACACACTCAAGGTGCCCCTCATCAAGCGCTTCCTGGCCCGGCTGCCCCGCACCGAATGGCGCCAGACGTTCTACATGTTCCTCCTGAGTTCGCGCTTCGGGCTCAACGACACGGCCGGCCTGCGCGCCGACGCAGCCGAAATGATTCTCGATGACCCGACCGACCCGTTCCGCTACCGCTACGCGGCGGCCCTGTTCAACCGCCTCAGGTTCGACCCGGTCACCGCCGAAGCCTACGCCCGCAAGGCCCTCGACTGGGAACCCCGGACCAAGAAGTCGCCCAACAAGCCTCAGGAACAGTGGGATATCGAGTACCCGCCGCTTCGCGGCTCTGCCCTGCTTGCGCTGGCCGAAGCCCTGAAGCTACAGGGCAAGCTGGCTCCGGCCGAGAGTTCGATCACCACGGCAATCAACGAGTTCCGATGGGACCCGCAGCAAGAAGCCACGCCCGGACCGTTCTACTGCCTGCTTGGCGAGATCAAGGGAGCCCAGGGTCACGTCGCCGCGGCAGTAGTCGCATACACACGAGCAATGAAAGCAGGCGACTCACGCAACTACTGGACATCCCGTGCCGACTCTGGCCTCAAGCGTCTGCCACCCTGGTCCAGCGGTGGAGATGGCGGGCACGGCACTACGAATCAGCCCGTGTTTGTGCCCATCTTCCCCGACCTCTACTACGGTGGGCCGGTATTCGCCGATGTCTCCGACTCGTTCGGACTGAAGGATAGGCACGAGTCGCGCGTTGCCTGGGGCGACTACAACAATGACGGATATCAGGACCTGCTCCTGAACGGCTCGGTCCTGTTCCGCAACGACTCGGGCCACGGGTTCACCAACGTGACCGACTCGGTCGGCCTCGCCAAGGCCAACGGTCGAGGCGGGCTCTTTGCCGACTTCAGTAACGACGGCTGGCTCGACCTGTACGTATCCGCCGGCGAAGGCGGTGCCCGGTTCTACAAGAACGACTCCGGCAGGTTCGTTTTCCTCTCCGACCGCGCCGGCGGGCCGGATAATGAGTACCCAACTGAGGGTGCCGGCTTTGCCGACTTCGACAACGACGGCTGGGTGGACCTCTACTGCGCCAACTACGAAAACTGGGAGAAGCACGAGTACTACCCGGACCAGCTCTTCCAGAACCAGCACGGATACTTCGCCGATGTCACGAAGAAGGCGGGCATCACACCGCCCTACGGCAATGACCTTGCTGGCCGGGGTGTAAACTGGGGCGACTTCAACAACGACGGGTATCAGGACTGCTACGTCTCGAACTACCGTCTGTGCGAGAACTTCCTATGGGTGAACAACCACGACTCGACCTTCACCAACCTCGCAGGCCAACTCGGCGTTGCCGGTGACGAGGTGAACGGCTGGTACGGACACACCATCGGCTCGGAATGGGGGGACTACGACAACGATGGCGACATCGACCTCTTCTGCGGCAACCTTGCCCACCCACGCTACATCGAGTTCTCCAACCGCTCCATGCTGTACGAAAACGGTCTCGGACCGTCCGTGACTCGTCCTTCGTCCCTCGTCCCCCACCCCTCGCCCCTCGCCTCTCCTTCCTTCCGCGACGTTCGCGCTGCCTCCGGCATCCGCTATGAAGAGACCCACTCTGACCCGGCTTGGGCCGACGTCGACAACGACGGCGACCTTGACCTCTACATCACTTCCATCTACGAAGGCCGCCGTTCATTCCTCTACCTCAACCAGCCATCTGATTCTCCCGTTGCCAATCGCCAATCGCCAATCGCCAATCGCCAATTCCAGGAGGCCACCTGGCTCTCAGGCACCCGGGTCTTCAATGGCTGGGGTTGCGCGTTCGCCGACTTCGACAACGACGGCGACGAGGACCTTGTGGTCGGATCGGGCTCCGGTGTCAAACTCTTCCGCAACGACACGAAGAACGGCAACAATTGGCTCGAAGTTCGCGTCATAGGCAGGAAGTTCAACCGTGCCGGTATCGGCGCTCGGGTTGTTGTCACCCAGGGCAAGAGCCGGCAGATCCGTGAGGTCGAGGGCGGCAAAGGAACGACAAGCCAGAACTCGCTCATCCAGCACTTCGGCCTTGGCCGGTCAGGCGCGCCCCTGACCGTCGAGGTACGGTTCGGCCCGAAGAGCCGCGCCGTTGTCAAAGGAGTCAGACTCAACCAGTTGGTTACGGTAGTCGAGAAAGAGTGACGATACGTGAATGACGAAGCAGGCAACGCGCCTCCGGCTCCGCAATGAGCTCACCTGACACCGACCGCTGGCACATCATCGAAGGCCAGCAGGTGGACCTCACCGGGTTCAATGCGCGCGGCCTGATTCTTGACATCGGTGGCGGCGGCGAAGGTGTCATCGGCCGTCTGTTCGGGAACCGAGTGGTCGCGATCGACCTGCACCTGAGCGAGTTGGAGGAGGCGCCGGCCGGCCCGCTCAAGATAGTGATGGACGGCCGCGAGCTCAAGTTTGTTGATGACTCATTTGATACAGTCACAGCTTTCTTCTCCTTCCTCTACATCGAGGCCAGCGACCAGGAGACCGTCCTGCGCGAGGCCTGCCGCGTGCTGAAGCCGGGAGGCAGAATCCGCATCTGGGACGTGGTCGTTCCCGAAATTGTCCTGCCGGGCAAAGATGTTTTCGCGGTTGACGTGGAGGCCAGGATTCCCGGCCAGACCATCCACACTCGATATGGTGTTCGTTGGGACGGACGGCACCAGGACCCGTCATGGTTCGCGAGCCTCGCGAACTCGGTCGGCCTTCTCGTGGAACAAAAGGAATGTTTCGACGGTATATTTCGCGTCGACCTCTACAAACCAGCCGCATGAAAGGAGACTTCAAGTGAGAACCGCAGCGTTCGTAACCACACTAGTCCTGCTCTTCACTGGCTGCGCGCGCGTCTACGTGCAGCCCGCGATCGACCTCAAACCGCACGAGGTCATTGGCATCATCGAATTCAAGACGGACGCCAAAGGCGACCTGGGTGAGTTCGTGACCCAGAAGTTTGTCCAGTCGGTGACCGAGGACCAGGACGAAATAAAGATTGTCGAACTGGGCACTGAAAAGGACGTTCTCGAAGCCGTCGGCATGACTCACCTTGGACCGGATGCGCTAGAGGCCATCGGCGACAAGTATGACCTGAACACGGTGTTCACCGGCAACCTCGACGTCGCCGAGGCTACTCCGAGCTGCGGCTTCGGTCCCGGCTACGCGAGTTTCGAGGCCAAGGTCAACGCGCGGCTTACGGCTCGGCTGGTCGAGACCGCGACCGGCGGTACCATCTGGAGCAACTCGGCCCGCGACGAACGGACGGTCGCCGGAATCGAGAAGTTCGGCCACGACTTCGCCTTCAACGCCGAGGACCCGGAAAAGGCCTATGGCGACATGGCGCGCAGCCTCTGCCGCCACATCACCCACGACTTCCGCGGTCACTGGGAACACCGCGGCTGCCGCTAGGCTCCGACCAAACTCGCGGGCGGGAATCGACAGCGCATTCCCGCCCGCTCCCCCAGGCGAGGTTCATTCTGACCCGGTCACACTCAAATCACTGTTTTACTGTGGCTTATCGCGGCAAACTCATATTCAGTCTATTCTTCAAGGCGGTACTATCCCATCGAAACTACCTGTAGCTATCGGACGTCCGCATGGTTGCCGCCGAGGGTTAGCTGGAAGCCAAGAGCAGTCACCCCGCCTGATGAGGCGAGGCAAGCGCATCGGACCACATCCGGAGGCATTTCAGTTTGCCGATTGTGGACTGCAGATTGGCCGACGGCTGACGGCTAGCGGCTGACGGCAGACCGCGACAGCTCACCGCGGGCGGCTTCGGGTGACACGGCTTCCTGACGGGCGTCCGTCTCCGTTGGCTCCGTCCGGCTTCCTTGACTCTCCTTCGACTGCCGATAGTATTGCCCACTATGAAAGAAGACGGCGTCGTCAAAGAGATTCCCCACAAGTCGGAGAGCTTCTCCGACTGGTACACCGCGGTTGTGCTGAAAGCCGAGCTGGCCGACTACGCCCCGGTGCGCGGCTGCATGGTCATTCGGCCATACGGCTACGCGCTGTGGGAAAACATCCAGGCCAGGCTGGACCGGCGCATCAAGGACGCCGGCCACGTCAACGCCTATTTCCCCACGCTCATCCCGGAGAGCTTCCTGACCAAGGAGGCCGAGCACGTGAAGGGCTTCTCGCCCCAAGTCGCCTGGGTCACCCAAGGCGGCGATGAGAAACTAACCGAGCGGCTCGCGCTCCGGCCGACCAGCGAAGCGATAATCAATACGATGTACGCCAAGTGGGTCAAAAGCTACCGCGACCTGCCGGTGCTGATAAACCAGTGGTGTAATATTTTCCGCTGGGAAAAGGCCACCCGCCTCTTCCTCCGCACCCTCGAGTTCCTCTGGCAGGAAGGCCATACGCTGCATCGGACGCTCGAGGAAGCCCAGGCCGAAACGCTCAGAATCCTTGACCTGTACGTTGACTTCGTGGAGAACGATCTCGCGGTGCCGGTGCTCGCGGGGGCCAAGCCCGAATCCGAGAAGTTCCCCGGTGCCGTCGACACTTATTCGATTGAGGCGCTGATGCCCGACGGTCAGGCCCTGCAGGCCGGGACGTCGCATTTGCTCGGTCAGCACTTCGCCGAGGCATTCGACATCCGCTACCTGGATGAGGACAACACCGAGAAGCGCCCCTGGGGCACGTCGTGGGGCGTGACCACACGGCTGATGGGTGCGCTGATCATGACTCACGGCGACGACAAGGGTATGTTCATGCCGCCGCGAGTCGCACCCTACCAGGCGGTGATCGTGCCCATTCTCTTCGGTAAGAACGACGAAGCCGTGCTCACCAAGTGCCGCGAGACCAGGACGCAGCTCGGGGCCTACCGGGTCCACCTCGACGACCGCACCACCCAGACCGCCGGCTGGAAGTACAACGAGCACGAAATGCGCGGCGCACCGGTGCGGGTCGAAATCGGTCCCAAGGACGTGGCCAAAGAGCAGTGTGTGCTCGTCCCGCGCGATGGCTCCGGCAAACGTTTCGTTCCGCTCGCCTCCCTGCCGGGCGAACTGGGAAAGCTGCTCGATGAAGTCCAGGCCGGCATGCTGCATGCCGATGTCAACCCACCTGTCCCCACGTTCCCAGAACTTCCATTGGCCTGAATAGTAGTAATAGGCAAAACGATAATTCGCATCCGCATTCACCGCGAACTGCCCGAGGTCTGATGCAAAGTCGTACGTGAAGCGCCAGTTCTGCCCATTCCACGCACCCAGGTCGTGAGCAAGTCCGTCACCAAGGTAGTCTGCGCTGTACCCACCGCTGCTGA